>Ga0208991_1000001_pt1 | contig 32812 bp, 17 predicted proteins | sample MedBloCAOM3_M2_FD_187855 | JGI IMG/M metagenome (GOLD analysis project Ga0208991, IMG submission 187855) | Forest soil microbial communities from El Dorado National Forest, California, USA - Mediterranean Blodgett CA OM3_M2 (SPAdes) (version 2) | ecosystem: Environmental > Terrestrial > Soil >...
GCCGCCCGAAGGCAATGACATGGTCGCGGTGCGGCCCGCTAGTTTCCAGCGGCTCGTAGTCGCCGTGGGCGAACACATCGGCAAGTTCGGTGCGCAGCTTCAGGAGTTGCCGGGTCCAGGCCAGCTTCAGATGACCATTGCGCCAGTTTTGCGCGAGGCTTTCCCAATCGGGAGCATCCACCGACGCCAATACGGAAGCGCGTTCCGCAAAATCCACCTTGCGCCGGTTATCGGGATCGACCAGCGACAGATCCCAGAACTCCGTTCCCTGATAAAAATCGGGCACGCCCGGCATCGTCGCCTTTAACGTGATCTGACTGAGCGAATTCAGCGCCCCCAACAACGAGACACGCTGCGCCAGGGTTTCCAGCGAATTCAGAAATTCAGCCGAGACTGAGCGATCCAGAATCCGTGTCAGGAACGTCCGCAATCCCGCCTCGTAGGCTTCGTTGGGATTGAGCCAGCTGGTTTCCTGCTTGCCCTCGCGCGCCGCTTTCAACGCGTAGGCCTGCATCCGCTCCAGAAACGAATCATCGCCCTCGCCCGATGACCACGCCCCAAGCAGCGCCTGATACAGCATATATTCGAACGCCGCGGAGGGCGCGCGCATCTCGCCCTCGATGACGAGATGCGGCGCATTCAGGATTTTCCAACGTGCAACGGCGCTGGTCCATTCGCCGGGAATCTCGGTCAGCGCGATCAATCGTGCCCGTGCATCCTCGCCGCGCTTGGTGTCGTGCGTCGCAGTCGCGGTCATGCCGTGGGGCCACTTCTTGGCGCGAATTTTCATGGCCTCGTGAAAGGCATCGACGGAAAGAGCCCTGGCTGAAGGGTCGCCGCCGACTTCGTTGAGCGCCAGCAGACGATGGTAGCGGTAAAACGCAGTGTCCTCGAGCGACTTCGCCATCATTGGACCGGTAAACTGTTGCACCTTCAACGCGAAGCGGCGAACGCGCGGGGCACTATGCGCGGGCCGCCCTGGCTTGATCAGATCCATCGTCAGCGCATCGCGTAAGAATTCGAAAATGCCTTCGTCGGCGGCGAACCAGTCCGCTCGGGCTTTTTCGATCGTTTCCGAGATCAGCGCGCGGTCGTGCTCCGTTAGACCCGCCGAAGTCAGATAGGTGCGATAGATCTGGAAATGCAGGATGTAGAGTTCGAGCGCCTGCCGCAGGCTATCGGCGGAAAAGTCGCGCGTCGAGTAGTGCCCTGCGGCGATACGCGCGAGCAGGCGCGTGAGCACCGTGAATTCGCTGGTCAGCAAGGTCTCGAGCACCCTGCGTTTGGCAGCTTTCAACACGGGCCCGAGCCTGGGCGACATATTGCTGATCTGCCGCCACACCTCATCGAGCGGGTCGAGGCCGCTGCCGTCGACCAGCACCTTCGTGATAACATTCAGCCACTCATAGCCTGTGGTGCCGTGGACGCCGGTGAAGGGACGCAGCTTTTCATGTTCGCCGAGAATTTTTTCGACCACCATGTAGAACGGCTTGGCGTCCGATCCCTGTGCATCCCGGATCAGGCGGCGCAGGCGCTGAAAATATTGCGCGGGATCGCGCAAGCCATCGATGTGGTCGAGCCGCAAGCCTTGCAGCTTGCCTTCCGCGATCAGCTTTCTGACCAGGCGATGAATGGCATCGAACGTGCCGGGATCCTCGACGCGCAATCCGGCGAGCGTATTGACGTCGAAAAAGCGCCGATAGTTGATGTCACTGGAGGCAAGCCGCCAGTGGCCGAGCTTGTAGTGCTGGCGTTCCAGCAGATGATGCAGCGCCAGGATCTGCGCGGCGCGATCCGGTCCGGCCCGATAGGCGCCCAGCCCGCGTGCGACAATGTCAGCACTCCCAGCGATGGTTTTTAGCTCCGCCTTGAAGGCAGGCGCTTCACTGCGATTGGGATGACGCAATCCCTTGTAGCGCGACGCTAGCTCGACAATGCCCTTGCCCGCCGCGCCATCTTCAGCGCCGGCTTCTTTGACGACGGCGCGCAAGATCTCGCTGTAACGCTCAGGCGCGATCGGCAGCCGATGTTCGAAATACCAGGCCGAGAAACTGCCTTCATCGGCATCATAGCGAAGTACGATCTCGCCTTGCTCCAGCGCTTTGCCATAGGACGAACCGATGATCGGCAGCAGCACGCCGCCGCGGGCCCGGTATGGCAGAATGTCCCAGTCGATATCGAACGACACCGCATGCGGCGAGGCCGGACCCCATTCCAGCACGTCGAGCCACCACGGATTGTCGGCGAAATGCACGCCGACATGATTGGGAACGAAATCGAGAATCAGACCGAGATCGTGCTGCTTCAGCGCCAGGCTTAACCGCTCGAAGCCGGCATCGCCGCCGAGCTCCGGATTGATCCTGGTGTGGTCGACGATATCATAGCCGTGGGTGCTGCCCTTGCGCGCCTTCATAAAGGGCGATGCATAGAGATGCGTGATCCCAAGCGCTTTCAGGTAGGGGACGATGGAAGCGGCCGCGTCGAAATCGAACTTCGCCGTTAGTTGCAGGCGGTAGGTTGCGATCGGAATGGCCGGAGGCATTATTGCCCTCCGATGCGCCAAAACACCGACCAGGGCGGCATGAGATCACCAGTCTCGGCACCCCAGATTGGGGTGCCGGTCGCTTCACTTCGCTTGTGGGCAATCTCGCTATTCGACAGGTTAGCCGTTAGCTGGAGCGTTGCGCCGCCGCCCATGCGCCAGTTGGCCGTCAGCAAACCATTATCCGCGGCATGTGCATCGCCGAAGGCCGCACCCGCAAGCCGGGGAACGATCTCGCGCCGGCGTATCGCAAGCAGTTGTTGCACCAGTGCGAGCCGCTTTTTTCCCGCCTGTTCGTTGCGCGATTCCCAATCCAGCACTGCGGATTGAAAAGCCGATTGCGCAAGCGGATCGGGCACTTCGTCGCCATATTTCGCGTAAGCCCAGGCGTATTCCCTGTTTCGGCCTTTGCGCACGGCCTCCGCGAGATCGCCCTTGAAATTGCAGAAGAACGGGAACGGCACTTTCGAGCCCCACTCTTCGCCCATGAACAGCATCGGGATCGCAGGCGCCAGCAAGGTAATCGCAAGCGCTGCCTCGATCGCTTGGCCGCTCACATTGCTTTCGAGCCGGTCGCCGAGGGCGCGGTTTCCGATCTGGTCGTGGTTCTGTAGAAAATTGACGAAGGAGGTTGGCGCCAGGTTACCGCTCGGCTCGCCGCGCAATTGCCCGCTGCGATGCGCGGAGGCTTCGCCCTGATAGACAAAGCCGGCCGCGAGCGCTCGCGCAATGTCCCGCATCGGCGAATTTTTATAGTCGCGGTAGTAACCCTGCGTCTCGCCGGTCAACAATACGTGCCAGGCGTGATGATAATCGTCGTTCCATTGTGCGCGGTATTTGCCGCGCGGCGGGTCTTGCTCAGCATCCAGCACGCTCGCGCGGTTATCGTCATTTTCAAGCACCAGATGAATGTGACGGCGAGTTTCCGCTGCGAGATTACCCACCGCGATGCTGAGATCATGCAGCATCGAGATTTCACCCAGCTCGACGATGGTATGTACGGCATCCAGCCGTAACCCGTCGAAGCGGTATTCGCGCAGCCAATACAGGGCATTCTCGATCGCGAAGGCGCGTACCTGCGGCACCCGATAATCGATAGCGCTGCCCCAGGGTGTCTGCGCCTCCGTAAAGAAGCCAGGGGCATATCGGCCGAGGTAATTTCCCTCGGGGCCGAAGTGATTGTAGACCACGTCGAGAAACACCATCAGCCCGCGCAGATGCGCTTCGTCGATCAGGGCTTTGAGATCGTCGGGGCGTCCATAGACGCTGTCGGGCGCGTACCACAACACGCCGTCATAGCCCCAGTTGCGCGAACCGGCGAAATCCGCAAGTGGCATCAATTCCAGCGCGGTGATCCCGGTCGCCACCAGATGATCGAGCTTGTCGATCATGGCGCGGTAAGTGCCTTCTTGTGTGAATGTGCCGACGTGGGTTTCGATCACGCTCGCTTCCTGCCACGGGCGTCCACGCCAGTCCGAGGCGCGCCATCGATAGCGGGCGTGATCGATCACCTCGCTCGGCCCCGAGACGTCATCTGGCTGAAACGCGGAGGCCGGGTCGGGTACATCAATCTCGTCATCGACCCGGAATTTGTAACGTGTGCCGGCTTTTACGCCTCGTATGTCGGCGGAAAACCAGCCATCTTCGCCGCGCTTCAAGGGTTGAGACTTTTCCAGCAGCAGATCGACGCGTTTCGCCGCCGGCGCCCAAAGACGAAATGACGCACCGTCCGGTGTCAGCCTCGCGCCGAATTGCCGCTCATTCATGCCGAACCCGCAAAGGCAAGGACCGAGCGCGGAGGCGCTTTTGCCTCGCTTCCCGACGCGAAGTCCGTGACCGTTTGCTTAACGTCGGCGGTGTTCACTAGTTGCTGCCAATTTTTGTATTCCGGCAATTTCGGCAGTTGGAACGTGATCGCTTCGGGTGCGGCGTTCAACACGATAAAAATCGGTGCCTTCCCGTGCTCGAGGGGGCCCAGCACGTATGCGAGAAACCGGCCTTCCGGAAAATTCCAGTCCTGCTCCGTCATCTCCTCGGCCGCCGGCGTCAGCCATAATATGCCGAAAGATCCGTCCGCGCGCCGTCCATCGAGCCAGCGACGTGAACGGATTTGAGGAAACCGCCTGCGCAACTCGGTCATGTGGCCGACGAAATCGACGAGGTCGTCGCCTTCGCAGTTGAGGCCTTCCCAGCTGACCCAGCCGATTTCGTTATCCTGGCAATAGGCATTGTTGTTGCCGGACTGCGAGTTGCCGACTTCGTCGCCAGCTAGAATCAGCGGCAGGCCCTGCGCCAGCAACAGACACGCAAGCTGGTTCTTCCGAAGCTGACGGCGAAGCGCTGTTATCGCCGGGTCGTCGGTGGGGCCTTCGTGGCCGCAATTGGTGCTGTGGTTCTCGCTCGAGCCGTCGCGATTGTCTTCGCCATTGGCCTCGTTGTGTTTTTCGTTGTAGCTGAACAAATCCGCCAGCGTGAAGCCGTCATGGACTGTGATGTGGTTGACGCCGGCGCGCGGCGCGCGGCCATCGTGGTTGAACAGGTCGGACGAGCCGGTCATGCGGCTGGACACTTCGCCGATCAGGCTGCCTTCGCCGCTCCAATAGCGCCGCATCGCGCTGCGATAGCGGTCATTCCATTCCGACCACTGCGACGGAAACGCGCCGACCTGATAGCCGCCCATCCCAAGGTCCCACGGCTCGGCGACCAGCTTCACCGATGACAGCACCGGGTCTTGCCGGATCGCGGTGAGGAAGCCGCTGTTGCGGTCGAAGCCGTTCGGCCCGCGCGCCAGCGTGGTGGCGAGATCGAACCTAAAGCCATCGACATGGTACACCTCGACCCAGTAGCGCAGCGAATCCATCACCATCTGCAGAACGCGCGGATGCTTGAGGTTGACCGAGCTGCCGCAGCCGGTGAAATCGTCGTAGAACCGCGGATTGTCCGGCTTCAGCCAGTAATAGGAGGCGTTGTCGATGCCGCGGAATGACAGCGTCGGGCCCATATGGTTGCCCTCGGCGGTGTGATTGTAGACGACGTCGAGCATCACCTCGATGCCGGCGTCGTGCAGCCGCGCCACCGTGGTACGAAAGGCCTCGATCGGGTTGTCCTGCGAGTAGCGCGGCTCCGGCGCGAAGTACGACAGCGTGTTGTAACCCCAGTAGTTCGACCGCTTCTTTTCGACCAGCGTTCTGTCGTCGACGAGGCCATGGATCGGCAATAGCTCGATGGTGGTGACGCCAAGGCGCTTGAGATGCTCGACGATCGCCGGCGAACAGAGGCCGCCATAGGTGCCGCGCAGGTTTGGCGGTACATCTTCGCGTTTCTGCGTCAGGCCCTTGACGTGGGCTTCATAGATGATGGTGTCTTCCCAGGGGATGTTCGGTCGCGTCTCGTGGCGGCCCCAGTTGAAGGTTTCGGCGACGACGACGGCCTTCGGCATGCCCCGCGCATTGTCACGCCGATCAAACGAGAGGTCCTCGCGCGCGCTCCCGGTGCGATAGGCGAAATGCGCATCGCTCCATACCAGCCGACCGGCAAGCCGCCTGGCGTAGGGGTCGAGCAGCAGCTTGTTGGCATTGAAGCGGTGGCCGTGCTCGGGCTCATAGGGACCGTGAACGCGATAGCCATAGAGCTGTCCGGGCGAAACGTCGTTCAGATAACCGTGCCATACATCTTCGGTACGTTCGGGCAATTCGATGCGCTCGAGTTCGCGACGACCCTGACTGTCGAACAGGCAAAGCTCGACCCTTTGCGCGTTGGCGGAGAACAATGCAAAATTGGTGCCCCGGCCGTCCCAGCTTGCACCGAGCCGCGAGAACGTTCCGGCGGATAGTCGCATGCGTCAGCTTTCCGGTACGAGAAAAATGGCGGCCAGAGGCGGGATGGTAAGATTGAGCTCGGGCACCAAACCATCCAGCGTCTGGACTTCCCCGACGTTCCCGACATTGCTGCCGCCGTAATGCGCGGAGTCCGAATTGAGAACTTCGCGCCACCTGCCGGTGAACGGCACCCGGACGCGGTAGTTGTAATATACATTCGGCGAAAAATTCACAACGACGAGGCATCGTGCGCGCGCATCGTTACCCTTGCGGATCCACGCGAACACATTGCCAGCGGCGTCGTCGGTCACGACCCATTCAAAACCGGATTGATCGCAATCCATCTCGTGCAGCGCCGGCAGCGCGCGATACAGCTTGTTGAGATCGCGGATCAGGGACTGGATGCCGGCGTGTTTTGTTTGGTCGAGCAAATGCCAGTCAAGCGAGCGATCGTGGTTCCACTCGCGCTCCTGGCCGAACTCGCAGCCCATGAACATCAGCTTCTTGCCGGGGTGACCGAACATGAAGGCGTAATAGGCGCGCAGATTGGCAAAGCGCTGCCAGTCGTCGCCGGGCATCCGGCCAAGCAGCGAGCGCTTGCCATGGACGACCTCATCATGGGACAATGGCAGAATGAAATTTTCCGAGAAGGCGTAGTTCAGGCCGAACAGGATGTCGCCGTGATGATGGTTGCGGTGGATCGGATCCTTGCTGATGTAATTCAGCGTGTCATGCATCCAGCCCATATTCCATTTGTAGCCGAAGCCTAATCCGCCATATTCGACCGGGCGCGACACCTGCGGCCATGCGGTTGACTCCTCCGCGGCCGTGGTGGCCTGCGGAAAACGGGCGAACACTTCGGTATTGAAGCGGCGCAGGAAATCGATAGCCTCGAGATTTTCCCGCCCGCCATATTTGTTCGGGATCCAGCCTCCGGCGGGCCGGCTGTAGTCGAGATACAGCATCGACGCGACCGCATCGACGCGCAGACCGTCGATGGCATAGCGTTCCAGCCAGAACAGCGCGTTCGATACCAGGAAGTTCACGACTTCGGTACGGCCGTAATTGTAGATCAGCGTGCCCCAGTCGAGATGGCGACCCTGCAGCGGATTGGCGTGCTCGTAAAGCGCGGTGCCGTCGAAGTTGGCGAGGCCATGCGGGTCATCTGGGAAATGCCCAGGCACCCAGTCCAGCATCACACCGAGTCCTTCGCGATGGCAGGCGTCGACCAAAGCGGAAAAATCCTCGGGTCTGCCGAACCGGCTGGTGGGCGCGTACATGCCGGTCGGCTGATAGCCCCATGAGCCGTCGAACGGATGCTCATTGACCGGGAGAAATTCAACGTGGGTAAAGCCGAGATCGCGGACATAACGGGGAAGCTGCTCCGCCAGCTCGCGATAGGTCAGCCACTCGTTATTGCCCTTGCGCCGCCAGGAGCCGAGATGGACCTCGTAGATCGAAATCGGCGCGCTTAAGGAGTTGACCCCCGCGGGTACGGGGCGCGGATGCGGCAGCTTTGTCTCGTCGGCAACAATGGACGCGGTGCTCGGGCGTATTTCCGCGGCAAACGCCAGCGGATCGGACTTCAGCGGCAAGTGCTCGCCCTGCGGACCGATGATATCGAATTTATAATGATCGCCTGATTTGGCGTGGGGCACAAACAGCTCCCAATAACCGACGCCGCGCATGCGCATTGGATGGCGCCGTGCGTTCCAGAAATTGAAATCGCCGACCACGCTGACCCGCCGCGCGTTGGGAGCGAGTACCACGAAAGCCACGCCGTCGACGCCGTCCAGCGTCATCGGATGCGCGCCAAGCTTGTCGTAAATCCGCTGGTGGGTGCCTTCGCCCAGCAGATACAGATCGAAGTCGCTCAAAACAGGCGGAAAGCGGTAGGGATCGTCGAGATCGACCACGGTGTCGCCGAAGCGGGCGCGCAACTGGTAGCGCTGGGAACCGTTCGGTAACGCGCCGGCAAACAGCCCGGCGTCATGAATGCGCGCCAGTACCGCCGCTTCGCCATGCTCGCCGATCGCCTCGACGTTCGACGCCTCGGGCAGAAACGCGCGGACCACGGTTTTGCCGCCCTCGGTATGAAGGCCGAGATAGTGAAATGGATCGGAGTGGCGGCCTTCGACAATTGCATAGGCCTCCGCGGACAATTTGGTCATGAGACCTCGTCTGTATGCTGAGACAATATTCGAATCATCCCCGTCAGCGGGACACGCAGCCATTCAGGCCTGTGGGCCAGCTCGTATTCGATCTCGTAGAACGCTTTTTCAAGCAGAAAGAAATTCAGCATCTGCTCGGCGGCTTGCGGATCGGCCGGCCACAAACTCTGGTTTGTCATGACCTCGCGATAGGCGGCGAGAAACGCGGCGACCGATCGATCGCGCCATTCGGCGAGCGCCGCGCCAAGCTTGCCTTGCTCGTCGAGCGCGACCTTGAGCGCGCGCTCCAGCGCCGCGGTCGCTGAATAGTCGATCGAGCGGATCAGGCCTGCGACATCGCGCGCCGCGGGCGCCTTACGCCGGCGCTCGTTTAGCGCACGGCGGGGTTCGCCCTCGAAATCAATGATGAAGATATCGTCCTTGACGATCAGTATCTGTCCGAGATGGAAGTCGCCATGGTGGCGGATGTTCAGGCCGTCGATATCTTGCGGAAGCAGGGCGCCCAGGCGGTCACGCAAGGTCGCCCGTTGTGTCAGCACTTGATCGACAAGCAGGCGATCAGCTTCCTTTATGGTGTCGCGCCGTTGCTGTAATGCGTCGAAGACCCGTTCGGCGCGGGCGACTACATCTTCGATCCAGTGTTGCACGTCGGCGGGCCGGGTCGGTTCCGGCGCAAAATCCGCGAATTCGTCGTTGGAGGCGAGCGCGAGGTGCATTTCGGCGACGCGTCTTCCGATCTGCGACATGTAACGCAGATAGGGGGCCTGCTCCTCGCTTTCGCCGGGTTGGTCGCTCGTCGCCAGCAGGCGCTGCTCATCGACAAAGCGATCGAGATAGGCCGACGTCACGGTCCAGGCGTCGCCCTGATTTGCAACAAAGGCATGAACGATCGCGACCGCGCTTTTTTTATCGCCTTCGACCAGTTCGACGCTGCCGAGCAGTGCGGGGGTATTGGCAAAGCCCGCGACCTCGGTCAGGAACCGGCCTATCTCGATCTCGGGATTGATGCCGGATTCAAGCTTGCGATAGACCTTGACGACATAGTCATTGTCTACCAGCGCCGTGCTGTTGGATTGTTCGGTTTCGACGGCGCGGATATGCTCAGGCTGTTTGGTCGGCTTGTCCGAAAGCCTGCTGGTCGGTTTGAATTCCAGGCGCACACCGTTTTCCTCGAGAGTCAAACTGTTGCGGAGATTGCGCAGCAGAAGCGCGATGAAGATCGGGTCGGTCGCAACGTCCAGCAGCGTTCCTTCCCGCGCGCCCTGACGCACCGCCGCAAAAGCGCGCGGGTTATAACGCTCGCGATCGAACCGCACCCACTCGATTCGCATCGGCAATACGTAACGCGTCGTCTCGCCGCGCTGGGTCGCTTCAAAAACGGCCAGCCAGGGGCGGTTGTCGCCAACGTCGCAGAACGGAATCGCCGAGGTCACGGTCGGAAGAATCGCTTTTGCCGAACGCTCCGGATACCAGCGGGTTCGCGCCAGATGTCCCGGCAATACCTCGCGTTCGAATACGCCGCGGGTGCGGGCCAGCGACACCCATGTCGCGCCGAGCGGCACCACGAGGGTCTCGAATTCGGGAACCACGGATGGCGCGACATGCTCCGATTTGTCCCGCTCCTTGAGCTGGAACCAGTAGAAGCCATACGGCGCCAGCGTGATCATGTAGGGCAATTCGCCGATCGGCGGAAAGAGGGTACGGCCGAGCATTTCCAGGGGAATGCGATCCTTCCAGGCCGAAAGATCGAGTTCAGTGGCCTGCGCTGATCGAGACAGGTTGGCGACGCAGAGGATCACCTCGTCTCCGTGCTGCCGGACGTAGGCGAGTACCGAGCGATTGACCGGGCGGATGAACGTCATCGAGCCGCGGCCGAACGCCAAGGTCGATTTGCGTACCGCGATCAGCCGCTTGGTTGCGCTTAGCAGCGAAGACAGGCTGCGCGACTGCGCTTCAACATTGACCGACTCATAACCGTAGACCGGATCCATGATGGTCGGCGCATAAAGCCGTGCCGGATCGGCGCGGGAAAAGCCGCCGTTGCGGTCCGGGGTCCATTGCATCGGCGTGCGCACGCCGTTGCGGTCGCCGAGATAGATATTGTCGCCCATGCCGATTTCGTCGCCGTAGTAAATGATCGGCGTGCCCGGAAACGACAGCAGCAGCGAGTTCATCAGCTCGATCTTGCGCCGGTCGTTCTCCATCAGCGGCGCCAGGCGGCGGCGAATGCCGACATTGATGCGCGCGCGGGGATCGTTGGCGTAGGTCGACCACAGATAGTCGCGCTCGACGTCGGTGACCATTTCCAGCGTCAGTTCGTCGTGATTGCGCAGAAACAGCGCCCACTGGCAATTGCTCGGGATATCCGGCGTCTGGCGCAGGATGTCGGTAATGGGAAAGCGATCCTCCTGGGCGATCGCCATGTAGATACGCGGCATCAGCGGGAAATGATATGCCATGTGGCATTCGTCGCCGCGGCCGAAATATTCCTGCACATCCTCCGGCCATTGATTGGCTTCCGCCAGCAGCAATTTTCCTTTGCCATAGGCGTCGAGTTCGGCGCGCAGCTTCTTGATGACAGCGTGGGTTTCCGGCAGGTTCTCGTTGTTGGTGCCCTCGCGCTCGCACAGATAGGGGATAGCATCGAGACGGAAGCCATCGACGCCGGCATCGAGCCAGCGCTTCATGACTTGCACGATGGCGCTGACCACGCGCGGATTGTCGAAATTGAGATCCGGCTGGTGCGAGAAGAAACGGTGCCAATAAAACTGGCCGGCTTCCGGATCCCAGGTCCAGTTCGACTTCTCGGTGTCGGTGAAGATAATACGCGTTCCCAGATATTTCTGGTCGGTGTCGCTCCACACATACCAATTGCGCGCGCTGGATCTGGGATCGCTGCGACGGGCGCGCTTGAACCATAGGTGCTGGTCGGAGGTATGATTGATGACGAGCTCGGTGATGACCCGCAAGCCGCGCCGCTTGGCTTCGACGATGAAGCGGCGAAAATCCTTCATGGTCCCGAAATCGGGATTGATGGCGCCGTAGTCGGCGATGTCATAGCCGTCATCCCGGCCAGGCGAGGGATAGAATGGCAACAGCCACAGCGCGGTAACGCCGAGGTCCTGCAGATAGCCGAGCTTTTCGGTCAGCCCCGCGAAATCGCCGATGCCGTCATTGTTGCTGTCGGAAAAGGCTTTGACGTGAAGCTGATAGATAATGGCATCCTTGTACCAAAGCGCGTCGCCGTCGAGAGAAGTGACCGGCAGCTCGGTTGTATCGACGGACGACAGCAGGTTCATGGTGCTCCTCACGCCAGGCAGCGAAAGAGCAGGGCAGGATCGCGCGCCGGATCAATCCGCAGACGAATGCCGCCCCACTCGACAGGGTAGCGTTCGCCGGTGATGAGGTTCTCGACCGCGGCGACGTGGCGCCGTTCGCTGCCCGTCCCGACCTGGGCATGGCCGAGCGGGAACCAGAATTCATGCACCTCGCGAGACAGCGCGATTGCCACGACGACGGTGTTGGTCTGATCGACCGATTCCTTGACGAAGCCGATGACGTTGCCGTCATCGATCGGAATAAAGTGCAGATTGCTTGTCTGCTGCAGCGCCGCGTTTGCCCGGCGGGCGCGGTTGAGATCGCGGATGTAGGGCTTGATATTGCCGGGCTTGTCCCAGTCCCGCACCTTGATCTCGTATTTTTCGGAATCGAGATATTCTTCTCTGCCGGGTATGGCCTCGTGTTCCAACAGCTCAAACCCGTTGTAGATGCCGTAAGTGCTCGACAGGGTTGCGGCAAGCGCGACGCGGGATTTGAACATCCAGGTCTCGCCGCTCTGCAGGTGATAGGGCAGAATGTCAGGCGTATTGACGAAGAAATTCGGGCGATAGAAATCGCGCTCCGGATAGGCCGTCAGCTCGTTCAAATATTGCTCCAATTCCCACTTCTGCGTGCGCCAGGTGAAATACGTGTAGGATTGCGTGAAGCCGAGTTTCGCAAGGCCCTTCATCAGTTTCGGCCGCGTAAATGCCTCGGCGAGAAAGATGACATCGGGATGGCGAAGCTGAATTTCGCGGATCAGCCATTCCCAGAATCTAAAGGGTTTTGTGTGGGGATTGTCGACCCGGAAAATCTTGACGCCCTGTTCGATCCAGAACAGCACCACATCACGCAAGGCATTCCACAGCGCACCGGCGTCTTCGCCTGCAAAATCGGGGTTGACGATGTCCTCATATTTCTTGGGCGGGTTCTCCGCATAGCGCATCGATCCGTCAGGCCGGCGCCTGAACCATTGCGGATGCTGCTTAAGCCAGGGGTGATCGGGCGAACACTGAATGGCGAAGTCCAGTGCCACTTCCATCTCGAGCAGCTTGCACTCCGCAACGAAGCTGCGGAAATCCTCGAGCGTGCCCAGTTCCGGATGTACCGCATCGTATCCGCCCTCAGTGGCGCCGATGGCGTACGGACTTCCGGGATCGCCTTCAAGTGCGGTCACCGCGTTGTTGCGGCCCTTGCGGTTGGTGTGGCCGATGGGGTGAATAGGCGTGAGATAGATGACATCGAAGCCCATCGCCGCGATATCCGGCAGCCGCGCGATGCAATCCTTGAATGTGCCGTGCTGGCCGGGGACCTGGCCTTGGCTGCGCGGCACCATCTCGTACCATGCGCCGTATCGCGCTCGCGGCCTGTCCACCACCAATGGAAACGACTGCGATCGCGTCAGGTCGGGCCGCAACTGGCTCTCGGCCATGGCGTCCTTCAAATCAGCGGTCAGGAGAGGAGCGGCATCACCGGTCTGCAGATATTCCTCGCATTGCCTTATGATGACAGCGGCCGCGGCGTGTCCGCCGACCTGAGCCTTCGTCAGCATGCCCGCGCCTTCGATCGCGTCGAGGGTAAGGTCGACGCCGGCTTTTTGCTTGAGCTGGAATCCGTGCCGCCAGGTCGCGAATTCGTCGGTCCAGGCCTCGATCGCATAGACGTAGCGCCCGGGCTGGTCCGGGACGAACGATCCGCCCCAGCGGTCGTTGCTGTGATGGCTCATCGGCGCGCGGCGCCATTCCCGGTCGCGCTCGCGACGCCAGACCAGCGCCGCGCTCACCACATCGTGCCCGTCGCGATAGATATCCGCCCAGACCTCGACGCGCTCTCCAACGATACGCTTCACGGGAAAGCGGCCGCCGTCGATGAGCGGATAAACATCTTCAATATGAAAAGCGCCGCCGGCCGCGGCGCTCTCGACAGTTTGAGTTGTTTTGTTCACGGTGATGCCATTGACATGGAGATAACGTCCCACTTCGATTGCGGGAAAGGAGACGCTCCGGACATATATAGAAAGCCGCTCGCCGGGCATTGGTTCCCGGGGAACGCCGGGGATACCCAGAGTGTAAAACACGGCTATCCTCTTCGTGGATCGAGACAATTTCGCGACGCCCCTAACCGTTGCGTGCAAACGACGTGCCGAATGGACCTTTTCACCAAAGCTAAAGACCTCGGGATCCAGACCGAATTTATCGACGGTCAGGGTCACCTTCATGTGACGGATACAGCCGCGCTGAAGATCATCCTCGATGCCCTGCCGGATCGCGTTCCGTACCGGTTTCTCGAACAGGCGGCGGTGGTTCGGTCCGGTCGGCCCTCACGGACTGAGCTGAAGCAGGCTGCGAAGTTGCCGTTGCGCTGGAAAATCCTTGCGGGTTCTAATGTTGTCGCGCAGGGCGAGACCCATGATCGCGTCATCGTGTGGCCGACGGATTTGCCTATCGGTTCGTACCGGCTGCACCTGACGGACGCCTCCTCGTTTAGTGAGGAAGCACCGTTGATCGTCGCGCCGCCAAGGGCTTTCGGCGGCGATTTCGACCGGTGCTGGCTGTTGGCGGTCCAGCTCTATGGCGTCCGGTCAGCGCGCAACTGGGGGATCGGCGACTTCACCGACCTCGAAGGCTTGATCGAACTCGCAGGCCATTTGGGAGCCGACGGTGTCGGCCTCAATCCGCTGCATGCGCTCTTCGACGACCGTCCGGCCGATTGCAGCCCCTATTCGCCGAACAGCCGGCTGTTTTTGAATCCGCTCTATATCGACGTCGAGAAACTTCCGGGATTTCAGCCCGGCGTTTTAGCCGAGAATAGCGGCACGATCGCCCGGTTAAGAGCGAGCGACATCGTCGATTACGTCGATGTCGCAGAACTGAAATGGCGCGCGCTGCGATCAGCGTTCGAGCAATTCAGGGCAGATCCGAAGAATTCAAGCCGGCAGGACTTCGAAAAATTTCGCGCCGAGCGCGCACCCCTGCTGTCGCGGTTCGCCTGCTTCGAAATGCTCCGGCATAAATTCAACAAGCCGTGGTGGGAATGGCCCAAACAATGGCGGCAGCCCGACGATATCAAGCTCGCCAAACTGCGTGAGGGCCGCGATGCCGCGGAGATCGAATTCGTCGAATTCGTGCAATGGGCGGCCGACCGGCAGTTGCAGTCTTGCCAGCATCTCGCGTCCCGGCTTGGCATGAAGGTCGGGCTTTACCTCGATGTCGCCGTCGGCGTGCAATCCGATGGATTTGACGCCTGGAACGAGCAGGCCGCGATTTCCCGTCATCTCGCCGTCGGCGCGCCGCCGGACGCGATGAATACCGCGGGCCAGAACTGGGGTCTTGCAGGTTTCAATGCCGCGGGTCTGGAAATCCGGTCCTTCGAGCCGTATCGGGAGATGCTTCGGGCATCAATGCGCTATGCGGGCGCGATCCGGCTCGATCATGTGCTCGGGCTCAAGCGGCTTTACCTGGTGCCGCACGGTTTTGCCGCCAATAATGGCGTCTATGTGCAAATGCCGTTCGAGGCGCTGCTGGCGGCGACCGCGCAGGAAAGCGTGGCGCATCGTTGCGTGGTGATCGGCGAGGATCTCGGCACCGTGCCGGAAGGCTTTCGCGAGCAAATCGCGGATTGGGGCATCTGGTCGTATCAGGTGATGATGTTCGAGCGCGACGATCATGGCTCGTTTCGCGGCATCGACCACTATGCGTCCAACGCGCTCGTCACCTTCAACACCCACGATCTCTCGACTTATGCGGGCTGGCGCTCATTCAGCGATCTCGCGCTGAAACGGTCGCTCGGAATTGATCCCGGCGAAAGCGACGACGCGCGATGGCGCTCACTGACGATGTTAACCGAGGTGTTGCGTCATCATGGCATCGATAATCATGATATCTATGCTGTCGCAAGTTTTCTGGCGCGGACCAAATCCCGCCTGCTCGCGATATCGATTGAAGATCTGCTGGGCGTGACCGACCAACCCAATATTCCCGGCACCGTGAACCAACATCCGAACTGGCGACGGCGGCTGCCGCTTGCGATCGACGAGATGATGACGGCGATTGACGTTCCCGCGCTGAAGACAGCAACCCGGGAAAGGACGCGCGCAGCGATCTGACGCAGAAACATTTTCAGCGGTGATAAGAATTTGCCCAGCAGAATCGAAGACTATGCCCTGATCGGCGATTGCGAGACCGCAGCGTTGGTCGGGCGCGACGGGTCGATCGACTGGCTGTGCTGGCCAGTGTTCGATTCCGATGCCTGTTTCACAGCCTTGCTCGGCACCCACAGGAACGGCCGATGGCTGATCGAGCCGGCGGAAGATGTCATAAAATCTTCCCGCCGCTATTGGGACAATACGCTGATCCTGGAGACGCGTTTTGAGACGGCAAACGGCGTCGTCGCGCTGATCGATTTCATGCCGCCGCGCGGCAACGCTTCCGACGTCGTCCGGCTGGTGCGCGGCATCACCGGTAAGGTCAAGCTGCAGATGCAGCTGGTGATCCGCTTCGGGTTCGGCATCGATATCCCTTGGGTCAGGCGAACCGCGGATGGCGCTTTGCAGGCGATTTCCGGGCCGGACATGACCGTGTTGCGAACGCCGGTCGAGACCCGCGGCGAAGATCTGACCACGGTGGCCGGTTTCGAAGTCAGCGAAGGCGAGACCATCCCCTTCGTGCTGACCTACGGGCCTTCGCACCTGCCGCTGCCCAAGCCCATCAATCCTGCGCAGGCCTTGCAGGACACGGAAAATTTCTGGATCGACTGGTGCAGCCATTGCACCTATGACGGCGAGCACCGCGATCTGGTGATGCGATCACTGATCACGCTGAAGGCGCTGACCTTTGGGCCGAGCGGCGGCATTGTCGCGGCGCCGACAACCTCGTTGCCGGAAAAGCTCGGGGGCGCGAGAAACTGGGATTACCGGTTTTGCTGGCTGCGCGACGCCACCTTTACGCTGCTGGCGCTGATGAACAGCGGTTACACCGAGGAGGCTTTGGCGTGGCACAATTGGCTGCTCCGTGCTGCAGCCGGCTGGCCTTCGAACATGCAGATCATGTACGGCATCATGGGCCAGCGGCGGCTGTTGGAATGGGAGGCCGGCTGGTTGCCTGGTTACGAAGGCGCACGACCGGTTCGGGTCGGCAACGCAGCGCATGCCCAGCTGCAACTTGACGTTTACGGCGAACTGATCGACGCCTTTCACCAGTGGCGGATGGCAGCGCTGGAACTCGACGAAGGCTCATGGGCGCTGGAATGCGCGGTGCTTCAGCATCTGGCAGAAGTATGGGACTTGCCTGATCACGGCATCTGGGAACGCCGTGGCAAAGGAAAGCATTATGTCTCGTCGAAGGTGTTGACATGGGTCGGATTCGATCGCGGCATCAAAAGCGCCGAACGGTTTGGGTTCCAAGCGCCGCTCGACCGCTGGCGGGTTTTGCGTGATACCATCTGCCGCGATGTCTGCGAACGCGGCTTCGATCCCGAGCAGAATACATTCGTCGAATCCTACGGCTCGCAATTGCTTGATGCCAGCGTCCTGCTGATGCCTGCGGTGGGTTTCCTCCCCGCCACGGATCCGCGCGTTCTCGGCACCATCGCGGCGATCGAAAAACACATGATGCGGGATGGATTTGTGCTGCGGCACGATCCCCGCGACGTCACCGATGAACAGCAGCCAATCGAAGGCGCCTTTCTCGCCTGCAGCCTTTGGCTGGCCGACGCCCATGTGCTTGCAGGCGAAGTCGCCAAGGCGCAGGCGCTGTTCGGACGCGTGGTTGCGGTGGCGAACGATTTGGGCTTGCTGGCCGAGGAATACGATCCCGGCGTGGGTCGTCAGACCGGAAATTTCCCCCAGGCCCTTACCCACATTGCGCTGATCAATACCGCGCACAACCTCAGCGACGCCAAGAAACCGGTCGAGAAGCCGGCGGTGCAGCGGTCAACGTAACAGCCCCGGAGCGCGTCGGGCGAGGAACTTGCCGGCTCCAACTTCATTGTTTCTGGCAGCTTTGGTGGAGGTTTGCTGGATGATCCGCTGGCTCGTCGCGACTGCTTTTTTGGGCTGCCTGGCGCTTCCGGCGGCGGGAGCCAGCCTTGATGCGGCAGCGATCAATAACGCTGAATTTCGCTCAAAGCCTCCTGCCGAGGACAAGATTGATCCCGTCGTCGTAAAGGTCCAGGTTCTTCTGGACCGGGCTCAATTCTCTCCCGGGGAAATCGACGGCAAGCTCGGTGAAAACGCGCAAAAAGCCTTGAGAGCCTTCGCTGAGGCCAAAGGTTTGACCTCCGACAAGGCGCTCACACCAGAGGTTTGGACAATGCTTGCAGGGACAAGCAAAGACCCCGCCATCATCGAATACACGATTTCCAAGAGCGATGTGAAGGGACCGTTTTTGGAAAAACTTCCCGCGAAAATGGAGGATATGAAGGGCCTCAAGGCGCTCGGTTACACGAGTCCTCGCGAGGCCATTGCCGAGAAGTTTCATACGAGCGAAGGGCTGCTAGTGGCCTTGAACCCCGGCAAAAAATTCGATCAGGCCGGTGAAATCATTTTCGTTACCAACGTACTCAATAAACAAACCAAATTGACGATCGGCCGGATCGAGGTTGATAAATCACGGCAGGCGGTCAAAGCGTTCGACCCATCGGGCGCGCTTATTGCCGTTTTCCCAGCGACCGTTGGCAGCGAGGAAAAGCCGAGTCCAAGCGGCAATCTCAAGGTCATCTCCGTCGATGCCAACCCGAATTACCGCTACAATCCCGACTATAAATTCAAAGGTGTAAAATCCAAAAAAGCGTTCACGATCAAGCCGGGGCCGAATAATCCGGTGGGATCATATTGGATCGGGCTGTCATCGGAGGGATATGGGATCCATGGGACGCCTAACCCTTCAAAGGTCAGCAAATCTGAATCCCACGGTTGCGTTCGACTAACGAATTGGGATGTCGGTTTGTTAGGCAGCAATATTAAAAAGGGAACGCCGGTGGTCTTCGTCGACGAGTCGCAAGGCGGCTGAAAACAGCGGGCGACGTCGCAAAAACAACTGACGTCGTCCCGGCGAACGCCGGGATCCAGCCACCAAGGCCAATTGTTAGAAGGCAACTATCACAGTGCCTTAACAAGAGAGCACCGCGTATGGATTCCGGCTCGCGCTTCGCTTGGCCGGACGACGAGTGGAAAAATCGAGCAAGTCCTCACGTCCGCGCTTTGTTCTCTTTCAAAATCATATCGATCGCCTTGGCAAAACCTTCGTCCTCGTTCGATGCCGTGACATGCGTTGCCATTTTCTTGACGTCGCCGGTCGCGTTGCCCATCGCGATCGAGACGCCGCTCACCTTGAACATCGCCAGATCGTTCTGCATGTCGCCGATGGTGGCGACGGCGTCGGTCGAAATATCAAGACGTTTGGCCACCGCCTGCACGAAGGTGCCTTTGTCGCAGCCTGGCGGAGTGACGTCCAGATAATAGCTTTGCGATCGCACCGCGGTTGCCTCTGCGCCCAAGGCCTGCTGCATCGCGATTTCGCAGCGTTGCAGAAGGGCCGCATCGGAACTGCTGCCGACGATCTTGCAGGCAATCTGCAGGTAAGGTGCGAAATCCTCAACGATGGTCGGATCGGCTCTGATGGCGCGCTTTTCGTGCGGGACGTATTCGCCATCGGGCCGGCGGGTGAGCCAGAGCTCGTTGGTGAACAGCCAGATATCGACACCAAATTCGTTGAGCACATCGAGGCTGCGTTGAGCCGCGGATGCGGGGATCAGATGCAGCTCAATCGGCTTCAGTTGCGGATCGACGATGCAGCTCCCGTTGAAGGCCCCGACCGGCAGCGTGATCGCAAGCGGCTCGATCAGAAACCGCATCCCGATGATCGGACGGCTGGAGGTGATGGTGAAACCGATGCCGGCATCGTGCAGCCGCCGCACCGCGGCCTTGGCGCCGTTGGTTAGGGTCTTGTCCTTGGTTAGCAGCGTGCCGTCGACATCAGAGACGACAAGGGCGATGCGTGTCATGAGCGGTTCCTGCTGCTCGCTCCGCTCTCAGCGGGGCTTAGCCCCAGTTGGCGAACGATGTCATCGACGATTGTCTCGACCGGAGCGTTGACCGATACGGTCACGGGGTTTTCACTGGCGTCTGGCAGCTCGAGCGTTTTGAACTGGCTGGCCAATAGACCCGGCGGCATGAAATGATTTTTCCGCTGGGCAAGGCGGCTTGCGATCAAATCCTGCGTGCCCTTGAGATAGATGATGCGGACATCCTTGCGTCCATGCACGAGGATATCGCGATAGGGGCGCTTAAGCGCGGAGCAGGCGATCACAGCGTGCTCGCCGGCCTCGCAGATCCTGTCGATCTCGTTGGCGATCGCCTGCAGCCACGGCCAGCGATCTTCGTCGGTAAGCGGTTGGCCGGCTCTCATTTTGGCGACATTGCTCAAGGGGTGAAACTTGTCGCCATCCTCGAAGCTCCAGCCCAATCGTTGGGCCAGTTTTTCCCCGATAGTGCTCTTGCCCGAGCCAGACACGCCCATCACGACAAGCACGCACGGCGTTCGGCTGACGTCATTGTCCACGAAAATTCTCCGGCAGCGCTGCCGTATCCACGAGCCAGATCGTTTCGCCCATGGAATGCGCGCGATTCGCGGGCAGGTTCTCGCCTGCAAGCACGCGCGTCAAGATCGCGCGCTTGTCCGCGCCAGAGACCTCGAACAGCATTTCGCGGCCGGAATTGAGCGCCGGCAAGGTCAGCGTGACCCGCGGCACAAATGGCTCGACATGCGCCTTGGGTACGCCGACCACCCAGCGCTCGGTCTCCTCAATAGCTGGATATCCGGGAAATAGCGATGCGATGTGGCCATCAGGCCCGACGCCCATCAGTACGACATCGAACAATGGCCGCGCAGAATCCAGCTCATCTGCGCCATAGAAGGATTTCAGCTCGCTCTCGTAACGGTATGCGGCCTGTTCTGGACTAGCTGTGTCGGTCGGAATGGCGTGGATGTTGGCAGCCGGCGCATACAGATCCAGAAAGATCCGCCGTGCCGTGCCCATGTTGTTGAGCGGATCGTCCACTGGGACAAAACGTTCATCGCCGATGAACCAGTGCACTCGCTGCCACGGGATTTGGCTTCGATAGGCGTCGGTCGCGAGTAATTGATAGAGCTGTTTCGGGCTCGATCCTCCGGTCAGGCAGATCGCTACGCGGTCGCCGTTCGCGGCGATCCTTGCGATGATACGCTCCGCGGCGGTCTTCGCGAGTGCAACCGGATCGGAGACCGTTATCACATCGCGAGTGTCGCTGGGAGCCATTCTAGCTGAGCTTCCGCCAGCTTCGGCCGTCGCGCTTTAACAGTTCCTCAGCGCCGAGCGGCCCTTCGCTGCCGGCCTTGTAAAATTCCAAGCCCTTGGCGCCCGCCTTCTTCCATGCATCCAGGAACGGCTGCACCGCCTGCCAGCCGGCCTCTACGCCGTCGGCGCGCTGAAACAGGATGTTGTCGCCGATCATGCAGTCGTAGATCAGTGTCTCATATCCGGTGCTCGGTTCAGCCTTGAAGTAGTCCTTGTAGCGGAATTTCATCTCGACACCGTCGATGGTAATCGTGGGCCCCGGCACCTTGGTATTGAACTGCAACGTGATGCCCTCGGTCGGCTCGATGCTGATGACAAGATAATTCTGCGACAAACGATCTACCGGGGTGCACCTGAACATTGCGAACGGCGCCTGCTTGAACTTGATCGCCACTTCGGTGCGCTTGCTCGCGAGCGCCTTGCCGGTGCGCAGATAAAAGGGAACGCCGGCCCAGCGCCAGTTGTCGATCATCAGTTTGAGCGCCACAAAGGTTTCGGTGGTGCTGTCGGATTTGACGTCCCTGGTCTTGCGATAATCCTCAATCACGGTATCGCCGATCTTGCCGCCCATATATTGGCCGCGCACGGAGTTTCGCAGTGCTTCCTCTTCACTTTGAATCTGGATCGCCGCCAGCACCTCGCCCTTCTCCGAGCGGACCGAATGCGCATCGAAACGGATTGGAGGCTCCATCCCAACCAGCGACAGCAGTTGGAACAGATGGTTCGGCACCATGTCGCGCAATGCGCCGGTTGAGTCATAGAAATTGCCGCGGTGGCCGACGCCGAGCTGTTCATCGACGATGATCTGGACATGATCGATGTGATTGCGATTCCAGATCGGTTCGAACATGCCATTGGCGAAGCGCAGCACCAGGATGTTCTGCACCGTCTCCTTGCCGAGGTAGTGATCGATGCGATAGATCTGGTGTTCATCGACGATTTTCAGCAGTTCGGCATTCAGGGCTTTGGCCGAGGCGAGGTCGGTCCCGAACGGCTTTTCGATCACCAGCCGGCGCCATGGTCCGTTATCCTCTTCCCGCAGCAAACCGGTGCGGCCGAGTTCGCGGCTGATCGGTGCGAAAGCGTCTGGCGGTGTCGCCAGATAGAACAGTCGGTTGCCGCCAATTGACCGATTCGTCTCCAGCTTCTCAAGCCGTTCGCGCAGCTGGTCGAACGAGGCCGGATCCTTCGGATCCGCTTCAACGCAGGTGACGCATTCCAACAGGCGTTTGGCGATCGCATCGTCGACCGGGCGGGTTGCGAATTGGCGCAGGCCCTTGATCAGGCTGTCGCGAAGTGCGTCGTTCGACATGCCCTTGCGGGCGACGCCGACCACGCAGAATTTGTCGGGCAGCAGGTCGGTCGCCGCAAGGTTATAAAGCGAGGGGATTACCAGCCGATGCGTCAGGTCGCCTGACACGCCGAAAATGACGAAGGAGCAGGGATCGGGCTTTTTCTGCGTCGGTTGAGCTGGTGTCATCGGCATTTACGCCTTCGGCTTGACGATGTCAGGGGCAGTCTGCCGCGCCGGATCCGGATGCTGTTGCGGCTCCTTGTGGCCGCCGAAGCCATCGCGCATCGCTGAAAGAATCTTTTCGGCGAAGGTGTGTTCCTTGCGCGAGCGAAAGCGCGCGAACAATGCCGCGGTGAGCACCTCGGCCGGCACGGCTTCGTCGATGGCGGCGTTGACGGTCCAGCGGCCTTCGCCAGAATCCTCCACAAATCCCGAATAGCTCTCGAGCGTGGGATTCTTCGCAAGCGCAGACGCCGTGAGATCGAGCAGCCAGGACGGGATCACGCTGCCGCGCCGCCAGACCTCGGCGATATCGGCAATGTCGAGATCGAAGCGATGCTCTGGGGGCAGGGCGTCGATGTTGGCATTCCTGAGAATGTCGAATCCCTCGGCATAGGCCTGCATCAGGCCATATTCGATGCCGTTATGAACCATTTTGACGAAGTGCCCGGCGCCGACCGGGCCGGCGTGAATATAGCCCTGCTCGATCCTGATATCGCGTCCCTCGCGGCCGCCGGTACGTGGAATTTCGCCAATGCCCGGTGCCAATGCCGCGAAGATCGGATCAAGCCGGTCCACCACTGCCTTGTCGCCGCCGATCATCATGCAATAGCCGCGGTCGATACCCCAGACGCCGCCACTGGTGCCGACGTCGACATAGTGGATGCCGCGCTCTTTCAGCGCTTTGCCGCGGCGCACGTCGTCCTGCCAGAAGGTGTTGCCGCCGTCGATGATGACGTCGCCGGCCTGCATCAGCTTCGACAGCACGTCGATCGTCGCCTCGGTGATCTTGCCCGCCGGCAGCATCACCCAGGCGGTTCGCGGCCTCTCGAGCTTGCCGACAAAATCCTCCAGGGCACTGGCGCCGACCGCGCCGTCGGCCGCGATGGCTGCGACGGCCTTCGGGTCCTTGTCATAAACCACCGTAGAATGTCCGTGCTTCATCAGCCGACGGACGATATTGCCGCCCATCCGACCCAAGCCGATCATGCCGAGCTGCATTGGCGTCCTTTTTTGGTTTTGAGCATAATCTAATCCGGAAACCGCTACCCACTTTGCGCTGACGCGGCCCTTCGGGTCGGGATCATGCTCTAATTCAATGCATTCTGAATCGCGGTATCGAGCATCTTCAGTCCCGATTCGAGATCGCCCTTGAGATGCACGCGCAGCGCACGCCGGCCGCGCTCGGTCAGCACGTCGAAATCGCCGCGGGCCTGGGCGGCCTTGATCACACCGAACGTAGCCTTTTGACCGGGCACCGGGAGGTCTTTGGCATCATCGGATGTGATCTGCAGAAAAACGCCGCTGTTGGGGCCGCCCTTATAAGCCTGTCCGGTGGAATGCAGAAAACGCGGGCCGAATTCGGCACAGGTCGCGAGATGGCGCTTGTCGCGCACCTCAAGCCGCATGTGCTGCAATGCGTCGACGTGGGCATGATTGCGTTCGATATAGGCGAGCAGCGCCACATAGTCGCCCGCGCCCGAGCGAGCGAGGTGGGCTTTCAACCAGGAGCCGAGATCGCCATCTGCGCCCGCCCTGCGCAGTGCCGCGGCATTTTTATCGTCGGTATAGACATCGGCCTGGGCGGAGGACACCACCGGCTTTTCTGCAGGCAGCGCGCCAGACTTTTCGAATGCCGCGATCAACTCCCGGGTCTTGATCTTGGCGTCCTCGACGTCTGGCTGGTTGAACGGGTTGATGCCGAGCACCGCGCCGGCCACCGCGGTCGCCATCTCGAAGCGGAAGAATTCCTGCCCGATATGGTCGATCGATTTCATGACAATGCGGACCACCGGATGCCCGGCCTTTTCCAGCGCGGCAAGCTTATCGTCATGCGCTGTGTCGTTTTCGGCTTCGGTGCGAAGGTCGATAAAGAATCGATCGTTGCCATACAGCGCCACATCGCCCAGCGGTTCGCCGTCGATCGGGATCAGGCCTTTGCCGTCCTTGCCGGTCGATTCCGCGATCAGCTGTTCGGCCCAGGCGCCGAAATCCGAGATCTTCTTCGACGATAGGATCGTCACCTTGTCGCGGCCTTCGAGACCGGCGAGTCCCATGGCGAGGCCGAGCAGCGCGCCCGGATTCTCGTGCGGCGGCACGTCCGGTCCGCAGGAGCGCACCATCGAAAGAGCGTGTTTGAGCAGCGCGCGAAGGTCGATGCCCGCGGCTGCGGCCGGCACCAGCCCGAACGGCGACAGCACGGAGTAACGTCCGCCGATGGTGGGATCGCCGTGGAAGATGCGGGCAAAGCCCTGCTTGGTCGCGACCTTCTCCAGCGACGAGCCGGGATCGGTTACCGCGATAAAACGATGGCCGGCCTTGTCGGCGCCGATGGCCTCGGACACGCGGGCGAAGAAATAATCCTTCATTACGTTCGGCTCGGTGGTCCCGCCGGACTTGCTGGAGACGATGAACAGTGTTTTTGCGATGTCGATCGTGGATTCCATCGTGCGCACTTGCGCGGGGTCAGTGGAATCCAGCACGTGCAGTTTCGGGAAGCCGGACTTCCGGGAAAATGTCTCCGCCAGCACCTCCGGCCCGAGGCTCGATCCGCCCATGCCGAGCACGACGGCGTCGGTGAAATTCTGTCCCTTCACGCGTTGCGCAAAGTCCTCATAGTCGGCGACATCGGCCGATGCGGCGCTGTTCAGCCAGCCCAGCCACTTGTCCTCATCGGTCCCGGTCCATACCGATTTGTCGTGTTGCCAGAGGCGGCGTATTTTTGCTGATGCGCGCCACTCCTCGGCGCTGTTCTCGACGGCCTTGCCGATGCTGCTTCCGAGTGCCAGCTCCTGCCGGTCGATACCGTGGGCGAGCACCACCGCGCGCTTGTGCGCGACCGCTCCGTAAAGCTTGTCGGCGGCGTCGGCGAACAGCTTGACGCCATCCTTGACCAGATCGGCCGTGACCGCATCGAGCGAGATACCGGATTTTTCAAGTTCTGCAAGAACGCGCCTGGCGTCCTCGATATTTTCCTCAAGACTGTCGCGCACCTTGCCGTGGTCGCGGAATGCCTCGAGCGTCGCCGGCGGCATGGTGTTGACGGTGTTGGGACCGATCAGTTCTTCGACGTAGAGCACGTCGCTGTAGTCCTTGTTTTTTGTCCCGGTCGAAGCCCACAGCAATCGCTGCGGCCTCGCGCCTTTGGCAGCGAGCCTGTCCCAGCGCGTCCCGGAGAACAGGCGCTTGTATTGCTGATAAGCGAGCTTGGCGTTGGCGATGGCGACCTTGCCTTTCAGCGCGGCCAGCCGTTCTTTCTCGGTGGGATCGTTCGCCCGTGCGATCTTTTCATCGAGCTGTTTGTCGACCGCGCTATCGATGCGGCTGACGAAGAAGCTGGCGACGCTGGCGACATGGGAGGGATCGCCGCCGCCGGCAACATGTTTTTCGAGGCCGGCGAGATAGGCCTCGGCGACCTGCACGTAGACTTTTTGCGAGAACAATAGCGTAATGTTGATGCTGATGCCCTCGCCGATCAGATGCTGGATCGCGGGCAGGCCCTCCGGCGTCGCCGGCACCTTGACCATCAGGTTCTTGCGGTTGACGTGCTTCCACAGCCGTTCGGCCTCAGTGATCGTGCCTTCGGTATCCAACGCAAGATAGGGCGACACTTCGAGGCTGACGAAACCGTCGGCTCCCTTGAGATGACCATAGACCGGGCTCAGCACATCCGCCGCATGCTGGATATCCTCGATCGCGAGTTGCTCGAACAGCTGGGCGACCGGGCGATCGCCGCTTTTCAGCGCCTGGGCGATCGCGCCGTCATATTCGTCCGAACTGCCGATCGCCTTCTCGAAGATCGAAGGATTGGACGTGACGCCCTTGACGCCGTCGGTATCGATCAGCTTTTTCAGCTCGCCTTTGGCGATGAAGCCGCGGGCCAGGAAATCCAGCCAGACCGACTGGCCATGTTTTTCGAGCGCTTTGACCGGATTCATGATGCCCTGTTCTGTTCGAGCTGGTCGACTTTCGGGTTCCAGCACCTTTTTCAGGTGGGAAGCCGAATTTTGTCAACAGATCCTTGGGGAGGTGCTGACCGAGGGGGATATTGCGTTTCCCCACAGGATAACACCACTCACAACATATCGATCCCCGCAGGAATAGGCGGTTCGGTGATCTCGGCACGACATGACACGAGTCATATTAGCTTCGATGCGGGCATTGTTATGGTGATGATATGAGGCAGAAACCCCATCTCGACGAGATCGCCTTGGACCCCCAAATGCGGCATTTCCGAAGCTACCCACAAACCGGAGGTAGGCAAATGGCACGCGTGCGGGACGCCTCGCCCCAAGGCCGACTCCGCTCAGGGTCTGAGATAAAGATACCCTTGCGACTGCAGCTCCGCGATCCGGACCACGCCGCCCTTATCGGCGCTGATAAAACCCGGCAGCAAGTCTTTCAGCGTAACATTCTGCGATTTCATGGTGTTGCCGCATGCAGCGAGTTCAAGGCCGGCCCTGGAAAACTGGCCGAGGCGCCGGGTCGTATCGGGATTGGCCGATGTCGCGTGAAATGCCCGCAACGCCTGGCCATGCACCACAAGTGCGATCGTGACGTGGTCGGGACCGCCGACACCGTCGAAATGGTTCTGAATGTTACCAAGAACGAAGGTGACTTTGTCGAGGTCGCTCAGGTGATAGACGACCTTCAGCTTGGCTTGCGGCGCGGCGTCCGTGGCGGCGTTGGCGCGAGATGCGGTGACGGCGGCCCCGAGGGCTGAAAACGCACCCCACAAAATGCTGCGTCGATGCATGGCATTCTCCTTATATGCTAAGCGTTTTTGCGAGGGGCTGGCCTCTGATGCTATCACTTGTGCCTGATCGCGGCGAGTTCCTTGCGGTCGGTCACCAGCGAGGCACATTCGCGGGTGTCGGTGCGGTCGAGGCGGAAAATCTTGTCATCGGCGCCGGCGACAAGGGAATCCCCCGCTTCGTCGTCGGGCTTGTTGTTCTGCCAGATGCGTATCCGCTCGAGCCTGATGATCGCCGATTTATCGTCTTTCGATATTGCCACATCGATGCCGCCACCCTCGCAATCGACGCCGCAGCCGAAACGCATTTCATTGCCGGCGTCTTCGGCCACGACGTGATTGCAAGAGCCGCTGGAGTCGAAATCGCCGGACCGGTGGCGATACTTGACACCGAGGCGGAACGAATAATTGGGCGTTTTCTCGTCCTCCGGAATTTCCGTCGACACCAGCAACTTCATCGCGCTGACCTTTTGCTTGGGATGCCGCGCCAGATGATCGGGATCGTAGCGTCGCACAAAGCAGGCATAGGCCTTGTTACCGGGCGGTTTGGTGAACATCCTGACGTCGAAGGCGTCGGCCTTTGCCTTGTCGATGCCGTCTTCCTGGGCGTGGCCAACTTCAATTTCGGTGATCGAGGCAACCGCGATCGCGGCGACAATCCAGAGGCGTTTCATGACTTTCCCGGCAATTGGTGATGCAACTAAAGATCGGCTACCCGCGGCGGCCCAATCGGGCGCAACACCATGCGCCTCGTTCAGATGCGCGGGTTCGACTCGCTATTTAGTCGCGGGAGGCGCGTTGGACGTTCAACGGTCCCGACTTCATTAGCGCAGGCTGGCGTTGATCTTGTCCAGCGCGGCGGAGCCGGGACACAGCGCTTTCTCGCCGAGCTGATTGAGCGGCGTTTCCACAGTGTCGAGGTGGGTGTGCAGGTCTTCCGATTCTGGATCGACGTACAGGAGTCCGGTGACGATCTGGCCCTTGGCGGCGTGCTTTTGCAGGAATGTCATCGCTGCGACGCGATCGTGGGCGTCATAATCCGCATCGATCTTGCGCAGCGCCAGCCGACTGCCATCGTGCTGTTCGACCACCTGCACCGTACCCGGCGCGTAATCGACGGTGATCGGGTCGCGGCCGGTGATGATGTCGAGGCGGTTCACCGCATCGTTGTGCTCGCGCACATAATCGAAACTCTTGGTCGAGCCGGCATGGTTGTTGAAGGCGACGCAGGGGCTGATCACGTCGATGAACGCCGCGCCCTTGTGCTGGATCGCGGCCGCGATCAGCGGCACCAGCTGGGTCTTGTCGCCGGAAAAGCTCCGCGCCACGAAGCTCGCGCCAAGCTGAAGCGCCATCGCCACGAGGTCGATGGCATTGTCGTTATTCATCAACCCGCGTTTGTTCTTCGAGCCGCGGTCGGCGGTGGCCGAAAACTGGCCCTTGGTGAGGCCGTAAACGCCGTTGTTCTCGACGATATAGGTCATGTTGACGCCGCGCCGGATCGAATGCGCGAACTGGCCGAAGCCGATCGAGGCCGAGTCGCCGTCACCGGAGACGCCGAGGTAGATCAGATCGCGGTTGGCGAGATTGGCGCCGGTTAGCACCGACGGCATACGGCCATGGACCGAATTGAAACCATGCGAATTGCCGAGGAAATAGTCCGGCGTCTTCGAGGAGCAGCCGATGCCCGAAATCTTGGCGACGCGATGCGGCTCGATCGAAAGCTCATAGCAGGCCTCGATGATCGACGCCGTAATCGAATCATGGCCGCAGCCGGCGCACAGCGTCGAGATCTTGCCCTCGTAATCGCGGTGCGTATAGCCGAGATCGTTCTTCGGAAGGCCGGGATGCTGGAATTTCGGCTTGGCGATATAGGTCATGACACAACCTTGCGGAGCGGGGTCAGTTTGAGCTGATCCTGGTGGTCGCCGATGGCGCCGGCGATGAAGCGCGCGGTAATCGGGGTGCCGTCATAATGCAGGATCGGAACCAGCCGGACGGGATCGATACCGTTCTCGTTGACGATCAGCGAGCGCAGTTGCGCATCGCGGTTCTGCTCGACCACATAGACGAAGTCGTGGTCGGCAATGAAGCTTGCAACGCTGGAATGGAATGGGAAAGCGCGAATCCGTAGCCTGTCGAGTTGATGCCCGCGCGCCTCCAATAGCCCGGTCGCCTCATCCATGGCGGGAGCGGTCGAGCCGAAATAGATCACGCCGTATTTGGTGGGCTTGACGGCATTGGCCTGCAGCGGACGCGGGACCATATCCTGGGCGGTCTCGAATTTACGCACCAGCCGCTGCATATTGTCGGCATAGACCGAGCCTTCTTCGGAATAGCGCGCGTAACGGTCGCGCGAGGTGCCGCGGGTGAAGAATGAGCCTTTAGTCGGGTGCGTGCCGGGATAGGTGCGGTAGGCAATGCCGTCGCCATCGACGTCGAGATAGCGCCCGAAGTCGCGTCCGTCGTCCAGCATCTCCGCCGTCATCACCTTGCCGCGGTCGTATTGCCGGGCGTTATCCCACTTCAGCGGGCGGCAGAGCCGATGGTTCATGCCGATATCGAGATCGAGCATCACAAAGATCGTGGTCTGCAGCCGTTCGGCGAGATCGAACGCCTGTGCGGCAAACTCGAACGCTTCCGCCGGGTCTTCCGGGAACAGCAATACGTGCTTGGTGTCGCCATGCGAGGCATAGGCGCAGGCGATGATGTCGCATTGCTGGGTTCGCGTCGGCATGCCGGTAGATGGACCGGCCCGCTGGACGTTCATGATGACAGCCGGAATCTCGGCGAAGTAAGACAGGCCGATAAACTCCTGCATCAGCGAGATGCCGGGGCCGGAAGTGGCGGTGAAGGCGCGCGCGCCGTTCCATGACGCACCAATGACTATGCCAATCGAAGCCAGTTCGTCCTCGCCCTGGACGATGGCGTACTTTGCCTTGCCGGTTTCGGGATCGTGCCGCAGCCTCTTGCAATGACTGGCGAAGGCGTCGGCGAGCGACGACGACGGCGTGATCGGGTACCACGCGCACACGGTGGCCCCGCCATACACCGCGCCGAGCGCGGCCGCGCTGTTGCCTTCGATGAAAATCCGGTCGCCGACCTTGTCGGATTTCTTGACGCGCAGGCCGACCGGGCATTTGAGATTTTGCAAGGCCCAGTCGCGGCCGAGATGCAGCGCGTGAACGTTGGACGACAGCAGCTTTTCCTTGCCCTTGTACTGTTCGCCGATCAGTTGCTCGACGAGCTTCGGGTCCATGTCGAGCAGCGCGCACAGCGCGCCGAGATAGATGATGTTCTTGAAAAGCTGGCGCTGGCGTGGGTCGGTATAGGTCGAGTTGGTGATGGCGGTCAGCGGGACGCCGATTACGGTGATGTCGGCGCGGAATTTCGACGACGGCATCGGCTTGGTCGAGTCGTAGAACAGGTAGCCGCCGGGCTCGATCGAAGCGAGATCGTTGTCCCAGGTCTGCGGGTTCATCGCCACCATCATGTCGACGCCGCCGCGCGCGCCGAGATGTCCATCCTCGGTCACCCGCACTTCGTACCAGGTCGGCAGACCCTGGATGTTGGAGGGGAAGATGTTGCGCGGCGATACCGGAACGCCATGGCGCAGGATCGAGCGGGCGAACAGTTCGTTGGCGCTCGCCGAGCCCGAGCCGTTGACGTTGGCGAAGCGGACGACGAAGTCGTTTACGCTGCTGATCGGCTTTTGGACGGGCATGATGTACCTGCGTAGGTCATATCGATGAGATATTTTTGCATGTCCCAGGCGCCGGTGGGACAACGCTCGGCACACAAACCGCAATGCAAGCAGACGTCTTCGTCCTTTACCATCACCCGCCCGGTCTTGAGGCCGTCCGCGACATAGAGGTCCTGGTCGAGATGCGTTGAGGGCGCCTTCAGCCGCTGACGCAGGTCGGTTTCCTCGCCGTTCTGCGTAAAACTAATGCAATCCATCGGGCAGATATCGACGCAGGCGTCGCACTCGATGCATAGCGGCGCGGTGAACACCGTCTGGATGTCGCAGTTCAGGCAGCGCTGGGCCTCGCCGAGCGCCAGCTTGACGTCATAGCCAAGTTCGACTTCCGCGCGGATGTCCTTCAGCGCGACGACCTTGTCGCGATGCGGCACCTTGAAACGCTTGTCGCTGGAGACGTCGTTGTCATAGCTCCATTCGTGGATGCCCATCTTCTGCGACGAGATTTGCACGTCGGGAAGCGGACGTTCGGTGATGTCCTCGCCGGAGAGAAGCCTGTGGATCGAAAGCGCGGCGTCGTGGCCGTGCGCTACCGCCCAGATGATATTTTTTGGGCCGAACGCGGCGTCGCCGCCGAAGAACACCTTGGGATTGGTCGATCCCATGGTCTTGGCATCGACCTTGGGCATGTTCCATTTGTCGAATTCGACGCCGCAGTCGCGCTCGATCCAGGGAAAGGCGTTCTCCTGGCCGACCGCCACCAGCACGTCGTCGCAAGCAACCGTCTGGTCCGGTTCGCCTGAAGGCACCAGGCTGCGCCGGCCGTTGGCGTCGTACTCGGCCTTCACTTTCTGGAAGGTGACGCCGGTGAGCTTGCCATTGTCGTGAATGAAAGCCTTCGGCACCATGAAATTGAGAATCGGAATGTCCTCGTGAATGGCGTCCTCTTTCTCCCAGGGAGACGCCTTCATCTCCTCGAAGCCGGAACGCACGATCACCTTGACGTCCTCGCCGCCGAGACGGCGCGCGGTGCGGCAGCAGTCCATCGCGGTATTGCCGCCGCCGAGCACGATCACGCGCTTGCCGATCTTTTCGGTGTGGCCGAACGACACCGAGGCTAGCCAATCGATGCCGATGTGAATATTGGCAGCGGCTTCCTTGCGACCGGGAATCTCGAGCTCGCGACCGCGCGGCGCGCCGGAGCCGACAAAGATCGCATCGTAGTTTTCACCGAGCAGTTCCTTCAGGCTGTCGATGCGCTGACCGCCTTTGAACTCGATGCCGAGATCGAGGATGTAATCGGTTTCCTCGTCGATCACGGAATCCGGCAGCCGGAATTTCGGAATCTGGGTACGCATCATTCCGCCCGCCTTCGGGTCGGAGTCGAACACGGTGCAGTGATAGCCGAGCGGCGCGAGGTCGCGGGCCACGGTGAGCGAGGCGGGGCCGCCGCCGACGATCGCAATACGCTTGCCGTTTTTCGGCGAGGGCCGCGGCATGCGGTGTTTGACGTCGTCCTTGAAATCGGCGGCGACGCGCTTCAGCCGGCAGATGGCGACCGGCGTCTCCTCAACGCGGCCGCGGCGGCAGGCGGGCTCGCACGGTCGATCGCAGGTGCGTCCGAGAATTCCCGGAAACACGTTCGATCTCCAATTGATCATGTA
>Ga0208991_1000002_pt1 | contig 31508 bp, 28 predicted proteins | sample MedBloCAOM3_M2_FD_187855 | JGI IMG/M metagenome (GOLD analysis project Ga0208991, IMG submission 187855) | Forest soil microbial communities from El Dorado National Forest, California, USA - Mediterranean Blodgett CA OM3_M2 (SPAdes) (version 2) | ecosystem: Environmental > Terrestrial > Soil >...
AATAGGCCTGCTGGGTGACGATCAGCTTGGTGAACTCGTTGGCGATGTCGGTGTTCGACGATTCCAGCGAAGCACCCGAGATAGAGCCGCCCTTGCCGAACAGAGCCGCGCCGGATTCGTTGGTGACTTCGAACGCGCCGCCGTCGACGCGCTTCAGGAAGTTGGCGCCGTTGAAGGTCGCGACGCTGACTTCCGCGAGATCGATGTTGCGGCCGTTGGAGTAGCTGCCGACCACACGGCCGTCGTTGCTGACGGAGACGCTCTTGAGCTGACCGGCCGCATAGCCGTCCGGCTGCAGCTGGTTGACCTGGGCCTTGCCGTTGGTGTCTGCGAACTGGGTCAGGCCGCCGGTGCCGAACGCCATGGTGACGTTGCCGAGCGTCACGCCGCTGACCGTGAGGTTGTTGAGCGTGATCTGGCCCACCACCGGATTCATCTGGCCGTTCGAGCCGAAGGTGAAATCGGTGCCGACGTTCTGCCAGGCGGGCGTGCTGCCGGTCGCACTCGGGTTGGTTTGATAGAACAGATTCCAGGTATCCGTGCCGCCTGTTGTCGCTGAGGCGACTTTTGCCCAGCGGAACTGCAAACTTACCGGCGCGCCGTTGCCGTCATAAGCGGTCGCAGCGCCGCCGCTGATCGATTCGTCCAGGAACGTCTGGTTGTCGCTGCCGATGACCGTACCGGTTCCCGCCGTTCCGCCGCCGCCGCGGAGCGCCGTTACGGTGCCGGAAAATCCGAGCGAAGCGAACGCCGTTGACGATGAGGATGTAAGTGTAAAGTCGTTGGCAAGGCCGGTGTTCAGCGTGATGGCACCGGTACTGGATATGCTTGAAGCCTGCGAACCGTTGCCCGTGAGGCCGTCAATCGTCGTGAGCAGGCTTCCGACTGTCGTGCCCGCAGCTGAGAGATCGATAAAGGTGGTGCCGGCCACCGGCGCTGGCGCCGCACCGCCGTTGTAGAACGATATCGTGTTGGTGGTCGTGGTGCCGCCATTGGTGACCTTGAGGGTCAGGGTGTCGCCAGCGATGAATCCCGCCGGAAGCGAGTTCGTTCCTGTCGCGCTGAAGAGCTTGGTATTTGCGCTGATCGGGGCCGCCGGGGTCTGAAAGTTTGTTCGCGCGTTGCCGGTGGTGGCAGTGTTGGTGAATGCGGACGCTGGCGTGCCAAGCGGTCTCGGATTGGAAATGAAGTCGGCCGGACGCAGCAATTCCGATCCCGGCACCGCAGTATTGTGCTTCGTCGTCAGCGGATAGCTTGCAAGGTTGGCGCGGTAGTCGATCTTGGTGGTCGCCTGCGACGGCAGGAAGTCATTCTGGAAGCGCATGATCTGCGGCACGCTGCCGGCCGGATTGCCGGTGGTCGGATCGATCTTGACGCCCTCCAGAAAGTAACCGGCACCGTTGACGAGGTAGCCATTCTTGTCGAGCGAGAAGTCGCCACGGCGGGTGTAGCGATCGACGCCGTCGAACACCGGCGTGCTGTCGGAGACGCTCGCGGGTTTTTGCACGGCGAAAAAACCGTCGCCGTTGATCGCCATGTAGGTCGATACCGCGGCCGACTGCACCGAGCCTGCGATCGTATTGGTACTGCGCGACCCGGCGCTGACGCTGCCGGCCAGCTGCGAGTTGTTGCCTGTCTGGGGAATGAGATCCACGAAGCTGGTATCGATCCGCTTGAAGGCGGTCGTTTGCGAGTTCGCGATGTTGCCGGAAATGTTTTCCAGCGCGTAGGAATTCGCCTGCAGGCCTGCGACGGACGTGGTGAGAGCGCCGAAGATACCCATGACATTTTCTCCAAATTCGATCCGGGCGGCCAGCCGGTGTGGCCGCAATCGAAGGAAAATGTCGCAAGCGTTGTGCCAAACCCTAAAATCCAGCACTTTCAATGATTTAAATAGAAAGCCCCGGTCCAGGGACCGGGGCACAATTGCCGAGCGGGCAACAATTGCCGGGCGTAAACGGGCGATCAGCTCGCCGACGGCGCGGCCGGATGAAACACCAAGGCGAAGCCGTCCATGCAGTAGCGCAGGCCGGTCGGCTTCGGTCCGTCGTCGAACACATGACCGAGATGCCCGCCGCAGCGGCGGCAGTGAATTTCGGTGCGCAGCATCCCAAAGGTTCGGTCTTCGGTCTTGCCGACGGCGTTTTCCAGCGGCTGGTAAAAACTCGGCCAGCCGGTGCCGCTCTCGAATTTCGTCTCCGAGGAGAACAGCGGCAGGTCGCAGCCGGCGCAGGCGAAGATGCCCTTGCGATGCTCCTTGAGCAGCGGGCTCGAACCCGGGCGCTCGGTGCCCTCCTTGCGCAGGATTTCATATTGCTGCGGCGTCAGCTGCGCGCGCCATTCCGCATCGGTTTTTTCGATCTCGAATTTCTCCGCGGCGTTTGCCGGCGAGGTTTGCAGCCATCGGAAGGCGGCAAGGCCAAGTAAACTGGCGACAGACGCGAGCAGGATACGGCGGTCAATCATGATAGTCTCCGTGCGAAGCGAAATATCAATTGTTCGCTATCAAATACGGGGCGCGGCAGCGGAAGTTACACTGATCTGGCCGGAAATTTCTCACTTTCCTGCGAGATGCCTTTACGCCCCCTCGCCCTCGCCTGACTTGCCAGGCTCGGGCGGCCGGGGACGCTCAGGACGCGGGTGGCCCGGCAGCGGGCGCTGCTGCGACGGCTTGGTTCCGGCCTGACGGTTTGCCTCGGCCAAACGCGCCTGGCGAATGCGCTCCTGGGTCCGCGCTCGTTCCCGATAACGAGCCAAGGCGCCGGCAGCGGCGGAGCTTCCCCGTCCCCACATTCCGATGGCATGTCCGGCGACCCGGCCGGTCAGGCCGCCCGCCCAGACCAGCTCGAACGGCGAAAACAGCCGCCAGCGTTCGTCGCCCCACAGAATACTGCGTGCAATCAGCTGCCCCGCCATTGCCGAGGTGTTCAAACCCTGACGGCCGAAGCCGCTCGTGACCCACAGCCCGCGACGCAACTGCCCGATCTGCGGCATGCCGTGCACGGTCTGTCCAACGGCCCCGCCCCAGACCTCGGCAATCTCCACCCGTCCGAGCCGGGGAAAAATCGTGCGGATCCTGCGCTGAATGGCGCCGGCAAAGCGCTCCGGCCGCGCCGCCCAGGTGGTTTCCGGGCTCGCCCACATCAAGCGGTCGCCCTCCACGATGCGGAAATGATCGATACCATCGCTGTCCGCCACCGATCCCCGAAACGTTATTGCCTCGGCAAGGCGCTCGCCGAGCGGCGCGGTTATCGCGGCGTAGCGCCAAACCGGCAGCAGCGTTTTCGACAGCCGCCGCAGCGGCGCGCCCAGATGGATATTACCGGCGAGCACGATGTGCGACGCGCGCAAACGCGCCGACGGCGTGACGATGCGCTTGCGAATGCCCGATGAATCGATGCCGACGACCGGCGTGTCCTCAAAAATCCGCGCCCCCGCCCGTCTCGCCAGCGCGGCAAGGCCGTGGACGTATTTGCGGCCGTCGATCTGAAACGCCTTGGGGTAATACACACCATGAAAATAGTGATCGGTCTTGAGCTGATCGCGCACGCGCTCGACCTGCCAGCCTTCCACCTCAGTTTCGAAATCCTCGCCGAGCATTTGCAACCGGCTGATCAGCTGATCGCCGACATCGACGTTGGAGACCTCTAGCGCCCCTTCGCTCAGCGCAATGCCGGGAATCAATTCTTCGCTTGCCGTGGCCCGAACATATTCGGCGCCTTCCTTCGACAGCGCCCAGAGTTCGCGGGTGTCTTCGAAGCCGATGCGTGCGATCAGGTCGCCGATCGGAAGACCATAGCCCGGCATCACCGTGCCGAGCTGATGGCCGGATGCGTTCCAGCCGATGTGCCGACCTTCGAGAACGGCGACGCTGGCGCCCAGCCGCGCGGCCTCCAGCGCCACCGTGAGGCCGGCAAGCCCCGCCCCAACCACGCAGATATCAACATCCAGATCGAACGAAAGCCGCGAGCGCGCCGGCATGTCAGCGACGTCGGGTCCGTTGGTGGCGCTTGTGGAAGTCTCGCTCATATCGTTTTCTTACGGACCGATCTGGTCCTTGTCACCTTGTCTGGTGGGCCGCTTTGTACATTAATCCGCAGACTTGAAACGAATCGAGATTGCGCCATGCGCCGTTTGATGCTGCTGCGTCACGCCAAGACAGAGAACGACGCGCCCTCAGGCCGAGATCAGGACCGCCGGCTAGACGAACGTGGCCGCAACGACGCCGCGGAGATCGGCGCCTGGATCGGCCGGCATCCGCCTTTTCCCGATTCCGTGCTGGTTTCGCCCGCGATCCGGGCGCGCCAGACTTGGGAAATTGCCTGGCAGGCGATGAAAGACTTGGTTCCGGAGCCGCAGGTCGAGCTTATGCCGGAACTCTATGGCGCCGGCCCATCGCAGCTCTTGCAAACCATACGCGAAGCATCCGCCGCCGATCCGCAGCGGCTGATGCTGGTCGGGCACAATCCCGGAATGCACGAACTGGCGCTCGCGCTTGCCGACAAGGACGACGCCGCCGGGCGCAAGGCGCTCGCCCACAATCTGCCGACATCGGGTCTCGCCGTATTCGACTTTGCGGTCGACGACTGGGCCGACGTGGCATTCCGTCGCGGCCGGCTGGTGCTGTTCGTCACCCCCAAGCTGCTGAAGCAAACTTCAGACGACTGACGCTGCCGCGTCGCCAAGCCGTCAATTTATTGTTAGGTTGACGTCGACAGGGAGGCGCAGATGTTCAAATCCATTCTCGTGCCGATCGATCTCGCCGATACCGAACTGGCAAAGCCTGCGATTGCCACAGCGGCGACGCTGTCGCAGATCTGGAGCGGCGCGGTGCGCCTTCTGAACGTGTTGCCGATGACGCCGGTGATGCTGGCGGAATATGTGCCGGCGGACTTCGACACGCAGCAGCGCCAGACCTCGGAGGAAGCGCTCGCCATTGTGGCGCGGGAATCCGGCATCGATGCCGCGCGCATCTCCAGCGTGGTGCGGCAGGGCGGCATCTATCACGAGATCCTCGAAGAAGCCGCGGCGACGAAGGCCGACCTGATTGTCATGACATCGCACCGGCCGGCGATGCGGACCTATTTTCTCGGCTCCAACGCCGGCCATGTGGTGCGCTATGCCAAATGCTCGGTGCTGGTGGTGCGGCACTAAAGTAGGTCACGCATTGAAATGCGGCGGCCTGTCCCGGCGACCGCGTGACGACGGCGTTCGCATCTTCTAGACAGGCCCTCGCATTCTACCCAGAGGGTAGATTACGGCAGCAACGCCTCCGGCAAATGATCTGACGTGTAGGCCCGCGGCCGGTTACGCCTGACAAAGCCGCCGATCTGCCAAGCAAACAGTGCGGCGAAACCGACGAGAAATAAGGCACCCGTCAATTCGCCGGTGGCGATGGCGCGAACGAGAAGTCCGGCCATCGCAATCGTAACGAGCGTGAGCAAAACTATGGCGGCAGCATAGATCCGCGGCCGGAGGCCACCGATCAGCGCGGCCTTGCTTCCGGCCTTCTCCATGCGCTCATGCAGCAGCGCGATGAAGTCGCGATAGTCCTGGTCCTGCGGCGCCATCAGGGCGGCGGTCTGCCAGGTGGTCGAAAGAATGGCGATGCGGGCACCATCAGCATTTTCGATATCGGCACGAAACCGGCGCGACTGCATCGATACAGGCCGGTACGAAAGACGAATCACCGTAATCTCGGCGTAAGGCCACACCGCGGACTTACCGGCAATGCGCCATGACAACCCAGCATTTGTCAGCTCGAATTGATGCGCCGCGCCGATCAGCGACGCTTTGTAGGCGTAGCGAACGCCCGCGGCAGCCTTGTTCGACAAATCAATCGTCATGGACAATGTGCTGACCTCACGGCATCGATGCGGATCCCCGGCAATCCAGGGCGGAATTTAACGCGACATACATGCCCACAAAAAAGCAAGCGTGGCGAGCGCGCCCAATGCGGTGCGCACGCCATGGAGTGCGCCCCATTTCAGGACAAGCGCTCGCGTTTGCGGCCCCGCTCCATCGGGTTCGGTCGCCAATAATGCATCGTTGGAAGGCTTGATGCCGATCAGCGTCCATGGCCACGGCGCGATCATCGCAAGGGCGCCGATCAAAAATCCGGGATGTGAGATCTGCCACCATGCGATCAATCCCAGCAGGCAACCCAGCAGCGCGAGCGGCGCTTGCATCGCGGCGCCGCGCTTGTAGGACGGCTTCCACTCGGTCAGCAGCGCGCGATCGTCCAGCAACAGCCGCGCCGGTTGCTCGGCGACATTCACGTAAAGCGCTGCGCCGGTGAATATCGCCGCAGCGATCAACGCAAGAAGTCCGAAAGCCATGGCTCAGGCCTGCTTTGGAAACATCGATTGAATTCGTCGTGTCGGCTTGCGCGGCCGGCCGGCTTTATCTTACAAGCGGACCATGCCCGAGACGACCTATTTTCCGCGCCGCCTGATCCTCGCCGGCGCAATGATTTCAGGAGTGCTGCTGGCGCTTGCCGTGCACATGCTGGGCGCACGGTTCGGGCTCGACCTCGGCGGCCTGTGGCGATCCGATAGGCGCGAATTCATGCCTGCGGGAGCGGCTGTCGCGTGGTGGCTGATCGCGACGGTCGGCTTCTCCGGTGGCTATTTTACCGCGACGCTGATGGACAGCGCGGTGTCGGGGCAAATTCCGCAGCGGATGCGGCAGTTCCTGATCGCGGCCGGCGTGCTCGTGCTGGCGGGCGCGGGTCAGGCGGCCTCTGCGCCGAGTCCGATCCCGACGATGTCAGGCGTGCTCGCCGGTCTCGCGGCGCTGTGCCTTGGTGCAATGATGGCATTCTGCGGCGCGCATTTTGCGCTGCGCAAGGCCTGAATTTCACCCGCGGGCGCCGAGGCGCGGCCCTCGCCAACGCAAAACGCGCGCGGACGATCCGCGCGACGTTTTGTCCCAATTATGGCTCGCGAGGTAATCAGCTCGCGGCCCGAAGATTGACCTTGCTCTCCGCCAGCGTCGTCAGCTTCTTGTCGGTCGCCTTTTCCTCATCGAGGGTCTTCTGCAAAATACTGGCGCAATCGTTGCGGCCAAGCTGCTTTGCCCACGCGATCAGACTGCCATAACGCGCGATCTCATAGTGCTCAGCGGCCTGTGCGGCGTTGATCAATGCCGCGTCGAGCACCGATTTGTCCGCGACTTCGCCGGCGACTTCGTCCGCTTCCTTGATGATGCCGTCGATCGCCGGACAATCGACCGCCTTCACCTCGGCGCCATGCATCTGGAACACCTGTTCGAGGCGCTGCACGTGCGTTTTGGTCTCATCGAGATGGGTCAGAAAGCCCTGCTTGAGCTGCTTGTCCGTCGCCTTGTCGGCCATTTTCTGAAGCGCCTTCACGAGCTGCTTCTCGGCATAATAAATGTCCTGCAACTGGTGCACAAACAGGTCGTTCATGGTCTTGATGTCTCTGGTAAAGAGTCCCATTGCTCGCTTCCTCTTGTTTCGGGAACACGACAGCGCGCGTCGCCGGCACGCCGATATGTTCGATTGCTGATGTCAGCGCTAACCGGCCGACCACGAGGTTGTTCCTGCCATCCGAGAAAACCTCGCGAGGGGAACCTTGGAACACCGCCCGAGATGGAACGGCCAAGTCAAATGCCAAGACTCGAATCTCCTCCGTCAGGACATATGTAAGGCGTGTGACAGCCGCAGCGATCGAAGGCCGAAGCTGGCGTTGTCAAGGATTGCACAACGAGACGTTTTTGCCTTATGGGTCATCGCATATGGGGCGATTGGGCCGCCGCTTGCCATCAATCGCTTCGATGGGCTTCCAACTTGTTGCCGCCCTGCCGGGAGGATGAATGCACGGACTACTGACCACGCTTGGGCGTGGCTTCAAGAAACGGATCGGCTGGAAACGGCTCGGGATCGCAGCGAGCCTCCTCATCATCGCCTTCGCGATCACGACACTGGTCCGTACCCTCAAGGGCGTTGATACCGGCGTGATCCTGATTGCGCTGACGGAAATACCGCCTGGCCATATCGCGCTCGCCGCGCTGTGCGTGATCGGGGCATTCTGTACGCTGACATTCTATGATTTCTTCGCGCTGCGGACCATCGGCAAGAAACACGTGCCCTACCGTATCGCGGCGCTGTCGAGCTTCACCAGCTACACGATCGGACATAATATCGGCGCGACGGTATTCACCGGCGGCGCGATCCGCTTCCGGATTTATTCAGACTACGGCTTGAGCGCGATCGACGTCGCTAAAATCTGTTTCCTCTCCGGGCTGACGTTCTGGCTCGGCAATACCTTCGTGCTCGGCATCGGAATGGCATGGCACCCGTGGGCCGCATCCGCGATGGATCAGCTGCCGCCTGCCATCAACCGCTTGATCGCACTCGGAGGCATCGCCGCCATCATCGCCTACCTCGTCTGGCTCACCTTGGGCGACAACCGGCGCGAACTCGGGCAAAACGGCTGGAAAGTGGTACTGCCCTCGGCGCAGCTGACGCTGGTGCAAATCCTGATCGGCGTGGTCGATCTCGGATTCTGCGCGATGGCAATGTATCTGCTGATGCCGGCGCAGCCGGCTATCGACTTTATTTCGCTGGCGGTGGTGTTCATTCTGGCCACACTGCTCGGCTTCGCCAGTCATGCTCCGGGCAGCATCGGCGTGTTCGACGCCGCGATGCTGGTCGCGCTTCCTGAATTCGGCAGAGAACAGTTGCTGGCCACCCTGGTGGTGTTTCGGATCCTGTATTTCCTGATTCCCTTCGGCACAGCGATTTCCATCATGGGAGCGCGCGAGCTTTGGCTCAACGTCGTGGTGCCCTGGCAGGAACGCCGCAGACTGAACGGGGCTTTTCCGGCCCCCGCCGCGGTCCCGCAACAGCTGAAGGGCCGGCAAGCGCAGCCGGTGAAGCGCCGACGGTCGCACGGCTAGGATGAGTTTGGACTCTTTTTGGGCATCTCTCTTATTTCCGCCCCAACAGTAACGTCAAACGCGTCATGGTCCGAATTCATCTCCGTTCGATAATCGCATGCGCGCTGCTCATGGGAGCGCTGGCGGCACTGCCGGCGCAGTGGGCGGCGGCGCAAACTGCCCCCGACGCCCCAATGCAGATTTCGTGGGAGGTCCGCAACCGCTTCCGTTTGTTCCGCGAAGAACGCGATTTCCTGCTCCATACCGATAGCGCGCGAGGCCGCAGCATTCTCGCGTCAGAGCAAGCGCTGGAACTGCAGAGTGACGGCCGCGGTTGGGCGCGCAATACGGTGAACCGCCTCTGTATCGATCTCGCGGGGCGCGTCAGCGAGCCATGCACCCGCGATAGCGTCAAGGAAAGCTACCTGACGCCCGTGGATCATCCGGTCACGGTTCAGCTGACCGGCCAGATTCCAGTTGGCGCCACCTGCGCCTGGTCGTTCGATGATGGCGAAGGTCCGCGGCAATCCACCTTCGATTGCGCCGAGCCGGTCAATCTCCGGGCGCGCTATGGCCGCGCCACCGTCGCTACCGTGGAAGTTTCCAGTGGGCTCGAGGCGCCGCAACGTGTCGCTACCGAGATCATGGTGCGCGATATTTTCATCGCCGGCCTCGGCGATAGCATCGCATCCGGTGAAGGCAATCCGGACCGGCCGATCGCATTGTCGGACGAGGGTTTTTGCTTCCGCTCCTATCTCGGGACAGCGGGTGCGCAATATTACCGTCCGAGCCGCGCCGGCTATAAAGGCGGACGGGCCTGCGAAGCTCCTGACACGCTGCAGGTATGGCAGCGCCAGAGCGCGCTCTGGTTCAATTCCGCCTGTCACCGCTCGCTGTACAGCTATCAGACCCGCACCGCGCTGGCGCTCGCCGTGCAATATCCCCACATCGCCGTGACCTACCTGCCGCTCGCTTGCACAGGCGCCACCATCCCCGATGGGCTGTTCGGCTCGCAACGGGCGCGGGAATGCCCGCCGACAAAATCCGCAAGCTCCTGCCTGGGTACGGTCAACGCCCAATTGGCCGAATTGCGCGAAGCCGTTACCGCTGCGAAGCGCCGGCAGCCCGAGCGCAAGCTCGATCTGATCCTGCTGTCGATCGGCGCTAATGACATCAATTTTTCCGGGCTGGTCGCTGACGTGATCGTGGACACCCCCACCGAGCGCGTGCTGTTCAGGCGCACCGGCGTCATGGGATCGGTAGACGATTCGCGCGCGGCACTGGTGCGGGACCTGCCGCAAAGCTTCAGCAAGCTGAGAGAGGCGCTGAAGCCGCTGGTCGGCGATATGTCGCGCGTTGTTTATGTGTCCTATGCCAACCCGACCCTGGGCGCCGGCGCGCCCTGCCCCGGCGGGCGCGCCGGCTTCGATATTCATCCCTCGTTCAACGCGCAGACGCAACGGCTGGCCAATGTGTCCAATTATGTCGAGAACGAATTCCTTCCGCAGTTGAAGGCGCTCGGATTATGCCAGTCGGGCGTGTTGTGCCGCGATCCCGGCGGCGATCGCATGACCTTCGTCGACGCGCATCAGGCGGCATTCGCGGATCACGGATTCTGCGCGCGCGCGCAAAACGATCCGGAATTCGATCGCGAGTGTTTTTCACCCAAGGGCGAAAGCTTCGATCCGGACATCGTCACTGCAGCTAACCAGCCGATGCTCTGCGGCCGCAGCGCCGGTGAATATCGCGCCTATCTTCCGCGCGCGCGCTGGATCCGCGACGCCAACGACAGTTACTTTGCCGCGATGACCTATCCGCAGGGACTGCCATCTTCCAGCCAGCCGGCCGATATTCATGATGCGACCTGGGGTATTCTTTCTGCCGTATATGGCGGCGCGGTACATCCAAGCGCCGAGGGTCACGCTGCGATGGCGGACGCGGCGTTGCCGGCTGTGGCTGGGGTGCTACAGCTCAATGCTCCTAAGTCTGAGATGACTCTGGAGCCGGCGTCGCCCATCGTGATCGCGCCGGGCGTGCGCTGACAAAACAGCGCGGCTGACTTGCGTCAGCGCCCGGGCGTGCTTACGGGTGCGTTGCCCTTCTTCGCGGCAACGGGCGGCTTCATCGCCGCAGCTTGCGCCGGCAGATATTTGGCAACGATACCGGGGTCGAGCGAGGCGATCGATGTATCCGGCAATCGGGACCAGGTCTCATCCTTGCCGAGCAGCGAAATCCCCCAATAGCCGCGCATCGTGAGCGACTGGCCGTCAGGGCTGACGCTCATCTTGGCTTTATAAATTTTGCCGTCGCGCGGATCGAGAACGTTGCCGTCCTCATATTTCAGTCCATCGCGCTTCATATTTCTGATAAAGGAAATTCCAAGCAGCGGCGCGTTCTTGCGGTCGTCGGTGCATTTCGCGCAGGTCTCGTTGGGATCTTCGCCGGGGAGCGGGAACGTCTTGGCGATCACGCCTTCGAAGACGCCCTCGTGATCAACGAAGAGGACCCAGACCACGGGCTTGCCATCCTCGATCTTCTGCCACAGCCCCGCCGCTAACGGCTCCGCCGCTTGTCCTGAATGCACAATGAGGGGCAGCAGCACGAGACTACCTATGAGCGGCAGCGCCAGCCGAAGTCTGGATATGGCAGTCCACATCGTTACCACCTGAGCAATCCATAGAGTAATGGCCCCAGACTAAGGCCATTTCGCGGATGGTTCCAGCGCCGCAGTCGGTATCAGGGCTCGTCAGTGCGGCCGGAACTGCCGCCAAAATGCGTTGCGGCACAATGCGCCGTACTTCATCGAGCCGCAGGAGCGGTCGGGTCAACCTACCCCAAGCTTCTTCTGCAGGCTCGACGATGACGTCGTGTACTGGAACACCAGCCGTTTGTCCGGATAGACATAACGGTGCGCCTTCTGCGCCATCAGCGCGCCTTCGTGGAAACCGCACAGGATGAGCTTTAACTTGCCGGGATAGGTGTTGATGTCGCCGATCGCAAAAATGCCGGGCACGCTGGTCTCAAAAGCCGCGGTCTCGACAGGCACCAGATTGTTCTCAAGCGCAATGCCCCAGTTCGCGACCGGGCCCAGCTTCATTGTCAAGCCGAAGAACGGCAGCATCGTATCGCACGCGACCTTCGAAATGGCGTTGTCGTTGTCTTTGACCGTGGCGCCTGTGAGCATACCGCGCTCGCCTTCAAGTCCCGTAACCTGACCGATCTTCAAATCCATCTTTCCGGAGGCGACCAGCGCGCGCATCTGTTCGACGCTGTGCGGCGCGGCGCGGAAATCGTCACGCCGGTGCAATAGCGTCACGCGCTTTGCGATCGGATGCAGATTGAGCGTCCAGTCCAGTGCGGAGTCGCCGCCGCCGACGATCAGCAGATCCTTGCCGCGGAACTGCTCCATCTTGCGCACGGAATAAAACACCGAAGTGCCTTCATAGGCCTCGATACCCGGCACCGGCGGGCGCTTCGGCTGGAATGACCCGCCGCCGGCGGAGATGACGACCACCTTGCACTCGAAAACCTGACCGGCATCGGTCGTGACGCGAAAGCCGGGATCGCCGATTTTCTCGATCGTCTCCACCATTTCGTTGAGATGGAAGGTCGGATGAAACGGCTTGATCTGCTCCATCAGCGCCTCGGTCAGACCCTGGCCGGTGACGAACGGAATGCCCGGAATGTCGTAGATCGGCTTCTCCGGATAGAGCTCGGCACACTGGCCGCCGATCTTGTCGAGAATGTCGACAAGATGCGCTTTCATATCGAGCAGACCCAATTCGAAAACGGCAAACAGTCCGCACGGGCCCGCGCCAATGATCAGCACATCGGTTTTGATCGCTTCGCTCATATCGCTTCTTTTCGGTTGAACCATGCCGGCAGGTCTGGTGCCTTGGCAGCGCCTGTCTAGCCAACGCGGCCGGTCGAGGAAAGCCATAATATGGCCGCCGTCACCACTCCAACCCCTTGCCGGAGTTCGACAACTGGGCTGTAAGGACATGAAGCTTTCGGAGATCGTCCCGTGAATGCACCAGCCCGTCTCGCCGCAATCCCGCGCCTGGAAGATTTTCCCTACCGGCTAACGGACAATGTGCGCTTTGCCGATCTCGACCCCAATCAGCACGTCAACAACGCGGTTTATGCGACCTATTTCGAAACCGGCCGCGTTACACTCGTGAAGGACCGCAGTTTCGGGCTGATGCCGCCGGGGCTGAGCTGGATGCTGGTGCGCCTCGACATCCATTTTCGTGCCGAACTGCGTTGGCCCAGCACGATTGAAATGGGGCTCGGCGTTGCAAAATTCGGGCGAACGTCCGTGACGTTCGATCAAGTGGTGTTTTCAGAGGGCAGATGCGTGGCGTCGGCGCAGTCGGTAACGGTGCTGATCGACGAAACCACACGCAAACCCACGCCGCTGACCGGCGAGATCATCGGGAATTTTCAGCGCTGGCTTCGCCGCGGAATGGATATGGATGGAGTGTGAAATGCGCTGCAATCGTGCAGGCGATAGCTGAATTCGCCTCGCGATTATTCAGGCCTGCCGCTCCGGCGTCGCCACCACGAGACCGTCGAGGTCGTCACTCACCTTGATCTGGCACGACAGCCGCGAATTCGGCCGCACGTCGAAGCCGAAATCCAGCATGTCCTCTTCCATCGGGGAGGGAGCGCCGACTTTCTCGCGCCAAGCCTCATCGACATAAACGTGGCATGTCGCACAGGCGCAGGCCCCGCCGCATTCGGCTTCAATGCCGGGAATGGCGTTGCGGATCGCGGCTTCCATCACAGTCGCGCCGTTTTCGACGTCGATGGTGCGGGTTTCGCCGGAATGGTCGACAAAGCTGATCTTGGCCATAATTGCTCGTGCTGCCGGATGAGAGAGGTTCGGGCAGTCCTATAACGGGTCGATCCGCTCCGCGCCAGCGGTCGGGACGAAAACCTGTGACGCTGTTTTGCAAGTGCGTTTTGATGGTCGGGATCAGGACCGGCGCAGGATCGTGTCGATCGCCGTGCGCGCCTGCGCGACCGCATCATTAAGCTCGGTGAGCGCCTCGGACGGATCGTCGCCGTTCTGTATAGCGGCTTCCAGATGTCCGGCGGCATCGGCAACCCCGAATGCGCCGATCGCGCGTGCCGAACCTTTCAAGGTGTGCGCCAGCGCACCCGCGTCAGATGGCAAGGTGGCGAGAGTGCCGATCAGCTTGATCGCTTGGGCCGAGAACATCGCCAGCACCTCGCGCTCGAGGCTGGCATCGCCAAGCGTCATGCGCTGCAGATGTTCGATATCGATCGGGCCGTCATCGGGAGCGAGCGGCGGCGATGGCATCCAGTCAATCTGTTCCAGATGAAGCGACATGGCGGTAACCCAAATCTCCTCGCCACCGATCCGGCAGCGAAGTTTCCGTCAGCCAACCACGGAAATAGTTAACGGAACGTTTTGCGTCACCGCCGCAAGTTCGCCTTGTTTTTGGCGAAAAGTTGCCCCAATCGGCGAACCTGAACGCGAATTTTGTGGAACCATAAGGCCTTACGGCGCCGTGCTGTTAACGATGATTAAGATTGTATTAATCGCGGCCATTTCATTCGCATCGCCTAGCCAATAGGATGTTTCCGGATGTAGCGGACAAGCCTACGGAAGCGTCGCGCTTTCGCACCGCGTGGGGCATGAGACCGGCTCGAGCTTGCGAGGGGCGTTAGCGCAATACTCTCCGGGATGCGTAAAAAGTAAACGAGGGCTCAGACTGAACATGGCTAACAATTCCAAGAAGGTCAAAGACCCCACTGAAGTCGCGCTTTCCGCCATTCAGGAAGCCTTGAACATCAGCGACGTGCCTATGGCCGACAACAAGCGGAGTTCAGTCCGCAGCGATGTGACGCAGACAAATTCATCTTCGACGTCGCCGTATGACGAGAGCGCATTTGACACCCGGCCGAGCGCCGATCGGCCGATCTTCGAACCCATCGAGGAGCAGCGCCCGGTCCGCCGCGCCGCCAATGACGACCGCGAAACCATCGGGCAGATTCTGCAGGCGATTCAGAAGGGCCGGCCTGCGCGCAATGTTTATATGCTCGCCACGCTTTTCGCCGGGGTCTGGATTCTCGGCGCCGGACTGCTGACCGTCAGCTTTCTCCCCTCGTTGCAGGCTGCCATTGGTCAGGGCAGCGGCGGCACACTGGTGCTGGCCGGGCTGGCGGCTTTGTTTTTTGCGCCGGTATTGCTGTTTTATTTCCTGGCGAGCCTTTCCTGGCGCGGCCAGGAGTTGCGCATGATCGCGCAGTCGATGGCGCAGGTTGCCATCCGCTTTTCCGAACCTGAGGGCGCGGCAAGCGACTCGATGGTAACCGTCGGTCAGGCGATCCGCCGCGAAGTCGCGGCAATGGGCGACGGCGTCGAACGCGCCATCGCGCGTGCCGGCGAACTCGAAACCCTCGTTGCCAATGAGGTCTCGGCGCTTGAACGCGCTTACAGCGACAACGAGGTGCGCATCCGCGCTCTGCTGCAGGATATCGCCCATCAGCGCGACAATCTCGTCGGACAGGCCGAACAGGTGCGCAGCGCCATCTCCGGCGTGCAAATCGACCTGCGCCACGATATCGCGCTGATCAGCGACGCGATCGCCTCCCGGGTCGATGAAGTTGCCAAGAGCATCACCGGCGCGCTGGAAGAACGCGGCGCCCACATCACCAGTGCGCTCAGCAATGCCGGCGACAACATGATCCTCGCACTCGGCGAGCGCGGCGGCGACCTGCTCGATCGCCTTGAGGAAGCCAGCGCCGAGACCACGCGCGCCGTGCTCGACGCCAGCGAACGCCTCACCACCAGCCTTAACTTCAAGACTGGTCACGTGCATGACGAGTTCGTCGACCTGGCCGACCGCGTCCACGAGATGCTGAACGAGCGGATCGACCGCATCACCAACGAATTCGAGCAACGCTCTTCTACCATCGTCGACGGAATTTCCGACCGAACCGAACAGGTTCATGACTCGCTGAAGAATTCCAGCGATTCCCTGCTGCTGGAGCTCGAACTGCGCAGCGGCGACCTGGTGAGCAAGATCGATGAAGCCGGCAATCGCCTGGCGACCCAGATCCTCACCAGCGGCGACAGGGCCAGCGATGCGTTTGATGTGACCGTGAACTCGCTGGTGGCGAAGGTCGTCAGCCAGACCGAAACCGCGCACGACACGCTCAGCCTGCAGATGAGCGCCTTCGATGAATTGGTAAAGAACCAGGGCAGCGAGCTCGCGGAAAAATTCGCGCGCGACAGCGGCACGCTCGGCGCCGTGATTACCCGCCAGATCTCGGAATTCGATCGCACCGTCAAAACCTTCGGCGGCGAGATCGTCGATCGCATGGGTCAGCGCACGCAGGATATCGCGGAGACCTTGAAAACCTACGTCGACACGTTCGACACCCGCTTGACTTCGAACGGCGGCGAAATCACCGCTTCGCTGGACCAGCGGCTGGTGCAATTCGAGACCACGCTCGGAACCCGCGTAGCCCATCTCGATATCTCGCTCGACAGCAAGATCAAATCGTTCGACGAGTCCGTCGATGGCCGCCTCAAATCACTCGAACAGACCTTCGATACGCGGGCGAAATCGGTAACCGAAACCATCGATAGCCGTCTTGGCACGCTGGCGTCGTCGCTGACCGATGGCGCCGCGCAGGCGATCCACTCGATCGACTCGCGCCTGACCCAGCTTACCTCTTCGCTGACGGACGGGACCACACAGGCGATCCAATCGATCGACTCGCGTCTCAGCCATCTCACCACTTCGCTGACGGTCGGCACCGCCCAGGCGATCGAAGCCGTCGACCAGCGCATCTCCAGTGTGACCGAAACCATGGATGGCCGCGGTGCGTACCTGACCGACACCATTACGGCGCGGTTCCAGGAAATTCATCAGGGCATCGAGACCCGGGTCGGTGCGGTCGCCGCCGATATCGATATGCGCGTCGCGCAGTTCGAAGACCTTCTGGGTTCGCGCGTCGAAGCCGTGGCGGGTCGCATCGAGAGCAGCGGGCGGCAAGCCAGCGACGGGCTCATGGCACGCGCCGAGGAATTGTCGCTTGGGATCAAGTCCCACGTTGAGGATGCGGAACGCTCGCTGACCAACCTTGTGGTCAATACAAGCGAGACCATTCAGACCGGCGCGCGCACCGCGCAACAGTCGTTGCTTTTGGTTTCTTCCGACGTCGGCGCGCAGCTGAAGCTTACCTCGGCGGAAGTCGAGCGCGCCCTCACCGCCGTCGGCACTGGGGCCGCGAACTCGATCTTGACCAGCGCCCGCGATGCGCAGGCCACCCTGCTGACAGCCTCCGGCGATGCGGCGATCCAGATCAAGTCGTTGTCCGCTGACGTCGAACGCACTCTCTCGGCTGCGGGTACGGCAACCGCCGCCTCGATTCTCTCTGGCGCGCGTGAAGTCCAAACCACGTTGGTAAACGCATCGTCGGATGCTGCCAACCACGTCAAGTCGCTGGCGATCGATGTCGAACGTACGTTGACAGCGGTCGGGGCGGACACTGCCGCTTCCATTCTGAACAGCGCGCGTGAAGCACAGAATTCGCTGACGGCGACGTCCGCCGACGCAGCCAGCCAGATCAAGGCTATCTCGACGGATATCGAGCGTTCGCTTAGCACGGTCACCGCCAACACCACGGATAATATTGCGACCAGCGCCCAAAATGCGCAAAACGCTCTGGTGGCCGCATCGAACGAAGTCAGTTCCAAGGTCAAGTCGACCTCGGTGGAAGTCGAACGCACGGTTCTGGCTGCCAGCGGCACTTTCGGCTCGACCATGACCGGCAAGACCGACGAAATCGTCACTTATGTACAACAGCAGACGGATCGTCTCGCGCAGATGATCGACGGCAAGCGCGGATCGCTGGTCGAGGCAATAGGCGCGAAGACCAACCAACTCACGGTCGATATCGACCGCGTCACATCAGATGCCTTGAAATCGATCGAAACCAGCGGACAGACCTTCTCGCAATCTGTGCTGAGCAACGGTTCCGACGTCGCGCGCACGATTACTTCCGCCGGCGAATTGGCCACCGGCGCCGTGAGCAAGTCGCTGAAAGATCTGGAGCAGGCGTCGCGCGCGGCGATCGACCAGTCGCGTCAGGTCTCGATCGCGGCGGTGACCGAGATGCAGGAAACCAGCAAGATCCTGCGAACCGACACGGTCGCGCTGTTCGAGCGGCTGCGCGAAGGCAATATCCTGCTGCAGGAAGTGCTGACGGGCGCGCACGACAATCTCAATTCGCTGGAGCGCGCGCTGGTCACGCGCGTGGCCGACTTCGTGTCCGCCATGAATGACGTCACCTCGCGCAACGGCGTTGCTACCCAGACGTTGGAAGACCAGTTGAGTGTCTTCAACGCGAAAACCTCGAAGGCGCTGGAAGATCTCGGCTCGCTTTCCAGCCAATTCGAGAATCACGGCAAGGCACTGGTCGATGCCGCGGCTGTGGTCGAGCAAAGCAACCACAACACCACCGCCTCCGTCGCCGAGCGCAAATCGGCGCTTGAATCGCTGGTCACCACGATCGATTTGCGAACCACCGATCTCGATCAGCGGTTGTCGCGGTTCACCGGCTTGCTGGACGAATCGCTGGCGGCCGCCGAAGAGCGTGCGCGCGATATCGCAAGGGTGGTGGCGGAAACGGCGGGTGCAGGTTCTGCCGCGATCAGCCGGCAGTTCGAGGCGGTCCGCACGGCGGCCGAAGAGGAACGCCGGCTGACAGCCGACACCATGAACGAAATCTATCAGCAGGGCACGCAAGAGGCGGACGCGATGTTCAAGCAGTCCGCGGACAAGTTCGCCACGATGGTCTCGAGCATGAAGCAGATGGCTTCGGAAATGCATCACGAGCTGGAAGCCACACGCAACGAACTTCGCCGCGGCGTGCTGGAGATGCCGCAGGAAGCCGCGGAGAGTACCGCGCAGATGCGCAAGGTCATCGTCGACCAAATCGAGGCGCTGGCCGAACTGAACCGGATCGTCTCACGTCATGGCCGCGGGCTTGACGTCGTGACCGCCGGCCGCTCGAGCTCGCAGCGCGAGGAAGAGCCGATGATGGCAGCCGCCGGCGGGCAATCGCGGTCCGCGCCGCCGCGCATGCGCGACGGCGCCAGCGCATCGAATTTGCCGCCGCCGGACCTCGGCACGCCGGCTTCGCCCCGCACGGAAGCGCCGCCGGTCAGCCCCGCCAGTTCCGACCAGGGACGCGATGGATGGCTTTCCGACCTGCTGAACCGCGCCGACAACGGCGGCGGCAACCGTGACGCCCCGCGCGGCCGCCCCACCCAGCAGGGCCCCGGTGCCAACCCGCTGGAGTCGTTGTCGCTCGACATCGGACGCCTGATGGATCGCAATCTCGCAGCCGAGATGTGGGATCGCTATCAGCGCGGCGAGAGCAAGGCGTTCAGCAAGCGGCTTTATACGCCGGCCGGCCAGAAGGCCTTTGATGAAGTCGCCCGCAAATATCGCGCCGACCGGAATTTCAAGCAGACGGTCGACCGCTACATCACCGAATTCGAGCGATTGCTCGATGAGGTCGCGCGCGACGAACGCGGGCCAGCGGTGCTGCGCGGCCACCTCACCTCCGAGACCGGGATGGTCTATACCCTGCTTGCGCACGCGGCGGGACGGCTCGGGTAGCATTCAGCCTGATCGCACAACACAAAACGGAGGCATCGCTGCCTCCGTTTTTGTTTTGGCGGGTATGTTACTGCGATGATCGAACTGGCTCAGGATCCAACGGGTCGAGAAACTCTATGGCCGCCTCTTCTCAGCCGCCGCCGCGGGCGTGGGCGCGGGGGTCGCCGGCGCCGGCGCACTGCTGTTTCCCGCGCCGAACAATAGCCGCGTTGGGTTGCGGTCGAGGTTGTTCACCGCGCGGCTGATATCGCCGAGCGTCCGGCGGCCGTCCGCCATCAAGGCGCCCGATCGCTTGTCGAAATCTTCCGCCAGTTCGCGTATCGATTTCACCGCCTGGAACAACTCGCCGCCCTCCTTCCCGCCGGCTAGCGTATTCAGGCCGAGCATGAGGTTGTCGGCCTTCACCATCACGCCGTCGACTTTCAGCATCACGTGGTCGATCTTCTCGGAATTGCGCGCCAGCGACGACGTGAACGTCTCGAGGTTTCGCAGCGAGTTTTTGACCGCCTCCTGATTGTCGGCGACCACCCTGTTGATGTTCTGCAGCGTCCCCCGTATCGCCTCGGTGACGTCCTGCAGCGCGTTCGGGTCGGCGGTCAACGTGGGGACGCCGTCCTCATCCAGGGGGACACCGGGCGCGGCCTCCTCGCCGCCCTTCAGCGATATCGCAGCGACCCCGGTCAGCCCCTGAAATTCGAGCCCCACCAGGGTGTCCTTGCGGATGGGCGCGTTGTTCTCGACCATGACGAGTGCGACGACCCGGCGCGGGTTGTCCAGCTTCACGGAGATCACCTCTCCCACCCTGATGCCGTTGAAATTCACGCTGCCGCCGTTGCGCAAACCCGCTGCGGGGCCTTCGAAGACGATGCGGAGCGGGCTGCGCGCCTTGGTGGTGTGGAGAGACTGAAACCACAGCACGAAGCCGAAAGCCGCGGCTATCACCGCTAGTGTGAACGATCCGATCAGGACGAAGTTCGCCCGCGTTTCCATCAAACCAACTCCGATACTAGGCTCTGATTCAGTTTTGCTGATCAGGGCCGTCGTTTATCTTTCGTTTGAGCATGATCTTTTCCGAAAACCGGTACCCGCTTCTCGGGATCATGCTCTAACCCATGACAGCGCGGGCGCGCTTGCCGTGGAAATAGGCCCTCAGCCACGGATGCTGCGAGGCCTGCATGTCGGCCATCGATCCTGCTGCTATGATTTTACCGTTCCCCAAAACGGCTATGCGGTCACAAGCGGTATAAAGACTGTCCAGATCGTGGGTTACCATGAAAACGGTCAGGCCCAAAGTGCGCTGCAGGGTCCTGACCAGCTCGTCGAAGTCGCCGGCGCCGATCGGATCAAGGCCCGAGGTCGGCTCGTCGAGGAAGACCAGTTCGGGATCGAGCGCGAGCGCGCGGGCCAGCGCCACGCGCTTGATCATGCCGCCCGAGAGCTCCGAGGGAAAACGGTCGGCCACTTCGGGGCGCAATCCCACCATGCCGAGCTTGGCGACCGTGATCTCGTCGAGCAGCCGCTGCGAGACGTTGAGATATTCGCGCACCGGAAACTGGATGTTCTGTCGCACGGTCAGCGAGGAAAACAGCGCGCCCTGCTGGAACAGGATGCCCCAGCGCCGTTCGACCCCGCGCCGCTCCGCGGCGCTGGCGGCGTCGAGATCGATCCCGAACACCTCGATACGCCCGCTGATCTTGGGGACGAGGCCGATGATGGTGCGCGTCAGCACCGACTTGCCCGCGCCGGAAGGACCGACGAAGCCGAGGATTTCGCCCCGCTTCACGTCGAGATTGAGCCCGTCGAGGACCTTGGTCGAGCCGAACTGCACCGAGATGTCGCGGACCCGGATGATGGCGTTTTGCACTTCAGGCGCCATCGTCACATTCCGATCGACGCGAAAAAGATCGCGAATACGCCATCCATCACGATGACGAAGAAAATCCCCTTCACCACCGAAGAGGTAGTGTGTTGGCCGAGCGATTCGGCGCTACCCTGCACCGCAAGCCCCTCAACGCAGGCAACGATGCCGATTACCGCCGCCATCGCCGGCGCCTTGATGATGCCGACGGTAAAATGATTGATCGAGATGGCGTCGCGCAGGCGAAGCAGGAACGCCTCGGGATCGACGCCGCCGTACAGCCACGCCACCAGCCCGCCGCCATACAGCGCCGCGATGGCGCCGAGAAAAGCGAGAATCGGCAGCGCGATGATCAGCGCCAGCATCCGCGGCAGGATCAGCACCTCGATCGGGTCGAAACCCATGGTACGCAGGGCGTCGATCTCCTCGCGCATTTTCATCGAACCGAGTTCGGCGGTGTAAGCGCTGCCCGACCGGCCCGCCACCATGATCGCCACCAGCAGCACGCCGATTTCGCGCAGCACCAGCACGCCCAGCATGTCGACCACGAAGATATCCGCACCGAATTTGCGGAAATGAAAGATGCCCTGTTGGGAGATAATGCAGCCGATCAGAAAGGTGATGAGCACGACGATCGGCACCGCGCGCCAGCACACCTGCTCGAGATGATGCACGGTCGAAGTCAGGCGGAAGCCCCGGGGATGAATAAGCACCCTCCCGCTCGCAGCTAGCACCGCGCCGAGCATGTCGATCAGTCCGACGATGGTCGCGCCGATGCCGACCATGCTGCGGCCGACCTGATCCAGCATCCCCGTGATCGTCACCGATGGGGCGTCGACCGCAGGCGCGGCTTTCACACGGCGCACCTCGTCGACCAGACTTGAATAGTTGGCCGAAAGCCCGGCGATCTTCGCCTCGACGCCACCCTGGGTCAGGCTGCGGCGAAGCCGCTCGATCAACCAGGCCCCAAAGGTGTCGAGTTTCGAGACCTGCGACACATCGATGAAAATGTTGGGCCGGCTTCCGGTCAGCTTTTCGGCATCGGCAACAATCTGCTCAAGCACCGGCGCAAAGCGGGCGGTCCACGAACCCGCGGCGCACAGTGCAAGTCCATTGCCCCGTGCAATCCGCTCCAATGTCGGATCGCCGTTCACGACGCCAACTCCGGTGCCGATTCTCCGCTATTCATCGAAAGGAAAGATCCAACCCGCTGCCAACGCCTTGTAGAACACGCCCCTAACCAGCCATACTTGGTCGCGCCGGGCAACCCCGCGGTTCAGAAATTGCCAGATTTTAAAATGACTTCCAGCCAGATTTTAAAATGAGTTCCAGCAAATCGCCAACGCTTGCCGCCAGGATCGAACGCTGGCCGATCGCAGGCTCCTTCACCATCAGCCGCGGCGCCAAGACGGAAGCGGTGACGGTGGTGGCCGAAGTCAGCCGTGGCGGCCTGACCGGGCGCGGCGAATGCGTCCCCTATCCGCGCTATGGCGAGACGCCGGAAGCGACGCTGGCCGCTCTGCAGGCGATGCAGGAACCCCTGTCACGAGGTCTTGATCGGCAGGCCCTGCAGGCCGCGATGTCTCCCGGCGCCGCCCGCAACGCGCTGGATTGCGCCCTGGTGGACCTGGAGGCCAAGACCAGCGGACAGCGCGTCTGGAACCTGCTCGGGCGCCCTGCGCCTAACGCCTGCATCACCGCCTACACGATCTCGCTTGGGTCGCCGGAGGCGATGGCGGCGGCGACCGCCAAGGCCGCGCACCGGCCTTTGCTGAAGATCAAGCTCGGCGGCGGCGACGACGGGAGGCGGATCGCTGCGGTGCGCAAGGCTGCTCCCCACTCCGAACTCATCGTCGATGCCAACGAGGCATGGACGTCGGATAATCTCGAGCAAAATCTCAGGGAATGCGCGGAAGCCCGTGTCACCCTGGTCGAACAGCCGCTTCCTGCCGGCCAGGATGAGGTGCTTAAGCGCATCCGGCGGCCGCTCGCCGTCTGCGCCGACGAAAGCGTGCACGACCGGGCGTCGCTGGATGGACTGCGCGAGCGCTACGATGCCGTCAATATCAAGCTCGACAAGACGGGCGGACTGACGGAGGCGCTGGCGATGGCCGATGCAGCGCAGGCGCTGGGATTTCAGATCATGATCGGCTGCATGGTCGCGACCTCGCTGGCGATGGCGCCGGCGATGCTGCTCGCCCAACAGGCCCGCTTTGTCGATCTCGATGGCCCCTTGTTGCTGGCGCGCGACCGCGATGGCGGGTTGCGCTACGACGGCAGCCTGGTTTATCCGCCGGAGGCAGCACTTTGGGGTTGATCCGCCAGCCGTTGCCGCGCAAGCCACATCAGGACAGCGCCTGACAGCGCCATTGCAGCCATGACGTAGTAGACGCCTTGTCCGTAGCGAGCATAAACGATGCCGCACAGGATCGATGTGCTGCTGGCGACGATGCCGCTGCAGGCGGCAAGATAGCCCTGCCCCCGCGCCATCACATGGCCGGGCACGTGACGGACCAGAAGTCCCATGGTGCCGACCTGCGTAAGCCCGAAGGTGAGGCCGTGTGCCAATTGCACGACCGCGAGAATGGCGATCGGCGGATCCTGCGCGGTGATGATCCAGCGCGCCACGGCGCTGAGCGCGCCAATGACGACAAGCACGGCGTATGGCAGCGTGAACCGCGGCGACAGCGCAAACAGCACGATCTCGGCAAGCACGCCGAGCGACCACAGCCCAGCGATGGTGAGCCCGCCTAGGCCGGATTGCTTCCAGACTATGGACGCGAAGATGTAATAGGCGGCGTGGCTGCCCTGGATCAGCGCCGATGCCAGGATGATGGCGAGAAAGCCGGGGTCACGGAGCAACGCGCCCGCGCCGCGCTGCATCACATCAGCCTTTTTGAGACCATCGATCGGCCTGAGCCCGAGACTTGCCAATGCGCTGAGCCCGGCCACCGCCGCGATGACCCAAATCAGGTGGCGGGTCGTGATCACATCGATCAGCAGTCCGCACGCCAACGCGCCCACCACGAATGCGGCCGAGCCCCATAGCCGTAGCGGCCCGTAATTGAGACCGTAATGCGACACGCCTCGCAACGCGTAGGCGTCCGTCAGTGGCGCCATCGGCGTCCACAGACAGCAGGTGGCGGCGAAGGCCACAAACACCAGAACTGCCTGATGCTGGGTGCCGACAACCGTCAATCCCAGCGCCGTTGCGAACGCCGTCATGATGATGGCGTTCCGCAACGACTGCCGCCGTTCGGCCAAACCAGTCACGAAGGGGAGCACCGTAAAGCGGGTGACGGCTGGCACCGCCGTGATGATCCCGATCCACGACGCTTCGATCCCGACCGCCTTCAGCCAGACCGGGAAGAACGGCAAATAGGCACCGAGCAACCCGAATATGGCACCGTAAAACAGCGCCAGCCTCGTCGCGAATCGTCTGGACGTCTCATGAGATATGTTGGGGATTGGTGATTCGGGCGGCATCAATTCAATTGCGATTTCCGTGATATCGTGATGATCGTTACCCTAACGCGCGATGATTTGCGCGATGAGTCTACCATGGCCGACGAAGCATTCGCCCTATCGCCGATCTCCGCTCGCGCAGCGCAGCCGAGCGAACAGGATTATGACGCGATCAGCGAAGCGTTCATGGAGACCACGCGGGGCCGCTGGTTTCTCGGCGAATATGCCAAGCGCAACCGCAATGCCGACACCCGCATGGTGCTCGATGCGGTGGCGCGGATCGAAGAAAGTCTTGCCGCCCAGAGACAACCGGCTCCCGAAAACGACGGACTCGCCGAGGCGTTGGCCGCCATCGGGAGCGCGGTCGATGAGGCCAAAGCCGCCGCATCGGCGGCACTTGATAGTCTCGCGCTGGAAGAAAATCTTGCGCCGGTTCGCAAGGGTGCCCGGGTTATCAAGGAAATCTCCTGGAGATTAAGGGAAATCGGCGCCGACGGCCGGATTTGCGATTTGATCGATTCCCAACTCAGCGCCATTCAAGCGAGCTTCGAAAAAATCTCATTGAGCGGCCCGCGAGCCGCATTGAGCGCAGCATTCGATCCGCTCAACGAGCGGATCGGTGAATTTGGCGGCACTGACAGAGCGTCCCCGCAGGGGGCTGACGAAGCCATTCCGTCACCCTCCCCGGCTGCATTAGATGAAACGCCCCCCGCTGCGGAGACGGACCAGGTGGTGACCGCGACCGACGACGCCAAAGCCGTGATGAGCGTGCCGGCCGAAGACGTTATGGAAGCGGCTGAAGCCGTGGCTGTGGCGGCCGAAGCTCTTAATGCGACGTCTGAGGCCGCTGACAAAAGCCCTGATGCTGCCGACACTTACGACGAAGCGTTGCTGGACATGGTCGCGCTTGAAATGGCTGCGCCGGACCCTTCCGAAACCGATGATGGTTGCGGTGCCGATGTCGAGGAAGTTCATGTCGCCGAGTTGGCGTCTGCCGATCCCATCATGGGTGCCGAGAAGCCTAAGCCGATGGCCGCGCCGGCGCAGCCGCTGGCGATTCAATCATCTCTTCCACCTTCGCTTCAACCTTCACTTCAACCTTCTCTTGGCTCGGCGCTGATCGCCAACGGAATCGTGCGAAGGCCCAATGCATCGCAGTCCGATCCGCTGGCGCCGATCCGGCGCATGAGCCATGCCGAGAAGATCGCTTTCTTCTCATGATCTGGCGCGTATTCCGCAAAAGTGGGTACCGGTTCTGCTTCGCAATCAAGTTTACGCAGATTGCGTAGACATATCTGCGGTAGAATATGCATAATCCAATAAGATCAGCCGATTAATTTCGCGAACAAATCCGCATCGACGTTGCCTCCCGACAGAACGATGACGACGTTCTTGCCGCGCGCATCGATGCGACCGGCCAGCAGTGCGGCGAGGCCAACCGCGCCGCCCGGCTCGACCACGAGTTTCAACTCCCGAAATGCAAATCCGACCGCCATCCCAACTTCCGTATCGGAAGCGGTGATGCCTTGCGTGAGCAGCCGGCTGTTGATCGCGAAAGTGATTTCGCCGGGGATCGATGCCATCAGCGCATCGCAGATGGTCCGGCCTTCGGCGCGATGCGGTTCGCGTTTTCCGGCCCGCAGCGAGCGCGCGTGATCGTCAAATGCTTCCGGTTCGCCCGACATCAGCATGGCCTGCGGAAAGCGCGCCTTGACCGCCGTTGCGACACCCGCGATCAGGCCGCCGCCGGAAGCCGGCGCAACCACGATATCCGGCGTCATGCCAAGCGCAGCCATATCCTCCGCGATCTCCCGCCCCACGGTGCCCTGGCCGGCGATCACCATCGGATCGTCGTAAGGCCGCACCAGCGTGGCGCCACGTTTGCCGGCGATGTCGCGGGCGATGGCTTCGCGATCCTCGCGGTCGCGATCGTACAGCACCACCTCCGCGCCATAGGCCTTGGTGCGTTCACGCTTGGAGAGCGGTGCGTCGGCGGGCATCACGATGGTCGCCTGCATGTTCAGGATTTGCGCCGCCGCCGCCACGCCCTGGGCGTGGTTGCCGGACGAAAACGCGACCACCCCGCCGCCGCGCGCGGCTTGCGGGATCGACGACAGCTTGTTGAAAGCGCCGCGAAACTTGAACGATCCGGTTCGCTGCAGCATTTCCGGTTTCAGAAACACTCTCGTGCCGGCGCGTTCGTCGAGCGCAGGCGAGGACAACAACGGCGTTCGCACCGCAAACGGTGCAAGTACGCGCGCGGCCGCATCGATATCCACAGAACTGACAGGCAGGGTTGAGGATAGTTCCGTCATGCGCGACTTGTATCGCGTACCCTGACATGCGGGCAAGACGCATGTTCGGGATCAGGCGATGAAACGCGGGTACTCCGCCGTGAATTCTACAGGGTCGCTTTCCGATTCGAGGTTGCGGACACCGGCTATATTGTCGACAAATGCGCGAGCCGAGGCTTCCCAGGTATGCCTTGCGGCAAACTCGAGGCAGGCTTGCGGCGAAATTGTTAGCGCGGACAGGCAGGCTACCCGCAAATCGTCGTTCAACGCGCCGACGGGCGCCGCACCGATCACGTCGCGGGGCCCGGTCACGGGAAACGCGGCCACCGGCAGGCCGCTTGCAAGGGCCTCCAGAAGCACCAGGCCAAAGGTATCGGTCTTGCTCGGAAACACGAAGACGTCGGCGGCAGCATAGGCCTCCGCCAATGCTTCGCCCTGCCGCGCGCCAAGAAACACGGCTTGCGGATAGTTTCGGGCCAAAGCCATCAGCGCTGGTCCATCGCCGACGATCACCTTGGTGCCGGGCAAATCGAGGTCGAGAAACGCCTCGAGGTTCTTTTCCACTGCAACACGGCCGACACAAAGGAAGACCGGGCGTGGTAGCCCAAGGTCGACGGCGCGCGGATGAAATTGCGTGGCGTCAACTCCGCGCGGCCATAACACCACGTTGCGAAACCCACGCGCGCGCAATTCGCTTGCCAGCGCCGGCGTCGCTGCCATCACCGCCTGACTGGGTCCGTGAAACCAGCGCAGCGCCGCCCAAATCCACGACTCTGGGATGGGTAAGCGCGCGGAGATGTATTCCGGAAAGCGGGTATGAAAGCTCGTGGTGAACGGCAATCCCTGCTTGCGGCAATAGCGACGCACCAATAGTCCGATCGGCCCTTCGGTTGCGATGTGAATGCTGTCCGGCCGCGCCTCAGCGATCAGTTGCGCGGTTTTCGCCGGACCCGGCAACGCCACGCGCAGATCCCGGTAGCTCGGCATCGCGAAGGTGCGGAACGACTGTGGGGTGAGAAAGCTGACGCCAACGCCAAATGCCTTCGCCGCTTCCGCCATCATGGTCAGCGTCCGCACCACCCCGTTGACCTGAGGATGCCACGCATCGGTCGCGACCAGGATACGCATCAGGCGGCACGCGCCGCTACCGAGGCAACGGGGATCACCCGGCGCAGCGGATCGGTCCAGGTGAGAATTTCAAACCGGCCATCTTCGTGCTCGGCGAGCACGGTGCAGCTTTCCACCCAGTCGCCGCAGTTCATATAGCGAATGCCATGTTCGTCGCGGATGATGGCGTAATGGATGTGGCCGCAGATCACTCCATCGGCACCGTGCCGCCGCGCCTCGGCGGCCAGCGTCTGTTCGAAGGCGCCGATATAATTCACGGCGTTCTTGACCTTCAGCTTCGCCCATTGCGAAAGCGACCAATAGGGCACGCCGAACCAGCGCCGACAGAAGTTGACGAGGCGATTCATCTGGATTGCGAAATCGTAGGCCTTGTCGCCAAGATGAGCGAGCCAGCGCGCGTTCTGCACTACGAGATCGAAGATATCGCCGTGAATCACGAGATAGCGCCGTCCGTCGACACCGACATGGATGGTATTTTCCACGACGTCGATGCCACCGAAGTGCGTGCCGTAATAGTTCCTGAGGAACTCGTCGTGATTGCCGGGGACGTAAATGACCTTGGCGCCTTTGCGTGCCTTGCGCAGCATTTTCTGCACGAAGTCGTTGTGCGATTGCGGCCAGTACCAGTTGGATTGCAGCGCCCAGCCGTCGACGATATCGCCGACGAGATAGATGGTATCGGCATCATGGCTGCGGAGAAAGTCCAGCAATCGTTCGGCTTGCGAGCCGCGTGCTCCGAGGTGGACATCGGATATAAACAAAGTGCGAAAGCGTCGTTCGGGACACTCTTCACTCATAGCGTGACTTCCCATGCGCGAGCAGCTAGCAGACTTCCGTGACAGCGATATGACAATTCACGCCGCCGATGGAACCGCTCGCTCGAAACAGACCAGCGTATAGATCCCGAATGGCGCCACCTTGCGCCGCTCGACGAGGGTGGCATCCTTGTTCGCTTGAGCCCATGCCTGCAGTCGCGCGAACGGGAATTCGGGCCGCAGGCCTAGCGCCCGGGTACGCTGCGCGGCCCATCGCTCGACCGCCGCGGCGACACCGACTTCCGAATAGAGATGATTAACGAGGATGATCCGCCCGCCGGGCTTCACCACCCGGTGGCATTCGGAAAGCACCTGTTCGGGATTGGCCACCAGCGTGATGACGAACTGCGCCACCACGCAATCGAATGTGGCATCGGCAAACGCCATCTGGTGGGCGTCCATCAGCTGCACGTCCCTGACGTAGGGATAGCGTCCGCTCGCCATTTTCTCGCACGCCTTCGCCAGCATCGGCGCGCAGAGGTCGATGCCTGTGATTTCGGTGGTTAAGTCGTAATCGTCGAATGACAGGCCGGTGCCGACACCGACTTCGAGGATCTTGCCGCCGACCGCGCGCGCCGCCGCTGCCGCGGCGCGGCGGCCCTTCACCATGACGGGCCCGCACACGGCGTCGTAGATCGGCGCCCACCGCGCATAGGCGGTTTCAACAATGCTGCGCTCGAGATCCCTGGTTTTCATGCGTCATCCAGCAAGCAGCCCGACGACGAATCAGTCGTCTGTCCAAGCTGAATGGCGAATAGCAGCGCAGTGCGACAACCAAGCGACAGGTGTTCACCAGCGTTCACCGCGACGACCTGCAGTGATTTTTTTCGGCTGGCGTGCAGTGTCTTAATAAAATCCATGAAAATGATGGATCGGTCCATTGCCGTGGCCGACGTCGAGGCGATCGGCTGCCGCAATCGCCGCGCTGAGCCAGACCTTGGCATTACGAACCGCGGTTTCCATGTCCTCGCCCTTCGCCAGACCCGCGGCGATGGCGGAAGATAGTGAGCATCCGGTGCCGTGGGTATTTCTGGTTGCGATGCGTGGCGCTGCGAGTGCGATGATGCCATCGCCGCCAATGAGGTAGTCGATGCTCTCAGTGCCCTGCCCGTGCCCGCCCTTGATCAGCACCGCGGGACAACCCAGCGCCAACAGCCGCTTGCCCTGGCTCTCGATGGCGGCCTCGCTCAAAGCGACCGGTTCGTCCAATAACGCCGCTGCTTCCGGCAGGTTCGGCGTAATGAGTGAGGCGCGCGGAATGAGTTTGGTTCGCAACGCTTCAACAGCGTCAGTCGCCAGCAGACGATCTCCCGAGGTCGCCACCATCACGGGATCAAGCACGACATGTTTTGGCGACCACTGCGTCAGCCCTGCGACGATGGCATCGATCGTCGCAACCTGCGCCACCATCCCGATCTTGACGGCGTTCACGGCAAGGTCGCTGAAAACCGCGTCAATCTGCGCGGTCACGAAATCAGCGGGCACAAGATGGATACCGGTCACGCCACGGGTATTCTGCGCGGTCAGAGCTGTGACGACAGACGCGCCGTAGACGCCGAACGCAGCAAACGTCTTCAGGTCCGCCTGGATGCCGGCGCCGCCTGACGAATCCGAGCCGGCGATGGTGAGCGCGATAGGCATCGTCACCGCTCTGCTTGCAGGAATTTCAGCCGTCCGATCCGGGTCATATCTCTTCCCTACCGCGACGTGTTATTGCCAGCAAGTTCTTGCCAGCTATATTGACCCCAAAGTGACGCCCTTTCGGAGACGACAGCGATGGTTCCCTTCTTCGTCCAGTTCAAATGCAAACTAGGCCAGTCCTATGCCGTCGCCAACGCGCTTGCCGAGGCCGAGATCGCCTCCGAGATTTATTCCACCGCGGGCGATTACGACCTGCTGGTAAAGTTCTACGTCGACAACGACACCGATATCGGCCATTTCGTCAACGAGAAGGTGCAGGTCATTCCCGGCATTCAGGACACTCACACCATCATCACCTTCAAGGCGTTCGGTACGAGCTAGGGCGTGGACCCAGTCAAACCACCTGCAAGGGTAGCTGATCGATGTCTGCTTTCGGAGATAACATAGACATCCCATTTCAAGTGCCTCAGGATTGTTTTGACCCGGAACGGGCATTCGCAGCGCTCGGATTTGCCGACCTACATTGCGCGGATGCCGAAGAGACTACAGTTGTAGCGAATGACCCATAGCGGACTTCGAATCAGTCGAACATTTACTCGCTTGGCTGCGATCACTATGCTGAAGCCATGGCCCCGCCTTGCTCTGTTCTTCTCGATCTCGACGGCACCCTGATTGATTCGCAGCCCGGCATTTTGGCAAGTTGCCTCGCGGCGCTGCGCACTCTTGGACACGAGCCGAA
>Ga0208991_1000004_pt1 | contig 30619 bp, 26 predicted proteins | sample MedBloCAOM3_M2_FD_187855 | JGI IMG/M metagenome (GOLD analysis project Ga0208991, IMG submission 187855) | Forest soil microbial communities from El Dorado National Forest, California, USA - Mediterranean Blodgett CA OM3_M2 (SPAdes) (version 2) | ecosystem: Environmental > Terrestrial > Soil >...
ATTATCTCGGTTTCCCGGCCGGCATTTCCGGCCAGGCGCTCACCGGCCGTGCCTATGTGCAAGCGCAGAAATTCGGTGCCAGGATAGTGATACCCACTGGAGTGGTACGCCTCGATCTGACTGAAACACCGCTCGCGCTTCGCCTGGATGACGGTAGGCGCGTGAAGGCATCGACGGTGGTCGTTGCGACCGGCGCTCGCTATCGGCGCCTTGACGTTCCGAACCTTAGCGATTTCGAGGGGCGCGGAGTCTGGTACTGGGCTTCTCCTATCGAGGCGCGCCTGTGTCGAGACGAGGAGATCATTCTGGTCGGGGGTGGCAACTCGGCGGGCCAGGCCGCCGTCTTCCTGCGCAACTTCGCTGCAAAGATCTGGATGCTGGTGCGCGGCCCAAGTCTCGCAGAGAGCATGTCGCAATATCTCATCGACCGCATCCGGGCGACCGATAATATCGTGGTATTGACCCATACGGAAATCGTTGCCCTGTACGGGAGCCGGGAAAAGCAACTGGAGCGCGTACGCTGGCGTAATAATGTGACCGGCGAGGAAACGGAGAAGCCGATCTGCCATATCTTTCTCTTCATCGGCGCGGATCCGGCGACGAGCTGGCTGAGGGACAGCGGGGTCGCTTTGGACACTAAAAATTTTGTTTTGACGGGCTCGGATATTCCGCCTGACGCCCGCCGGTCAAATAATGTATCCGGCCGTCCGCTGTCGCTGGAAACCAGCGTTCGTGGGGTATTCGCCTCCGGCGATGTGCGGTCCGGATCAGTCAAGCGGGTGGGCGCCGCAATCGGCGAGGGAGCGGTCGTTGGGGCGGAACTACATGCCGTTCTCGCAAACGGCGCAGCACTATCGCCGCGCGAAGCGATCGATAAAGCGCCGGAGGAAGCGCAACGCCATCAAATACGCGAGACATCGGATTCGCATTGACGGCCGTCAAGGCCGTGAACGGTCTCAAGTGGCACGGTTCTGTAGTCGCAATTTCTGTCGGAGTGCGCGTGTGAATTGCGCGTGATCCAGATGGCGCCGCTAGTTGCTGGCGCGATGCAACGGTTCTGGCCAACGGTTCGCTCGGCGAACTATATTGAAAGGACCGCAGAGAAAGATTGCAGAGGCGGCCTCCACAAGGAGGAAAAGACATGAATCCAGTACTCGTTAAGCCAGGACTCTTTCGCGATCGCCGCGAAGCCGGTCGGTTGCTCGCCGAAAAGCTCGCAACCTATGCCAATCGCCCAGACGTGCTCGTGCTGGCCCTGCCGCGTGGCGGCGTGCCCGTCGCGTATGAAGTGGCCCGCGCGCTCGGCGCGCCGCTGGACGTTTTTGTCGTCCGCAAACTTGGCGTCCCCGGCTACGAGGAGTTGGCGATGGGCGCGGTTGCGACAGGTGGCGTGCGCGTGCTCAACGATCAACTCGTTGAACGCCTTGGCATCCCCGAGGATATGATCGATGCGGTCGCGGCGCGTGAACGGCAAGAGCTGGCGCGGCGCGAGCGGCTTTACCGCGGCGGTCGTCCGCCGCCCGATGTTCGCGGCCGCACGGTGATTCTGGTGGACGACGGTCTCGCGACCGGAGCCACCATGCACGCCGCGATTCAGGCGTTGCGGCAGCAGAATCCGGCTCGCATTGTCGTTGCCGTTCCGACGGCATCGCCCGAAACCTGCGAGGAGATGAAGGCAAAGGCTGACGATGTCATCTGTGCCAGTACGCCAGAGCCGTTCCATGCAGTCGGCCGCTGGTACCAGGATTTTTCGCAGACGACGGACGAGGAGGTTGGCGCCCTGCTGGCGCAGCGAAGCGCACCGGAGGAGAGCGAGGTCGCACAAGTCCCGACAGCAGACAGCGCGCTCATCCAGGCATTGCGCGAGACTGCCTACCCGTTGGCGGGATCTGCTCGCGACTACGATCCGCTGATTGGCCGGATCGGCGAGGCACCCTTCGCGCTGCTGGGTGAATCGTCCCACGGCACACACGAGTTCTACTGCGAGCGTGCCGAGATCACGAAGCGGCTCATCGTAGAAAAAAATTTTACTGCCGTCGCAGTGGAGGCGGATTGGCCCGACGCCTATCGGCTCAACCGTTACGTTCGCGCGGCAAGCGACGACGTCGATGCCGTAGAAGCGCTCGCCGATTTTCGCCGCTTCCCGACATGGATGTGGCGCAACACAGTGGTGGTGGAGTTCATCGAGTGGCTGCGGGCGCACAACGACGCGCTTCCGCCGGGCGCTGGAAAAGTCGGGTTTTACGGCCTCGACCTCTACAGCCTGCACGCGTCGATGAAAGCCGTGCTGCAATATCTGGCGAAAGTCGACCCGGAGGCGGCCGCGCGTGCACGCGAGCGTTACTCCTGCTTCGATCATGTCGGCGAGGACTCCCAGGCCTATGGGCTAATGACGCGCTTGAACCTTTCCAAATCGTGTGAAGAAGAGGTCGTTAGCCAATTGATCGAGTTGCAACGCCGGGCAGCTGACTACGTGCGGCGCGACGGTCGTTTGGCGGAAGATGAACTGTTCTATGCCGAGCAGAATGCCCGTTTGGTGAAGAATGCCGAGGCGTATTACCGATCCATGTTCCTTGAGGAAGCGTCGTCATGGAATCTGCGTGACCGCCACATGGCTGAAACGCTTGACGCGCTGGTTAAGCATCTCAGTCGGAAAGCCGGCCGCGCGAAAGTTGCCGTCTGGGAACATAATTCCCATCTTGGCGACGCACGCGCGACGGATATGGGCCAGCGCGGCGAGCTGAATGTCGGCCAGCTTATGCGTGAGAAATACGCCAGCGAGGCGGTGCTGGTCGGCTTTACCACTCACCACGGCACCGTCACAGCCGCCTCCGACTGGGGCAAATCGGCCGAGCGCAAACACGTTCGCCCTGCGCTTGCCGGTAGCTACGAGGCGCTGTTTCATGCCGCACGGCGCGACCGATTCCTGCTTATGTTGAACGAAAGCGGCATGATGGTGCAGCAATTGAACGTCCCTCGGCTCGAGCGGGCGATCGGTGTGATCTACCGTCCCGAAACCGAGCGGCAGAGCCACTATTTTCGGGCGCGACTGGTCGACCAGTTCGACGCGGTGCTCCATTTCGATGAGACGCGCGCGGTCAAACCGCTCGAATCTACGGCGGAGTGGGAAACCGGCGAGCTTCCGGAGACGTTCCCATTCGCGGTGTAAGCAAGGAAGCACCGCGGTCACGGCCGACGAGGCGGCGATTGCGTAGGAGGAGAGCAGCGACAAAGAGCGCGCCAGCGAGTGCCAAGGTTAATACTCGCGCATCAGAACGCATCCGATAAAGGACGCATGCAATGAGCAATTCTGCAGCTCAAACGGTTGAAGAGACATTGGTCCACGTCTCGGCCGGTTCGGTGACGCTCGACGGCAATCTAAGTCTGCCAGAGGAATCCCGCGCGGTTGTGCTATTTGCCCACGGCAGCGGCAGTAGTCGGCACAGCTCCCGCAATCGCTATGTGGCGCGGGTGCTGAACGAAGCAAAACTGGCGACCCTGTTGATCGATTTGCTGACGCTGGACGAAGAAGTAATCGACGCGCGTACAGCACAGCTGCGCTTCGATATCGAGCTGCTCGCCGAAAGGCTCGTGGGCGCGACCGACTGGCTCACGCGATTCCCCGATACGAAGCATCTTCGGATCGGCTACTTCGGTGCCAGCACCGGCGCCGCTGCCGCACTGGTGGCGGCGGCTGTGCGCCCCGATGTGGTTAGTGCGGTCGTCTCGCGAGGCGGCCGTCCCGATCTGGCCGGTGCGGCTTTGATGCACGTTCGGGCTCCTACGCTGCTTATTGTCGGAGGAAACGACGGCCAGGTCATTCAGCTAAACCGGGCAGCGCTCGCGGAGCTGCGCTGCGAAAAGCAACTTATGATCGTGCCGGGAGCAACGCACCTTTTCGAGGAACCTGGAGCGCTGGACGAAGTGGCGCGGTTGGCGCGCGACTGGTTCCACCGCCATCTCATCCCGGTTGTGCGACACGCCACCGGGCTCGGCAGTTAACCAGCGCGAACGTGGTGTTTCGAGGCAAAGGCGTCTCGTACCCGACTGCTGGCGCTCGACGTGTAGTGTCGTTGGAGGCTGGGCGGTAACGTTCGACCCACGCTTGCGGTCAGGATTTTCGAGACAGCGTCAAGCCTTCGTCGGAAGAAGCGAGCAGATTTAGGGGTTGCCATCATAGGCACTTGATTTGCGCTATCCGCGCGGCCCGAGACCGGTGTTCGTGCGTGCAAGTTGACGTTCGTCAACGTCGCTGAAGATGACTTTGCTAGGGTCGTCACGTCGACGCCGTGCACCGCCTGCGCGATTGAATCGGCGTCCTGATCGGGGGCTCCGAATGCGATTATGAAAATTTCCGCCCTCGGCTTCACCTTTGGCATTCTGGTGTCGGTATCTATTGGAGCGGTCCAGGCCCGCGACGATGGCCGTTATAGGCAATCTCCGCTCAAGCCATGGTTTGATAGCCTCAGATCCGGCAAGGGACTGTGTTGTTCAGATGCTGATGGTTTCGCTGTTTCAGATCCGGATTGGGAATCGAAGAGCGGGCATTACCGTGTCCGCATCGACAACGAATGGGTCGACGTTCCCGATGATGCAGTGATTACAGAACCGAACCGGGTTGGCCGGACGATGGTCTGGCCGGTCAAGGGGGCTCTCGGGATTTCAATTCGCTGTTTCATGCCGGGCAGTATGACGTGATCCGAGCTTTTGCCTTTTCATATCTTGTCTGCAATTCGGCGCGAGTCCCGTCTTCCGCGTCACGCGAGCCCAAAGGCCGGTGCTCGCAACTGCCGTTCGCATCGGCTCGGTGACAACAAGCGGAATCGGTCGCTAATTTTGACGTCGGTCAAGGTATAGCCGGCCATTTCGGCGGTACACTTTCTCGGGTGCGAAGATCAGTGAAGAGAAATCCGAAGATCAGTGGAGAGAAATCCCATGTGTGATTATAGCCTGCATGCTGTTGCATCTCGCCCGGCCAAGGTTGGAGAGACGCTTGTTACAACTGGCTTCTATGGCACATCCACGCGCGGCTTTGCCGCGAAGGAAGAGCCGGGTGTCGCGGTATGTCTCCTGCCCGGAACCGAACTCGCATTCGAACATGATGTCAGATACAACCGCAATTGGTTGTCAACCAAGAGCTCGGGTTTTCGCGTTGCCCGATTTTGTTCCATAGAACCGGACAGGACCCATCAGCATCACGATGCCCTCGCGTTTCCGGACGGAAACATGGTTCTCGTGAATTTATTGTCGGAAGGGCAGTATGCGCGGGTACTTCAACTGCCTGTTATCCGGCGCGAACAGCACGAACAGCACGAACAGAACGTCCATGTCCAGGCTGAGAAAGCTCTAACGCCTGCTGCCGACCCCAGGGTTGCAGCCTAGTCACTACAACCTCACTGCGATCCTTGGCATGGTGGCCTCCCGCGCCGCGGCGACGCCGTCTTGGCAGCCTGCCGCTTGGCGCGCACGTCATGATCAGAATTGACAATTGGCACCCTCAAAAGGGGCGCAGTCGATAGATTTCGCAGAGAGGCCGTAAAGTAAGTCGGACATGAAGCGAAAGCGACGGCAAATCAAGTGCGAGTGCGTGCAATTGCTCCGGCAATGATTTGCATCATCACGCCAACGACCCATCCCAGCATTATCATTATTGTCCAAAAGATGTGCGGATTTCCACGAAACACAATCACACTGACCGATACAAAAGCCGTCAACGCAGCGAGAAATGTGCCTACGGCACTGAGAAATTCTGCAGCATCAACCTTTCCACCAGAACTGCCTTTCGAAAGCGCGGCATTTGGTGCAGGAAAAGAGAGAGAGGGAGTATCAATTCCCAAGTAAAACCCAATTGCGCCACCAATCATCATAATGGCTATAAAACCCTGAGAAGTGAACGCCGCGATGCTAGACCCCACATGGGCGGCAACAAACAATCCGCTTGCCGCTCCGGCCATCGCAAGCCCAATGCGTTCCAGGACATGGGCAAATTTTCTTACGCGGGATCGCATCGTCGTAACCCATGGAGCGCGAATACACTAAATTAAAGCATTTTTCTGCTGTGTGGAAGACATTGCCGACGCGCGGGGCCACCCGCGCCAACCAAACAATGTTGATTGCATTCCACAATCGCGCCGGCGTGTGATAACCGCACGCCCGTCCCGAGGAGATCATTGATGAAGCGGTGGCAACTCTTCGGGGGCCGAGTTCTGGTTTTCGCAGTGAGGCGAGCGAAAGCCGAAGAGTGGACACATCGCCTGCTTGACGAAATTGCTGGTTGTTTCAGAGAAACCAGTGGCGCGAGTTTCACAAGCGTCGAATCTCGCGTGACGATTGCGTAAAAGTCCCACATTTAGGCTGGTCATCGCTGAGGTCCCATGAAGCGATGGGCATGCTCCGCACACAGGATGTGATGATGCAGGTTAGCGATCCATTGTCGGCCGGAGACCGTCACATTTAGATATTTTATGCCATCCTCGATGTGCGTTGAAACGCTGTTCCAGAAAAAGGTGGGGTACTTATCGATAATATCGGCCGGCGACGAATAACCGAGTTGTCGGTTCATTCCGATTTCTTCAAATTCGCAATATAACGCATTTGCCTTTCGTGGGTAAATCGGATCGCCGAGCTGTCCTATGAGATCGGCAGCTTGGACCAGTTTTGGCTCTATGCCTTGGGTAGCGCTGGTGCGATCCGGTCGCACTGGAAAGCGCGTCATCTCAATTGCAGCTGCGATACGAGACGCATCGATGTCGGGTGAATTTCTGAGGCGCTCAAAGGCAAACAGCTTCGATCGATCGACGTGATAAGGCGAAAGGGCTGCATCGGATGCGCCGCGAGGAAGGGTAATTTTCTCTCCGCTTTCGTTCACCACGAATTCGGTTTCGGTGTCGCCGCTCAGAACGCCACGCATATAGCCGATATCGTGCAGTAGACAAGCGACGATCAGATGGCTGTAATCAGTGGGTTCTATTCGTTGTGAAAGTGTCATTCCCTCTAGAATGTCACGTCCGACCATCGTGACCTGTAGGGTGTGCTCGAAATTGTGGTAAAGAGCGTCGCTTCTGGCCAGACATTCAATGGTGCTGCGAGCCAAGGAGCCTAAACGCTCGGCCATATCGTGGTGTGCCGGACCAAAAACACGACGGAAATCCTTGGCGAGAAACTTGCCCAACTTCTTGGCTGCTAGTGCCGTGATCGCCTTCACCGACCATCTCCAAGACGCCGAGATGTTATCATTTTGCAAACAAACTGGAAGGCGAAAGACGCCGGTCGGGACGCCCCGCAACCTGAACGCAGGCCACTCAGCCTGACTTGTCCGCGCCGACGAGAGGGGGCTGGCTGCGAAGTAGCTTGTGTCCACCCTGTATGGCGCCTCTATTTGCTTTCAGGATCGATCCGGCCCGAGACCGACAGCCCCGATGGCCCGGAAGAATCGATCCATTGGAACTTTATGCGGCGCGGCACGTTTTGGTAGTTAGGCGCGCGGTCTGTTATTCCAGGTTTCCGCACCCAGCCTTGCGCGAGAGATATTCTACGGAGAGCTTCCGCTGAAGGAAGGAGTCTCCTATGTCTCCTACGATTGAGCGCCGTACCAGCGCTAGTAATCGACTGTTAGCTGCGCTACCGGCAGCGGACTTCGGTTTGCTCGCCCCTTACCTCCAGAAAGTACCGCTCGAGCAAGACGCAGTGCTGCTGCGTTCGGGAGATCTAATTGAGCAGATCTATTTTCCCCATAGCGGGACAATCTCATTCATGCTCGACATGCCGAACGGAGAAACAGTAGCAACCGGGGTCATCGGGCATGAGGGAGCCGTCGGCATGCTATCGGTGCTGGAGCCTTCCCGCGCTCCCGTTACGGCGGTCGTACGCGTGGCCGGGATCGCCTCGCGGATTTCCGCATTGCGATTCCATGCAGCCTTCAGCCAAAGTGACGCCATCAGACATGCGGTCCAGACCCACGCCAGGGCGCTGCTAATGCAGTTCCAACATGTGGCCGCCTGCAATGCGCTGCACCCCGTCGAAGCCCGTATGGCCCGGTGGTTGCTCCACATCCACGATCGAATTGACGGCAATGTCATACCGCTGACGCAGGAGACGCTTTCGCAGTTGCTTGGGGTACGACGAACGACAGTGACGCTGGTTGTGCGCAAACTCCGGGCGTCTGGTGCTGTCCGATCCGATCGGCGGGGCCTGGTCGAGATTAACAGGCCGCGGCTCGAAGAAGCGACATGCGAATGCTATGAGGTCATGCGCCGCAAAATCAATCAGATTTTCCCGCCGGAAACAATGAAGCCTCGCATTCAGGCTACGCCCGCGCGCAAAACTCCAGGCGCTCGTGATCCCCTTTTGGCCAAGTTGGATGAAGCGCAGCGGGAGAAGCGAACCCATAAGGCGACTAGCCCGCGGGTAAGAGGCCATTAACAGAATTGCCTAACGGCCAACGCGTTTCGCCATCCCGCAACGGTCCTCGGTTTTAGGTGTAGGTCCAAACACAACATCTGCTGGAGGTCACATTGCGGGAGATCAAATATGGAGCCGCGGCCAAACTCTCCTATCTACACTCGGCAATCTACACTCGGCTCGTGGACCCAGGCTTCCTTGGCGAACCAGTCGTGATTGGTCTCGCAGATTGAGCAATGGGTGCGCGCGAAGAACACCGCACTGCGTCGAAAGCTCTCGCGATCCGCTTTCATGCCGGTCGGGATCGCGCGCCCCGTTTGAGGGCATTTGATCATGATTACACCCAACTTGAGCCTCCCTGTTTTTCCTTCGCACTTGCTTTCGCAGCAGGTCGCCGATCGGTTGGATTGCACCTCCCCCTGCGGAGGGAGCTCACTCCAACCGATCCGGACCGCCTCTCTTGTACGTAGGATTCAGGCGACGTTCTGCAGGGCCTTGGCAACGCTCTTCTTGATCGGCTCGGCGGTCTCTATCGCAGCCTTCTGAGCGAGATCCCAAAGTTCCTTGTTCTGCGCGGATGCGACATCGAAGTTCTTACGCGCTTGCACGGCGGAAAGCGTCATGATTTCCGACAGCGACTTCGTGCTCAGAAGATCGGTAAAAAAATCGAAAGCGGAGGTGGTGTTGACACTCGAGATCTCGATGACTTTGATCCCGTAGTCCGCGGCGCCCTTCGCGTTGGTCGAATAGGTCTCTCGGAGAGCGCCAGCCATTTCCCCTGAGGCAACCTTCATCTTTTCGCAGTTTTCCTTCACCCGCACGGCGCCGTGCTCAGCGATCCCGCGGAAGACCGCCGGAACCGCCATCTTGGGCAGTTCGAAAAGCGGCATGTCAAAGCCTCGCTTTTCGGCAGGCTGGACGTTCGCATTTGTCGGATTGGTGTTCACTTCGGCTTTCATATCGGCTTCATTCACTGGTTTTCATCCTTTCAAGCGAAACTGTAATCAACAGCAATCAGCATTGCGTCCCGGATTTTCCGAGGCACACGCTGCAAAAACGGAGGTCGAGAACCATCCCCAACTTCCAACGTGGTCTGGTGCTGGCGAGGATAAACGCTCCTCGCTCACGCCTGACCAGGATATGGCTGGCTAAAGTTGGAGGCGTCCGTTCGCTTTCCGACACTCGCAGCGTTTTTTAATGATTGGGGTGTCTTGCGCAGCGACGAGCGCGTTACAGCCAGCGCTTGCGCCGTTTGAAGCTTTTGAGCTTCTTGCGCCGATCTGCTATGCCAACGTATGCACGATCACGGGGCCGGCCACCGCTGTGGCTGGTCCAACGAGCAGGGGCCCAAGATTTTGTTCGATCCAAGCGAGCGCACGCCTGTTTGCCTCCTCCGCTCCCGCGAAATTGTTGAAGACACTGATCGCCGTCACTGTGTCGTCGGGTGCATAGACCACATAGTAGGCCATGAAGCCTTCAACATCGCTGATGATCGGAATGGCGCCCTCCTTGATCCTACGCGTTAGCTCTTCGGCCATGCCGGTCTTTGCCTTGCCCTGACGGATGGCGGCGTACATGGAATCCTCCTTCACCGGCGAGGCTGCCCGAGATCGCTACTACTGCGATCATTCATCACACACCCTCATAACAGGCGGGGCGAGCAGCAGGATTCCCCGCGCGCTGAATATTACGCCATCTAGCGAAGCTACACCATCAGGAGCAAAACGATCTTTCGCAGACGGTATGTGGGCAATTGCGCCACAGGAACGGGTCAGATGTTGTTTTGGGGATGCAGTTGACCTGCGGCCGCGCCGGCGCCGATCCGCCGCGACAAGCGGACGTCGCCGCGGGACTGTCTCGCCTTTTGCCGGATTCGCTCAATTGAAACGCGACGTAATGAGTTTTCCGCCGCTTTGTTAGCGAAGGACCGAGAACCTCGTCTGGCATCAAGATGGACACGCTCCGACCGTTCATGCCGGTTCTTCAGACGTGCACGGCGCTGCGAACCCGGCCAGCGTTGCCAAATACGCGCAAATAACGGTCAACCTCGGACTGGCTTCCCGTAGCTTTTTCCGGATTGTCCGAGAGTTTTACGGCCGGCCGGCCGTCGACCGACGTCACCTTGCAGACGATTGAGATCGGATCGAGGTCGACCGAGCCGTCCGGCGCGCAACCTACGAAATCATTGGTCAGGTTGGTGCCCCAGCCAAAACTTACCCGCACGCGCCCGGCAAAATGCCGGTAGGTTTCCTCGATCGATCCGACATCCATTCCGTCGGAAAAAACCAGAAGCTTCTCCCGGGGATCGCGGCCCTTTTGTTTCCACCATTTGATAATTTCTTCGCCTGCCGCAATCGGCGGCGCACTGTCCGGTCGAAAACCGGTCCAATCCGCCACCCATTCGGGTGCATCTCGCAGGAATGACTTGGTGCCGAAGGCATCGGGCAGGGCGATCAGAAGATTGCCGCCATAGGTATGGCGCCACTGATCGAGGATACGGTACGGCGCCGAGCGAAGTTCTGTATCGTCATTCGCCAGCGCTGCGGCGACCATTGGCAATTCATGAGCATTAGTTCCGATCGCTTCCAGATCGTTGTCCATCGCCAGCAAAACGTTTGAGGTGCCCGTGAAGGACGATCCGAGTCCTTCCTTGACGGCCTCGACGCACCAGCGCTGCCACAGGAAGCCATGGCGGCGTCGTGTTCCGAAATCGGAAAGACGCAGGCCTTCCAGCTTCCGCAGACGCTCGACTTTGCTCCAAAGCTTGGCCTTGGCGCGGGCATAGAGGACGTCGAGGACAAATCGGCCTTGTCCTTTCACGACCTGGCGCGAGCGCAACTCATTGAGAATGGCAAGCGCCGGAATCTCCCACATCGTGGTGTGGGTCCAGGGCCCATGGAAATGCAACTCGTATTGGCCGTCAACCTTGTGCAACTCATATTCGGGAAGGCGGAACGCGGCGAGCCAGTTGATGAAGTCGGGCGAAAACATTTGGGTCTTGCCGTAGAACGTATTACCGGCGAGCCATATCAGCTCTTTTTTGGTGAACCGGATGGTGCGGGCGTGATCGAGCTGGGCGCGCAGCTCTCCCTCGTCGATCACCTCGGCGAGTCGCACATGCCGGCTGCGATTGATGACCGAAAAGGTGACGCGCTGGTCCGGGTAGAATTCCCGAATCATTTGCTGCATCAGCAGCTTGTAGAAATCGGTATCGAGCAGGCTGCGCACGATCGGGTCGAGCCGCCAGCCGTGGTTGTAGGTCCGGGACGCAATATCTGTGACTGCCATAGTGGAACTCTATCGTGCCGGGAGCCACGCAACCAGTGGCTTCAGTGGGCATAGCAGGTCAGCGCGCTATCCGTTGCCTGACCTGGCTGATGGCCGCGTGCAGACCGGTCCAGCGCGGCTTGTCCGGGGCGAATTGCTGCCGGAGATAGGCCACAAGCTCGGCGACCTGATCGTCGGTCATGCTGTCCTTGAAGGCGGGCATGTACCCGAGATCGCTCGACACCGGGGAAGTGATGCCATGCAGGATCACCTGGATCAGATTGTCCGGCACGGCACTGTGCAAATTGCTGTTCAGCGCCAGCGACGGCCGGCTGCCGAACAGGGGAGCACCGCCGACCGCATGGCAAACCGCGCAGGCGCCTTGATAGAGGCGCGCCCCGATGGCGGAAGCTGAAACGACCCTGGTGCCGGTTGAGCTTTCCAGTTTGACGGCCAGTACCTCTTGCGCCGGTTTACCGATCGCGTTTTCGTTGAAAGAGGCAAGGTAAACCGCCATAGCGCGAACGTCCGGGTCGGGCAACACAGCGAGCTCTTTCACCACCGGCGCCATCGGGCCCGCGGCGACACCGTGAAAGCGGGATTCGCCTGAGCGCAAATAGGCGAACAATTCATCCTCGCTCCAGGGTATAGGCGCGTACGAAAGCGACGTCAGCGGCGGTGCTTCCCAGCCTTCCGCGAAACCGCCGGCCAAATAGGCATTCGCCTTTTCTGCGCCGAGCGCATTGCGGGGCGAATGGCAGGCGCCGCAATGACCGAGGCCTTCGACGAGATAGGCGCCGCGATTCCATATCGCCGACTTCGTCGCGTCGGCTTCGAATAGGCCTGGCTGGTGGAACAGCGCGTTCCATCCCGCCATCAACGGACGCAGGTTGAACGGAAACGCCAGCGTGTTTTTTGGAGTGTCGCCGCGCACCGGCGCCTGCGCCATCAGAAAAGCATAGAGCGCTTGCAGGTCGGCATCGGTCGTCTTGGCGAAATGCGTATAGGGAAAGGCCGGATAGAGATGCCGGCCGTCGCGATGGACACCCTCGCGCATGGCGCGCTCGAAGGCGGGATAGGACCAGCTGCCTATTCCAGTCTCGGGGTCGGGCGTGATGTTGGTGCTGTAGATCGTGCCGAATGGCGTCTCGATCGCTCGGCCTCCGGCATTGATGGTGCCGCCGTTCGCGCTGGTGTGACAGACCGCGCAGTCGCCGAGCGCGGCAAGTTGCCGACCGCGGGCGATCGTTGCGGCCGAATAGACCGACGCATCCGGCCGCGCAATCGGCGCGATTGATCGCCATGGCAGCACGGCGGCAGCGATACCGACTGCGGCGGCGCATAAAGCCGCGACAGTTGCTGGTGTACCACGCCGCCCGGCAAACGGATTTTGCCACTTGTCGCTCGAAGTCGGCGGCTTGCGCGCCGCTGCAGGCAACGCGTTGGGTGCTGCACCCTCTTCACCCCGCAATCCCCTGAGAATTCGCTCGGGCGTGAACGGCAATTCGCGAAAACGCACGCCGGTCGCGTCGAAGATGGCGTTGGCAATCGCGGCGGCGCTGGGGACCGATGCAGATTCGCCGACGCCGAGCGGCGGCTGATCCTGTCGCGGCAGCATCAAGACGTCGATCTTCGGAATGTCCGGAAAGGTGATGATCGGGTAGGCGCCCCATTCGCGGCTCGCCACCGAATTGCGGTCGAACGACACCTCTTCCATGAGCGCGCGACTGGTCGACTGGATGACGTTGCCATGGATCTGATGGCGGACGCCGTCGGGGTTGATCATCAAGCCGGAATCCTGACCGGCAACGACGCGTGTCACACTGACATCGCCGGTCGCCTTGTTGACGGCGACGTCAGCAATCCAGGCGGACCACGCGGCGCCGTAGCCCGGAAACTTGCTGTGGACATACAGCGCGTAGGCAAAACCTCGCCCGCGCACGATGTCACCCTCGGAAGCCGATTCTTGCCGGACGGGACGCGCGGTCCAGCCGGCTCGGTCGGCAACGGCGTTAACGAGATCGATCGCACGGGGATCGCGAAGATAGCGCAGGCGATATTCGATCGGATCGACGCCGGCTTCGGTTGCCAGTTCGTCGATATAGGATTCATGGGCGAAGGTGTTCGGCAACGCGGAAACGCCGCGGAGCCACGATGCGCGGACGATCGGCGGCATGTCGTGCGCCACCACGCGCATGGCTTCGTAATCGTAAGGCGGGATCGCGGTGCGGTCGCCCATCTCGAACACATCAGGCACCGGCGCAATCGTACCTGTAAGCAGCAGCGCCAAAGTGGGCGCGCCGTTGGATGGATAGCGTGTCGCAAAATCGTAACCAGCGACGCTGCCATCGGCGCGCAACCCGCCTTTGACGTCCATCAACTGCGCCGTGCCCTTTGGCTCCCATGCGTGCTCCTGTTCTCGCGTCAACTGCACACGGACGGGACGGCCGACCGCGCGCGACAAAAGCACCGCATCGGCTGAAACGTCGTCGGCGCAGTTGCGGCCATAGCAGCCGGCCGCCTCCATCCGGATCACGTCGATCTCGGTTTCCGGACGCTGCAGCAGCAGCGCAAGGTCTGCACGCAGGATGTGGGGATTTTGCGTGCCGGACCACACCCTGATGTGACCGTTCTGAAAATCCGCAACAGCGCAGGACGGGCCAATCGAACCGTGCATCTGGTAGGGCCAGATGTAAGTCCGCGCCATCGGCTTTGCTGCGGCGGCGATGGCAGCGTCGACGTCGCCTTTGTCGATCAGGGTCCGCGGCGTCGACGGATTGGCGCGGAGCGCGGTTTCGACGTCCTTCAAATCGGGAAGCGTCGGCGTCGACTTCCAGGTGACTTTGAGTTGCGCAGCCGCCTTGACCGCGTTCTCCTCTCGCTCGGCGATGACACCGACGAAATCGCGGATCCTGACGACGGCGACCAGCCCCGGAATATCGCGGACCGAGGCCTCGTCGACCGCGATCAGGCTGGTGCCAACAAAAGCACCGGCATCGACGCCGGCGTAGGGCGGGCGTACGACGCGGCCGTGGAGCATGCCGGGCACGCGCACGTCATGAACATAGACGAGTTCGCCGGTAGCCTTCGCCGGAAGGTCGGTGCGCGGCACCGACTGCCCGACGATGGCGTAGGCATCGACGGCCTTTACCGAAACGTCATCCGCCAGTTCAAGGCGGATGGTCTCGCCGGCAATCAATTCGCCGTAGCTGACGCTGCGGTTATCGCGTCCGCGGATCAGGCCGTCTTCTATCGCGAGGTCTTCGACTGGAAGCTCAAGCCGTTCCGCGGCGCGCGCCAGCAGGAACTGCCGCGCCTGCGCCGCCGCGTTGCGTAAGGGGACCGCCGTGATCTGGATGGTCTCGCTGGCAATGGTCGCGCCCTGATTGGGAACGCGGGAGGTATCGCCCAGCACGATAACGACGCGGGCAAAGGACACGTCGAGTTCTTCCGCGACGATTTGTCCAAGCGCCGTCCGAATGCCTGTCCCGAGGTCGACATGTCCGTTGAAGGCGGTGACCGAACCATCGGCTGTGATCTTGATGAAGGTTTCGAATGCGGCTTCCGCGCCTGACCCAACCGGGCGCACGACCGACAACGATCCGGGCCGAAGTCTGGGATTGTCCGAAGAGCCTGGCGCCATCAATCTTGCGCCTCGGCGAGGCGCCCGGCGGCCCGCATCGCAGCGCGCAGGATTTCAATATGCGCGCCGCATCGGCACAAATTATGGCGCAGGGCTTCGAGCACGTCGGTCTCGGAAGGATGAGGGGTGCGCATCAACAGCGCCTTGGTGCTCATGATCATGCCGTTGAGGCAGTAGCCACATTGCGCGGCCTGTTCCCTGATGAAGGCGTCCTGCACCGGATCGGGATGATCGCGTGTGCCAAGACCCTCGAGCGTCACAACGTCGCGCTCGACGCAGCCGCTGATCGGGATAACGCAGGACCGCGCCGCGACGCCGTCAATGAGTACGGCACAGGCCCCGCATTCGCCGAGCCCGCAGCCGTATTTCGGTCCGTTCAATTCAAGATCGTTGCGCAACACGTAGAGCAGCGCGGTCTCGGGGTCAGCGTTGACGTCGTGGACCCTGCCGTTGACTGTCAGGCGGATCGTGGGCTGCGTCATGCGTACTGGTTCCGGCCCGGTGGTTGCGCTGCAAAACATCGCGGTTCAAACCCTCCGCGAAGATACCGTTTGCATACAAACGTGCAAGCGTGCCTTTCTGCGGGTAGAAACCTGTTGCCCGGTTTATGAACAGAGATGCGAGGCAACTGAGCTTTTAGTCGGCAACGGCCTCTTTCGCCGCCAAGGGCGCTTGACAGGTTTCGGCAGCGCGCGCAACATCATTCGTATACGAACGAAATGGGCAGGCGGCGAAGGACACGATATTATCGACGCCACCTGAACTAGGTTTTACGATGCGTCGTTACCCATTTTGCCGTCCGTCAGTTTGACGCTGGCTTGTGAGCTCGTTCATGCCGACTGATACGACGACTGCTGCCGACGACAAGATCCGCTGCGATGCTTGCCCCGTGATGTGCTACATCAAACCGGGGGCGGCGGGTGCCTGCGATCGCTATGCCAATCATAACGGCGAACTGATGCGCGTCGATCCTCATATTGTTCTGGAGCGAACGGTGTCGCATGGCGGACGGCTGGTGCCGTTCCAGGCCGGCGGCGACTGGGACGGCAAGATCGTTCACGAGCCGAACGTTTTCGTCACCGCGATTGGCGCCGGCACCACCTATCCCGACTACAAGCCCGCGCCCTTCATCGTCTCCTCTGTCATCGACGGCGTCGACATGGTCACCGTGGTGACCGAAGGCATCTTCAGTTATTGCGGCGTCAAGGTGAAGATCGACACCGACCGTCATCTTGGTCCTGAGGCGGCAACGGTTCGCGCGCAGGGCGAGGCGATTGGCCATGTCACCACCGGCGAATACGGCTCGCAGATGCTGTCGCTGGGCGGAGTTCATCATCTCACCGGCGGCTCGAAGAAAGAAGGCCGCGTCACCTGCGACGCGCTGATGGATCTGAGCAACTGCAAGCCCGTCGAATTGACGATTGATGGCGGTGCCACCGTGGTCGTGCAGGCCGGATATCCACCTATCGTCAACGGCGTAGCCGAGGAGCGAATGCGCGTCGGTTGCGGCTCGGCCACGATCGGCATGTTCGCCAAGCAATGGCACGGCAAGGTCGATGACGTCGTGGTGGTTGATGACCACATCACGGGCGTTCTTTCGGAACATCAGGCGGGCAAGTTGCTCGATATTCCCGACACCGGGATCAAGATGAAGGGGCGGCGTTCGACGCCGGGCCGCTATTTCCAGGTTGCCGAGCCCGGCACCGGGTGGGGCGGCACCAAAATTTCAGATCCGCTCTCGGTGCTGGGTCCCTTCGACCCGAAGAAGGCATATCCCGGCATGACCATGCTAATGGTCAGCACGACAGGCGAACATGCGGCTTACTATGAACTCGACGAGGCGCTTAAGCCGATCGAGAAGCAGATGCCGGCCGATCTCAGGCTATCGGTCGAGCGGATCCAGGAGAACTGCGAACCTGCGCTGTGCACCGTGCTTTTCATGGGCGGGGCGGGCGGATCGTTGCGGGCGGGCGTCACCGACAATCCCGTTCGCCTGACACGATCGGTCAAGCAGGCGCTGACGCGCGTAACCAGCGGCGGCGCGCCGGTGTACGTTTGGCCGGGTGGCGGCATCACCTTCATGGTGGACGTCACGCGATTACCGGCCGGCGCCTTCGGCTACGTTCCGACGCCAGCGCTCGTGGCGCCGATCGAGTTCACCTTGCGGCTGTCGGACTATGAGGCGCTGGGCGGCCATATGGACTATGTGCGTCCGCTGGCGTCGTTGAAGGACAACACCGAACTCCGTCAAATGCCTTCGCAGCCGTCTGGGCCGGGACAGCGCGCATGACGAGAGTTCCGCAAATCAGGTTTCTGGCTGATAGCAGGAGACTTCATCTGCAGGACGGTCCGATCGACCTGATCGTGGAGGCGCGCGGGAGCGAGACAAACGTGCGAGCGGCCTATGACGCCGCGGCGCAGCGTTTTACTGGCTTGCTCGATGAACTCTGCGGCGAGCTGCCGCTGTTGCGCAAAGCGGCCGATCCCACATCGTGCTTGCTGCAAGGCACGGTCGCGCGCCGCATGCATGCCGCGGTGGCGCCGTTTGCCGCCGATCACTTCATCACCCCGATGGCGGCGGTCGCAGGCTCCGTCGCCGAAGAGATTCTTGGCGCCATGCTGCATCAGGCGCAGCTTGAGCGCGCCTACGTCAACAATGGTGGCGACATCGCGCTGCATCTTGCGGACGGACAACATTTTACCGTGGGCCTGGCGGATCGGCCGGACGCGCCCGGTCTGATGCGGACCATGATCATCGAATCCAACGATCCCACGCGAGGGGTTGCGACCAGCGGACGCCACGGACGCAGTTTCTCGCTCGGCATTGCCGACGCCGTCACCGTGCTGGCGCCGACCGCATCGCAAGCCGACGCTGCCGCCACCATCATTGCTAACGCCGTCGATTTGCCCGGACACCCCGCCATCGTCCGCTGTCCGGCACATGATCTGCAACCCGACAGCGATCTTGGCGCGCGGCTTGTGACCCGCGGCGTGGGCGAGCTCTCAGCCGGCGAGATTGAGGATGCGCTTGAAGCTGGCGCGGCTTGCGCGCGCAGGCTGCTTGCTGCGGGATTGATCGACGGCGCAGCATTGCGGCTGCATGGCGAAACGATCATCGTGGCGGTGAGAGCGATCGAGATGCCGGGACTGCAACCGCCGCTCCGCAGCAATGCAACGGAAGGCGCCATGCATGTCTAAAAGAGCTGAAGCCGGACAGCGAGGCGGAAAACGATGAGCGCGGTCATTCGCAAGATCGTCACGGTGGTCGAGGAGACGTATCTGGAAATGGGGCAGACGGTCGCCCCGCCGGCCCGGCGCGCGGCGGCCATCGCCGTGATCGAAAATCCTTTCGCCGGCAGATATGTCGAAGACCTCTCGCCTTTGATCGCCATTGGCGAGGAACTTGGCGAGTTACTCTCGAAAAAGGCCGTCGCCGCGCTCGGCATCGACGGCGCGAAAGCGCAAAGCTACGGCAAGGCGGCCGCGGTCGGCGAAAATGGCGAACTCGAACACGCGGCCGCGATTCTGCATCCGAAAATGGGCGCGCCGGTGCGCAAGGTGTTGGGCAAAGGCGCGGCGCTGATTCCATCATCGAAAAAGCGCAGCGGGCCGGGTACGACGCTCGATATTCCGCTCGGCCACAAGGACGCGGCATTCGTGCGTAGCCATTTCGACGGCATGGAGGTGCAGATCAACGATGCGCCGCGCGCCAACGAGATCATGGTGGCGGTGGCGGTGACCGACAGCGGCAGGCCGCTGCCGCGTGTCGGCGGTCTGACGATTGCGGAAATCAAGGGCGAAGACGGTTTGCGATAATTTCTTAAACAGTGGAGGTAAGGGATGCGACGGAGCAGATATTTCGTGAGCGCGGGATTGGCGATTGTGGTCGCAGGCCTGGCGCATTCCGCCATGGCGCAGAGCGAAATCAAGATCGGCGAAATCAACAGCTACTCGCTGTTGCCGGCCTTCACCGAACCGTATCGCAAGGGCTGGCAACTCGCGGTCGAGGAAATCAATGCCGCCGGCGGCATCAACGGCAAGAAACTCGTTGTCGTCTCCAAGGATGACGGTGGCAAGCCCGCCGACGCACAGACCGCCGCCAACGAGCTGGTGTCGAGCGAGAACGTGGTGATGCTGACCGGCACGTTCCTGTCCAATATCGGTCTCGCCGTCAGCGATTTCGCCAATCAGAAAAAAGTCTTCTTCCTGGCGGCCGAACCGCTGACCGACGCCATTACCTGGGCCAAGGGCAATCGCTACACCTTCCGCCTGCGTCCTTCCAATTACATGCAGGCGGCCATGCTGGTGGAAGAGGCGGCAAAACTGCCGGCCAAGCGCTGGGCGACGATCGCGCCGAATTATGAATACGGCCAGTCCGCGGTTGCTGTGTTCAAGAAACTGATGTCGGAAAAGCGGCCCGATATCCAATGGGTCGACGAACAGTGGCCACCGCAAGGCAAGATCGACGCCGGTCCCGTGGTGCAGGCTGTCGCATCAGCCAATCCGGAAGCCATCCTCAACGTCACCTTCGGCGCCGATCTCGTAAAACTCGTGCGCGAGGGCAACACCCGCGGCCTGTTCAAGGATCGCGCGGTGGTCAGTTTCCTGACCGGCGAACCTGAATATCTCGATCCGCTCAAGGATGAAACACCTGAAGGGTGGATCGTCACCGGCTATCCCTGGTACAGCATCAAGACGCCGGAACACGATGCGTTCCTGAAAGCCTATCAGGCCAAGTACAACGACTATCCGAGGCTCGGTTCGGTCGTCGGCTATCAGACTATCAAATCGGCCGCGGCGATCCTTGCAAAAGCGAATTCCACCGATCCGGAGAAGCTGATCGCAGCGACGGAAGGGTTGTCGGTGCCGTCACCGTTCGGCGAGATCACCTTCCGCAAGGTCGACCATCAGTCGACGCTGGGGGCCTTCGTCGGCAAGACCGCGCTCAAGGACGGTAAGGGCGTCATGGTGGACTCCGTCTATCGCAAGGGCTCTGATTATCTTCCGAGCGACGCCGAAGTCGCAAAGCTTCGTCCGAAAGAGTGAGGCTGTCGGCTGCGGGCACTTCAGCGCCCGCAGCCACTTCGAGCGGATTCCCAATGGCCTTTTACTTCGTTCAGTTCCTGACCGGTCTTGCGAGCGCGGCGTCGCTGTTTCTCGTAGCGTCGGGCCTGTCGATCATCTTCGGCGTGACACGGATCGTCAATTTCGCGCATGGCGCTTTCTATATGCTCGGCGCCTATGTCGCATTCACGCTGACGGAACGATTTTCCGGTGCCATCGGATTTTGGGGCGGTATTTTCGCCGCGGCGCTGATCGTTGCAGTCGTCGGCGTGCTGGTCGAGATGGTACTGCTGCGGCGGATCTATCATGCGCCCGAACTGTTTCAGTTGCTGGCGACTTTCGGCCTGACCCTGATGGTCGAGGATCTGGTGGTCCTGATCTGGGGACCAAGCGACCTGCTGGGCCGTCGTGCTCCGGGATTTAAGGGTGCGGTTGATTTCTTTGGCCAGAATATTCCAACCTACGACTTGTTCCTGATCGGGCTCGGTCCGGTCGTGCTCGGCGCCTTGTGGCTGATGTTCCAGCGAACGCGCTGGGGTGTCCTGGTTCGCGCCGCGACGCAGGATCGCGACATGGTGGCGGCGCTCGGCGTCAATCAAAAATGGCTGTTTACCAGCGTGTTCGCGCTCGGGGTATTTCTCGCAGCCCTCGGCGGCGCGCTGCAGATCCCGCGCGACGCGGTGCATCACGCGCTGGATTTGCGGATTATCGTCGACGTGTTCGTGGTGGTCGTGATCGGCGGGCTCGGCAGCATCATCGGCGCCTTTGTCGCGGCGGTGCTGGTGTCGGAACTCAACGCCTTCGGCATCCTGATTTTTCCGAAGATTTCCATCATCCTGGTGTTTCTGGTGATGGCCGCTGTGCTGATCGTGCGGCCATGGGGCCTGTTCGGAAAACAGGAAGCTCCCGCGCGCCGAACACCCGGGCTGACCGTCAATCCCTGGCGTCCGCTCACATCGGGTGAACGGCTTGCGACGATTGCCGCGCTGCTCGTGGCGGCGGCGCTGCCGCTGGTCGGCGGCAACTATGCGCTCACGGTTGGTTCGGAGATTGCGATCTTCGTGATCTTTGCCGCAAGCCTGCATTTCCTGATGTCGGTCGGCGGCCTCGCCTCGTTCGGCCATGCGGCGTATTTCGGGCTCGGCGCCTATGGCGTCGCGTTTCTCGCCAAGCTCGCCGGTCTGCCGATGATTGTCTCGCTTCTACTTGGCCCGCTGCTGGGTCTTGCAGGCGCGGCGGTGTTCGGATTCTTTGCGGTTCAACTCTCCGGCGTCTATTTCGCGATGCTGACGCTGGCGTTTGCGCAGATCGTCTGGTCGATCGCGTTCCAGTGGGTCGCGGTGACCGGCGGCGACAACGGCATCCTCGGCGTCTGGCCCGAGAAGTGGGCGGCGGGCCCTGCGAATTTCTATTGGCTTTCGGTCGGCGTGGCCGCGCTTGCGGTCGCAGCACTTCGGATCATCGTATTCTCTCCATTTGGCTTCGCGCTGCGGGCGACGCGCGACTCGCCGCTGCGCAGCGAGGCCGTTGGCATCGACGGCAAGCGCATCCAATGGACCGCCTTCGTGATTGCCGGCACTGTCGCAGGTGTTGCGGGCGCGCTGTTTGCGTATCTCAAGGGCAGCGTCTTTCCCGATAGCCTCGGCATCTCGCTCTCGGTCGACGCGCTGGTCATGGTGCTGCTCGGCGGCGTCGAGACAGTCTCCGGCGCGGTCGTCGGCGCCATCGTCTACAAGGCGCTCAGCATTTGGCTAGTCAGTCAAACCGATCTGTCCAAACTCGTGCTTGGTGCTGTCATCGTTCTGATCGTCGTCGCCTTTCCCAAGGGTATCGTCGGGATGCTGGAGACGATCCGAAATCGCCGCCGGCCTCAATCACAGAAGTCTGCACTCCTTACCTCCCGGATCGAGACTGCCGAATGAGCATCGCGCCCACGCTGCTTTCAGTCGAAGACCTGAGCAAATCCTATGGCGGCGTCCATGCGGTGCGCGGCGTGTCGTTTGCACTCAAGGCCGGCGAAATCCTGGCGCTGATCGGTCCCAACGGCGCCGGCAAGAGTACGTGCTTCGACATGCTCAACGGTCAAACGGTTCCCGACTCCGGCCGGATTAATCTGCTCGGCCAAGACACCGCCGGCAGGAAGCCGCGCGCGATCTGGCGGCTGGGTGTCGGACGTACCTTCCAGATCACCGCGACATTCCCGACCATGACGGTGCGCGAGAACGTTCAGGTCGCGCTGGTGTCCTATGGCAGACAGCTGTTCAATCTCTGGGCTTCGACGCCGCGGTTTGCCAAGGAAGAGGCCGGTCGTCTGCTCGAACTGGTCGGCATGAGCGGCTATGCGGAACGACCTTGCGGCGAACTCGCTTATGGCGATCTCAAGCGGCTGGAACTCGCCATTGCGCTAGCCAACCAACCGAAGCTGCTGCTGATGGATGAACCAACCGCCGGCATGGCGCCGCGCGAGCGGATCGAACTGATGCGCCTTACTGCACGCATTGCACGCGAAAAGTCGATCGGCGTCCTCTTCACCGAGCACGATATGGATGTCGTGTTCGAGCACGCCGATCGCATCCTGGTCCTCAATCGCGGCACATTGATTGCCGAGGGATCGCCCGAAGAAGTCCGGCGCAACCCGCAGGTCCGCGCCATCTATCTCGGCGAGGGCCTGGTCTATGATATCAGCCATCGCGAGGGAGCGCCGGCATGAAGCTCTCCGTTCAGGATCTCAACAGTCATTACGGTCCCGCTCACATCCTGTTCGATATCGCGCTTGAGGTCGGCGATGGTGAGGTCGTTGCGCTGCTCGGGCGCAACGGCGCCGGCAAGTCCACGACCTTTCGTTCGATCGTCGGTCTGGTTGCGCAACGCACCGGCCGCATCGTATTCGAGGGCAAGGACGTCTCAGATCGGCCGACCCATGAGATCGTCAGCGGTGGGCTTGGCTATGTACCGGAAGAGCGGCGCATCTTCACCGACCTGACGGTCGACGAAAACCTTGAAGTTGGCCGTCAGCCGATCAGGCCGAACGCGCCGCACTGGACCCGCGAGAAATTATTCACGCTGTTTCCGAATCTCGGCGAGATGCGCGGCCGCCAGGGCGGGCGGATGAGCGGCGGCGAGCAGCAAATGCTGACGATCGCGCGGACCTTGATGGGAAACCCGTCGCTGGTGCTGCTCGACGAACCGTCGGAAGGACTGTCGCCGAAGATCGTGGAGCAGATGGTGGACGCGATCCTGACCATGAAGAAGGAGGGCGTCAGCATGATCGTCTCCGAGCAGAACCTGCATTTCGCCAAACTAATCTCTGACCGCGCCTACATCATCGAGCGCGGCCGCATCTGCTTCAGCGGCACCATGAGCGAGCTCGACGCGCGTCCGGACATTCGCGACTCGCATCTGGCGCTGTGATCGCCGGTAACGGGAAAAACAGGGGCGGGGAACCACATGACCAAGAACCTTTCGGCCAAACGGAGCGTCAAGCCTTCGCGGCCGGCCTACGTTCTTGAGGAGCAGATCGGCTTCATCCTGCGCCAGGTGTGGCAGCGCCACGCCACGATCTTTGCGAGGGAAATCGGAATCAATCTGACGCCGACGCAATGGGCGGCACTGGCAAAACTCACCGAGACCGGACCGTGCTCGCAAAATCAGCTCGGGCGGCTGACGGCGATGGATGTCGCCACCATCAAGGGCGTAATCGACCGGCTCACCGCCCGTGGCTTGACCGAGACCAGCGCCGATCCCGAAGACGGCCGCCGTCTGCTGGTCAGCCTCACGCGTGCCGGTCAGCAGATGGCCGAAAAGTCCGCGCCGAACGCGCTCGCGATTACCAAGGAGACCCTTGCGCCGCTGGATGCGAAGGAGCGTGAGACGCTAGTTGCGCTGCTGAGCAAGCTGCGCTGATGAGGGCGTGAACTCAAAGCTTTCATGAGCAACGCTTGCCCGATGTCCGCTTTTAAGAAATGCACGAAACCTTTCTAAGCGCCCCTATAGCGGCGGTGCATATGCCAGGCTCGTCGCGGGTCCTTGCAATTTGACGGCGCGCGGTTAGCGCTTGCTTTTTTTGGCAAGGCGCTCGTTGAACGAACGAAGATCGATCACCATTCGCTGATGCGTTCCGCTGCCGATCTCTTCCATCTCGTCGCTCGCCGACACCTTGAATTCGATCCGTTTTCCCTCGACCTTGACTACCTCGGCTTCCGCACGAACATCATGACCGACGGGTGTAGCGGCAAGATGCCGTACGTTTATCTCAGTACCGACCGCGCTCTCACCCGTATCCAGAAATGGCCTGATGGCGCTGAGGGCGGCGTTCTCCATGATCAGGATCATTACGGGGGTCGCCAGCACCTGCGGTAACATGGCGTCCTTGAATCGATTGGCGAGATGCTCCGGCAGGACACGCAACGTGAACGTTCCCTTTGTTCCCAGCGGAATGTGGCGCATACAATCATCCTCTATCTGTGGCGTTCCTGCGGTTGACGTTTAGATAGCGACGGGCAGCCGGAAAATACACACCGACTGCGCTTGGCGCCGACGTATTCTTTTGCTCGGGATTTCTCGCGAAAGTGATGAAGGCGTGATCGACTGATGGTGCGACGCTGATTTTCCGATCTCAGCTATCTTAACAGGCAAGCGGAAGCCTTCCTGAAATTTAATTTAATGGTGAAGGCGGATTGCGAGCCTAGACTGGCCGGACGCGTTGAGCGCGCGCGGTGCCGCGTTCGCATCGAAGGGCCTACCTTCTAATTCGCAATCGAAGTTCACATTCGAAACAGGAATAACAACAATCTATCCATGATCCGCTGGTCGCACCGAGACAGGGCCGGTCTGGTCGCATGGGTTTACAGTTGAAAGCCAGGAGAGTGTCTTGAGAGCCGTGGCATCATCTACGTATTCGACCTCAGAAGTGTTGCTTCGAGAAATCACGCACCGGGTCAACAACGAATTCGCATCGGCTATCCAGGTGGTGTCCTTTGCGGCCGCAAAATCTCCGGACGGTAATGTAAAAGCCGCGCTGGCCGGCGTGATGAATCAATTGCATAATTATGCGAGGGTTCACCATGCTCTCCAGATGCCGGCGGGCGACGATTGTATCGACGCATCCGCCTACCTCCGCGACCTATGTGGATCGATCAGCCGCTCCAAACTTGAAAACACGAACATAGAGCTCGTATTGGTGGAACGTCAGTTCCAGATGTCTTCCAAACGCTGCTGGCTGCTGGGGATGATCGTCGCCGAGCTCATCACCAATGCCGTGCGCCACGCGTTTGATCAGGAGGGCGGCACTATCCGGATCGAGTGCCGGGCATCCGGAGAGTTTGTCGAATGTCGCGTGTCCGATAACGGATCGGCTTCGACGGCTCACGTCAGGCCTGGAAGCGGGCTCAAAATCATCGAAGCGCTTGCGCAGAATCTTGACGCAAACTTTCAGTTTAATTTTGGAGAGGATGGGAGTGAGTCTGTTCTAATCGTTCCAATCGAACAGGTCCGTTGCGATGAGCCGACATCCGTTCGTCGTGCGGCAAACCACGCGGCGCACGTCCTGTGAGCCCGGTCCGATCCACCTTTCCATCCGCATTGTCATAGCGCCAACAACGCGTTCACAGACACGCAATGCTGCGCTCGCGCCCGACGCCGATATCGCGCTCTACTATGCGCAGCGCGCCAGCGCAAAAGTGGACATTTGCCAAACAGCCGCATCAAAAGCGATAGTCGACAGCTAACGTCTGGTCCGTACCACGAGTCGCCGGCATCTGGTTGAGCAGGAGCGAGAGCACGATACTTACCGTAACATTGAGACCCAGCGCGTACAGCGCCGCGTAGCCGGGAATGGTAAAGCCGTCTGCTACTAACGGGAAAACGGCAGATTCGAAACCAAGCGACGCGACCATCCAGGTGCCTGAGACAAGACCTGCTGCCCAGCCGATGATGAGCGCCCAGGGATTAAGCCGGTGCGTATAAAGACCGACAATGACGGCGGGTATAGTCTGGCTGATCCAGATGCCCCCGAGAAGTTGGAGTTGGATTGCGTACTGGAGCGGCAGAAAGACAATGAACAAAAGAGCACCGAACTTGACGACTAGTGAAACGATTTTCGCGTTCTGCGCTTCCTGCTTCGGCGTGCAATCCGGCCGAATGAATTGCACATAGATATTCCGAGTGAACAGGTTCGAGGCCGCGATCGACATGATGGCCGCTGGCACCAGGCCGCCGATGCCGATAGCCGCGAACGCCACCCCGGCAAACCAGTCGGGGAAACTATGCAGAATAAGGGCGGGCACAGCAAAATTCGACTTGTACTGAGCGAATTGCGGCGCGAACTCCGGCAACTTATCGACCCCCATGGCCAAGGCCATGAAGCCCGTGAGCGCAAGGAGACCCAGCATAAAAGAATATGCCGGCAGATAGGCTGCATTGCGCCTGATCACGTCGCGGCTGCTCGCGCTCAACACGCCCGTCATTGTGTGCGGATAAAGAAACAACGCAAAAGCCGATCCGAGCGCCAAGGTCGCATAGGCGGAGTATTGGCCAAGATTGCCGCTTTTCGGACCCGTGAGCAAAAGCTTCGCGGGCGGGATCATTGCGAACATCTTTGCATAACCGCCAAGTTCGATCGGAATCACGATAACCATAGCCAACACCGTGATGTAGATAAGCGTGTCTTTAACTACTGCGATCATCGCTGGAGCGCGGAGTCCGCTGGTATAAGTAAATGCCGCAAGTATAACGAAGGCGATGATGAGCGGCAGATCGCCAAAGAAACCGATCGTCCCGACGCCCATGGCGCCGATGACCACCTGCAATCCGAGCAACTGTAGCGCGATATAGGGCATGGTCGCGACGATGCCGGTGATCGCCACCGCCAGCGCGAGCCATTTGTTGCCATACCGGCCTTGGACAAAGTCGCCGGCGGTGATGAAATTGTGTTTATGCGCGACCGACCACATGCGCGGCAGGATCAGAAACACCAGCGGATATACAATGATCGTATAAGGCAGCGCGAAAAAGCCGATAGCTCCTGCGCCGAACACAAGAGCCGGCACCGCTATAAAAGTGTAGGCGGTGTAGACGTCACCGCCTAGTAGAAACCAGACGACGACGGTGCCGAGGCGGCGCCCTGCCAGCCCCCATTCATGCAGCAAGTCGAGATCGCCGCGGCGCCAACGGGATGCCGCAAAGCCGAGAATTGTCACTGCTCCAAACAGCAGAACGAAGATGATGAGCGCAGTCCAGTTCATATTCGCCACCTGGAATGTAGCCTGCGAACACTCGGCGCGAGACCTAATCGTTCCTGTGAAGCACCCAGATTATGATTGCCGAGGTGAGAAGCACCCAAAGGAATTGGTACCAGTAGAAAAATGGGATACCCCAAAGCACCGGCTCGATTGAATTGTAGAACGGCACCCACAGGAGCGCGACAAACGGCAACAGAAGCAATAGATTCCAAAAGCGTGAACCGCCGCCCGATCTGGTTGGTAGCTTGGCCATCGAGTGTCCTCTTCACCAATTGACAGCAAACTTCCGAATGCAATCCAAGTACGGCATTGATGCGAGTCATCACAACGCGGGCGAGCAAATGGATGTACCGGCCAACCTGCATTTCATAAACAAAGCAGCTCTCGCGATCGCTGAGGATCGCCGCGTCGGCTGAACTCCGAATTCGTTCCGAGGCAACGACCATCCGATCGATATCGGCTGCGGTTACGAGATACGCTCGACCGGAGTCATCGTATCCGCACGATTTTGTCCAAACAGCAAGTTCAGCAAACTCAACCGCTAGAGCAAAATATATATCACCCCACGTGATGGCCATGAAGGGGAAAAGAAGGGGTTTTGTGCTCGGCAGCGCTCCCTGCTGCGGAATATCCGAAAATGGGTCAATCTGCGACAAGGCGGTATGTTCGAACCATGTTCGTTCCTGCCCTGAGAACGACCGCATCGCCGACACGCCGCAAAAGTTCCAAAGCACCGTCTGACGGCTTCGCGTGGCGGCTTGGACAGGATGAGTCATAGTGACGCGCGATTGCCGCACGTCCACGATCTGCGTTGTGCGCAAACATAAGTTTCAGGGACGGACAACCATCCCCGAGCGTTTCACACCGGCGTCGAAATTCCCACTCTGCCTAGGCCGGCGACGCGAGCGGCTTGCCCTTCTCAACGACATAGGTACTGACGACCACCGTCTTGGTGTCGCCGTTCTTGGCTCCGGCATGCGGCGTCGCGACCGGCACCTGGAAGCCGTCGCCCGGCTTCAGCATGCGCGTTTCCTGTCCCTGGATAGGCAGCTCGAGACCGCCGGAAACGACGTAGCCGGATTCGATTCCCGGGTGCGTGTGCCGAGCCACTAAGGTGCCCGGATCGATGCTGACTTCAGCGACGAGCGTCACGTAGCCGGGCATCGGCCCGTCCATCTGCGACAGCATCTTTCGCGTGAATCCCGCTGGAGCCGGTGGAGGCGTGCCTTGCGCCGACACTTCGGTCGCAGCGAATTCAGCGAGCACACAGCGCACAGGATGCAAAACCGGCAAATCCACGTCTTGTTAGCATGATTGTCTCCTCCTCCTGTATCCGGGTCATCAGCGTCCAGACTGACGGGCGTGAATATTATGCCTTTCGACATGGCGCGTCGACATGGCGCGCAAGATATAGGCTTCCGCGCGGTTTCTGTGGTCGCATCGAAGCGCCAACGCGAATGTAATTTCCGGCTCAATCTCGTCATTCTGACTATGCGCCGTTTACTCCCGGTCTGTCCCCGGAAAGCAGACGGGTTCGGAGCCCGTCGGCATCGCGCATTCGTGCCGAGCTTCGACATTTGCTGGGTTGTTCGATAACCTCGTCCGCATGTCCGCACTGATTCAGCGGCAACGAGACAGATCCAACGGGCGGGCTAGCATTCTCGCATGACAACGAAGGTCACAGACCATGAAGCCTGCGCTTAAGTACACCTTTGCTGCCGTCATTCTGCTGTTGAGCTTCGCTGCGCCAGTGGCCGCAGGGCCCTTGGAGGATGCTACTGCCGCGGATGACAGAGGCGACTACGCGACCGCCCTGCGGCTTTTGCGCGAGCTGGCCGACCAGGGTAACGCCCGCGCCCAATTCAAACTCGGGGGCATGTACGATGACGGCCGGGGCGTGGCGCAGAACGATGCAGAGGCGGCGAAATGGTTTGGCAAGGCTGCCGAACAAGGGGACGCCGATGCCCAATACAATCTCGGCGTCTTGTACTTCGCAGGCCAGGGCGTGGCGCGGAACGATGTTGAGGCGGCGAAGTGGTTCCGCAAGGCTGCCGAACAAGGCGAGGCCGTCGCCCAGTACAATCTCGGGGTCATGCACGCTGATGGTCGGGGCGTGGCGCAGAACGATGCAGAGGCGCTGAAGTGGTATCGCCTGGCTGCCGAACAAGGCTACGCCCTGGCCCAGAACAATCTCGGACTTGTCTACGTCAACGGCAAAGCCGTGCCGCAGGACTATGCTGAGGCGGTGAAATGGATTCGCAAGGCTGCCGAGCAAGGCTACGCCCCTGCCGAACTCAATCTCGGGCGCATGTACGATAACGGCAAGGGCGCGCCACAGGACTTTGCTGAAGCGGTGAAGTGGTTTGGCAAGGCTGCCGAACAAGGCGAGGCCGTCGCCCAGTACAATCTCGCGGTCATGCACGCCCGAGGTCGGGGCGTGGCGCAGAACGATGCTGAGGCGCTGAGGTGGTCTCTCAAGGCTGCCGAACAAGGCTACGCCCTGGCCCAGAACAATCTCGGACTTATCTACGACATCGGCAAAGCGGTGCCGCAGGACTATGCTGAGGCGGTGAAGTGGTATCGCAAGGCTGCCGAGCAAGGCTTTGCCGCTGGCGAACTCAATCTCGGGCGCATGTACGATAACGGCCAGGGCGTGCCGCAGGATTATGCTGAGGCGGTGAAATGGATTCGCAAGGCTGCCGAGCAAGGTGACGCCGAAGCCCAGAGCCATCTCGGCGCCATGTACGCCCAAGGTCACGGCGTTCAGCGGGACTACATCCGCGCATATACGTGGTTCAATTTGGCAGCGATGGCGGGCAGTCAAAGGGCGGTCAATAACAGAGACATTGCCGCACAGCATATGACCCCGGCCGAGATCGCTGAAGCGCAGAAACTCGCACGCGAGTCGAAGACAAACAAGCAACTGCCTCAATAGGCCGCTGCATGTTTGCGCCGGTCACGATCACAAAAGTGAAATAAAACGGCGCATGAGAGCGAGTCAGCTTTT
>Ga0208991_1000005_pt1 | contig 30400 bp, 27 predicted proteins | sample MedBloCAOM3_M2_FD_187855 | JGI IMG/M metagenome (GOLD analysis project Ga0208991, IMG submission 187855) | Forest soil microbial communities from El Dorado National Forest, California, USA - Mediterranean Blodgett CA OM3_M2 (SPAdes) (version 2) | ecosystem: Environmental > Terrestrial > Soil >...
TAATCCGCACCAGGAAGAAAGCCACGATATTGGCGATCACGACCGCGACCAATCCGCCGGCAGAGGCGTTTCCGACGTCGAACTGGATCAGCGCCTGCGAGTAGATCAGGAACGCGATATTGGTCGTCTGCAAGCCCGGGCCGCCGCCGGTCGTCACGAATATCTCGGCGAACACGGTTAGCAGGAAGATCGTCTCGATCAGGATGACCACCGTGATCGGCCGCGCGAGGTGCGGCAGAGTGAGGTAGACGAACGTGGAAAGCGGGCTCGCACCGTCCATCTCGGCCGCTTCCTTCTGCTCCTCGTCCTGAGATTGCAGCGCCGTGAGCAGAATGAGGGTCGCAAATGGCAGCCATTGCCAGGCAACGATCAGGATGACAGCGAGCAAGGGCGCATCCGTGAACCAATCGATCGGCGTCACGCCCAGCAGCGTCGATATCCAGGCAAACAGTCCGGAGACCGGATGCATCAGCAGATTTTTCCAGACCAGCGCGCTGACCGTCGGCATGACGAAAAACGGCGCTATCACCATCAACCGAACGATGCTGCGCCCAACCACCGCCTGGTCGAGCAGCAGCGCCAGCGGCGTGCCGAGAAGGATCGTGATGGCGAGGACCGAACCGACCAGCACCAGGGTATTCCGCAGGGACGTCAGGAACGCGGGGTCGGTCAGAAAATATCGATAGTTCTCCAGTCCGACGAAGCGTTCTGTTTCCGGATCCAGCAGGTTGTAGTGAAGCGTCGAAAAATAGATCGTCATCGCCAGCGGGACGATCATCCAAATGAATAATAATGCGACAGCCGGAGTCAGCAGGGCCCGTCCGAGAACTTGTGTCTGCTGAGTTGCCACCGCCGCCTCCTGTTATCTCGATCATGATCCGATGAGACTAACTCGATGAGGGCTGCCGTCCGGTCGGTATCAGGCTGGACGGCAGCCAGTTTGCGGCGTCGGGAGGAGATCGCCGCAGGGATCGACGCGATCGCTCTACTTGATGTAGCCGGCGCGCTTCATTTCACGTTCCGTCGCCGATTGCGCGGCTGCGAGCGCCGCATCGACCGTGGATGAACCGGATAGTGCAGCCGAAAATTGCTGGCCGACGGTGGTGCCGATGCCTTGGAATTCCGGAATTGCCGCGTATTGCACCCCAACGTAAGGCACCGGCTGAACCGTCGGCTTGTTCGGATCGGCGGCGTCGATCGAAGCAAGCGTCAGCTTCGCGAACGGAGCGACTTTCAAATATTCAGGATTCTGATAAAGCGAGGTTCGTGTGCCGGGCGGAACGTTGGCCCATCCGTCCTTCGACGCGACGAGCTTGATGTAGTCCTTGCTGGTTGCCCACGCGATGAATTTCTCCGCAGCCGCGACCTTCTTCGAACCTGCGGGAATGGCTAGATTCCACGCCCAGAGCCAGTTGGCATACTTTCCCAGCCCCGCATTCGGCGCAAACGCAAAGCCGACCTTGTCGGCAACCGTCGAATCGTTCGGATTGGTCACGAAGGAAGCCGCAACCGTGGCATCGATCCACATCGCGCACTTGCCGGAGTTGAACAGCGCCAGGTTTTCATTGAAACCGTTCGAGCTTGCGCCGGGAGGGCCCGCAGCCTTCATCAGATCGACGTAGGTCGTCAGAGTCTTTTTCCATTCCGGCTGGTCGAACTGCGGCTGCCATTTCTCGTCGAACAAGCGCGCGCCGAAGGAATTGGACATCGCCGTCAGGAAGGCCATGTTTTCGCCCCAGCCGGCCTTGCCCCTCAGACAGATGCCATAGACGCCGGCGGACTTGTCGGTGAGTTTCTTTGCCGCATCGACCACGAAATCCCAGGTCGGCTTTTCCGGCAAGGTCAGTCCGGCCTTTTGGAAAAGGTCGGTGCGGTACATCACCATCGAACTCTCGCCATAGAACGGTGCGGCATGCAGCTTGCCCGATACCGACACGGCATCGCGTATCTTGGGAAGCAGATCCGCCACGTCATAGTCGGATCCGAGATTGTCGAGCGGAATGAGCCAGTTCTTCTTGGCCCAGATCGGGACTTCGTAAGTACCAATGGTCAGCACGTCGAACTGACCGCCCTTGGTCGCGATGTCGGTTGTGACGCGCTGGCGCAGGACGTTCTCTTCGAGCGTCACCCATTTCACGGCGACGTCGGGATTTTTGGCGGTGAAGTCGTTCGTCAACGCCTGCATGCGGATCATGTCGCCGTTGTTGACGGTGGCGATCGTCAGCGTTGTCTGTGCAATTGAGGGGGCCGAGCCCAACAGGGTGACCGCGCCCAGCAGGGCGCCGAGGACGTGTTTCACGGTAACCTCCCTATTTTGACGTTGAGCATATGCCCACGCCTTGCAATTATGTTCACACCGGGTTGCAATATTGTCAAGGATTAGATGGGACGTGTGCACTGCGTTGCGGACGGCAAAGGGGGCGGACCGCAAAGAGGTGCCGCCGGCCGAGACTTGCGTCGCCGGCGCGCCCAAGGCGTTTAAGGAGGGGTTGGACTCGCTACTGCTTCAGGATGGCGGCTGCCGTCGCCTCGTCGGTGACCAATCCATTGATCAGGTGCCCCTTCAGCGCCGCCCTTATCGCCGAGACCTTGGCGGGACCGAGGGCCGCTCCGATGGTCAGGGCCTCTGCGGGGACCTGAGGTGGAATGCTGGTGAGACGGCGGTTCGTGCCGCCGTCGATGATGCGGCCCTGGGCATCGAACGCCCAGCCGGTCAGCTCGCCTACGGCGCCCAGCCGCATCATTTCGAACAGTTCCTCGCGCGAGACGAAGCCATCAACATGGACTTGTGCGAGTTGATCCATCTGGCCGATCCCGACAAGCCGCAGGTCGGCCTTGGCTGCGACCGCTCTCACCTTGGCAATCGGATCTATCTCAAGCATCTGGTCGCGCTCGCGCTCGGACGACATCAGAAACGGCAGCGGCATGGGATAATGCCGCGCCTTGGTGCGGTCTGCGAGCCGCCCGACGGTATCGAAGAAGCTCGCCGAGCCGTCTGCGGAGATGTTTCCGACCAGCGATACGATCTGGTGATTCGGACAATCGATCGGCGAAACGCGCTCGACCGCGGCCCGTACCGCCCTCCCCGTCCCCAGAGCCATGATCGTGGGCTTCTCGGTCCGCAACGTTGATTCCAGAATGTTCGCGGCCCGCTCGGCAATTCCGGCCGCCGAAAGCGGTGCGGCGGGATCGGTCGGCACGACTTCGCAGTAGGCGAGATGAAACAAGTCCTTCAGACGTGCGGCCAACTCCATGCACGCTGCGATCGGATGTTCCAGCCGGAACGTGATCAGTCGCTCGGCGAGACACAACGAGACGAGGCGCTGGGCCGAGGCGCGCGACACCTGGAGAATTTTGGCGATTTCGTCCTGGGTGTGCCCGGCGATGAAGTAGAGCCAGCCGGCACGCGCGGCTTCATCCAAACGCGATTTCTCGTTATCGGATGCCATCAAATCCTACCGATCCTTTCGCCAAAAGTCCGCCATTCGCCCGAAGACGCGATCGGCCCCCGCCTGATAGAGCATGGCTTTGCCGTCACGCGATTGATAGTGGCTGCCTCCGACAAACCCCCAAACGGTCATGCCGGCCGCCTTGCCAGCCCTTACCCCGCTGATGCTGTCCTCGATCACGAGGGTGCGGCGCGGATCTGCCTTCATCCTTTCGGCCGCGTAAAGGAAGAGATCGGGCGCGGGCTTGCCACGTTTCACCATTTGCGAGGTATAGAGTCGTGTGTCGAAATGCGGCGCCAGACCAGTCAGGGAAAGCGAAAAGGACACCCGATCGACATCGCTGGACGAGGCGACGCAGTGTGGGATTTGCAGACCCTCCAGCACCGAGTTCACGCCTTCAATCGGGCAAAGCGCGGTGAGAAACGCGGCACGGACCCCTGCCCGCAGCTCGGTCGAGAAGTGCTCCGGAATCGAGCGTCCCAACGCTTCGTAGTGTTCAAGAACCGCAGTCACATTTCGTCCAAGGAACAGATCAAGCGCCTGATCCAGACCAAGATTGATGCCGCACCCCGCCAAAGCTTGCGAAAGGCAACGGCAGCTCAGCACCTCACTATCGACCAGGACGCCGTCGCAGTCGAAAATGATGAGATCGGGCTTGGTCATCGGACGTTTCCGCACCAGTCTTCCACGCCCAATCACAGCATATACTCATCATATGGGCAATAACCCACGAATAAGCGCGGAGAAACCAGTTCGGAGTGAGCCGACGCCAACAACCTCTCGTTGATGACCCGGAGCCCCATTAGATCCGTGGCTCTTCAAGAAAGCCGCGCAGATTGATGCAAACGACGCCGCGCTGAGCCACATCATTGGAATTGCAGTTCATCATCATGCAGCTGTTGCCGCAAATGCCGGCAGTTCGACGACATCGACCAGAGCAACCAAGCCGCCGCGAAAACGCCGAGCTCAGACGCCCCAGCGCAGCGCGGCCGTGTGCACCGGCGCATCCCATAGAGCCTTCGCCTGGCCGTCGAGCACCGATACGGTGACCGAGGCGCCGGCCATGTCGAGGGCTGTGACATAGGAACCAGTCAGAAAACGCGTCACCGTGATTCCCGCGCCGTCCAGAATACGCTTTGCGCTATTGACCATCAGGTAGAGCTGGATAAGCGGCGTTGCGCCGAACCCGTTGACGAGAAGCAGCACTTCGCTCCCCTGCTTCGGAGCAAGGTCCTTGAGGATCGCGCCAAGGAGCTCGTCGGCAATCGCGTCGGCGGAAGCCAACGGCACCCGGCGCCGGCCGGGCTCACCATGGATGCCGACACCCATTTCCATCTCATCGTCTGCCAGCGTGAAATTCGGCCGCCCGGCCGCCGGTACGGTGCACGGCATCAGCGCTACGCCCATTGAGCGCGTGCGCCGGTTGACGTCGTCGCCGAGTGCCTTGAGCGCGGAAAGCGGCGTTCCGATCTCGGCAGCGGCGCCGACCATCTTTTCCACGATCAATGTACCGGCGACGCCGCGACGGCCGGTCGTGTAGGTCGAGTTCTCGACCGCCACGTCGTCGTCCGTCACCACACTCGCAACCTCTCGCCCCGCCATCTCGGCGGCCATGGTGAAATTCATCACATCGCCTTCGTAGTTCTTGACGATGAAGAGGACGCCCGCGCCTGTATCGACAGCCTCCGCCGCCTCTATCATCTGGTCTGGCGTCGGCGACGTGAAGACCTGGCCGGGGCAGGCAGCATCGAGCATGCCGAGGCCGACATAGCCCGCATGCAGCGGCTCATGGCCTGAACCGCCTCCCGAAATCAGGGCTACTTTGCCCGGCTTTAACGAGCGGCGGCGCACGAATTTGCGCTCGGCGCTGAGAAGCAGGATATCGGTATGGGCAGCAGCGAAACCGTCCAGGCTTTCTTCAAGTACGGTCTCGGTGCTGTTGATCAGCATTTTCATAAACGTCCCCTCGCCGATTGTCTTTCTTGCAGTCCGGCTGAATCCGTCAGCCCACGCTCTCGGCGTAGCGCGCGAGCCGCGCAGCGAAATCAACAACGAGCTGTTCGAGCGAACGGTTCTTCTTGTCGTCGCCGAGGTCGGGAACAGTCACGGTGATGGTGCGCGCGTGCGCTTCGCGCAAGGGCGCGCGTAGGCGCCCAGGGTGCGCCCGTCCATAGGTGTCGAGGAATGCTGCGCGCTCGGAGCTGGAAAGATGACAAACCTCGAAGATGATCGCGAGATGCTTCGCCGGTATGGGCACAAGATACGCCGGATTGGTAATCTGGGTCACGAAGGAGCGGTTCTTGCCTAGGGCCGCCGCGAGCTTCAATCGTGTCCCGGACGGCCGATTGTCGAGTACTTTCCGCAGGATGACCTTGTAGTCCGCGACATTGCTATCGCCGCGCCCGCGCGTTGCTTCGCCTGCATCGTTCGTCATGGGCTCACCGTAGCAATCATAGCCTTGAGCCGGGCAACAGCCACCGGCGCCACCGAGAAAGTCGTGAGCCCGGTCGCGAGCAGTGCCTCGGTCAGGCGCGGATCGGCCGCTGCGTCGCCGCAGAGCGAAACCTCGACACCGCGTGCTCGTCCGGCCTCGACGGTACGGGCAATGAGCGCCAGTACCGCTGGGTTACCCGTGTCGTTGAGGTCGGCGACCGCGCCGATGTCACGCGCCGCAGCCATCGTGTACTGCGTCAGGTCATTCGAGCCGATCGAATAGAACGCGGCGTCGAAATCCTCGGCGCGGAGCGCTGCCGCCGGCACCTCGACCATGATCCCGAGCGGTGGGCGGGCGCAGACGATCCCTTCCGCCCTGAGCGCCGCGATCTCGGCGTCAAGAAGCACGCTGGCTCGATAGAGCTCAGAAGGGACGGCGACCATCGGCAGCATCACTTTCAGCGTCCCATGCACAGCCGCACGCGCCAGTGCCCTGAACTGCAGGCTAAACACCTCCGGCCGCGAAAGCGATAGGCGGATGCCGCGAAGGCCGAGGAACGGATTGCTCTCACCATCGATCGTCAAACCGGAGATTGGCTTATCGCCGCCAGCATCGAGTGTGCGGATTGTAACGGGCCTTCCTTCAGCCCAATCGAGAATGCGCCGATAGACCGCATATTGGGTTTCCTCATCCGGCAGGCCTTGAGACGCCTCAAACAAGAATTCCGTGCGCACAAGGCCAATGCCGTCGCAGATCGCGGGATCGAGGCCCGCAAGATCTTCAGGCGCGGCGATGTTGAGAAGAACCGGGATCCGCCTGCCGCCTGCAGTGAGTGCAGGTTTAACGCGACCGGCGTCTGCGACGGCACGCGCAGCGTTGGCGGCGTCCATGCGATGCTCGAAGAGGCGTCGCGTTTCTGGCTCAGGGTCGAAGATGACGGTGCCAGCATCCCCATCGACAAGCGCCAAGGCTGGTGGTCGACCTTCCCACGACAAGGGGCCGAGCCCGACCACCATGGGGGCCCCACGCGCACGCGCGAGCATTGCGACATGCGAGGAAGATGAGCCCGCTGCAAGCACGATCGCACCACCGCGCGTCCAGTCCGCAGCAAGGAAGGTCGAGGGCGAAATGTCGTCGCTCGCGACGATCGAGCCGCCGGCGATCGCCGCAGACCTGTCCGTCCCGTTCAGGCGCATGAGCACGCGGTCGCGGATGTCGACGAGATCCGCGACGCGGGCACGGAAATATTCGTCTTCCGCGGAGCGATAGCCCGCGATTTCTGCATCGACCGCCAAGCGCCAGGCCTGGTCGGCAGAAGTGCCCGCGGTGATAGCGTCGAATGCCCCCTCCGCCAGCGCATCGTCCTCCAGCATCGCGACCTGGAATTCCAGAATGTCCGCCGCCTCGCCCTGCTCCGCCTCGATCAGCTCGGCGAGCTCCGCTGTCGCGCCTTCGATCGCCGCCTTCAAAGCGGCCGTCTCCTGTGCGGGATCGCCCCTCGTCCTGCGGCTCTCCACGGCGACCATCAGAACGGTGACGGGTCCGATGGCTAGGCCCGGCGACGCGGCACGTCCGGTGAGATGGATCTCGGTCACCGCTTCAAGCCTCGCCGAAACCGTCATGTACAAGCGCGAGCACGGCGGCAAGTGCCGCCTCGCCGTCGGGACCAGCAACGCGGAAATAAAGCATCGCGCCCTGCGGTGCCTTCACCCGCATCACCTTCACGGGGCTTTTGGCATCCGTCCATGGACCGTCCGCCGCGAGCGCGATTTCGATCGCCGCGGCAAATCTCTTGGCGCATTGCGTGAGCTTGACCGATGGCCGCGCATGAAGACCGATCGGATTGACGAGAATCGCCGAAGCCGTTAGCGCCACAAAAGTTTCGGGCGCCCGGCTGGCGTTGGCATCATGCATAGGATTCCTCCGCACTACGCTGCACCGCGGTGAGCGAGGAACCGCCCGAGGACTCGGTCGCCGCGATCACGGCTCCCTCGACCACTGGAGCATTGCAGACAACGACGCGCGCACGTCGATCTTCGGGCAACATCTCCACCGCCATCTCTGAATTCGTCTCTGCCCCGCCGAGATCGACGAGGATCGCCACACCGGCAGGCGACCAGGCGATCTCGATCGCCTCGAGAATGCCAGCAACATTGGTCCCGAGCCCGCCTTCGGGGTCGCCGCCTGTCCAAGCCAGCGGCACGGCATTGCCGACCATCTGACGCACCATATCGGCCGCACCCTCCGCGATTTTGGCGGAATGCGAAACGATGACGATTCCGACGTTGCCAGACCTTGAATTGCTCATAAACCTGCCTCGAATTCCAGTGTTGTGACGGCTGCACCGATCAGGAGGGACGCCGAGCGCGAACCCGGATCCATGTGACCGATAGAACGCTCGCCGAGAAAGGACGCCCGGCCGCGGGTCGCGAGCATGGGCGTGGTACGCTCGGCGGCCTCCATCGCTTCCGCGGCGATTGCCGTGGCATCGCCGCCTGCCGCAAATATCGCCTGCACGGGCACGAGCACATCGAGCAAGGTCTTTTGTCCCGCTTCCGACCGCCCGCGCGCCTTGACAGCCGCAATCGCCTTATCAGCCGCCGTGACGAGATCGGCGCGCGTCGGCTGCTCCGGAAGCGCCTTGCCTAACTCCATGAAGAAGGTACCGACGAGCGGCCCGGAGGCGCCGCCGACCTTCATCACCAGCGTCATGCCGATCCCCTTCAGCATCTCGGGCACCGATTTATCTGCAATGGCCGGCAGGGTGGCGAGCACAGCCTCGAAGCCCCGCTTCATGTTCAGCCCGTGATCGCCATCGCCAATCGCCTGGTCGAGGCTGGTCAATTCGTCGGCATGCTCGATCACCGACACTGCAAGCGCGCGCACCAGCTTTTCTCTTGCTGTCCGATTGAGGTTCATGCCGCGATCCTCCTGCCGACCGCATCGAAGAACAGTGGATTTTTGAGACAAAGCAAAACGACATCGCCGGCACCGAGTCTCGCCTCCGGGTCCGACAACGTCACGACGGGTCGGCCGCCAAGGTCGAGGTGGAGATGACTCTGGTCACCGAGATGTTCAATCCGCGTGACCGTTGCCGACACGTCGCCGCTGCCGTGCGCGATCGTCAGGTGCTCGGTCCGCGCGCCGATAGTCGTGGCACCGCGCGGCGCGCCCGCAAAAATGTCCGCCGGCAGAAGGTTGATCGACGGCTGGCCAAGCCGTGCAGCGACATGGGCGTTGACCGGGTTCTCATAGATCTCGCGCGGCGTGCCAATCTGCATCAAATGTCCCCCTTCGATCACGCCGATACGGGACGCCATGGTCATCGCTTCGGTCTGATCGTGGGTGACATAGAGGATTGTTGCCCCGAGGTCGGTCTGGATGCGCTTAAGTTCAAGACGCATTTCGCCGCGCAGTTTGGCGTCCAGCGAGGAAAGCGGCTCGTCCATCAGATAGATCGAGGGTGAGCGAACCAGGGCCCGGCCGATCGCGACGCGCTGCATTTGACCGCCCGACAACTGCGTTGCCTTGTTCTGGAGCTTGGTCTCGATGTGGAGGAGACGTGCAACTTCCTCGACTTTCTTGCGGATATCGGCCTCCGGCACGCGACGGACAGGTGCACGCAACGAAAAAGCCATGTTCTCGAATACCGTGAGGTGCGGATACAGCGAATATTGTTGGAAGACGAAGGCGACGTCGCGTTCGGCCGGCGCGTCGCCGGTCACGTCGCGACCGTCGATGCGGATCGAACCGCTATCGGGCATCTCCAGGCCGGCGACAAGACGCAACGTCGTCGTCTTGCCTGCGCCGGTCGGACCCAGCAGCGCGACGAATTCGCCGTCTCCGACTGTCAACGACAGATCGCTGATCGCCTGCGCTCCCTTGAACGCTTTGGAAACGGCCCTGATTTCGACCTCAGCCATGCGCGCCTCCTTCATGTAACGCCGTGCGGATCGCCCGACCCGAAGCTCCATCGAAGATCGACAGTGTATCTGGTCGGAAGTCGAGCCCGACGTTCTCCCCGATCCGGAAGTGCGTGCTCGCGGGCGACCGGGCCTTGAGCGCGCCATAGCGCGTCGTCACGGTCACGATCTGCGTGGTGCCGAGATATTCCGCACCGTAGACCTCACCCCGCACCATGCCGCGATCGGTGAAACGCACATGCTCGGGCCGGACGCCGAGGATGAGATCGCTTTCCGCCAGCGCCTCACTTACTGCGGGAATGCCAACTTCGCCATCGCCGAGCCGGATGGCTTGTGCGCCCCTCGTCAGGCTGTCGCGGAAGGGCAGGAAGTTCATGGGCGGCGAACCGATGAAGTCGGCGACAAACAGCGAAGCCGGCCGGTCATAGATGTCGCGCGGACTTGCGACCTGTTCGACGACGCCATTGTTCATTACGGCTATCGTATCGGCCATGGCCATGGCCTCGAGCTGGTCGTGCGTGACGTAGACCGTCGTCGCGCCGAGCCGGTCGTGCAGCGCCCGCAATTCACGGATCATCGCCTCGCGCATTTCGGTGTCGAGCGCACCGAGCGGCTCGTCCATCAGGAAACATTTCGGCTTGCGCACGATCGCCCGCCCGAGCGCGACACGCTGCCGGTCGCCGCCGGCAAGGCCCGAAACCGGCCGGTCGAGCAGATGGGAGATGCGCAGAATGCGCGCGGCCTCAACGACCCGCCGGTCGATTTCCGCCGGGCCGATGCCTTCGCATTTCAAGGGAAAGCCGATGTTTCGCCGCACGTTCATGTGCGGGTACAGCGCAAACAGCTGGAACACGAAGGCGATGTCACGCGCCGAGGCGCGGTTCATCGTCACCTCCTCGCCGTCGAGCCGGATCCTGCCCGCCGTCGGCAGTTCCAACCCTGCGATCATTCGCAGCGTTGTCGTCTTGCCGCAACCGGACGGGCCAAGGAGGCAGAGGAATTGGCCGTCCTCCACCGTGAAACTCGCGGCCTTGACCGCATGAAACGCTCCGAAGGATTTGTCGAGCGCTTCGACCTTGATCTGCGCCATCGGCGTTACTCCCTGACCTTCGAGACGATGATGAACATCACCGTGCCGAACAGAGTGGTCGCAAAGGACCAGGAATACAGCGTCAGGAAAAAGGGCTGCATCAGCATGACGACGCCGAGGGCGATGATCGTCGTCGCAACAGCTTCCAGCGGACCGCGCCGCAATACTTGTCCCGTGAAGCCGCGCCGCGGCCTGGAAGTGGTCGCGTCGTGGCTCATTTGCGAACCGCTCCGAAGGTGATGCCGCGCAGCAGGTGCTTGCGCAAGAGCACGGTGAATATGACGATCGGTACCAGGAAGAGCGTGGTGCCGGCGGCGACCGCAGGCCAGTCCTGCCCGCCCTCGCCGATGATGATCGGGATGAAGGGCGGTGCAGTCTGCGCATTGCCGGAGGTCAGAAGCACGGCGAAGGCGTATTCGTTCCAGGCAAAGATCAGGCAGAAGATGGCCGTTGCGGCGATTCCGGTCGTCGCCTGCGGCAGGACCACCTTCACGAAGGCCTGAAAGCGCGTATAGCCGTCGATCATTGCCGCCTCCTCATACTCGCGCGGAATCTCGTCGATGAAACCTTTCAGGAGCCAGACGGCAAGCGAGACATTGACAGACGTGTAAAGCAGAATCATTCCGAGCCGCGTATCCGACAGCCCGATAGCGCGGTACATCAGATAGATCGGGATGGCGACCGCGATCGGCGGCATCATTCTGGTCGAGAGAATGAAAAAGAGGAGATCGTCCTTCAGAGGCACGCGGAATCGCGAGAAGCCGTACGCCGACAGCGTGCCGAGCGCGACGGCGAGCACAGTCGAGCCGAAGGCGATGATCAGCGAATTGATGAAGCGCGGCACGTAATTTGACGGGCCGGCGACCACCATGTTGCGGTCGCGTGCGATGCCATCGCAAAGGTCCTGCGGCGGTCCGAGCGTCTGGATGAAATCCGACGTCTGGCGCGAGCGAGTGGTAACAAGGTTGCAGTATCCTTCCAGCGAGGGCTGGAACACGAGCTTCGGTGGATAGGAGATTGCATCGTCCGGCGACTTGAAGGAGGTGAGCACGATCCAGACTAGCGGGATCATGGTGATCACCGCATAAAGTATCACGAGCGAGCCCGCAAAGCGCCTGGTGCCTGAAGTTGGTTCGACGACGGAATGGGCGGCGTTGGCAATGCTCATCGGCTTTTCACCCGGTTCAGTGCCTTCACATAGATGTTGGCGAGGCCGAATACCGTCACGAACAGGATGATCGCGAAGGCCGAAGAATAGCCGGTCCGCCAGCTCTCGAAGGCCGCGCGCTTAAGCGTGATCGAAGCGACCTCCGTGGTAGAGCCCGGCCCGCCCCCGGTGAGGAGGTTGACCATGTCGAACATCTTGAAGTTTTCGATGCCACGGAAGAGCACGGCGAGCATGATGAACGGCAAGGCCATCGGCAGCGTAATCGACCAGAACTGCCGCCACCTCGATGCGCGGTCGACCTCCGCCGCTTCGTAAATGTAATTCGGGATCGAGCGGAGGCCGGCAAGGCAGATCAGCATCACATAGGGCGTCCACATCCAGGCATCGACGATGACGATGGCCCAGGGACTGAGCCTCACGTCACCCAGCATCTGGAACGACGAGGCCCCGCCGCCCGTGAAAAATGCGACCACATAGTTGAAGAGCCCGATCTGCGGCTGGTAGAGGAAGGTCCAGAAATTGCCGACGACGGCGGGCGACAGCATCATCGGCAGCAGGATGATTGTGGTCCACACGCCATGGCCGCGGAACTTCTTGTCGATCAGGAAGGCAAGGCCGAATCCGAGCACGGTCTCGATGACGACGGTCCAGATCACGAAGTGTGCTGTCACCTGCATGGATGCCCAGATGTCCGGATCGGTCAAGATCGACTGATACCAGTCGATCCCCATCCATCGCATCGGCACATTCGCGCGGTTGGCGCGGTAATTGGTGAACGACAGATAGATCGTCCAGATCAGCGGGAAGATATTGATTGCCAGAAGCAGCACGATGGTCGGCGTGATGAAGAGCCAGGCAAGCGCCTTGTCGGACAGGCCTCGGATCCGGCGCACCACACGTGGCTGAACCAGCGCGGCCCGATATGCGATCTGCGATGAGGCACTCAAATCATTCATGGCGTTCGCCCAACGAGGCCGGCGGTTGCAGGATTAAAACTACTTCCGAAAGGAAATTGCCCGGAGCGTGACGAACACGCTCCGAGCGCTTGTCTTTAGAACTTCTTACCCTCTTCCTTGAAGATGGCTTTCCAGTCTTTCACCAGACTGTCGAGCGCTTCCTGCGCGGTGCCCTTGTCGGCCACCACATAGTCATGCATGCGCTTCTGTTCGGCCTGCAGAAGCTGGGCATAGGAAGGCTCAGCCCAGAAGTCGACGACCATTCCCATCGACTGCAGGAACTCCTTCGCAAAGGGTGCGCTGTTTGGGAAGCTCGGGTCATTCAACACGGACTTGGCGCAGGAATAGCCACCCAGCGTCCACCACTTCTTCTGCACATCCCCGCCGGAGAACCACTTGATGTATTGCAGCGCTTCGCCCTGGTTCTTGGAATAGGAAACAACTGAGATTCCCTGTCCGCCGAGCTGCGTCGCCTGCGTCGTGGCGGCAGGATTGACGAAGAAACCGATCTTGTCGCCGCCAACATTCGGGTCCTTGTAGAGGCCCGGGAAGAAGGCGAAGAAGTTCATCTGCAGCGCGACCTGGCCGGACTTGAAAGCATCGAGACCTTCCGACATGTAGGAGTTGGAAGCGCCGGGAGGCGTGCAGCACTTGTAGAGTTCCTTGTAAGCTTCAAGCCCCTTGACGGCCCCGGGCGAGTTGACGAACCCGTCCATCGCATAGGGCTTGTTGGGATCCTGGTATTTGAAGCCGTAGTCGTAGAGATAGTTTGAAACGCCCATGGTGATACCTTCCGAGCCGCGCTCGGTATAGATCGAAGCGCCATAGACCTTCTTACCGTCGATGTCGCGGCCCTGGAAGAACTGCGCGATATCGTGAAGTTCGTCGAGCGTCTTCGGCACGGCGAGATCGCGGCCATACTTGGCCTTGAAATCCTTCTGCACGTCCGGCCGCGCAAACCAGTCCTTGCGATAGGTCCAACCCACCGCGTCGCCCATGGCGGGCAGCGCCCAATAGTTCGGCGTGTTCTTCGGCCACTGTGAATAACCGACGACGGTCGCCGGCATATAATCGTCCATGCTGATTCCTTCCTTCTTGAAGAAATCATTGAGCTTGACGTACTGGCCGTTCTCCGCGGCGCCGCCGATCCATTGTGAATCGCCGATGATGAGATCGCACAGCGACCCCCGCGAATTGAGTTCGTTCAGGAAGCGGTCGGCATAATTGGGCCACGGCACGAATTCGAACTTCATACCGATGCCGGTCTTGACGGTGAAGTCCTTCGACAGTTCGACCAACGCGTTGGCTGGATCCCACGCCGCCCAGCACAGCGTAATCGTTTTGCCCTGCGCTTGCGCCGGCGTCGTCGCCGCTCCGATGCCGAACGCGGCGGCAAGAGCCCCGCTCGCAGCAAAAAACGCTTTCATGGTATTATTCATGCGCATTTCCCTCCCTTTGAACCGGCCATCGACATGGCGCGGCGTTCCTGCCCGCTCGAATGCTTCGAGCAGTGCGACACAGTCCTCGACGGGCTGAATGACTGAACCGACGTTTCCTCGCGCTCTCGGATTCTTAGGATCCGCAAAGCTCGATTTGTTTAGTACATCACGGTTTACTAAACATTGCAAGCGAGCTGCTGACGACAGACACTATCCGCCATAAGCGGTCAGCCCTTTCGCCTCGCAGCGCGCTACGCCGCCTTTTGGACCGGATAGGTCTGCAATCGCCCCGCAAGGATCAAAATTCGAGCATCGTTCCGGACATATTGACAGCCGGATAGTGTCATTCCCTAGCCAGGGACGGATTCCAAATCGCTTGGCCAGGATATTGCCGAACCGATCGCGGCAGCTTTTGCCTTATTTTATCTCGGGAAACCCGAGATCGGCGGCTTCGCGCCCATATTCACCCAGACGTTCGTAGGCAGCGACATCAGGCACAGAAAGGCCGGTGAGTTCCAGTGTCGTGCGTATGTCGGCGGTCTGAGGATCGTGCATGATCTCATGCAATGCCTCGGCAATAGCCACAGCATCGGATTGCGTCGTGTTCACCGAGGTAACAAACGGTAACGAGGGACTAGATACGGTCTCGGCGAGTATACGGTATCGTTCGGCGGCGGCAGGGCGGAACTTCTTGAAAAACCCCCAGGTCACGTTGTCGATCGAGCAGATATCGATGCCGCTCTCGTCAAGACGTTCGAGACTCGCGACATGTCCGCCCGTCATGACGAGGGAGGAAAAGAAGGATTTGCGGCCGGCAATCCGTGCCAGCGATAGTCGCGGCAGGTTCATTCCGGAGTTCGACAATAAGCTGTTGCAACACGACCGGGGAAATATCTGCTGTCCTGATTAGCCTCTGGAGAATTCATCCAGAAAGGCCTGTCTAAAGGCCGGCGCCTTTGCCAATCGCCTCTGAAAATGACCGATCGACAATATCGGCGGCGTCGAGCTTCCGCTTGATCAAGCCCGCGCGAAAATACAGATCGATCGTCTTCTGCTCGTCGGCTACGACACCATCATCGATCGGCGCGATCCGGATTTTCGCGCGGCTCAGCCAGTTGAGCGGCACGGCAGGCGGAATGTTCATCAGCCTGCCCCAGGTCTCGGCGTAAGCGCTGACATTGGTGAGCGACCAGGCACGGGCAGCGGTGAGCCGCCGGAGAAAATCTTCCAGCTCCGGCCGCTTGTCGCGGATGGCGTTGGGCGACGCCACCTGGAATCCGAGCCCGGGCGTCAATCCCTGCGCCGTGATCACACGCCGGGACTGGAACAGCACCTCTTCCTGGCTGACATAGGGCTCCCACGTCGACCAGGCGTCGACGGATCCCTGCGTATAGGCGACCTTGGCATCCGACGGCGCGAGGAACACGATTTGCACATCACTCGCGGACCATCCCCTGGATTCGAGCGCGGCGAGAATGAGCTGATGCCCGATCGAGCCCCGCCCAGTCGCGATCTTCTTGCCTTTGAGGTCTTCGAAGCTCCGCGCTGCCGACTCGCGCGGCACCAGCACGGCCAGACCTTCTCCGGTCTGCCGGATGGCACCGATCGCCTTTACCGGCACGTTGGCAGCGGTGGCGAACGTAAACGGCGCGTCCCCGACCAGACCGGTTTCGATCGCGCCCGCGCCTAACGCTTCGAGCAAGGGTGCCGCGGCCGGAAATTCCCTCCACTCGATCTTGTACGGCACATCCTTCATGACGCCGGCCGCTTCCATCACTGCCTGCGAATTTCCCTTTTGATCGCCCACCCGCAACGTGGTCTGGGCGCCGGCTGAGGCGATTGCGCCCAGCAGCAGGCCCGCAACGAGAAGCTCACGCATCATTCTGCCGCCACTCCCCTGCTAATGCCACGCGCAGCAATCAGCTGGCGCGTCAGCGGGATCAGCTCGCGACCATATTCGATGGCGTCGATCAACGGATCGAAGCCGCGAATCAGGAAGTGGCTGACGCCGAGATCGAAATAGTCGCCGAATACCTCGGCGACCTGCGCAGGCGTTCCAACCAGCGCCGTGGTGTTGCTATTGGCGCCCGTGAGCTTGGCGATCTCGGTCCAGAGGCGCTTGTCGATGCGGGTGCCCTGCTCGGCCAGCGCCAGCAGGCGTCGGGCGCCGGCAGTCGCATGACCATCAGCCGGTTTGCGATAACCCGTCTTGTCCTGCAGCGCCGTGGCGCGCGCGAGAATTTCCTCGGCCTTGGCCCAGGCTTTTTCTTCGGTGTCGGCCAAAATGGGGCGAACCGAAAGACTGAAGCGCGGAGTCGGCCGGCCGTGTTTCGTGGCAGCCGCGCGAACCCGCGAAGTCACATCCCGCGCCTGGGCGTAGGATTCTCCCCATAGCGCAAACGTGTCGGCATGCTTGCCGGCTACTTCGATCGCGGCGTCGGAAGCGCCGCCGACGAAGACCGGAATGCCTTCGCTACGATAGGGTTTCACCTGCGAGAAACCGTTCTGCACCTGGTAATATTTGCCGTCATATGAAAACGGCTTCTCGCTGGTCCATTCGGCGCGAACCACATCCAGGAATTCGCTGGTGCGGGCATAGCGCTCGTCCTTGTCGTCGATGACGTTGCCGTCCTGCCTCAACTCGGTAGCGTTGCCGCCGGTGATGACATGCAGGGCGACCCGGCCGCCAGAGAGCTGATCGATCGTCGCAAGCTGGCGTGCCAGCAGCGTCGGCGCAGTGAAGCCGGGCCGCTGCGCGATCAGGACCTTGAGCTTGTCGGTCACGCCGAGCACGTGCTGGCCGATCTGCAATCCGTCGGGGGTAGTCGAGTGAAACGCCAGCAGGGCGCGGTCGAAGCCGGCATTCTCATGCGCCTTGGCAACCGTCTCGATGTAATGGCGATCGAGAATCGGACCGCTCCGCACGATGGTTTCTGACGAATTGTTGTTGGTGATGTATCCGATGAATTCCACTGACATGCGCAGCTCCGGGGTTCAGATTAAGAAAGTTCAGAGGCCGAGCGCCAGACGCCCGGCATTCACGCGCGTCGCATCGTCCTGCGGCGTGTGAACCCGCCCACACAGGACATCGCGATGGTGTCGTTCAAGCGGGTTCGTACGGCTCAGGCCGTGATTGCTGGTGAGCAACAGCGCGTCTTCGACGATGGCGACCGCGTTGTTCGTCACCTTGAGCTTGACGATGTTGGACTCGGAGGCGCTCAGCAGGACGCCGTCATCGAAATCCCCGGCGAAACTCCCGATCAGCCGCGCATTGACCGCAAGGCGCGCCTCGATGCCACCGACGACCTCCTGCACGCGCGGGAGGGTTGCCAGCGAAGCGCCGAGATTCGTGGGCACCCGGCTTTTCAAGAACTCGATCAGCCAGTCGCGTGCCGCACGGGCAACACCGTCATAAATCGCGGCCACGAAGATCGCATGCACGGTGGATTGGGTGAAATCCGGCACCCGCCACTCCTCCGGCTTGCGGACATCGATTTCATGGTCGAGCGGGAACACCACATCCTCGAAAACGACATCATGACTGCCGCTGGCGCGCAGCCCGAGATGGTCCCAGGTCTCGACGATACGCGTTCCCGGCAGTCCCGCGGGAACCAGAAACAGCCCGACGCGCGTCTCGGGCTCGTCGGTCTTCGCCCACACCGCGTACCATTTCAGGATCGGCGCGCCGGTCGAATAGATCTTGCGGCCGCTGAGCCGCCATCCTGTCTTGGTCCTGCGCGCGATCGTCGCCGGCAATCCGCCGCGCGCGGGTGAGCCGAGATCGGGCTCGACCCGCAAGGCGTTGATCAATGCCACGCCTTCGACGGTTTCGCGCGCCAGCTTGCGGGAGAGCCGACCAGGCCAGCGCGTGCTTCGCGCCATCACTAGATGCTGAATGTAGTGCATCGAGAGCACCAGCGCCGTCGACGGATCGGCCTTGCCGAAGATGCCGATGACGCGGGCAGCATCGAGCGCGCCGGCGCCGTGGCCGCCCAGTGCCGTCGGCACGGTCAGCGCCAATAATCCCGCTTCGGACAAGTCCTTGAAGTTCTCGAATGGAAAACTGGCGTCACGATCATGCTGCGCCGCCCTGGCAGTGAATTCGGCAGCGAGCAATCTGGCGCAATCGAAGAATGCGGGCGTTGCATCCACCGGCAGGTCTTTGCGGATCCAACTACTGTTTGCGCTCACCATGTTGCGTCCAATCCGAGCAGGCTAAGGATGTTCCGTCGCAATTCCGCCAGTTTGGGATCGCCGCGGTGCCGGGGATAGGGACGACCGACGGCGATGTCGGCCTTGATGCGCGCGGGCCGATCGCTGAACACGATGACGCGGTTGGCGAGGAACAGCGCCTCCTCGACATCATGCGTGACCAGAAGCGTCGTGAACCCCTTGCGCTGCCACAGCGTCACGAGTTCGGCCTGCATGGTGATGCGCGTCAGCGAATCGAGCTTGCCGAGCGGCTCGTCCAGAATGAGGATTTTTGGATCGTTCACCAGCGCCCGCGCCAGCGCCACGCGTTGTGCCATGCCGCCCGACAATTGATGCGGATAGGCGTTGCGAAATTGCGAAAGTCCGACCAGGTTGATGGCGACATCAACGCGCGGCCGCTGGCTCTTCAGGATGCCCTGCGCCTCAAGACCAAGCGCCACGTTGTTCCACACGGTTCGCCACGGAAACAGCGTCGGATCCTGAAACACGACGACTCGGGATGGAAACGGTCCAGTCACGGGATCGCCGTCCTCGCGCAACACGCCGGATCGCGGCGTCTCAAGTCCCGCGACCAGCCGCAGCAAAGTCGACTTGCCGCAGCCGGACGGTCCCAGCAGCGCGATGAACTCGCCGGGCCTGACGCTGAAATTCACGTCGTCGAGCACCGGCAGCACGCTGCCGTCGATGTCGAAGGCATGGCTGATGTGTTCGACATCGAGCGAGGCGCCGACGGCAGGGTACGTAATCGGATCGACAAAAGCATGCGCTACCATTTGACGACACCCTTCTGCCAGACTAGCAGGTGGTCGCGCGTCCGGAACAACAGCGTAATCGCGCCCGAGCACAACAGCGACATGACGATCAGCGCGGCGTACATGTTGGCGTAGGCCGCCCACCCCTGCGCCCATTGCAGATACCAGCCAAGGCCGGCCTTGACGCCGATCATTTCGGCGACGACCAGGACCGCGAACGATGAACCGAGGCCCATGAACAGCCCGACGAACACGTGCGGCAATGCTGCGGGGATCGCGACCTTCAGGACCAGGAACGAGGGCTTTGCGCCAAGCGTTCGCGCCACGTCGTAATAGGCATTGCTGACGCTTGCCACGCCCGACCAAGTCAGAACCGTGACCGGAAACCCCGTCGCCAGCGCGATCAGGAATGTACTGGCGCTCCAGCTCGATGGAAAAGTGAAGAACGCGATCGGCAGCCACGCCGTGGCCGGCAGCGGGCCGATGAAGCGCAGCACCGGATGCACCCAGTAGCCGACGCTGCGCGACCAGCCGATCGACACGCCGGTCAAGAAGCCGACCGCGGCTCCGATGATATAGCCACCTAGTTGCAGTTTCACGGACGCGAAAACGCTGTCGAGCAGTTTAGGAAGGTCGTCGGTGTAGACCTCTATGATGGATTGCGGCGGGGGGAAAAACGGCAACGGCAACCAGGAAAATTTTGCGGTCGCGACTTCCCACAGGGTCAGGAACAACCCGAGCACCAGCAACCATGGGGTACGCCGCCGCAGGCCTGCACTGAAACGCCCAAGCAGGCTCCCGCTCAATGTCGCCACGACAATGCCGCCCGCGATGACGAAGGCGGCGATCGCCAGTTCATGGGTTCGCGACCAGTCGCCGATATCCTGCCACCACAGACATGACAGGCCGAAGCCTACCCACGCCAGACTTGCGAACACGCCAGTCCCACCTGTTAGAAAAGAGATTGGAAGCGAAAGCGGCCGCCCTTCAATGGCTGCCCCCTCCTCGACCGATTGCGCGAGCGCCACCTCCTCAGACACCGAATACGTCGACATAGATCCGCTCCGCAAATTTCGCTGTATCGGTGCTCGGCTTGAAAACCGAGACGCTCTTCAGGTCGTCCGCATAGGCCTTCAGCTCCCGCTTGAGCTCGGCCCCGACGGGATGATGATGATGGGTGTGATACCGGACCATGGCCTGCAGATCCTGCAGGCTGGCGGTCTTGGGCGCGTAAGGCTGGAACGAGGCCGCCGCCTTGTCCGGGTTCTGCCATGTGAACATCGCCGCATCGAGCAAGGCTTGCGTGATGGCGCGCGCAACCAGCGGCTCCTCGCGCACGAGACTGCCGCGCAATCCGACAATGCAGCAGGTCTTGTCCTTATATTCGCCATCCAGATTGGAGGCGACTTCCTTGTATGCGCTGTCCTTCAGCCAGAGATAGGCGATCGGATCGGAGGCCAGGAATGCATGAACCTCGCCCTTCTCGACGGCGAGTTGCAGGAGATTTCCAGGATAGGCCCGCCAGTCGACGTCCTTGTTGGGATCGATGCCCTGCTTGGCTAGTTGGATTGAAAAGAAATTCTTGTCCGGCCCGCCGAGATCGCCCACCGCGACGATCTTGCCCTTGAGGTCGGTCAGCTTGTCGACGCCGGAGTTGTTGCGCGACAATACGCGCATGCAGCCGCCATGCGTTCCAGCCGCGATCTTCACGTCAAAACCCTGCTCGAGCGGCTTCAGCCAACGCAACGCCATGCCGAGCCCGGCATCGGTCTTGCCGGTCGCAATCGCTTCCAGCAACTGGTCCGTCGAGCCGCTGTAGTTGACCAGTTCCACATCCAGATTCTGCTTCTGGAAAAAACCGTGGTCGATGGCGACGGGGAGTGGCGCGAGGCAAACCGCGCCGGCGTTCCAGGATAGTTTCAGCTTTCGCGGCGCGCCGGTGAGTGGAGGCGCGTCGGATGAGGTCTTGCAGATTGGGAATTCTGAGAAATCGATGCTTGGTGTCGCTGCGCGAAACGGGAAGGCTTGCGCGCTGAACACGCCGATCGGCGCCGCCAGCGCTGCCGCGGCTCCGGCACGCAACAGACTGCGCCGATCCAGCAACGCCTTGTCCTGCTTGATATCCCTCGACATCTCGTTCTCCTGTTTTCGGGCGGCAAAGCGCCACCGTCGGCGCATCGTAAAGACGATGCGGCCCGTTAAGTCGACATTTCGCTTCGGTGAATTCGGTTCAATCCCGGCGAGCTTCCGTCTCTCGCTCCGTTGAAATCACGCACGAATGATGCGCGGCGGCAGTGTCATCGTCAATGAAATGGAATTTTGAATGTGATTGCGAACGGAGAGATTATCTCCATGATCCAGATGTCGAACGGTGAAATGGTTTTTGAACGTTTCATGCATAGGCATCGATGCAGGATCAATGCAGAGCCGGTCGATACGAGCGTTCTGGTTCCCGCGCACTGACAACTTCCATCACGTCTTGAATAGCGACACGATCATTGCTCGCGCGCTGAAATATTAAGATAGCCATTTCATTGACTGGATTCTGCTTCCCCGTAGGCTTTGCGTGTCGCCGGCTGCGTCAAGCAATGCGGGGGGCCGATCACTTCGGATGCACATTCGGACTTGTACGAATACCGTTCGCCGATCGATCTTACCAATTCTCGATTGCGAAGGCTCGCGGCAGCGTTAGCGCCTGCCTATATACGTGTCAGCGGAACATGGGCAAACGCCACCTGTTTTGCAGATTCGGATTCCGCGCCATCTGCACCGCCCTCTGGATTCAACGGGGTTTTGACCCGCGAGCAATGGCAAGGGGTGGTCGATTTATCGCAAGCGGTTGGGGCGCAGATCGTGACGTCGTTCGCCATAAGTCCAGGCACCCGCGATGCGACCGGCGTCTGGGCAGCGGACCAGGCGCGCCGCTTTCTCACCTATACCCGCTCGGTAGGAGGCACTATCGCAGCCGCAGAGTTCATGAACGAGCCGAACCTCGCTGCGATGGGCGGCGCACCAGCCGGCTATGATGCGGCCGGATACGGACGTGACTTCAAGGTCTTCCATTCGTTTGTGAAGGAAAACTTTCCCGAGATATTAGTCCTCGGCCCCGGCCCAGTCGGTGAGACAGCGTCCGCTTCCGACCTGCTCATTGCAACCGGCCCCAACGGCGTGGATGCTTTTTCGTATCATCACTATGGAACGATGTCGGAGCGATGCGGCGGTACGAGTACACCCGAGGCAGCTCTTTCCGAAGACTGGCTCTCTCGGACGGATCGGACCCTAAATTTCTACCGGACCCTTCGAGACCAATTCGAGCCTGGCAAGCCAATCTGGCTGACCGAAACCGCGGATGCAGCGTGCGGCGGAAATCGCTGGGCCGCGTCATTTTTAGATACGTTCAGGTATCTCGATCAGCTTGGGCAATTAGCGAGGGCCGGCGTTCAGGTCGTGATGCACAACACGCTCGCGGCAAGCGATTAGGGCCTGCTGGACGAGAAAACGCTGGCAGACAGACCAAATTACTGGGGCGCACTTTTGTGGCGGCAATTCATGGGCAGCACCGTGCTCGATTCGGGTGTGCCAATTCAAGCGGGTCTCCACGTCTATGCCCATTGCCAGCGCGGGACACCGGGCGGTGTGACTCTTTTGGTAATCAACACTAGCCGCGACGCGCCGCGCTCGTTGACGCTTCCTAATGCCTCAGAACGTTTCACTCTGGATGCGGCGGGTTTGCGGGACACAACCGTGCGGCTCAACGGCACTACGCTGGCGCTGGGCGCGGGGGATGAGCTGCCACCTATCACAGGTTCTCGGACGACCGCCGGTAAGGTGACGTTCGAGCAGGCCACTATTACCTTCCTGGCCATTCCAGGCGCAGGAAACAACGCTTGCCGATAACGGGCGTCGAACCGCCGGACGCGTACCGAGATGACGCGGTGCGGAACCCATTTATCCTTCTAGAAACTTCTCCTTCTTGGCATTGGCTTGCTGCTGTGCCAGCCTCATGGCCGCAATAAAACAAATTTGCAAGGGAGAGACCGCTTTGTACCGCCACATCGTATTTCTCTGCTCGATCGTGATCTCCCTACTGAGCGCAGCTTCGGCTGCTCGCGCTGCGGACTCTGAGCGGTGCCAGGAGCTAGGTCGCCGGTTTGAAATTGCCAAACCGCAGATCACTGCGATCGAAGTGTCGTTGACGCTATTTTCGGCTGTTGACGGGAATTGCATGGCCATGGCGACCGAGCTGCTTGACCACGGCGCGTCAGTCGATGCGCGCGACCGGTTTGGCGCGCGGCCACTTAGCCACGCCGCCAAGTTTGGCCATCTCCAGATGGTTGACCTTCTGCTGGCACGCGGCGCGCCGATCAATGCACGCAATCTCGCCGGTGCCACCGCGCTATATTTTGCTGCCGAAGGCGACAAGACGTTGATCGTGCAACGGCTTATCGAAGGCGGCGCCGACGTCAAACTCGCTGGGCGCAGTGGAATCTCTCCGGTCGCTGCCGCCGCCTATGCCGGCAGCGACGCGATCGTCGAAGCGTTGCTCGCTCGTGGAGCCGACGAGCGGGCGCCCGACGAAACCGGCAAGCCGCCGATCGTCTATGCGGCGGCGGGCGCGCGGCTCGACATCGTGAAGCGGCTACTGGCGCGAAATATCGATCTCAACGCCCGCTACTCCAATAACCTCACCTTGCTGATGTGGGCCTCAGGCCCGGATGAAAAGGCCTCGGAAGCGCAGGCGATCAAGGTTGTTTTATATCTGCTGGAGGCAGGCGCGCATATCAATGATCGGGATGACCGCGGCCGCACGGCTCTTATGATTGCAGCCGAAGGCGGCCATGCCGAGATCGCCAATTTATTGCTTGCCCGAGGAGCGGATGCGTCGCTCAAGGACAAGGCCGGAAAACGTGCCGCAGATCTCACAGTGCTGTCTTCACTGCGTGACCGGCTGACGCCGCCCTGAAGCGGCTCAGAGCATGTCCCGAAAAGTGGATACCGGTTTTCGGAAAAGATCACGCTCAAACAAAAAGATCAACGAGGTCTGGTTCAGCGAAGCTAAATCAGACCCTAGAGACCCGACAGATATTCCGCCAGCGCCGCGAGGTCATCAGGAGAGGTGGCGAGCATTAGGTCGGACATGCCGGGATTGTTGCCGCGCGCGCGGGTGCGGAAGTCAGCCATTGTTTTTGTCAGGTACTCCCTGCTCACGCCCGCTAGACGAGGCACTGTGCCGTCGCCCTGGAAGTGATCGAGATGGCAGCCCGTGCAGCCCACCGAGCGGTTGGCGCTCGAGGCCCGGTCCGAAATTTCCTTTGACGCGCGAGGCTGGCCCAAATCAGGCCATGGCTTTTTCGAGAAATATTCTGCGATCGCCTGCATGTCCTCTCGTTCCATCGATGAAGCGATCGGTTGCATGATGTCGCTCTTGCGGTCGCCCCGTTTGAAATCGCGCAACTCTATATAGATGTAGCCCGCTTGTTGCCCCCAAATAACGGGAATCGTCTTGTCGACTGGTTTGCCGTCCGCGCCATGGCAGCCGGCGCAAGCCTGGGTCTTTTCTTCAATGCTTTGTGCATGCAGCGGCGTTGGGCAGACGTTCAATACAGCCGCCAGGGCGACAACGCCAAAAATTCCCAAATTTAAATTGCTGCTCATCCGATCCCGTGGAAGCTAATTGCTAATTAGAAGACTAATTAAAAGAAGCGGGACCGCAACCGGTCCCGCTTCACTGTTTGATGATCGCCTATGCGTTCAATTGAGCGAGAAGGCGATAATGTTGTTGCCACGGCGAAAATCGATCTGGGTGTTGCCGCCCGCACCGACCACGATATATTGCTTGCCGCCAACCATGTAGGTAGAGGGTGGGGCATTAACGCCTGCTCCGGCGCGGAAGTTCCACAATTCCTTGCCGTTGGACGAATTGTAGGCCGCGAACTTGCCGTTGCCTTCACCCGTGAAAACAAGACCGCCTGCGGTAGCGAGAATGCCGCCGATCATTGGCTCTGGCGTCTTCACCTGCCATTTGATTTTGCCGGTGTTGTAATCGACGGCGGTTATGTTGCCCGCCTGCGCCTCGCCCGGGATCACCTTGAAGGCGCCACCAAGCCACAACTTTCCGTTCGGATACGGCGAGTCCTCGACTTGGTAGGTCATGGGCTGATGAAGGTTGATGGCATAGGCTAGCCCCTGCCCCGGGTCGGTGGCGATCGGCGACCATTCGACTCCGCCGTTGGCGCCCGGCAGCATACGTGCACCTTCCTTGGTGGGAAGAACCCACATGTTCTCCTGCGGCACCATGGCCTCGGAGAAACGGATCATGCTGCAATCCTTGCGGTCGTGAACATAGATGTGACCGGTCTTGCCGGCATGGATCACGCCCGGGATGGTCTTGCCGTCCTTGCCCTTCACGTCAACCAGCACCGGCGGGCTTGCGGCATCGAGGTCCCACACGTCGTGGGGAATGTACTGAAAGTGGCAGATGTATTTGCCGGTATCGAGATCGAGCGAAACCAGTGAGTTCGTATAGAGATTGTCGCCGGGGCGGACCGAACCATTGAGGTCGGGCGAGGGATTGCCAACCACAAAATAGATTCGGTTGGTCGCCAGATCGACGGCAGGATTCTGCCACACGCCCCCGCCAAGTCTCGCGAACGGATCGCCGGTTTTGGCGAGTTGGTCCTTTTCGGCCTGGATATCGCGGTGCATGTCGCGACCTGTGGCGTCTTTGGTCGCCCATACGCCGACTGTACTCTCCGGTATCGTATTGAACGTCCAAAGCAACTTACCAGTCTTCGCATCATAGGCTTTGACAAAGCCTCGGATGCCGTATTCTCCGCCATTCGTTCCAATCAGAACCTTGTCCTTGATCACCGTGGGCGCCATCGTCTCGCTGTAGCCGAGTTCAGGATCCGCGATATCCGTCTGCCAGGCAACCTCGCCGGTCTTTGCCTTCAGAGCCACCAATTTAGAGTCGAGTGTGGCTACGTAGACGAGGTCGCCGAGAACCTGGACGCCGCGATTGTTGGGACCACAGCAGTAAGTCGTTACTAATCCCATCTTGTGATTATAGTGCCAGAGCTGTACACCCGTTTTAGCGTCAAGCGCATAAACATGGCTGAACGACGTCGTCACAAACATGACTCCATCGACGACAATGGGCGAAGTCTCAAGCGATTCCTTGACGTCCGTCTGGAAGATCCACGCGACGTGCAGGTTCTTTACGTTGTTGCGCTCGATCTGTCGGGCGGGATGAAAGCGCGTCTGGGCATAATTTCCGTTTGTCAGGAGAAAATTATTGACGCTCTTGTCTGCGGCGTCGAGCTGCTGCTGAGTAACCGGAGAAACCATTGCCTGCCCCGAGGCCGGCTTGGTTTCCTGCTTCGTCTCTTGCGCGTCGGCGGGTCCTATCAAAAGACCAGCAACCCCAAACAAAACGGCGGCTAAAATGGCAGGTCTACCCATTTATTCCTCCCAATTTTATGTTTGATCTCAACCGACAATTCTAAATGCCCAGCGGGACCAGCCCAATCTGACCGGAGGGAACAAATTTGACAAGGCTAAAACGCCAAGCTTGGCGGAGAGCCGCCGTTGTCGCGGACGACAGGGACCAACCAAATTGCCGGCTAGTAGACCAGCGAAAAAAAGGCCGCATTGGGCGTGACGCTCGGCCTTCCAACTACTACTGATATCGAAACCAGCCAATTCAACGATAAACGTTTGCTCGGCCGATCTGAGCAAGTACGGGACGGTCATCAATCCAGTCTTCACGACCAAACCGCCCCGGCGAAGGGACTGGCCGGGGCCTTTCATTAAGCCAGGACATCGTTGTCAAGCAACACGCTGGGATTTATCGAGTTCGATGCGCAGCCCGCGCGTACACCGAGTTCAGGGTTGTTCTTCCGCGCAATGCAGGCAGAAGCGAGGGCTAAGCAGACACATAAGCTTCCAAATTCTTGTCGTCGAAAAGCCAGCCGCTCTTGGTTCAGATTTGCTTCCGTGAACCCATGGCTGCTAACCCCTCGAATGCGGACATTCCATACCCAACATTACGCGAAACGAGCAGTAGCACTGCATTCTGCGCCGATCATAAAGTCCGCTTTCGCGCCGAAAGCGGAAGTTCACAGCGGCAGGCGGTACTTCCGAAAAGTGCACACGAGCGGACATTCGTCAAAGCAGTTCGAAATTCGTCGCCAGCCATTTACGCCGCTGCGGCGAACCCACGCGGGCTCAGCACGTACTCTTTGAGGATCGTGTCTGCGGCGTCAACTTCAACAAGGGACACGTCATAACTCCAGAGATCGGCGAGGTGTTGAAGCACGCGCTTCGCATCCGCCTCGTTCAGTTGGGCTCCTTTCACCACGGCATGGCGCAACATCAAGCGACGATCCCCCGCAAGGTCAACATCGACCACTTCAATGTTGGGATCAATGAACCCGACGTCATACTGCCGAGCCAATTCGCGCCGAACGCGGCGATAGCCGCGGTCATCGTGTATGGCATCGACCCTGATGCCGGCCCGTTCTTCAGGGTTGTCATGCAGATGAATCATTCGCATCTTTCGCATCAGTCGCGGGCTGAGGAACTGACTGATGAAGCTTTCATCGCGGTAGTTGGCCCAGACATCGCGCAATACCGCCATCACATCACCAGTACCGGCAATGTCCGGAAACCAGTCGCGATCCTCGTCTTCGGGATTCGAGACGATGCGTTCGATGTCCTGCATTATCGCGAAGCCGAGCGCATAGGGATTAAAGCCCGAAAAGCGCGGATCGTCGAAGTCAGGCTGAAATACCACATTGGTATGCGACTGCAGAAATTCAAGAAAATTGCCATCCGAAATCCGACCCTGTTCGTGCAACCGGGTCATGATGCGGTAATGCACGTACGTCGCTGTGCCCTCGTTCATGACTTTGGTCTGACTCTGGGGATACAAATACTGCGCGATGTGCCGCACGATCCGGAGCAACTCGCGCTGCCAGGGCTGCAGGCGCGGCGCCGTCTTCTCCAGGAAATACAATAGATTTTCCTGTGGCAGCCCCAGCAACTTGCGGCGGCGTTCCGTGTTCAGCAGTTCCGCGCTCTTGACCGGCCCGGTCGGAACGGTTCGCCACAGGTCGTTGAATGCACTCTCCTCGTGCAAGCGGCGCTCTCCGGCGCGCTTTTCTTCCGCGCGAAGATCGAGCTTCTTCTTGCCGGGATAGCGATCGATCCCATGCGACATCAAGGCATGCGCGGCATCGAGCGTCTGCTCGACCGCCAGCCGGCCGTGACGCTCCTCGCATTGCGCCACGTAGCTCTTGGCGAAATCGAGATAATCGAGAATCCCTTCGGCGTCCGTCCACTGCCTGAAAAGATAGTTGTTCTTGAAGAAGTGGTTGTGGCCGAACGCCGCGTGGGCGATCACCAGCGTCTGCATAGTCGCGGTATTTTCCTCCATCAGATAGGAAATACACGGTGAGCTGTTGATCACGATCTCATAGGCGAGGCCCATAAGCCCTTTGCGGTAGAACGCTTCTTGATGTGCGAAATGCTTGCCGAACGACCAATGCTTGTAGAACAGCGGCATGCCGACCGAGGAGTATGCATCCAGCATCTGCTCCGCTGTGATGACCTCGATCTGGTTGGGGTAGATGTCGAGCCCCAGTTCAGACCGCGCAATCTCGTCGCATGCATCGTGAATACGCTGAAGCTTCGAAAAGTCCCAGTCCGCTCCTTCAAACAGACGCTCGGCTGTCGCGGTCATGACGCGGCTTTCTCCTGTTTTCCACGACGGTGAAACAGATCGTGAAACACCGGAAAGATCTCACTGCGCTCGCTGACCTTGCGGATCGACAGCGACGCTCCATCGGCGCGCAGGCGCTGATACAGTGTCCAAAGCGAAGAATCGGGCATATCGAACGTGCCACCGCTGGCCTCGCCGACTTCCAGATAGGCAAAGAACTGGCTGACCGGCAGGATTTTTTCCGTAAGCAACCGGCTCAGGGCATCGCCGTCCGACGTGGAGTTATCTCCATCGGAGGCCTGGGCGGCGTAAATGTTCCAGTCCGCCGGGCGAAACCGCGACCTGACGATCTCGTGCATCGCTTGCAGCGCACTTGACACCAGGGTACCGCCCGATGCCGGCCCGTGGAAGAAAGTATCTTCGTCAACTTCTTCCGCCCGGTCGGTATGGCGAATGAAGACGATCTCGACGTGGCGATAGCGCCGCGTCAGAAACACGTAGAGCAGCATGTAGAAGCGCTTCGCCAAATCCTTCATATGCTCGGACATTGAGCCGGACACGTCCATCAGACAAAACATGACGGCCTGGGCTACCGGCTTTGGCAGAGTTTCGAAGCGGCGGTATCGAATGTCGATCGGATCGATGAATGGAATCCGCCGAACTTTTGCCTTTAACGCCTCGATCTCGGCCAGCAGCTCGATGCGGCGCGCCTCGTCGCAGTCTGCGAGCTCGGCCTCGAGCTGCGCGATCGTCTCCGGCCGCGGTCGTCGCAACGCGACCCGCCGCGCCAGAGCGAGCCGCACCGTGCGGCTCACCGAAATATTCGCGGGCGAGCCGGAGGTCGCATAGCCGGCCCGGTGAAGTCCCTCGCTTTCCGCTTCAGCGAGCTTCTGCTTGGCGAGGTCCGGCAATTCGAGATCGTCGAGGAACAGGTCGACAAACTCATCGCGGCTCAGGACGAACCGGAATGCGTCTTCGCCGTCGCCTTGACCCGGCTCGGACGCTTTTCCACGACCTTCACCCGAACGCGGAAGCATGTCGCCTTCGACGAATTTCTTGTTACCGGGAAGCACCATGTCGCGCGTGCCGCCTTCGCGGCGAAAGCGCGGCTCATTCATCCCGTCGAGCGGGATGCTGACCTCGCCGCCTTCCAGGACATCCCTGATGTCGCGGTCCTGTGAAGATTTCTTGACGGCGCCCTGAACCAGCGCCTTGGCACGGCGCAAAAAACGTTGGCGGTTCTCAAGGCTTTTACC
>Ga0208991_1000006_pt1 | contig 27035 bp, 24 predicted proteins | sample MedBloCAOM3_M2_FD_187855 | JGI IMG/M metagenome (GOLD analysis project Ga0208991, IMG submission 187855) | Forest soil microbial communities from El Dorado National Forest, California, USA - Mediterranean Blodgett CA OM3_M2 (SPAdes) (version 2) | ecosystem: Environmental > Terrestrial > Soil >...
CGGCCTTCGGCCACTTCGGCTTCGGTCTTTTTCACTCTCGCACGGATCGCCGGATCGGCGCGCAGCCGCGCCATCATCCGCTGCTCCAGCATCGACCACATCCACTTCACCTGTTGCTGCCGGCGCCGCGCGGCGAATTCGCTCGAGGCGTTCATCGCGGTGCGGTGATCCAGAATTTTCTGCCACAATTCGGGAATGCCGGTGCCGGTGAGCGCCGAATAGGTCAGCACCGGCGGATGCCAGTGCTCCGAGCGGGGGGTGAGGATATGCAGCGCGCCGCGATATTCGGCCGCCGCAAGATTGGCGCGCTTGATGTTGTCGCCGTCGGCCTTGTTGACCGCGATCATGTCGGCCAGTTCGACCAGGCCCTTCTTGATGCCCTGCAGCTCGTCGCCGGCGCCCGGCAGCATCAGCGCCAGGAAAAAATCAGTCATATCGCACACTGCGGTCTCGGATTGCCCGATGCCGACGGTTTCCACCAGCACCACGTCGAAACCCGCGGCCTCACACAACAACATCGCCTCGCGGGTCTTCGCCGCGACGCCGCCGAGCGTGCCGGACGCCGGCGAGGGCCGGATATAGGCGCTGTCGGAGGCGGACAGCCGCGCCATCCGCGTCTTGTCGCCGAGGATCGAGCCGCCGGTGCGCGCGGAGGAGGGATCCACCGCCAGCACCGCGACCTTGTGGCCGCGCTCGATCAGGAACATCCCGAGCATGTCGATGGTGGTGGATTTGCCGACGCCGGGCGAGCCGGTGATGCCGACCCGGATCGCATCGCCGGTATCGGGCAGCAACCCCTGCACCAGATCGCGCGCCGCGGCCTGATGATCGCCGCGCCGGCTTTCGATCAGCGTAATCGCGCGCGCCAGCGCCGCGCGGCTGCCGGCGCGGAGGTCTTTTGTCAGTTTACCGATATCGACGGGGGAATTGTTCGGCAGGTTCATGCCTTGGTTTACAACAGCAAAGCGTGGCAGGCGAGGGGAAGCGCTACTCCGCCGCCTCGCTATGGCCGAGCCGTGCGTTGAGTTTGTGGATCAGCTCTTCGGCGGCATCCGCAATCACGGTGCCGGGCGGAAAGATCGCCTCGGCGCCGGCCTCGTACAGCGCGTCGTAATCCTGCGGCGGCACCACGCCGCCGATGATGATCATGATATCGTCGCGGCCTTGTTTCTTCAGCGCGGCCTTCAGCTCCGGCACCGCGGTGAGATGCGCTGCCGCCAGCGACGACACGCCGAGAATATGCACGTCGTTTTCGACCGCCTGCCGCGCCGCCTCGTCGGCGGTGGCGAACAACGGCCCGATGTCGACGTCGAAGCCGACATCGGCAAAAGCCGAAGCGATCACCTTCTGGCCGCGGTCATGGCCGTCCTGGCCGATCTTGGCGACCAGGATCCGCGGCCGGCGGCCCTCGGCATCCTCGAACGCATCGATCAGCGCCTGCACTTTTTCGACCCGGTTGGACATGGTGGACGCCTCCCGCTTGTAGACGCCGGTAATGGATTTTATTTCGGCGCGGTGCCGCCCAAACACCTTTTCCATCGCATCGGAAATTTCGCCGACGGTGGCTTTGGCGCGCGCGGCATCGATGGCCAACGCCAACAGGTTGCCGTTGCCTTCGCCGGCGCTCCGGGTCAGCGCCGCCAGCGCATCGTCGACGTCCTTCTGGTTGCGCTCATTCCGCAAGCGCGACAGCTTGTCGATTTGCAGCCGGCGCACGGTGGAGTTTTCGACCTTCAGCACGTCGATCGGCGCTTCGTCGACCGGCTTAAATTTGTTGACGCCGATCACCGCCTGCTTGCCGGCGTCGATCCTTGCCTGGGTTTTCGCGGAGGCTTCCTCGATCCGCAGTTTTGGAACGCCGGCCTCGATCGCCTTGGCCATGCCGCCGAGCGCCTCGACCTCCTGGATGTGACCCCAGGCCCTGGCGGCGAGATCGCGGGTGAGCCGTTCGACATAATACGAGCCGCCCCAGGGATCGATGATGCGGCCGGTGCCGCTTTCCTGCTGCAGGAACAGTTGCGTATTGCGCGCAATCCGCGCCGAAAAATCGGTCGGCAGCGCCAGCGCCTCATCGAGCGCATTGGTGTGCAGCGATTGGGTGTGGCCTTGCGTCGCCGCCATCGCCTCGATGGTGGTGCGCATCACGTTGTTGTAGACGTCCTGCGCGGTCAGCGACCAGCCCGAGGTCTGGCAATGCGTGCGCAGCGACAGCGAGCGCGGGTCTTTCGGATTGAACTGCGTCAACAGCTTGGCCCAGAGCAGCCGCGCCGCGCGCATCTTCGCGACTTCCATGAAGAAGTTCATGCCGATCGCCCAGAAGAACGACAGCCGCGGTGCGAAGCGGTCGACGTCGAGACCGGCTGCGAGCCCGGCGCGAAGATATTCGACGCCGTCGGCCAGCGTATAGGCGAGCTCGAGATCCTGCGTCGCGCCGGCTTCCTGCATGTGATAGCCGGAAATCGAGATCGAATTGTATTTCGGCATTTTTTGCGAGGTATACGCAAAAATGTCGGAGATGATCCGCATCGATGGCGCCGGCGGATAGATGTAGGTGTTGCGCACCATGAACTCTTTCAGAATGTCGTTCTGAATGGTGCCCGACAGCTTTTCCGGCGGCACGCCCTGTTCCTCGGCAGCGGCCACGAACAGCGCGAGGATGGGCAGCACCGCGCCGTTCATGGTCATCGAAACGCTCATCTGATCGAGCGGAATGCCCGCAAACAGCGTGCGCATGTCGTAGATCGAATCGATCGCTACGCCGGCCATGCCGACATCGCCGGATACCCGGGGGTGGTCCGAATCGTAGCCGCGGTGGGTGGCAAGATCGAACGCGACCGAGAGGCCCTTTTGCCCGGCGGCGAGATTGCGGCGGTAGAACGCGTTGGAATCTTCCGCCGTGGAGAAGCCGGCATATTGCCGGATCGTCCAGGGCTGATTGACATACATGGTGGGGTAGGGGCCGCGCAAATAAGGCGCGATGCCCGGCCAGGTCTCGAGGAAATCGATGCCTTCGAGATCGGCCTCGCTGTAGCCGGGTTTTACAGCGATGCCTTCGGGCGTGAGCCAGGGTTCGGCGCTGCCGGCCGATGCCGGCGCGGCGACCGGCACGAACGCGACATCAGCGAAATCGGGAATCCTGCTCACAGGCGGCTTTCCTTCAATTTCATAATTCGTGCCTCACAGTCGGCAAGATGTCGACGGGCTTCGGGCTCCCCGGCCGGCTGCCTTGTCGGCCACCCCGTAAGCGTATCCCCCACCCGAAAGTTGATACCGAATACGGTTATCTTTCGCGTCAAAATGTACGCCGCTAGTCCTAAGAAAACTACCGAGAAAACAAGGCCTGAAAGCGCAATTTGACCAGCGACAATCCCTGCTACAATCAAAGCTCCGATACCCCAAATCATCCCAACCGCAACCCAACGAAGCCACGGTGGTATTTGAAACCATGGCGATGTTTGAAGCACTGGGCCGTCGTGATAGGCGATCATGGATAGCAATCGATCGCGCTCCGCTTCGAGTTGAGCAAGTTCATCCTGACCGGCCATATTCGTGCTCATGGTGTCTGTGCCAATCGATTGATGTTGCCTCAATCATGGTCCGGATGCTGGTGGCTGACGATGCCGTTGAGCTTGTCCGGACCGTAATTCTGCAGCGTGGTGTGGCTCGGCAGATTAGCAATGCCCACCACCCAGCCAAGCCGGGATTCGGTGCCGAACTGCTGGGTCGGTATCACCCGGTCCGGCCGGTCGAATGCGCCGGTCATGATCTCGATCCTCGGGCCGTCGATGCGGCGAAAGCTGAGCGGCGTGCCGCAATCCGCGCAGAAATCGCGCTCGGCGATGGAGGAAGAGCGAAACGCCGCTGGCTTGCCGCGGGTCCAGGTGAAATCGCCGCGGTCAATTTCAGCGAAGGATGCGAATGGCGCGCCGGACGCCTTTTGGCACATCCGGCAATGACAAATGTTGACCTTCACCGGCGCGGCCGACAGCGCAAAGCGAATGGCGCCGCATTGGCAGCCGCCGGTCAGGATGGGTTTGGTCGCCGAGGTCATGCTCGCTCCATCAGCCGATAAGCCTCTTGCAGTGTCGTCAGCGCATCGCCGCCGGCGAAGATGAAATCGTCAACGCCCGCGGCGCGGAGCGCGGCTTCCTGTTCGCCAGGTCGCCCTGCCAGATAGATATGCTTTGCATCAGCGGCTTGAAGGGCTTTTGCGGCCGCAGCCGCCTGCTGGGCGTAGATCCTGTCGGACGAGCACAGGCACGCGAGCACAGCGCCGGAGGCCTTGAAGGTGGTGCTCAAGACCGCCGGATCGGTAAATCCCTCGGTATCAACAGCCTCGATCCCACCGGTCTCAAAAAAACTCTTCGCAAACGCCGCACGCGCGGTGAAGTCGGCCGGCGCGCCGAGATTGGCGAGAAAAACCTTCGGCCGCGCGCCGGTGTCTTTGAGAATTTGATCCGACCGATCGCGCAAGCGTTCGAACGGCGCCGCAAGCCGCATCGGCGGCAACGCGTCGAACTTGAATTTTGCTTCGCCATAGGGCGCGAGTGCAACCGGTTTTGCATTCAGCACCGTCACTGCCGCTTCATGTAAATTGGGAAACTCGGTCGCGCCGGTCAGCACTTCCTTGCGCCTGATGATGTTGGCTTCGCGCACCGCCCGCGTCGCCGCGACCTTGCGCTGGATCAGGCTTTGCTCAAGGGAAGCGAACACACCACCGGCTTTCTCGATTTCCTGAAACAATAACCATGCCGCCCCGCAAAGCTGTTGCGTCAGGGTTTCGATGCCGCCGGAGCCGGCCGCGGGATCGGACACCTTGGCGAGATTGGATTCCTCCAGCAGCACCAGTTGCGTATTTCGCGCCACGCGCCGCGCGAATGGATCGGGCAATCCCAGCGCCAGCGTGTGCGGGAGTATTGTGATGGCGTCGGCGCCGCCGAGCCCCGCGGAGAACGTCGCCATCGTCGCGCGCAGCATGTTCACGGAAGCGTCGCGCTGGGTCAGCATCCGCCACGCGGTATCGGCGGCGATGAACAACGGCTTCGGCGTAAGGCCGCAGCTTTGTTCGACGCGCGCCCACAACAAACGCAGTGCGCGGAACTTTGCCATGGTCAGGAACTGATCGGCATCGGCGCTGAGGCGCGCATAGATCATGCTCTGGGCATCTTCGAGCGCAACACCGGAACCCTCCAGCGCCCGCAGATAGGCGACGCCGGTTGCTACCACGAACGCCAACTCCTGCGCTTCCGATCCGCCGGCGTCATGGATCACCCGTCCATCGGCAGGCACGAACGGGCCCTTGAATCCGATTCCCGCGAGGCCTTTGATCCCGCTGGTGAGCGTGGGCACGATCTCGGGCCAGGCATAGGGGCTGGATCCCCAAACCGCGCATGCGCCGATCGGATCGAGGCCGAAGCGAATATCGCAGGCGGCGGGGGCGAGGCCTTTGCGCTTTACATATTCTGCGACGTGAATCGCGGCGGTGCGCGACTGCGGGCCGATCTGAAGTTCGATGGCAATTCCGGCATCGATGAAAACGCGGTCGAGAACCTTCTCGACCGCTTCCGCTGTCGGCTCGAGTCCCAGGCCATAGGCGCCATTGGCGCCTGCGAATACCAGCGTCAGCCCGGTGGCGCCGTTCTCGAGGTCGTGCAGCGCCTGCGCGTTGGCCATCGCGGCATCCGGATGATCGATCCGCTGCATGATCTGCCAGGGCCCGGCCGCGGCGCGGCCAGCGATCGGTGCCGCGCCGCGCGCGCGCGGATAGATCGGCTCGATCTTCAGGCCATCATAGGTCTCACCGACCAGCTTCTCGAACGGCGCGCCCTTCAGCACACCATCGACCAGCCTGCGCCAGTCGTCATAGGCTGCCGGCGCGAAATCCGCTGCCAGCCGCAGGTCGTCGGTTGCAGATGTCATTCGGCAGGTCGCTCCCTCGAGCCGTTCATGCTGTTATCAGGAAATTGCCACGGGCCGACCGCCAAGCCAAACGGTTGTTTGGTCCGTTTTGGTCAGCTTAGGTCGGGCAGCCGCTCGATCCCCTGGGTCGATAGCTGTGCAAGCGCGCCCGCAACGCTGCGTCCCGCAATGAGACGATCGGGCGCGATCTCCGCCAGCGGCACCAGCACGAAGGCGCGTTCGAACAGCCGGGGATGCGGCAGCGTCAGCTCCGGCTTTTGAATCGAAACGTCGTCATAGGCGATCAGATCGAGGTCGAGGGTGCGCGGACCCCAGCGCTGTTCTTTGGCGCGGTCGCGGCCGAACTTGTTTTCGATTTTGTGCAGCGTGAACAGCAGCGCGTGCGGATCGAGGCTGGTTTCGATTTCGATGCAGGCATTGATGAAGCGAGCTTGCTGCTCATCGCCCCAGGGCGGGGTGGCGTAATCCGACGACCGTGCCAGCAGCGCTCCTTGCGTCATGCCGCAGATATTGGCGATCGCTTTTTGAAATGTCGCGCGGACGTCGCCGACATTGCCGCCGAGCGCGATCAGAACGTCAGCCATGAGACGGTTGTTGCCGCGTGCGGGTCAGAACTATGCCGACATCATCGAAAATAGCGGCGATCGGCGCGTGCGGCTTATGAACCGTGACCTTGATAGTGCTGACGCGTGGAAATGCCGCCAGAATGGCGTCGGCGACGGCGCCGGCCGCGCGTTCCAGCAGTTTATAGTTGGCATCTTTAAAGGCCGCCGTCGCCGTCGCGACCACGTTGGAATAGGACACGGTATCGGCGAGGCGATCGGTGCGCGAGGATTCCGACAGATCCGCGGAGAGTTCGAGATCGATCACAAAGCGCTGCCCGACCTCGGTCTCATGTTCCATGACGCCATGGCGGGCATGCATGACGACGCCGGTGATGAAGATCATATCGGTCATCGCCTGTCCCAAATCGCCGCCGCCACACGAAGCGCCTGTACGGTTTCCGACACATCGTGAGTGCGAATGATGCGCGCGCCGCCTTTTGCCGCCGCAAGATGCGCTGCAATCGAGCCACCAAGACGCTGATCCGGCTCCGATGGCACGACCGAGCTGATGAAGCGTTTGCGCGATGCGCCGACCAATAGCGGCAGGCCGAATGCGCTGAATTCATTCAGCCGGGCCAGCGCCGTGATGCTCTGCTCAGGGGTCTTGCCAAAGCCGATGCCGGGGTCGAGCACGATATTCCCAAGTGAAATACTCGCCTTCGCCGCGATCTCGAGCGAGCGCGCAAAGAAGGAGGCAATGTCCTTCATGATGTCGATGCCAGCATCGACGCTGTCGCGGTTGTGCATGATGATCACAGGCGAATGGTGCGCTGCCAACAGCCTGGCCATCTCGGGATCGCGCTGCAGGCCCCAGACGTCGTTGGCGATTGCTGCTCCGGCATCGAGCGCCCATTTGACGACGGCGGGTTTCATGCTGTCGATGGATACGGGAACACCGAGAGAAACGACCTCGGCCAATACCGGCTGCAAACGCTTCAGTTCCTCATCGGCCGAGACCGGCTGCGCGCCATAGGGCCGGGTGGATTCCGCGCCGATGTCGATGATGTCGGCGCCCGCGGCGATCATGCGCCGAGCCTGCGCCAGCGCGCGCTCCGGCGCGACAAATTGTCCGCCGTCTGAAAATGAGTCCGGCGTAACGTTCAGGACGCCCATCACGGCGGGATATGGCCTGGACAAAAGCGCCCGCAAAACCGGATGATCTGCCGGGTCGGCCGCCGGGGCGGGTCTGGAGGTGGTCGCGATCATGCGGTCGCTTTGCGCGGTCCGCGCAGGGGAGTCAAGACGCGCCAATGCGGGCGTCAGCCAAGCCGCCTTTAACCGGGCTAATAGGTGATCTTCGGCTGAAGCTTGCGCGCTTGCGCGATCAGTTGCTCGACCGACTTTTCCGAAGGCAAAACGCGGACGAGTTTGCGCTTGGTATTCACCTCTTTCATGTTCTGCGCCAGACGCGCCGGATTGCGAAGCGCGAGTTCGCGCACCGTGGTGACGCCGGCGGCGCGCACCAGCCCGACCTTTGCCTTGCCCATGCCGGGAATCCGCATGTAGTCGCAGACATTGGCCCATTCGAGCAGTTGCTGTTCGCTGATGCCGGTCTTCGCGGCGAGCGCCTTGCGGCCTTTTGCAGTCCGGGCGGCCTCGAGCAGCTTGTCCGTGGTGCGAATGCCCAGCGATTTCAGTTTGGAGGCGGCGAAGGATGGCAAGCCATCAATATCGGAAATTGGATATGTCATGATACTCAATATGAAAAAAGGTGCTTTAAGCGAACTGGCTGAGGCCCGGTGTCCCTGCAATGATCTCGCCCATTTGGTCCGCTCCGATTTTGTCACGGCCGAACCTGAAAAGCTCACGGGCTACGTTCTGAATCTCGCCCATGCCCAAGCCAAGCCCCATCAGCTTGGTGCCGAGCGCCATCAGGCCACCACCCATCAGCCTTCCGAGACCGCCGCCATTGCTTGAGGCCGCGATGGCGGCTTCCGCGCCCGGAATCTTGTCGATCAAGGCCTGAACTTTGTCAGAGGGACCCTCGTTGCGAAGGAAACCCAGAATGATGCCGATGGTTTTTTCAGCAACAGCATTATCAATGCCGGCCTTTACGGCCAGTCGCCCAATCAACTCGTCCATATGCCCCGCCCCCAACCGGTTGCTTGCCGGATACTTGTTTGTGGATTTATCTTGATCTTCTACGATACGAATTACAAGCGATGACGGCATTCGAAGGCGCGATTCATCTTCGATCGCCCGGCGAGTGTTGCAGCAATGCAAGAACGGGTGTGAAATTTTCGGAAAATTGTAGCGGCAGGGAATATTCGTTCCGACTTTCGACGAAACGCAAGCACGAGGCCGGGTCGATCTTTCTTCGGCGAACCGGGCTTGCGACCCCCCAAAGGCCGTTGACCGGTTTCAATCGGCTTGCAAGATGCAGTATGATCATGGCGCTTGGCGGCTGACACCCCCGATGCGCGCGAAGAGGCGATGCCATGGCTACGTCCGACAACAAGATAGCCGATACCGATGAGAGAATTTTCATTGGAAAGGGTGAACAGCCAGCCTGGCTGACGCTTGCGCTTGCAAATCGCCATGGCCTCGTCACCGGCGCCACCGGAACTGGAAAAACCGTTTCGCTGCAGGTGATGGCCGAAGGATTTGCGCGGGCCGGCGTTCCGGTATTCGCGGCTGATATCAAGGGAGACCTCTCGGGCATCTCTGAGGTCGGTGAGCCCAAAGATTTTATCATCAAACGGGCCAGCGATATGGGCCTCGCCTTCCTGCCCGACCAGTTTTCGACCGTGTTCTGGGACGTCTTCGGCGAGCAGGGTCATCCGGTGCGTGCCACGGTCTCGGAAATGGGTCCACTGCTGCTCTCCCGCATGATGGATCTGAACGACGTCCAGGAAGGCGTGCTGAACATCGCGTTCAAGGTGGCCGACGAGCAGGGATTGCTGCTGCTGGATATGAAGGACCTGCGGGCGATCCTGTCTTTTATTGCGGAACACGCAGCCGACCTGACCACGCAATACGGAAACGTCTCGAAGCAGACCGTGGGAACGATCCAGCGCCAGCTTCTGGTGCTGGAAAATCAGGGCGGTGCCAGGTTTTTCGGCGAACCGGCGCTGGCGCTGAAGGATTTCATGCGCACCGATAGCGATGGCCGGGGCCTGGTTAACATCCTGGTCGCTGACAAGCTCATGCAGAGCCCGCGCCTTTACGCGACCTTCCTGCTGTGGATGCTGTCCGAGCTGTTTGAAGAGCTGCCGGAGGCCGGCGATCCGCCGAAACCGAAGCTCGTGTTCTTCTTCGATGAGGCGCATCTGCTGTTCAACGATGCGCCAAAGGCGCTGATGGACAAGATCGAGCAGGTAGTGCGGCTGATACGCTCGAAAGGCGTCGGGGTTTATTTCGTGACGCAAAACCCGATCGACGTACCGGACAAGGTGCTCGCCCAATTGGGCAACCGCGTGCAGCACGCGTTGAGGGCCTTCACTCCGCGCGATCAGAAGGCCGTCACGGCGGCGGCGCAGACGTTCCGGCCCAATCCGAGGCTCGACACTGCCCAGGTCATCATGGAATTAGGCAAGGGCGAAGCGCTGGTGTCGTTTCTGGAAGGCAACGGCACGCCGGCGATGGTCGAGCGCGTCATGATCCGGCCGCCCTCGGCGCGGATCGGACCAATCACGCCTGAGGAACGCAAGGCGATCATCGACAAGAGCCCGGTGAAGGGCAAATACGACACCACCATCGATTCCGAATCCGCCTATGAGGTGTTGCAGAAGCGCGTGGCCGGAAGCGCTGCGTCCGCGGGCGGATCTGCCGGCGGTGGAGGAATTCTCGGGCAGATCGGCTCGATCGTCGGGACGATTTTCGGCACCAATGTTTCGCGGGGAAGATTGTCGACAGGTCAGCTCATCGCGCGAAGCGTCACGCGCTCGGTCACCAACAAGGTGGTCGGCGGGGTTGTTGCCGATCTCGGCAAGTCGGTAGGCGGCTCGATGGGCAGTTCGGTCGGTCGCGCGCTGGTGCGCGGCGCGCTTGGTGGGTTGCTGCGACGATAAAATCTTCACCCGTCGTGCATTGCGGTGTGATCTCCCTCTGATTTTTCGGAAAGGTGCGTGTGCTGAGATATCCGTCGTTGCGAGCGCCGCTCGATATTCTTTTTCTGGTCTGCTGTATCGCACTGACGGCCGACGTTCTGGTTCCGGAAATCTGGGGGAGCGGAAAGACAAAGGACTATCCGCTCTGGTTCTGGGCGGGGCAGCAGGTCCTTCAGGGAAAGGATCTCTACCCCAGCGATCCCAACGCCTATTTCGATTTCATCTATCCGCCGCTGCCGGCGGTGCTGCTGGCGATACCCAGCTATTTCGGCAAGATACCTCTTTATGTATGCCTGTCGGCTCTCAACGTGGCCGCGTGGTGGATGACGGCTCAATTCTCGAACGCGATGACAGGGTCCGGAAGAATTCCTGGCCCCTGGTTGTTTGCGCTGCCGGGCTTCGTTACCGTTACGTTTGTTTTTGACATGTTCGATCTGGGGCAACCGAACCTCATTCTGCTCGCGATGATGCTGTTCGGGTTCTGGTTGCTGCAGCACGGACGTCCGTGGATGGCGGGCAGCATGTTTGCGCTGGCTACCGCAATCAAGGTTTTCCCGGTGGCCGTGTTTCCGTATCTGCTTTGGCGCAGGCAGTGGGCGTCGCTCGCAGGCATGCTTGTCTTCTTGGGTATTTTCCTGTTCGTAGTTCCGGCGCCCATTCGCGGTTACCAGCACAATGTTTCCGAACTGAAGACATGGTTTCAGGGAATGGTCGGATCGAGTTCGGAGCAGGGCTTCGGGCAGCGCGGCGAGCAGAACTGGTCGTGGGTCAATCAATCGATCATCGCCGTGACGCATCGGCTGACGCGCCCGGTCAACTACAACCAGGATAATCCGGCCAAGCCGCCGCAGTACATGAACCTGATCGATCTCGATTTTAAGACAGCGAATTGGCTCGTGCTGGCAATATCGCTGGCGATTGGACTTGGATACATCGTGGTGATGCCGCCGCGTTCGCGGACGACACGCCTGTCGAATGCCGAAGAAGTTGGTATCCTGTTCTGCCTGATGACGGTGGCGTCGCCGCTGGCCCGGCAGTATTACTTCATGTGGCTGTTCTTTCCGATGACCGTCCTGATACATCGGGCAGCGTATGATTCACGTCCTGCGGTGCGGATAGGTACGTGGGCCGCCCTCGCGATTGCGGGACTGCTGATGTGCCTGTCGTTCCCCATTTTTCCGAATGATCTGCAGGCCTACGGGAATAACCTCGCCGCTACCGCCATGATTGCCGCGGGATTGGTCTGGCACATCCTGCATCCGCCTTTGAAGGACTCAGCTAGCTCCTTGTCTCCGCCGGGGCTAAAATCCGAAATGCAGAACAACGCCCGCTAGCCAAGGGAAAATCGAAAAATGTCCAACGCGCCGCAACTTCAACCGGTCCTCGACCGCATCGATGCCGATTTTAATAATAGCCTCGAGCGGTTGTTTGCCCTGTTGCGGATCAAGTCGATCTCGGCCGATCCGGCCTTTGCTGGAGATTGCAAGGCGGCGGCCGATCATCTTGCCAAGGATATCGCGACACTTGGTTTTGAGACGGAGGTCAGGCCGACGGCCGGTCATCCCGCCATCGTCGCCAAAACCAACGGCGGCGGAAATGGTCATGGACGACCGCACGTGCTGTTCTACGGTCACTACGACGTGCAGCCGGTCGATCCGCTCAATCTTTGGCACCGTCCGCCGTTCGAGCCGGCGGTGACCGATCATGCCGACGGGCGGAAAATCATCGTCGCCCGGGGCGCGGAAGACGACAAGGGCCAGTTGATGACCTTCGTCGAAGCCTGCCGGGCTTGGAAATCTGTAACGGGTTCGCTGCCGGTCGACGTGACCATTGTCATCGAGGGCGAAGAGGAAATCGGATCGAAAAATTTCGTTCCGTTTCTTGAATCGAACAAGGACGACCTCAAGGCGGACTTCGCACTGGTCTGCGATACCGGCATGTGGGACCGCGATACGCCGGCCATCACCACCTCGCTCCGCGGACTTGTTTACGATGAGGTGCGGATCAAGGCCGCCAATCGCGATCTGCATTCCGGCATATTCGGCGGCGGCGCGCAAAATCCGATCCGGGTGCTGACCCGCATTCTCGGCAGCCTTCATGACGATGACGGCCACATCATGATTCCCGGTTTCTATGATGGCGTGAAGGATCTGCCTGCCGATGTTCTGGCTCAGTGGGGGAATCTCAACTTCACGCCAGAGTCCTTTCTCAAACCGATCGGTCTTTCGATCCCCGCTGGCGAAAAAGGCCGCTTGCTGATCGAGCAAGTCTCGTCGCGTCCGACCTGCGACATTAATGGCATCATCGGGGGCTACACCGGCGAGGGCTCGAAAACGGTGATTCCGGCGGAAGCGTCCGCCAAGATCTCGTTCCGGCTGGTGGAAGGGCAACAGCCCGACAAGATCCGAAAAGCCTTTCGCGATTACGTCACCGCGCGGCTGCCTGGAGATTGCAGGGCCGAATTTGGCGACCATTCCAGCGCGCCCGCCATCGCGCTTGACTGGAATATGAAGCCGCTCGCCGCCGCCAAGCGCGCGTTGACCGACGAGTGGGGCAAGGAAGCACTGCTGATTGGATCAGGCGCCTCGATCCCGATCGTCGCGGATTTCAAGCGCACCCTCGGTCTCGATACCGTGCTGGTGGGCTTTGGGCTGGACGACGACAACATCCATTCTCCGAACGAAAAATATGACCTGAAGAGTTTTCACAAGGGCATCCGTTCGTGGGCGCGAATTCTTGCGGCATTGGCGGACGCGCCGAAAGGATAGGACGCCTTGGCCGCCGGGATGCGATCTGCCCTCACGGATGAATTCTGGCGCGTAATGGCCGATATCCGCGAGCCGCGCGGCGTCGCGATCAGAAAATGAAAACGCCGCCCGGAATTGGGCGGCGTTTTGATTTAGTGCAGAGGTCGTTAGTGCGATACTACACTAGAATCTGAGAATTTCAATTCTTGTAGCTCGGATCGAGGCGTTCGACCTTGCGCAGCAAGCCCGGCCACACCAGCATCGTTGAGCGCAATTCCGCGCGATCGGGATTCGAAAATACCTTCTCGTTCTTCTCGATCACCGCTTGGTCGACCGGATAGGCCGTCGGGCCCAGCATGCGGGTGCGTACCTGCATGGTGCAGGCCCGCTCGAGATGGAACATGCGCTCGAACGCGGAAGCGACTGAGCGGCCGACCGTCAGCGTGCCGTGATTGCGCAGCAGCATGTGGTTCTTGTTGCCGAGATCTTTCTGCAGGCGCGGGCGCTCATCATGATCAAGGGCTACGCCTTCATAGTCGTGATAGGCGAGATCGTGGGTGACAAGCTGTGCGGTCTGGTTCAGCGGCAGCAGCCCTTCCATGCAGCTCGCCACCGCGGTGCCGTCCGGGGTGTGGAGATGAAGCACGCAGCCGGCATCCTCACGTGCTTCATGAATCGCGGAATGGATCGTAAAGCCGGCCGGGTTGATGCTGTAGGCGCTTTTTGTGAGCTGGTTGCCGTTGAGGTCAACCTTCACCAGGCTAGATGCGGTGATTTCGTCGAACATCAAGCCGTAGGGATTGATCAGGAAATGATGCTCCGGTCCTGGTACGCGCGCGGAGATGTGGGTATCGACCAGATCGTCCCAGCCATAATGCGCGATGAGACGGTAGCAAGCGGCAAGATTGACCCGCTGGCTCCATTCGGCATCCGTCATTTCCGACGGCACTTCCGTAAGGCGAGCTTCCGCTGGTGACATGACCGGTTTCTCCCGTATGAACGATTGATTTTCGCCTTCAGCGTAGCCCTGTGACGGCTTTGCAGCAAGGCGCAGGTCCGGCGTGGCAGATATGCTTCTGAGCGCCGGTCTGTTCGCCTAGGGCGCCGGAATTGCCAGCAGGCTGGAAATGCTGCGCCCACGGATATCGTAGACGCGCGCGAACACCACGTCATCGCGCTTGATTTCCACCATGACCGGCGCGGTCAGGCCCTTGCAGTAGAACTCGCCGAGCGTCATCGCGAAGTCGGCGGCGTGGCTGTCCCAGCCGATTGTGAAGTCGGGGCCGAGCGCGACCTGCGCGGGGCGTTGCGGACCGCACACCGCGACCTTCCATTTCCGTCCGCGCGGCGGAGCTTCCTGCCGTTCGATGAGTTCGTCGCGCAGGCCATCCGAGGCTTGCTTCAGCGCGAGGCCCCAGTAATCCAGCATGAACAGATCGTCGGCGCCGCGAACCGTGCCCGCAATATGATTGAAGTGGGTATATTGGTAAGGGTGCAGCCGGATCATTTCGCCGAGCGGCAACAGCAGTCCGAACGAGAAAACGGCCACGGCGGCGGGTTGCCAGCTGCGGCGATTTTCCTTGAGCCAGTTCATTCCCCACGCAAACGTTGTGCCTGCGAGCACCGTCATCGGCGGGATCACAAAAATGAAATGGCGAATGCCGTTGTAGAGCGCCGGGCGCTTCACCATCGCGACCACGAGCGGCAGCGTTGCCGCGAGCGTCAGCATCAGCAGGATGGTCTTGCGGCGGGCCGATACATCGGTGCGCGACAGCGACATGAAGGTGCCGACCACGCCGGCGATCGAAAGACCAAGCAGCACTTCGGGAAGCTGTAGCGCGAACAGGGTCGGCAGATACGACCAGGGCATATCCGGCACCGACACCAGTGCGCCGTCGAACATCTCCTTCCAGGGCTTCTCGAAGAAGTGCGAGAAATAGGTCAGGGCATCGAATGGATTGCCGGGTTCCATGATCGACCACGGCCAGATCAGCCCCATGACGAGGTAGCCGAGGATCAGGCCGGGCAGCAGCACGTAGACAACGTGTACGAAGCGTTGAGCAGCTTCGCGCGCGCTGTGGGTGTGGATCTCCTCCAGGAACAACGGCACAAAGCCGACTATGGCATAGACCAGCGCCAAGCCGCCGAGGATGCGCGAACCGATCGACAGGCCGGCGCCAAGACCGACGATCAGGATGGTCCGCGGCGAAGGCGAGGGATATTCCTCGGCCAGACGGACAAGGCCCAGCATCAGGATCACCATGGCAACGGCGAACGGCGCATCCTTCGGGTTCATGAACATATGCCCGTAGAAGGTCGGGCACAGCGCCAGCAGGAGCAACGTTGCAAGCCCGGCCAGCGGGCCGCCGACACGCCGGCCAAGCCGCCACGTCACTGCAAGGCCGATCACGCCGACGACGGCGCCGAGCAGGCGGCGGGTTTCAAACAGTTCGAGCGGAATGACCTTGTGCAGCAGAGCGGCAGCCATGTCGAAGCCGCCGCCATACATGTAGAGATTGGCGAACGACAGCGCGCCGGTGTCCTTGAAACCGGAACCATACATGCGCAGCAGCAGATCGGCATATTCGGCGTGGGTGTAGTCGTCCCAGCCTAGTCCATAATCGCGAAACGTAAGGCTTGCGATCAATCCGACCGCCGCCAGCACAATGATGGCAAGGTCGTCGCAAGTCCGCTCCAGCGAGCGCCGCGAGGGCGTATCGATGGCCGAAGTCGTGATGGATGACATGGCTATTGGTAACCCGGCGTCCCTTATGGCCCAGCTTTGGCGCTTGGGGCCTCTTCCCCGGCTTCCATATAGCGCAGTTCCCTTTGCACGTAATCGGGAATTGTGGCGTAATTTCCCTAGTGCAATGCAGCAATCGCCGGAAGGTAAAAATCTTCCCAAGCCCGGGCGGCGCGCCGGACGAGAAATAAGGTCCGGATCATATTCCTTAGCCGCAGGTTTTCGTGGGAACCGCACCCGCAATTGCCGGTTGGCGATGCGCACAATATGACGTTATCGTGGCGTTGGGGGCTTGCGAGCATTTCGAGCGCGGCCCCGGGGATGAGTTCGATGATGGTTGCGTTGTTGATCGCCGGAATTGGCCTTGTGTTGGCTGGTCTCCTGACGGTCGGTTTTGGAGTCCAGCTCGACCTCAGTTTCGGCAATACCCTGATCCTGGCAGGTGCAATGGCGGCATGCACCGGGATGATCCTGCTCGGCATCTGGACGGTGGTTCGGGAGTTGAAGAATATTGCGCGGCGGCTTGGCGCCGGTGTTGCGGCGGAATCACATGCGGGAACCATGCTGCAGTCGGCGGCCGCAGGCGCTGCACCGGACGATTTGGCTCGGGAAGATGGCGGTTTCTTCTTCAGCCGCGACCAGCTGGCAGCGGAAAATGCCGGCCATGCGGAACCGGCAGCTTGGTCACCACCGCCGCGGCCATGGCGCGAGGATGCCGCGTCGCGCGATCGCGTGCGCGGTGACGTGCCTTCCGCGCCGGAGCCTGTCGAGGCCGCGCCAGCCCTCAAGCCGCGGCGCAATCTGCTGTTTTCCTCGTCATCGCGGAAGGAACGCGAGCGCGCCCAGACGCGAACGACCGAGCCATCCGCGGCTGATCTTCGTCCCGGATCTCGCGGTCCCGCGTTTCCCGCCGCGCCCCCGGCTTCCGAATCGAGCGAGGTGCCGACCGTGACGTTCGACTACGCCTGGCCAAAATCGGAACGCTCGAAGGGTGCCGATGCGCCGCCGCTGCGGAGCAGCGGCCGGGCGCCATCGACGTTTACCGAAGCTGACGAGCCGGCGGCGGATCGCTATCCGCCGCTTGCGCAAAATGAGGGTCAGCCGCCGGTAACGGTTCTCAAATCGGGCGTCGTCGATGGAATGGCCTATTCGTTGTATTCCGACGGCTCGATCGAGGCACAAATGCCCGAAGGCATGATGCGGTTCGCATCGATCGACGAACTGCGCTCGCACCTAGACCAGCGTCCTTGAGCGGACCTGTACTTCCGGCGAACCTGGCTTGAAAAAAATAAGCGCCGTTGTTCTTGTCACGTCAGGAGCAATCCGTTCATATTCGCCAAGTAGTGGAAGATCCGCAAGCGTATTGGCGCTGCCGGATACTGTCCGATCCGCAAGATCCTTGGATGATTACGATCTTTAGAAGGTTCAGGCCATGACCGACGCTGCCGGCAAAAGTTTCATCGACCTGACCGCGAATATCGTATCGGCCTATCTCAGCAATAATCCGACGCCGGCTTCCGAAATTCCGAACCTGATCAGCCAGATTCACGCGGCGTTGCTGCGGGTTTCGACGGGTCGGATCGAAACAGCTTTGGAACCCGCCAAACCCGCGGTTTCGGTGAAAAAATCGATGACCCCCGACTACCTGGTATGCCTCGAGGACGGCAAGCGCTTCAAATCGCTGAAGCGTCATCTGCGCACGCGATACAATATGACGCCGGAACAATACCGGGACAAATGGGGCCTTCCGGCTGACTATCCGATGGTTGCGCCGAATTACGCGGTGGCGCGTTCGCAGCTCGCCAAGGAAATGGGGCTCGGCCAGCAGCGGCGGCGGAAATAGCTCAGCGGCGAGCGGACTTTCAGGAGGCGATGGCAAGTGCCTCGCGGGCGTCGGAGCGAATGCGCTCGACCATGGCGCGCAGGCCGTTGGAGCGCTGGGGCGTCAGATGCTCGCGGAATCCGAATTCGTCGAATATCGCAAGGGCGTCGGTTGCAAGAATTTCCTGCGGCGTGTGGCCGGAATACAGCGTCAGCAGGATCGCGATCAGTCCGCGCACGATATGCGCGTCGCTGTCGCCGAGATAGTTCAGCGACGGTTCGTTGGCAGTGCTGCGGTCGACTTGCTTTGCGAGCCAAACCTGGCTGGCGCAGCCCTGCACCTTGTTGGCCGCGGAATGCTCGGCTTCCGGCATGGGATCCAGCGTGCGGCCGAGTTCGATGACATACCGATAGCGGTCGTCCCAATCGTCCAGCAGCGCAAAATTATCCCTGATCTCGTCGATCGTCATCGCGTCCCCGCGCTCAATCCCAAAGCCGATATATAGGATCGGGGCGATCGAAAGCGATATAATCGGGCGAAAATGAATATAATTCCGGCTTAACTTGCGGTCATGGCACGGCCCGCCACTCCGCCAGCTGATCATCCGGCGTCAGCGTGTCGCGCGGCACAGCTCCCGCCAAGGAAGCCTCTACATCTTCGACGCCGCCGATCGAGCCGGTGTGATCCGATGCACGCTTGTCGGTAATGATCTGATACAGCTTGCGTGCGCCGGCCTGGGCGCGCTGGCCGATCACGGTCGCGGCCTGGCCGCCAACCTCACACGCTGCCGGCTGGCGCTTGCAGAATTGGCTCATGTCCGACACCGCCGCTGACGCGGCAGACACGGCTTCTGACGCCCCCAACTGCGGCAGCTTTTCCGATTCGGGCGTCTTCTCTCGGGGCAACAGCACGAGCACCAGCCCGAGCCAGAATGCCATGCGGAGCAGAAAAAACATCTCGCGACCCCGGCCGTCTCTTTTTGTTTCCGTCGCGGTGATCCCGCAACCGGTCCCTGACTAACAGTCGTCGATAAATCGCAAGTGTTTGCATTGAGGTTAAATCGCTGAAAATTTGCGGAAAATTCGAGTGATTGGATTCGGTGTAAATTTTCGATTGATATCGATTCTCCGCAAAAGCACGGATGCGCCGCGCACGTCCACCATTTCGAAACCATACCCGGCCCGCTCTGGAAACCCGTCGTTCACCATCTGCACCGAATGAGCAGCCTCAGCATATGCGAAATCCCCGCGAACATGCGGTCTTTGACTGCTGGCTAGCGTGCCTTAGCGTTCGCTTAATTTCGCTCTGACACGGTGGCGCGACAATAAAGGGGGCGTTCCGGCGCGTCTTTATTTTGACAAACAATCCGAAGCGCGGGAGCCGTGACAGTTTTGAGTATCATCCGCGATTGTCTCGATGCGCTGCTACATCCGTCTGCGCGATATGATGCTCTGACGCGCGCGCGCCATCGCGCATTCATGGCGCCGCGGCTGCTCGGAAGCCTCGCGGCTTTCGCGGCATTCCCGGTCTATCTGGCGACGCGCGGCGCCCCTACCGCGCTAGAGGTCGCGGCCTTCGCGTGGCTGATCGCTCCCATTCTGTTGTCGTGGTTTCTGTCGCGTACCGGCCGCTACGAGGGCGCGCATGTCCTGTCGTCGCTGGCGCTGACGGGTCTCGTCATGACGGTGGCAATGACCACCGGCGGCATCGAATCCTTTGCCGCGATCTGGCTTGTCGTCGTTCCGCTTGAGGCAGCCCTCTCGGCATCGCGTCGTGTGGTCGCGTTCGCCTCCGCGCTGGCGCTAACGTGCACCGCCCTGCTGATCGTTTTCGGACATTTTGAGTTGCTGCCGGCGGCGGATGCGAACCCGGTCTCGCGCGGTATCTTTATGGCGTTCGGCGTGGCCTCGGCGACACTCTATGCCGCCGGGGTTGCTTTCGGCGCCCAGTCTCTGGCGCGTACCACCGTCTCGCTGCTCTACGTCGAGGAAGACCGATATCGCCTGCTGGCGCGAAATATGAGCGACGTGATCTCGCGCCATCATCGCAACGGCGCGGTGCAATTCATTTCGCCCGCGGTGGAGGCGATGTTGGGAACACCGGTGCCGCGGCTGCTTGGGCATGGTCTGTTCGACCGCGTCCACGTCGCCGATCGTCCGGCCTATCTCACCGCGCTTTCGGACGCGGCGTGTGGCGGCGAGGCGCGGAGCGTTGAATTTCGTTTCAGGCGCGATGCACCCCGCGGCGGCGAACAGGGTCAGAATAGTCAGGTCGATTTCATCTGGGTCGAAATGCGCTGCCGTCCGCTCGAACAGGCGTCGGAAACGACGACTTCGCCGGAAGCTGACGTCGTTGCCGTAATGCGCGATGTCACTCACCGAAAAAACCAGCAACAGGCGCTCGATCTGGCGCGCACCGCCGCCGAGCAGGCCGATGCATCCAAGGCCCGTTTTCTCGCCACCATGAGCCACGAATTGCGCACGCCGCTTAACGCCATCATCGGCTTCTCCGAAATGATCGTTCAGGAAGATGCGCTTATGCTGGATGCGGAGCGCCGCAAGGAATATGCCCAACTGATCAATGATTCCGGGCAGCATTTGCTGTCGGTGGTCAATGGTATCCTCGACATGTCCAAGATGGAGACCGGCAATTTCGAAATCTCGCCGGAGCCGTTTGCGCCGCGTGCTGCGCTGATCAATTGCTGCAACTTGCTGGCCTTGAAGGCGCGGGAGAACGGTATCGACCTGGTGACCCGCGCGCCGGAGGATTTGCCTTTCATGACCGGCGATCCACGTGCGTTCAAACAGATCGTGCTGAATCTGGTGTCCAATGCCATCAAGTTCACCGAGCGCGGCGGCAAGGTGGCGGTTTCCGCGGAAGTCGAGGGATCGCGGCTGGTGCTCCGCGTCGCCGATACCGGCGTCGGTATCGCGGCCGACGATCTCAAACGGATCGGCGATCCCTTCTTCCAGGCCGGCAGGACCTATCAGCGGCGGCACGAGGGCACCGGTCTCGGGCTGTCGATCGTGAAAAGCCTGGTCGGGTTGCATGCCGGCGAGATAACAGTGCAAAGCAAGATCGACGAAGGAACCACCGTGGTCGTCGCATTGTCGCTGGCGTTCACGCCGCCGGCGGTTAAGCCATCATGCAATATTGCTGCGCTCACGCCGACGTTGCGATCCACACCACAAGACCAAGCTCATCAGGTGAAGAAAAGTGCCTAGACAAAGGGATGACGACATGCCGCGCCGCCGCCGCCGCCGTGGTGCGGTTGCAGTCGAAGCGAACGCAGAGCGCGGCTTTCTCATGCGCATTTTGCTGCGTAGTCCGAAGGACATGCTCGCGGGCGCCGTTGCATTTGCCGCGATCAGCGCCATCATCGCCAACGCGCTCTTCCTGCAGGCGGGACGCCATCCCTCGCCGATGTTCGGCTCGGTTGTCGCGATTCCGGCGGCGGCATTGGCGCCTGCCAATCCATTGCCGCGTCCGCGTCCGGTTGAAGCCGACTCATCGCTGCTCGAACCAAAGCTTGCCGAACCAAAGCCTGCCGAGCCGAAAGCTGCGGATCCGCTGGCCAATCTGGTCAAAGCGACCAGCGCAGCGCCTGTGGCGCCTCCCACTATCGTGCGGCCGCCCGCGCCAATCCCGGCATCCTCCCGCACCGAGACAATCGCCAATTCTGCGCCGATCTCGCGCCGCGTGGCGGCGGTGCAGCGCGCGCTCACGGAATATGGCTATGGCCAGTTGAAACCGACCGGCACGGTCGGTTCGGACACCCAGGCCGCGATCCAGAAGTTCGAGCGGGAGCGCAAGCTCCCGATGACCGGACAGATGTCCGATCGTCTGGTGCGCGAACTGACCGCAATGATTGGCCGGCCGATCGACTAGCGTGGTGGTGTGCAGTTCCGCATAGGGCTCTCACTAACGCCACCGACGATGGGTGCTACCTTTACTTGCCTCGAACAGCGGCTTGATAATATCACCGCCAACGGCCAGCAGAAGGTTAAGCTTTTGCGCGACAAGTTCGGCGGCCAATCGCTGCAACGTAAGGTGAACTTCGGATTCGAAACACTAGCGACAACTCATGCGCTGGCCTATCGTCAACCCCATGCGATTGAAATCCAGCATATGGGTGGCAGCTTACTTGCGCCGCTGCCAGACCGAGGGGATATTCGGCGCCGTGCGCAGGCGCGGCGCGGAAGAGGCCGGCGCGGTATTCGTCAAGGTTGCGCTGCTCGATGGCAATGCCATGCTCTACGTGCCGGCACCGCAGGCGGTCTATGACGACAGCCGGCCGATCGAGCGCATTTTCACGCCGACATCGCCGCAGCCCGTGCCGGAACCGTCAGTCGAGGCGCGCCTCGTCAAAGAAATCCGGTTCGACCCGGATGCCTGGATTGTGGAGACCGAGGACAGAGCAGGGCGGCATTTTCTCGATCTCGCGCGGGCCTAGCGTCCGGAGCTTTGTGAACCGGTGCGCGCAGCGACGTCAGCGTCGGGCTGTTGCGCCGCCGGACGGGTTTGGGCGGGTGCCGAGCGCGCGCGATGGCGTTCATCGTCGTAGAGCGTGGGCTGGTACTTGGCGCGGGTGGCCGCCATCGTCGAGCCGCGCCACGCCGCCAGCATGATCAGGGCCGCTCGCTCGCTCAATCTGTCGTACAGGCGCGACACCCGGTAGACGTTGTTCACCGAAGAGCCGAATTCAGGATTGAGAAACAGCAACACCCGCTGAAAAACTGCGCTCGGCATGTCCAGCGCCTTGGCCGCGCAAGCCAGGGGCTCGCCGCCGGGATCGTTGACCACCTGCGCGGCAACCCGCGACGGCAGTATCAGCGTCTCGCCAAGTTCAAGCGTGAAATTTTCGATATCAGCAGCGAACGCGGCCATCTCCAGCGTTTCGATAGCACGCGCCGCGCGTGCGGCGGGAATCCGCGTGGAAGCCCGTAAGGGTGTGTCATGGAGATTGTGCAGGATCAAGGCGCGCTCGCTGGCGCCGGCGCGGACAAACATGTCGTTGATTTCGGCGGCATCGTTCGGCTGCATCGACAAATTCGATGCCATCCGCAATAGCGCCTCGGTCGGCGCGTTGACCGGCGGCGCCGCCGACGGGGCTGCGGGAATCTCACGAGCGTCCGGAACCCGCTGATCGGGACTTGAAGATTTCAGCCCAAGTTTTTGCAAGACCTCGGCCGGCGTGCCCGGATACATCGCAAGCCGCCCGCGAACGGCCGCGCGCGTCGCATCATCGACCTGATCGATCAGGCGGGAGGTCAGCTCGACAAACTGCCGCTCTTCGTCGGCGCTGTGTGCATTGGCCTGAACATAGAGATCGGTCAGCACGCGCAGCAAAGTGGGTCTGATATCGACGCCCTCTCGGCGCGAGAGCATCATCAACCCATCGAAGCCAGGAAATAGTGAAGGTGTGGTCATGTCAGGGTACGCGACTGAGGTAATGCTCGCGCCAATTTATGCCCGTTGCTTTAACAGCTCGTTAAGGAAAACAATCTGTGAAAACTGTGCGCGTATTCGCCACTTCGTCGTGCCGCAATGGCGGGCAGTCTGATGCCTCGGCAAAATTAAGATGCCGTTAACCACGTCCTGTTCTTAATGATGGCGTGTCGCCGGCTGATCCTGTCAGAGCGGCAACAAGAAGTGAGTTTGACATGGGCACCATCATTGAATTTCCGGCAGATGCGGCTTCGCGGCGCCTGGGCTCAACCATGGATGGCGCTCCACACGAAGGCATGGGAACCATCCTGATCCTTCCCGTGGTCCGGATCGAACGCGAACCCGATAAAACCAGGGGTGGCAGCGGACCGGAAGAAGGCACCGCTCCGGGCCGCCGTCGCCGGCGGCGCTGACCTCAGGACATTTCGATATGCCGGAGACGTGTTTTCCGATCCGGACAAAACTGCAGGTTCCGAACTCATCGCGGGTCCTGACGCTGCTCTTGGTGAGCGTGATGCTTGGGGGTTGCAGCGGCGGGGATTTCGGTCGCACCCGCAAGGATTTTCTCAGTGACGATATGCATCGCTGGATCGGCGGCGAGGCGACGGCAAGCGTCGGCCTGCGTCCGTCGCAATTCCAGCTTACCGATAACGAACGGCTGCTTCGCGATCTGGCCTATCCGCTGATCGAGCCGCCGCATTCGCGCCCCGCCTGGAAGAGCGTGTTCGGCGATTACGCTCCGCTTCCCTCGCCATGGCGGCAGACGCCGGTGTTTGATCGCACCGCCTACGGACGCCAGTTGATCGACGAGCCGCACCGCTCGCATTCGTCGCGATATGCGCAGCTGATGGAAGATGTGCGCGACGACATCACCCGGTTCGAACCGTTTTTCTCCGATGCCGTGCGCGTGATCGAACTCGACAAGAAACGTAACGCCAGTCTCGCGCACATCTCGGAACTGTCGCCGGGCGAACGCGCCGACGCGGTCGCCCGCATGCAGGAGAATTCCCTGATCGTGCAGTGGGTGCAGCAATGCCTGGAGCGGAGAATTTCGTCCTATCGCTGGGCGCTGGACCGGCTGGTGATCCACGCGCCTGACAATATGGCGGCCGACGCCGACCGATTGATCGGCGAACTTGCCGCGCAGACCGCTAACCCGCCGGTCGCGGCGCGGCCGGTGATCGGACATGCGCTGAGCGTGCGCAGCTAGGATCGCCGCCATCCTCGAAAGCTATCGCTTGGTCGCAGGTTGAGGATTGCGGCGAACATGTAAATCGGCCGCACTCATAGAGGACGCTATCGCCTCGCTGGCGGCGCTTCGGCCTGCTTGGCCGGCGGTTCGGTCTGCACCTTGCAGCTCGATGCGGCGAGAGACGCCTCGGCCTGCGGCATCAGGCCGGGCTCCGGCGCGAGGGCTTTCAACACGATTAACCCGGTCATGGTAGGCGAATCGATGATCAACCGATCGGCCGCTGTCACGTCCTCGTCTTCCGGCAATTCGGTGTGTTGAGCCTCGGTCATGAGATCGAGTTCGATCACCTTGCGTCCGGCGGACCGGTCGTTGATGGCGTAATAGGCGACTTCGTTGCGCGTGTAGAACGACACCGAGGTATAGGCCTGACTGACGGGCACCGCGAGTTTGATCGGGCCACCGGACAGATCGTACCGGCAAATCGCGATCGCGAACGCCGGATCCATGAACGGCATCGGAGCGTTGTTCGGATCGGCCTGCGGAAGCGCGGTAACGGCGTTGAGCTTTGTCATCGGCGTGAGACGCGAATAGGCGTCCTGGGTCGCAATGCGCGGCAACGCCAGAACGCTGACCAGGTGCACGACGCCGCCCAGCAGCACGCCTGCGATAATCGTGAACAGCAAGCGGATCATGGGCACCCCACGGTCGCAATGGAAGGCATCGGCGCATCGCGCTGCGTTCGCGTCGCCACGCCAACCGGCGTATCGTAAAGCCGCAGCATCAGCGCGTAACGCTCGATTCCGCCGGTGGGGAGCCAATTTCCGGCGCGCGATCTCGACGCCACCCGTATCTCAAACGCGCCGTCCACTCCGCGAATGATTTCCTGGCTGGTGAAGCCGTAACGTTGCAGCGAATTCGCAACAAGGCGTCCATTTGAATCGAAGAGCGTCAGCGTCCAGAACCGCGCTGCGGGTGTGACGCCGCTGACGACTACGTCGCACCGCCCATCGAGCGGTCGCTTGCGGTTGTCCGTCGTCGCCGAGAAGGCCACGCCATCGCCTGTGCCGACCGGTAACTCGCCGCTGCGCGCAATCGACGCGCGTGAATACGGATCTACATCGGCGGTGCCGGTCTTGGGCCGGGCAGTCCAGGCGCCGATTGTGAGCGTGCCGAGATCGGTACCGCGCGTCGCCGTCATCCATGTCGCGCCGAGGCCAACGACGGTGGCGAGGATCAGCGCCAGCAGGGTGATGAATATCAGCCGCACGGGCTAGTGCTCCGATTCCGAAGTTCGCCAACGATCGCGGCGCCCTCTGATGCGAACTTCGGAATCAAAGGGAGCTCTAGCAAATTGATGGTTCCCAGTGCGGGTTTGAATTTGAAGTTCCCAGGAGGTTGCCGCAAAACTGATGGGAACTTTAAATTCTGGATCATGATCCGCTTAGATTGAATCGGATCATGATCTCATCTCTTTGTTTGAGCATGATCTTTTCGGAAAACCAGTTCCCACTTTTCCGGATCATTCACTAGAGTTCTTGTGCTGCACGGGCGCGGCCGCGTTGTCTGGTATTGCCGCCGCAAAGCTGTCCGGGAATGCCACGGAGTTAGACGAGACCGGCTTACCGGGCTTCACCGGATCGCCGGAGGAGGTTTTTCCCGCGGCTTTGCCGGCCTCGTCGAGCATCTTTTCCACGCGCACCAGAATATCCGCGCCGCGCTTGGTGAGGATCGGTGGTGGTCCCGGCTTGATATCAGGAGGTTTCGGCGCCCCGCTGGCCGCGATAGCTGCCGTGGTCGCGGGAGGCGGCAATTTTGTTCCCGCGCCGATGCCCGCGATCTCCTTGATCTCGACGCCCTGATGGGCCGCGACCATGATGTCGTGCCAGGTCTGCGCCGGCAGCGAGCCGCCGGTCATGCGGTTGGTCGGCGAGTAATCGTCATTGCCGTACCAGACCGCGCAGGTGAAGTTGCCGGTATATCCGACGAACCACGCGTCGCGATACGCGTTGGTGGTGCCGGTCTTGCCGGCGGTCGGAATGCCGTCGAGCGCCGCGCGGCGCGCGGTACCTTCGCTGACGACGTGGCTCATCATGCCCGCCATGTCTGATGCGACCGATGCCGGAATGGCTTGCAGCGGTTTCTTGCCTTCGCGGTCGAAGCGCCAGACCGGATCGCCGGCGCCGGTGCGAACTTCCAGCACCGCATGCGGAGTGACCGATTTGCCCTTGTTGGGGAACGTCGCATAGGCCACGGCGTGCTCGAGCACGGTGACTTCGTCGGCGCCGATTGGCAGCGACGGCGTATCCGGCAGCGGCGCCTTGATGCCGAAGCGGCGCGCAACCTCCACGATCTTGGCGCGGCCGGCCTTCGGCCCACCCTTGCCGCCGATGGCAATCGACAGTTTTACCGGAACGACGTTGATCGAGCGGGTGATCGCCTGCGTCAGCGTCACCGCGCCGGAATAGGAGTGGCCGTAATTCTGCGGACACCAGTTGCCGATGCAGACCGGG
>Ga0208991_1000007_pt1 | contig 26237 bp, 21 predicted proteins | sample MedBloCAOM3_M2_FD_187855 | JGI IMG/M metagenome (GOLD analysis project Ga0208991, IMG submission 187855) | Forest soil microbial communities from El Dorado National Forest, California, USA - Mediterranean Blodgett CA OM3_M2 (SPAdes) (version 2) | ecosystem: Environmental > Terrestrial > Soil >...
CCATCCACATCGTCATGGCCGGGCATAGCCGTTCGAAGAACGGCGTCGCTTCGCTCGCCTACTTCCCGGCCAACCACGTCTCTGATCTGACTCGTGACTAAGACGTGGATGCCCGGCACAAGGCCGGGCATGACGGGTTAAAGGCAGTAACCGCCCTCAGATCTTGTCGACGGGTTCGGGACGCTTTTCGAGCACCCGGTCGACCAGGCCGAATTCCTGCGCCGCCTCGGCGGTGAGAAAATAATCGCGCTCGAGCGCGTCCTCGACCTTCTTGGCCGGCTGCCCGGTGTGGTGCACGTAGATCTCGTTGAGACGCTTCTTCAGGTTCAGGATTTCCTGGGCATGCACCATGATGTCGGTCGCCTGCCCCTGAAAACCGCCGGAAGGCTGATGTAGCATGATACGCGCATTGGGCAGCGCGAAACGCATGTCCTTCCGGCCCGCCGCGAGCAGCAGCGATCCCATGGAGGCCGCCTGGCCGATGCACAGCGTCGAGACCGGCGGGCGGATGTATTGCATGGTGTCGTAGATCGCCATCCCGGCGGTGACCACGCCGCCCGGTGAATTGATGTAGATCGACACCTCTTTCTTCGGATCCTCGGCCTCGAGAAACAAGAGCTGCGCGATGACGAGCGTCGACATCCCGTCGTCGATCGGGCCGGTGAGGAAGATAATGCGCTCCTTCAGCATCCGCGAATAGATGTCGTAGGACCGCTCCCCGCGGGTGGTCTGCTCGACCACGGTGGGGACCAGGTAGCTCATATAGGTTTCGCGCGGATCTTTCATTTAGGCTCCTTTGGAACGAGCGGCCGGCCACGCCCCGTTGGGTTCTCGGGAGTGTCCCGCCAATGAAACGAGCCGCTGAGTCTCGTCCCAGGCACCAATTGCGGATCCCTGCCAGGGCCGGTCCCGGGCAAGGCATTGCTTGACGAAAGCTGCCACGGATTTGATCCGGGGGGCCGATCCCGGCTCGCCGGTGGCGCGAACAAATCGCGAATCCGGACTGGGGTTCGAGTCAACCCAGCCGGATTACGCCAGAAAGGTCAAAACGATCGGATATTGAGAAACGCGGTTACACCGCATTAGTGCTCGCTAAACGGCGTCATTTGGCTTATATCATGACGATCGAGCCTTTGGCGTCAAATATATCCCGGTTTCCGAAATAAAAGACGAAAGACGCCGAACGGCCCCGCTCATGCGAGAGCGGCGGTTCGCAAGCGCCGGCAGTGCTGGCCGCGCTTGCCGCGTGCGAACGGGGGTGACCAACCATGCCGGAACATAAATTCCGTCTCGGCCAGAAGGTGCGTCTCAACCGCGGATATCCCTATCGGCTGGTGTCCGAAGGCGCGTACGAGATCGTCCGCCGGATGCCCGACAGCGACGGCGAGTATTCCTACCGCATCAAGAATGCGGGCGAGTCGCACGAACGCGTCGTGAAGGAAAGCGAGATCGAGAAGGCCTGAGCCGGTCCGGCGATCTCACGCGATCCACGCGCGAAAGCGTCACGCAATAGCATCGGGCGGCGGCGCGCCGCCCGACCTATCGTGCCCATGCGCGGCATTTCCGGCTCGCCGCGCCGTCGATCACGGCATTTTTTTCAGATTGCCCAGCATGGTGGCGCAGGCTTCCGCCACGGCCGAGTTGGACGTGTCGCTGCCCGGCATCTTGGCCCAGCCACCCTTCTCGATGAAGGCGCCCTGCTGCCACGAGCTGACCTTCTTGAGCTCGGTCATGTTGGCGGCGGCGTCGGCGCTGCGCTCGAACCTGTCGACGCAGATGGGCGCGAGGGCCGCCACCAGCGTCGTGATCGAACTCTTCTGTGCCGTCTCCTTGGCGGTGTTGCCGGTCACCCAGCCGCCCCAATAGAAGCCGATGAACATGGTCGCAACCGCGCCGACGGCGGCGCCCTGAATCAGACGGGTCGGTGCATCGCCTCGAAGAAACAGAGGAAGTTCCATGGCGTCTCCTTTCGCGCGAGATCTCCCGCGGCGAGAACACCGGGAGCCCGGATGGGACCCGGTCATCGAGTTTGATGGAATGCACGGCCGCTTTGAGATGGCGTTTCCGCGGTCGCCATGATGCGCTCTATTGGGGCCGAAGTCGAATAATACCGGTAGCTCCTCAGGGGCGATTTCGCCGCACCCGCGCACGCGGCCTGCCGTTGTCGCGATCGCTTGTTGGGCAGGTCAGCGCTGGTGAATGAATTGCTGACCTTGCTCGACCGTTCGAAGTGTTGTGGGTGGGCGACAAGCCGGCACTACCCTTGTACCGGTCCCGGGGGTGGCGGTACGGAGCGACCTTGGCCCCTAACTTGCCGCCTTTTTCCGGTCAGCAGCCGTTGCCGACATCCGTTGTGGTCAACGACGAGACCTGGCGCCTCGGCCCTCTTTGAAAGCGCGACCCTGATCAGTCGCCATGATGAGTGAACTCCAACGCCGCGAGCGCCGTCCGATTGGTGATTGCGAGCTTCCGATAGATATGATGCAGATGAACCTTGATTGTGCCATCCGAAATATTCAGCAGGCGTCCCACCTCTTTGTTGGCCAATCCTTCGGCTACCAAATGCATGATCTCGCGTTCCCGCTCCGTCAGCACCATCAACACATTTCCATTGGTTGCGTTGCCGTTGCCGTTGCCGTTCGTGAGCGGAAAGAATCGTCGGCCATCGACAACCCGCCGCAAGCTTTGCAGCAGGGCACTCGGCGTCGCATCCTTGAATATCACGCCATATGCTCCCCGCGCGACGGCGGTCAACAGGTCACGATCTTCGGCGAACGCGGTGAGGAAGACGACGCGCGTCGGCAACTGCTCCGAGGTCACGGAAGCGAGGATATCGAGCCCGGGAAGACCGGGCATGAACATGTCGAGAAGAGCGATGTCCGGCGACAAATCCCGGATGGCCTGCATGCACTGCCTGCCATCGTAACAGCCCGCAACAACGTTGAAATCGTCATGGGCGCCCAAAAGACTTGTCAGCCCATACACAACTACAGGGTGGGGGTCAGCCACGACGACCTTGACGCTGCACATGCATCACTCAACGCTGAGTATGCAGCTGCACAATTTTGCGCAACGCAAAATCCTGCCCCTGCGGACACGAGTCTACACCAAATGATATATATGAATTTGACATATCCGTGACGTAAATAAGAACCGGGTCACATTTCCCGTGCTTCCCCTGAAAACGGAGGTCACGCTCGGCGCCGCAAGGAAGCGATCGGCTGAAAGCCGATATCGAGTGAGACCACCTGAAGTTTAGCTTGGGAGACGGGCACCGCAAAAATCGAAGAGGGGCCAACGAACGCGCATGGGTAGCGTGAGTTCTGGAGCGTCTTATGCGGCGGCCGATTGCTACCGTCCTCGCCGGGCCAAGCGCCTTGCTGAGAGAAGGTCTGACGCGAATCCTTGACGAAGTGGATTTCCGTGTCACCGCTTCGGCCGCATGCGTTGATGATGGTTTCTTGTTGGCGGTACCGCAAGACAGACCAATCCTGCTCATTATCGATGCGGGTGATGATTTAAGCGCAGTAGTCCCGCAAGTCGCGCTCTTCAAGGAACGGCGCCCTAATGGGCGTGTCGTCATACTTGCCGATCACGACCAGCCGGATGATTTACTCGATGTTTTTCAGGCGGGCGCGAACGCGTACTTCATTAAAATCACGCCTTGTAATGCGCTGGTCAAATATCTCGAGCTCGTGATGCTGGGCGAAACGATTCTGCCGGCCGCAATGTTATCACTCCTTCTCGATCGTACAGATGATCGCGAGGAAAATCACCAGCATGGAGCGCCCGCGCGCGACGTCACGACGTCTCCCGAGGAATATCTGGAGCCTGAAAGCCGCGATATGCCGCGGTTGTCGGAAAGGGAAAGATGCATCTTGCACTACTTGATAGAGGGTGAGTCCAACAAGGTCATCGCGCGCAAGATCGACATTGCCGAAGCTACCGTAAAAGTCCACATCAAGGCGATTCTTCGCAAGATCCGCGTCCAAAACCGTACGCAAGCGGCGATTTGGGCAATGAGCAACGCGTCATACATTTCGACGATAAGCAACGGCTCGGGTGGCCCGACCAAGCCCGCGGTCGACCCGCCGCTTGTCGCACATCCGCTCCGAAACGACGGATCGGATCGACACGACAAACCTCCTACACGTCTTCTTACCGGATTTCCGAACGGAGATTTGCTGACTGATGGAATCGGTCCGGCCAGCAGGGTAATTGCGGTCCCCCGTCCGCGCAGCCGGGGATGATCGGTGGCTCCGACCCCCGATCGTTGATACGGCGGCGATCGCTCGACCGTCGGCTGTCACCCCGTCGCATTCAGTTTGCGGATCGATCCGATGGTCCGTTCGCCAACGACGGCAGCCTGTTGGAAGACCCCTTGTTCGGCCAGCCCAGCCAAGCAAGCCAGATCCCGACACCAAGCGCGCCGACAACCGTCAGGCCGAGAACCAAAAGAATGTTCGGGCCGGACGGCGTCATGACTTTCTGAGCCGCAACAAACGATTGTCCGGTCACGCGGCTGGCCATGGCCTCGTTGAACGTCCCCTCACGCAACGCGGTTAGCCGACGCCCCAGGTCTTCGCGCTTCGCCTTACCACTCAAATAGGCAGGATGATGTACCCCATACACCGAGGAAAGCTCGGCCACTTCGCGTTCGGCGGCAGCATATGCCTCGCCCTGCTGTTGCAGCAATTGCCCCCGCAGATACTCAAACGCAACCGCATTGGTGAGCTGAGCGGCCCGCTCCGGATCGGCGGCACTGACCGACACCAAGATCAAATAGGACCTGATGTCGTTCGTGACGCCAATCCGCCGCATCAGTTGTTGCACCGCAAGATCATGGTTCGATGGCTCCGCTTGCTCCAGGCCAAGAGCAGACCGAGCTGTTGAAATAAGTCGCCAAGGGAGCGACTGGTGGGCGAAGCCCGGGTCCTCGCCGAGGGCGAGCTTGGTCACCACGGCACTCGCGGTCGCACGTGAACGGATCACGCGTACCGCGCTGTCCACGAGCGCCGTGGCGTCCACGGAGGCGGTCGGCACGCTCTTTGCGCCGCTAGCCGGCTCCTCGCGAACGAAATTGAGTTGGATCGTGGCTTCGCCTGTGTAGCTCGGGCCGATCAACACCAACGCCACAGATGCAAGAATAAGGGCCCCCGCCAGAATCCCTGCAATCAGCCACTTGCGAGACCACAGAGTCAGAATGGTACCATACACGACCCCTTCATAATGCGACTTCGGGACGACGGCCCCTTTGTTCTCGAACGCTCCCTCCTCGAGCCCAAAAGGCGTTGTCGGTCGGTACATCTCTGGCCTCTGGTGACGGGCTCGCGTGCCAGTTGCTGCGAACGATCAGCATGGGATCGGCACCTCCCATCTTGCACTGAACGTCGAGTTAAGGGCGATGGAAAAAAAGTGCCACGAGAGGTACTCCCTAAGCTCACAGCCGTATCGTTTCGGACGCGCCGGTGATCGAACGCGCTCCAGATCCGCTGGCCACCAAGCCGCGTTCTGCACCGCGATTCCCAGTGCTTGCCAAAGCCCTCTCTCGACACGCCGGGCCGCAATCTTGTATTGCGCACATCCCGACAAGCACGCGAAAACCGACGCGCGAGCCTATCGGGCTCCTCTGGCGCTCAACACGGCAGGCAGGGTCTCGAGCAGGACGTAGAGGTCGAGCCAGAGCGACCAGTTGCGAATGTAAAATAAGTCTTGCTCCTTTAGAACCTGAAGATCGCCATCGCTTCGCGATGAGACTTGCCACAGTCCAGTGAGGCCAGGCGGAACATTCAATCGAACCCCCTGGAATTGCGCGTCGAAGTGGTTGGCGTGATATGAAGGAAGGGGGCGCGGCCCGACAAGGCTCATATTACCGAGGATGACATTCCAGAGCTGCGGCAATTCGTCGAGACTGAAGCGGCGCATGAAGTTTCCGATGAGCGGCAGCACCCTCGGGTCCTGCGAGAGCTTGAAGAAACGCTGCCATTCGGCACGCGCTTGCGGATCGCGGCTCAAATGCGCTTCGAGACGCTGCTCGGCATCAGCGTACATGGTTCGAAGCTTGAATGTGCGCACCTTGGTTCCATTGCGCCCAAGGCGATCCTGGACATAGAAAGCGCGACCCGGATCGACGAGCTTGATTGCAAGCGCCAGCACCGCCACGACCGGCAAAACGACCAGTATGACGGGAATCGCGACCGCCAGGTCGAACATCCTTTTCAACAGCCGATTGTGCCATAAGCAGAGGTCGCGCCTGATTTCAATGCCGATCACTGCATCGAGCGTTCGCGTGTGTAACCACAAGCTCTGAATATTGTCGATGTCCTTGATCAACACGAATTGGCATGACGGCACACACGTTGGGCATCGCGATGTGACCGCCGCGAGATCGTCAGCGGTAGTAAAAATCGCGACTTCGAAATGAGGCCGAATGGCGCCGAGGTCCTCCGATGTCCCGATCACGGACAATGGCAGCGGCATTTGCTGCGGTCTATCTCCGACGGTCTTGATGAAGCCGATGGGGGTCAATCCCAGCTCCGGCCGGCGTATCAGCAGATGCGCTACTTTTCTACTGTCGTCGCCGCACCCGACCAGGACGGTCGACTCCCCCCATAGGTCGACGTGGATCAACAAGCTCCTCGTCACCGATTCGATGTAATGGCCGAAGAGCAGCAACAAGGTCGCCTCCGAGGACCTGGCGACGATAAAGGCGCCCAGATTTTCGATCTGCAGGGCGCGAAACGAATCGATGGCGATGAAGCACACGATGGCCATCGTCCGTTGCCGAACCCGCTCGTAGGGACTTGGACCGGATCCGGAATAGAGACCCACAACAAAAAGGGCGAGTATGAGAAACGGGGCGCCCACGCGGCTGAAAAGCGGCGTATGCAAACCGGTCAATTTTATGAACAGGTCGCTGGACGTGATGGCGGCCACGGCAGCGCCCAGATCGCCGCAAATCAGGCACATGGCGACGAGTGGCTTTCGAAATTGATAGACCAGGCCGCCGCGGCTTTTCCGGCCGCCAGTGGCAGGTCCCGACGGCCGCGCCTGTTGTAGGAGTCCGCCAGCATCGGCCATCGTCATCGCCCGTGTTCAGGACGTAGCTACCCGGGCAAAAAAGGGCCCGTCCCTCCCGCAATCAACAAGTGCGTGCTTGCGGCAATCTATCCGATAGGAATGCCGAATCTAATTGAAACGACGAAGTAACCCGATTTCTCCTCCGCGTGATGGGATTAGGCGAGCGAACGCAACGTGGCGCAGTCTCGCACCGTTCGTATGTCGAGCACTCGTGATCGATCACGGCGCCGGGATAACCCGTCCCGGCTCTCAATAAAGAACCAGCGCGCCATTCGGCTCGACACCTCTTTGGCGCAGCTCCTCCCATTCGAGGATCGCGTGTCCCCATGCGAAGCGCGCGGGGCCCCCTGTCAGCGGAGCACGATAAACATTGGCGTCGAAGACGTTGTTGCCGTCTGTGATAATCGTGAAGTTCTCGTCGCCGAGCTTGGTATCTGAGGCGCCGCCGGCGCAGGGCGCGCCTTCGAAAGTCGTCTCGTTGCGGCGAACTGTATTGTTGCGCGTTTTGTACGTCCCGCCGCCCTTCATTGGGCGACCCTGGTCGATCAGCATGATCCCGCATCCCCCCGCGCTGACCGTAACTACGTTGCCGTAGACCTCGACATCCTGGGATGCGGCGACCAGAATATCGGGACCCCATAGCCACTTGCGGTGACCATTTCCATTGTGGCGGACGATATTGTTGCGAATGGCCGCATTGAACGATATCTCGTGAAATATTCCGGCATCCTGGTTTCTCTCGACGAGATTATCTTCGTAGAGGACGTTGCGGCAATTGATGTCGCACCACAATCCAGAGCCGTTGTTGTCATAAACGTGATTGCCGCGAAGGACGACGCCGTCACTGAGGGCTAACTTCACGCCGCCGGCTTCCCAGTTGAAATTGAAACCCCGCGTGTTGTTTGCCCAGATCCGATTGTTTTCAATCAGAATGTCTCGGCCCACGCCTCCGATGCCGATCTGGCCGTTGTGGTGAATGTCGTTGTCATGCACGCGACCGCCGGTGCCGACCGTAAGTCCGCCGCCACTGTTCAATCGCACCTCGCAATTCTCCACGGTCCAGCCAACGGCACCCATGCCCTCTATTGCTCCCTTTTGAGCGATGCTTCCATATTTCTCGACGATCACGTTGCTGATCAGCACGTCCGGCGCCCCACCGCCGAACGCGAAGGCCGCTACCGTGAACTCGACCTTGCGGCCGGTTGGATCATCGACGAAGTAGAGGCGTCGGCCGGCGTAGTCATGATAGAATTGGCCGGCTTGGATGCTCTCCTTGCTTAGCACTTGAGTGAGGGGATTATCGTCGATGAAGAAGCTTTCCGGATGCGCGCAGGCAGGACTCGTTTTGGCGCAGTTACCATGTGGGCGGCCATGCTGCTCTTGTCCGCTTGCAACCCAATAGGGCCCTTCGCGGCTGAATGCCGTGAGCAGCCGGCTGCCGTTCAGAATGGCGCGACCCTCGCCGTAAAAGTGCTGACCTCGTTTCGGGCGGATAACTTGTAGCCTGTAGACCCCGTTCCTCAGGCAGAATGCGGCGTTGTCGCCGGCGCGATCGAGAGCGTCTTGAATCGAGGAGTCCGGCTCCACCGCGAGACTACCGGACGGACAGGGTTTATCGGCCACGCCCGGGGCGACCGAAGGCACGGCCGCCGGACAGCCCGGCAACGTCATCCAGAGGGTCGCCAGCGAAGTCGCCGCTCCGACCACAAACGATCGCATTCTTATCCCTCTATCGTGGGGCATCTCGCGGCTGACAGCGATAGACCATTACCGATCCGATGCCGAAGCCCATCAGGCACCAGAACCATATGCCCTGCACCGGGCCCGATAGCGCCACGTCGAATGCGGCATTGATGATGATGGACATGACGTAACAGGTGATGAAGAGGAACAGGCCGGCCCACTCGCGGTCTCCGCGCCGGCGAGCGATCCACATCGCCCGCATCAGCATCCACATCCAAGAGGCGACGACGGCCAACCACAGCACCTCGCCGGGAACCCCGGCACGTGCGAGCATCGTCATGATCACGTTGTGTGGCTCCCGCAGCGGCGCGTGATCGCGGTTCGTGCCGTCGCGAAAACCGTCCGCGTCGGCGAGATTCAATCCAAAACCCCGACCGGTCCAGAAATTTGGCCCGAACACGGTATCGTTGACGATCATGGTCCACCATTGAAAGCGCCACTCCTTCGTCCCTTCGGTCTGCCTATCCCCCGGACCCACGATGCTTACGGCGTTCTCAGCGATCTGCCGCGTGCTCAGCGAACGCTCGCTCGTCGATCGCGGTTCTCGGTAGTCCCTGGTGAGGCTCGTCTCGAGGGTATAGGCGGCAAAAAAGACCGCGAGGCCGACCGCCCCAATGGCCGCCAGCTTGCGCGCGTGACCGGACACAACTGCCGCGAAGATGACGGGAACGGCAGCGGCGAGGATCGCACCCCTGCTCTGCACGGAGATCATCGGCAAAGTCGCAACCACCGAGACGACGCCGACAAAACGCATCTTGCGCAATCCGACGAGCGTAAACACCATCGCTCCGACGAGATGCGTTGCCACTTCGCCGGGTTGAAGGAGGAGCATATAGATGTTGACTGCCGGCCAGCGTGGAATGCTGGTCTGCATGTACCGGCTGATTGCAAACAGAAATGGCACGGCCGGAAGATAGACCGTCAGGAAAACACCATAGTAACGGATGATCGTATTGATGCGGCTGGGCTTCTCCAGAAGAAGCGCGATAATGATAAAGGCGAAAGCCCCATACATGACGACGACGCTGTCGCGCAGCGCATCGAACCCGTACGCGCCCACGAAGGGCAGCGTGCGCACGAGCACCCACAACATGGCCACCGCGAGCAAAAAGCTCGGCAGGGACGCAAGCGTGGCGATGAGACAGCCCGTGCGCAAATAGACTATGGCTCCGCTTATCAGCGCGATCTCACCTACGAAAATGGGCGGGACACCGAGATAGGCAAAGCCCTTGCCATTCATCGCATATCCGAACAGAACCACCGAAAGAAGCAGCAGATAACGGTCGCCCCACTGGCCCGGTCGTGGAATGCTCGAAACGTATGCCATGGATCGTCCAACCGAAACCGGATCAAGCCGCGCAGCTCCGCCCCGATCGCGGCGACGGCATGCGCCGCTACCGCGGAACCACGTCGATCAGATTCGCTATTCCCGTTCCCCCTTGAGGGGGTTGCCAAGCAGGTTGTGTGACCGACGCGCTCTGTCGCGACGTCTCCCGCGGAAGCAGTCTTTTGACTTCTACGATATCCCCAGGCTCGAGAGCCGTCGTCTCGGTTGCCTCGAAGACGGCGCTCTGTCCATTTCGGGTCCGCGTGACGGCGATCGAGCGCCTGACCGCGACGTTGATCACACCGCCCGCGTATTGGAGTTTGACGTCGCGGATTTCGCGCGCTGACGGCAGCGTGGCCTCCAGCTCGTTGAGCCGCTCGCGCGCCTCGCGCAGTTCGACCACCGCCTGCTTTTTGAAAGACGCCTCGGCATCCTGAATTTTGAGGTCCAACTCCCCTGAGGCTATCTGCAGCCGGGAGACCTCGGCCATCAATCTCCAGACGTTCATTTCCTGGCTCGCCTCGCTGACCTTGAGCTGAAAGCCGACATTCTGGGTTGCCAATCCCTGTTTGACGAGTCGATCGATGCGATCGGTCTCCTGTTTGATCGCCTCAAGCTGCTTGGTTCCCGCCGCAATTTGTTGGTTTTCAGCTTCGATCTCTTTTTCGAGGCGGGGCTTTTGCGCACGCATCAACTCGAGCTGGCTTCGCAAGATGGCCCCCTGCGCCTCGAAGACGTCCTTTTCGTTCGCGACGATGCCGGGAATGTCTTTATTTTCCGTCGCTCCGGATGGGGTCGGCGGAGAGAAGGTGCTCAGGCCGTCGCGTTGCGCTTCAAGGCGCGCCCGTCGGATCAGCAATGTTTGTTTTTGGAATGTCAGCTGGCGAACGCGCTCGTCAGCCAGAAGAAACTCGGTGACCGCGGTGTTTTGAAGGGGTTCGGCAAGCCCAAATCCGCCGGCAAGAGCGACCGCGCTCTGCGCGGTGCTGCCGTACCGAAACGGATAGGCGCCGGGCGTGCGTACATCGCCGAGGACATACAGCGGTCGTAATTCGCTGACCCGCACGCTTACCGACGGTTGCCGAAGAATTCCATCGGCCAGCCGATCGCGAATAAATTGCTGGCATTCGAGTATGGTCAGACCCCTGACGGCAAGCGGCTCGAGAAAAGGCAAAACAATATTGCCCGCGTTGTCGATGAGCATGTCCCCTGACAGGTCCGGCTGGCCGAAAATCGTCACGGTGATCCGATCGCCGGGTGCGAGTTTGTAGGCAGCGCTGTCCCCGATGGGGTCGGCGAGAAGCGGAGCCGAGAACGCAAGACCACCGATAAGAGCCGCGATTCGTGCGCAACCGAAGAAAAGGCCGGCGGCGAAGAACCGCGACCCCACTATCGGAATCCAAACGCTTTCCATGGCCCTTCCGCTCGGGCTCGCATTTTTGGACATGTGTCCGCTCACGTCCGGCCGGGCAGGTCTCCGCCACAGCACCGGACAGTACACGGGCGTTCCCATGATCGGCCAAGAATACAACGGCTACGGATCCCCCTCGTTGTGAGTACCTATGAAGGTCGGCTCGTTTTTGATGTCGTGCTGCCGCTTGCACGACGCCTTTTTCGTCTCACGCCCGTGACCTCTATCGGCCGCCGTCAATCGTTGCGCCGGACGGGGATCGGCCCTTCTCTGCGATTTACGCGCGTGGCGCGGGCGGCATTTGAGCGTTCGGCCAACGTGGCCGTCGCCGTCGGGCGCGACGGGCCGAGACACCAGGCGCGTCCATTACGACTCTATGGGTAACTCCAATGTGCCAATGGCCGGGTCGTTTTCACACTCCGCCGTGCGGATGCCACCCGTGCTGCCACCTATGCGCAGCTTTTCTTTTCGACCGTGCCGGTCACAATCGCCATGACCAACATCGACGGGAGACGAAGATGAAAAAGCGCGCTCTTGTGACCGGCGGCGCTGGCTTTTTGGGTTCGCATTTGTGCGCCCGATTGTTGCAACAGGAATGCGACGTTCTTTGCGTCGACAACTATTTTACAGGAACGCGCCGCAATATCGAACCACTTCTAGATCGGCCGAGTTTCGATGTCATGCGGCACGACGTGAACTTTCCTCTCTACGTCGAGGTCGACGAGATTTATAATCTCGCGTGCCCGGCATCGCCGATCCATTATCAGCACGACCCTATCCAGACGACCAAGACGAGCGTGCTCGGCGCCATCAACATGCTTGGACTTGCCAAGCGCCTGCACGCACCCATCTTGCAAGCCTCCACGAGCGAAATCTACGGCGATCCCGAAATTCATCCGCAGACGGAGGATTACCGCGGTCTCGTAAATCCGACGGGGCCGCGTGCTTGCTACGATGAAGGCAAGCGTTGCGCCGAGACCCTGTTCTACGATTACCGGCGCCAGCACCAGATGGTCATCAGGGTCGCACGTCTCTTCAATACCTATGGCCCGAACATGCATCCGCAAGATGGGCGCGTTGTGTCCAGTTTCATCGTCCAGGCTCTGACCAACCAGCCGATCACCATCTACGGCTCGGGATCGCAGACGCGATCATTCTGCTACGTCGACGATATGATCGACGCTTTGACCCGCTTGATGAACGTCGAGGGCGATATCGAAGGCGCAATCAATCTCGGTAATCCGTTCGAGGTCACGATCAGGGAATTGGCCCAGCTCGTCATCTCTCTCGTAGGTTCACGCTCGCAGCTCGAGTTCCGATCACTGCCGCAGGACGACCCCCGCCAGCGCTGTCCGGATATCACGCGGGCCAAGCAACTCTTGCACTGGTCGCCCAAGGTCGATCTGAAGGAGGGTCTCACTCGGACCATTGCCTATTTCGACGCGCTGCTGACGAGTCCCACCGAAGCGAAAAAGCTCGTCTGGAAAGCGGGACAGTGAGCGACCGCGAGGTGCGCCAGGACGGTAGAGCCGACATTCTTGGCGTCCGCGTCAGCTGCATCAACATGGCCGACGCGGTCGCCACGATCGAGCGCTGGATTTGCGAGCGGCGGCAGAACTTCGTGTGCGTGAGAGATGCGCATGGCATCATGGCCAGCCGCCGGAACCAGCGGTTGCGGGAGATTCACCAGGAGGCCGGCATGGTGACCCCCGACGGGGTACCGCTCGTGTGGTTTCTGCGGCTCTCGGGCCATCGCCATGTTGAGCGCGTCTACGGTCCCGATCTGATGCGAACGATGACGGGCGTTTCGAGTCAGCGCGGTTATCGACAATTCTATTACGGCGGCGCGGAAGGCGTAGCCGAAACATTGAAGCAGATCCTGGCCTCCGCGCATCCCGCGCTCGAGGTGGTCGGTACGCTGTGTCCACCGTTCCGCGAACTGACGTCCGAGGAGGACCAAGCGGTCGTCGATGCCATCAATGCCGCGCGGCCGCACATCGTATGGGTGGGACTTGGGACGCCAAAGCAGGAACACTGGATGGCGGACCACCTCGGCCGCATTGACGCTCCGGTCATGGTCGGAGTTGGTGCCGCATTCGATTTTCTGGCCGGAACGAAGCGGCAAGCGCCCCTGTGGATGCAGCGAAGCGGGCTTGAGTGGGTGTTTCGGCTCTGCTCGGAGCCGCGGCGCTTGTGGCGTCGCTATGCCTACGCAGTGCCAGGCTTCGCGTTTCTGGCGACCGGCGCATTGCTGCGTCGCATGTTGCGCTCCCCTCCCCGCGCCCTCTCGGACGCAGCGGCCCGCAAGTAGGTTGTTCCAAATGTCGTCAGCGTCGTAAGGACGATTCAGGTGAGAACCCCCAATGCGACGCCCGTTTCCATCGCCGGCCGAGCGGCCGAAAGCGATACGGCGACGGGAAAATCGCCGGTGTTGCCTCGCGCGCAGGGAACGATTGCCTTGGCCGCCAACGCGAGTACGGCCGAGGCAAAGAAAAAATGGGCGCGGACCAAGGTTGTGGAGATCGTGTCGGGGACCCATGCGCTGGCGCTCGCAGATCAGGCGGTGGTCAGCGGTACCAGCTTTTTGACGACGGTTCTTGTCGGCCGCTGGGTTGAACCGAGCGCTCTCGGTGCGTATTCGATCGCGATCTCACTGCTCTTTTCATTGTGGTGTGTTCAGGAATCCCTGATCTCATTTCCGTACACGGTCCAGCGACACCACGCGTACGGAATGCCGGCGGAATACGCCGGCAGCTCTCTGGCCCACAACTGCCAATTGTCGGTGCTCGCGGCAGTCGCTCTGGCGATAGGCGCTGTCGCCCTCTCCGCCGGCCATGCGGTACCCGACCTGGTGGCCGCCATCTGGGTGCTGGCGGGAGTGGTGCCGTTCGTGCTGCTGCGCGAATTCGCTCGACGGTTTGCCTTCGCCCATATGCGTCTGGGACAGGCTCTGCGACTGGATCTGGCCGTGGCTGCAATGCAGATCACCGGACTTTGCCTGTTGGAGTGGACCGGACGGATGTCCGCCGCAGGAGCATGTGCGGCGCTGGGGGCGGCGTGCGGTCTGGCCGCCATTGTCTGGCTGCAGCTTCCTCGTGCCGACTTCATCATTCGCGGCGTCCATGTGTGGCAGACCATGAAGCAGAGCTGGATGCTGGGGAAATGGCTTCTCGCCGGCCAATTCACAATGTGGGTGCGAGCCTACGTCGCCTACTGGCTCTTGGCGTGGGTCGCGGGCACCGCGACGACAGGCGTGTACGCGGCGTCCATCAGCATCGTGTCGTTTGCAAACCCCTTGGTCCTGGGGTTCAGCAATCTTCTAGCCCCGCAAGCTGCGTTGGCGTTGTCCGAGGGCGGTGGGGCGAGATTGCTGCGCGAGACGATTCGGGATGCGCTACTGATCAGCTCGATCATGGGCGTCTTCTGCATTGTGATCCTGTTCACGGGCGAAGACATCATGCGACTGCTTTACCCCAGCAAAGAGTACGAAGGCCAGGGAGACACTCTCACGGTGCTCGCCTTTGCGTTACTGGCATTCGCCGTGGCAATGCCGCCGACAAACGCCCTGGCAAGCCTTCAACGGCCTCAAGGGATTTTTTGGAATGCTCTCATCGCACTCTTGCTGACTTTAGTCTTCGTTCTTTACCTGGTCCAGCAGTGGGGCGTCATTGGAGCCGCCTACGGATTATTGGTCGGCAATGTGGCCAATTCGGTCGGGCGCTGGATAGCTTTCTTGAGATGCGTGCTGAAGAACGATCCAACGGCGAGACCGGCGGGACGTCCGCCTGATGCGGTGTCCGCGAGCATAGAACAGGTGGTCCAACAGCTGACTCAAAACGCCAAAGGCGGCGGCTGGACCGTCGAGACGCTCGGCGAAGGATTTGAGGCCCATGTCTGCGCCGTCCGCTCGCAAAACCGACGGCCGATCTGGCAAACGCATCGCGCCTTGGTGATCAAGCTGTTCAAGCCGACAACACCGAACTTCGAATGGGTTCGCGAGCAATTTGAATGTCTGTCCCGACTGAATGAAGCGGTGGATGGCCGTATCATTTATGGCTGGAGGATATTCGCTCCGGCACCGTTGTACCTGTCCGGATTGCCGCTCGCGCTGGTGATGACCGCGGTGCCGGGAAAAACCCTCGAGTGCTGCCTGCAAACCGGCGAAGACGTGAGCCCCGACGTCCTGGAGTCCGCCCCGCGCGCAATCGCCGCTGCGATGAAAGGATACTGGTCGTCGGGGCGACCATACGGAGAGCTTAATCTTCGCAACATGCTGTGCGACATGGCGAAAAGAGAGATCTCGTTCATCGATTCGGGAGTGCGGGAAAAATCTCAGCTGTTTACCGAGACGACCAGACGTTGGTCCCCGGTCGCCCGCGACCTTGCGTATTTATTGTTCGAGGCGGGGACCACCATGACGATCGGCAATCGCGGTGCCCGCAGACGCAAGCAGATATTTACCGATCGGATGCTGCGCGCCTTCATCGAGACGGCGGATTCGTTCGAAGGGAAACGTCTGTTGTTGACCGAAATCGAAGCATGCGTCGACGCCCGTCTCAAGACGCTTGAGCCGTCATGGTCGCTGCGCGGACTATGGCAACTCCTCGTCAAAAAGGTCGCCGTTCATCGGATCGATGGAATGCTTCGCAGGCTGCAGGCTGGATTAGTGGAGAGGTACTCGTGACACAGGCCGTTCGCATGCAGCCGAGTTTCGGAGCGCGAATCATCGGACGCCTCGTGCGCGACGTCAAAAGCGTGTTCGGGGTAGAGTCCTATTTGCTAAATGAGGATCGCCACGTCTTGGAGCAGGTCATCTTCCCCTATTTTCTTTGCCGGAAACAATATCAGAACGTGCTCTTCGTCGGCTGCCATTGGTACACGAAAGGTTACAACAGGTACTTCGTGGAACGGAAGAACTATTGGACGATCGATATCGATCCGCGAAAGATAAAATATGGCGCAAGGCAGCACGTCGTCGACGGGATGCAAAATCTCACGCGCCACTTTCACGCCGGCACGCTCGATTTGATTTTGTGCAATGGCGTCTTCGGTTGGGGCCTGGATGCGCGCGAAGACGTCGAGAATGGGTTCCAGGCATCCTTCGATTGCCTCCGCGAGGACGGAGCCCTGGTCGTCGGCTGGGATGACGTTGATGAGCGTCGCCCGTTTCCTCTCGAGGAGTGCATCAGTTTGCGCCGTTTCGCGCCCATGCACTTCGCGCCGCTGGCCACGGCGAGGTACGTGACCGACACATCCTATCGTCATACCTTTGATTTCTATGAGAAAAAACGGAGGAACGTCGCCGAAGAGGGATCGACATGAAGGCGCTGGCATATGCGACGACGAGCTGGGACGACGGGCACCCGTTGGATCTTCGGGTGGCGGAGCTACTGGCGGCGCACGGTGTGCGCGGTACTTTTTACGTGCCAATGCGTGCGGAGAGGGAGACAATGTCGGCGGCGCAGACACGGCGCCTCGGCGCCCTCTTCGAAATTGGCGCCCACACCCTCAATCATGTCGTCCTAACCCGCACAACCGATCAACAGGCGTGGCAGGAGATTGCCGGCTCAAAGGCCTGGGTCGAAGACATCACCGGTGTGCCATGCCGCATGTTTTGCCCGCCGAAGGGCAAGTACTCCGCCCGACACATCGAGATGATTCGAGAAGCAGGCTACTTCGGCGTGCGCAGCGTCGAAATGCTTTCCCTGGATTTTCCGCGCCCGACGGCCGGGCTCGCGCTGATGCCGACGAGTGCTCAGGCTTTCCCACACGGGCCGCTGGCTCTCGCCAGAAACGCGATAAAACGCAAGGCTTTCGACAACCTCTGGCGGCTCGCCGTTCAGGGTCGAATGGTCGCCTGGCCGAAGCTGGCCCGCTCCCTGTTTCGCCGGTGCCTCGAGCGCGGCGGCGTCTTCCACCTGTGGGGCCATTCATGGGAGGTGCAACAAGCGGATCAGTGGCAACATCTGGATGACATTCTTCGACTTATGAGCCGGTTTGCATATGAGGCCGCTTTCCTTGCCAACGGCGAGGTTTGTCGGCGATTTCTGCCGCGGATGGAGCCGGTCGATGGAACTGCGGTGAAGGAAAGCGCCGTCGAGGCCAACTAGCGGAGAGTGGCGCAGTGCAGATCGCTTTGCTCCGCTCACAGCCGGTCTAGCTCGTCTCGACGTGCTCTAAGCGGGAAAACTCGCCCAATGAAGGTCGTGGTCGCACATAACTTTTACAAGCAGCCGGGCGGCGAAGATCAGTGCGTGGCGGCCGAGGTGGCGATGCTCAGAGCACGCGGCCACGACGTGACGGAGTATTACCTGCGCAACGATTCGATCGATGCGATGAGCGGACTGCAGCTCGCCTCGCGAATGATGTGGAGCCGGCCGGCGGTTCGTGAGCTACGGCAGATACTCCGTGCGCGTCGACCGCAGATTGTCCATTTCCATAACACATTTCCTCTGATTTCCCCCGCCGCCTACTATGCGGCTCGAGCGGAAAATGCTCGCGTCGTCCAAACTTTGCATAATTTTCGTTTGTGCTGTCCCAACGCCCTCCTCTTTCGCGACGGTTCCGTCTGTGAGGATTGTCTGGGAAAGGCGATCCCTTGGCGGGGCGTCGCGCACAAATGCTACCGGGACGACTACGTGGCGAGTGCGGCGGTGGCCGCGATGCTGACGATGCACCGCGCGCTCGGCACATGGCGGAATGCCGTCGACACATATATCGCCCTCACCAAATTCGGGCGGCGCAAGCTAATCGAAGGCGGCCTGCCTGCCGGCAAGATCGCCGTCAAACCCAATTTCGCCTTCCCCGATCCCGGTCCGGGCTCGGGGAATGGCGGCTATGCCATCTACGTGGGACGGCTATCGGCCGAAAAGGGCGTGAAGACGCTTCTCAAAGCGTGGCGATATCTTGGGAACGTCTTGCCGTTGAAGCTCATCGGCGATGGCCCGATGGCAGCAGCCGTGACGGAGGCCGCCGCGGAGAACGCCTCCATCCAATGGTTGGGAAGCATGCCGCTCGAAGCGGTTTACGATCTGCTCGGCGAAGCGGCAGTTCTGGTACTCCCGTCTCAATGTTACGAGGCGTTTGCTCGGGTCATCATCGAAGCTTTCGCCAAGGGCACGCCCGTGATCGCCTCGAAATTGGGAGCGATGGCCGAGATCGTCGACGATGGGCACACCGGGATGTTCTTCGAACCGGGCGATCCGCCGGATCTCGCCGCGAAAGTCCGAAGCATCATCGCAGACCCGCTCAAGTTGAAGTGCATGCGGCAGGCAGCTCGCCGGACATTCGACCGAAACTTCACGGCCGACGCGAACCACACGATTCTCATGACAATTTACGATGGTGCGATGCGAGCTGGCTCGCGGCCTGAGCTGCAAAATTGAATGTCCGGGTGGCGACATGACACGTTCAGGAGGGCACGATGCTCGCCGCAGTAACGCCGATCTCCACGGACGAGGTGCCCGGGCGGCAGGAGATGCTCCCGGCCGAGGCGGACTTCTATTCGTATTACGATTGGTGTCTCGATCCGCACCTCACTATTGGCGAAGTGACCGATCACCTCCGGGGTGAGATCGATAGGCTGAACATCGTGCCGGAGGGCTGGCAGACCGGAGAGGTCGCAACGAATGTGTTCCTGCTGTCCTGCGCGGTGCTGAACAGCGTTGATGAATATTTGCGCGGGCCGACGCTGCGGATGCCGCGGCAGTTAGCGGCAAGGCGCCTCGGGCGCCGGGCCAGATGGATGGCGGAAAAAACTGTTGGACGATTTCGCCAGCGGAACCGGGCGCAGGTGCACCGCTGGAAGGAGCGCTGGCAGGCCGGTCTGGACGATTTTCTTGCGATTTTCGCATTAGGAACCCTCGACCGGGCTTCCTTCGTCAAGAGGGGCAGCCGTTTGGCGGAGTTGTTGGGGTCGCCGTTGCCGTCCGATTTGCAGGCCGAGCACATCGGTGTTCCGTCTGCATTCGGGCGGCTTGACGTGACGCATTTCGATATCCTGGCGCTCGGTCGGCGCTTTGCGGAACGCTTTCCTGATCGCTCGCAACCGATCCTCGTTTTGGGGGTCCGAACGGGGGGCACCTACTTTGCGGCGCTGCTGCGAGCCTTCTTCAAAGCTGAAGGCTATCGGACGGTCTCCTCGCTGACCGTGCAAGTAAACAAAGGCGCGGGACAGTGGGAACGCAGCGAGTTGAAGCGATACGCCGGTCGGAAATACACGGCGGTGATCGTGGATGACCCACCGTCCACGGGGAGCGCCGTTATGCTCGCGTTCGACATTGCGTGCCTGGCGGGATTTTCGTCCGACAGGATCGTGGTCCTTGTCCCAACGGACCCCGCGAGACGCGATTGGTTCAAGTCCCTGCCCATCCGCCTTCTGGTCGCGTTGGAACCCGAACAATGGCTCAAGCACCAGCTGTGCGATCCAAGAGCGGTGGAAAGCCAATTGGCGGAGTATTTCCGGCCGCTCAATTTTGTTGATGTGACAGTCGTCACCAGTCGTCGCGCCGACGACCTCAACGCTTGCCTGCAGAGCAGCATGCGTGGGGCCCGTCTCAAGCGCATCTATGAAGTTCGACTGCGGCTGGCTCGAGGGCAAACGGAAACCCGCTATATCCTGGCCAAGAGTGTTGGCTGGGGCTGGCTCGGTTACCATGCTTTTCTTGCCGGCCGTCGGCTTTCAGAGTTCGTACCGCCGATCCTCGGCCTGCGCGACGGCATCCTCTATATGGAATGGATTCCGCAGCGTGCGCTTCCCAACGGCGGACGTTCGGAACGTAATTTATGGATCGAGACGTCGGCCTCTTATGTGGCTGCCAGAGCGCGCACCTTGAGGCTCTCAGAGGTCAAAACCGGAGGCAGAGCTCCACAGCAACATGAAAACGGCCTTCGTCTTTTGGAGAGGGTGCTCAGCAAGGCTTACGGCCGGTTTCCAACAGACCTGCTGATGTGGTCGCGCGTTCGGACGCGGCTGCGGCAACTCCCTTGCCCATACCCGACGCTCATCGATGCCAAGATGCGGCGCGTCGAATGGATCGTCGGCGCCTCCGGGCTGCTGAAGACCGACTTCGAGCATCACGGCATGGGCAAGGCAGAGCTTAACGTGAAGGATCCTGCTTACGACCTCGCCGATATCATTCTCAGTCTCGCACTTTCCCCTGAGGAGGAGACCAAACTCGTCCGAAGTTACGCCCGGGCGTCCGGAGATAGCGACATAGAGCAACGGCTGTTCATTAACAAACTGCTTGCCGGCTTTTGGGCGATGGAGCTGGCTCAAGATCATCTCTTCAGCGAGCCGCAGACCATGGGCGAGCAGCAGGAAATTCACCAGCGATTCATGAGCGCCTGGCATTTCCTGACGGTGCATACGGCGCGGTTCTGCGGAAGCTACTGCCGGCCGCAACAGGAGGCGCGTTGGCGTTCACCGCTCCTCGCACTCGATATCGATGGCGTCCTGGATCGCCGAATATTTGGATATCCTTGCACCACCGCGGCGGGGATCGAGGCTCTTTCGCTGCTGTCCGGCAACGGAGTTTCAATGGCGTTGAACACAGCCCGCTCGATTGCCGAAGTGAAGGAATACTGCCACGCCTACGGCTTGGCCGGAGGCGTGGCTGAACATGGGGGCTGTCTATGGGACGCCGTAGTTCAGCGCGAGCAGGTACTCGTCAGCCCCGAAGCAATGAGGCAGCTGGAGGAACTCAAAAGAAACCTGCAGCGGCTTCCCGGGGTGTTCGTCGACGATCGCCACCAATTCTCGATTCGGGCATTCACCTATGACGATGAGCCGCGGAGCATGTTCTCACGACTGGTGAGGTCCGTTCGCTCGTTCAGCGTTGGGCGTGGTATGCCGACCCCACTTCCCACACTTGTCATGAATCATTTGATGACGGCCTTGCAACTCGATCGGCTTTCTTTCCATCACACGATGATCGACACCACGATTGTGGCCAAGGACGTCAATAAAGGGACAGGCTTGCTGGCCCTGCGCAACTGGGTGTTGGGAGCCGATGCCGAGACAATTGCCGTGGGTGACTCGGAAGCGGATTTGCCGATGTTTCGCGTAGCCACACGCAGTTATGCGCCAGCCCAAATCGGGTGTGCCCAAGAAGCCCGATTGCTCGGTTGCCAGATATCGCGGCACCGTTACCAGCGAGGGTTCCTCGATATCGCACGCACTCTCACTCACCCGGACGGGCAGCGGGGCGAACGCTGGGCGGAGGGGAAAGCGATCGGACCAGGCCGCGGATGCCTGTTCCTGGAATTGTTGCAGGCTGCGGATGGGATCCGGGTCGGGAGTTTGATTGGTGCGCTTTTCGATCCCGCCAACTTGCTAACGCTTGTGCGTTAACGGCCGTCGAGCGTGTGGAACGTGGTCTCATGGATGTCGGTGACCAAGTGCCGCGCGCCCTTGGCCGTCGCATTGCAGGTCGGAAGCCCGCAACACCTGATCGCATCTGCCGACTGTCATGATGCCGGGTGCAGGGCGTCTCTTTGAAATACCGACGCCGGCGTTCCGTAGCTCTGCGACCCACAACGAATTGTCGTTTGAAATTTTGGTCGGAGCGGCAGGATTTGAACCTGCGACCCCCTCGTCCCGAACGAGTTTGACCGCTGACCGCTGAAATACTCAATCATTTCAGGCGAGCTTGACGAAGTTCTATCCTCCCTGTTCATGTTTGGTTGCGAAATATCTGTCGCGTTTCTGTCGGGGCAGACTGAGAGCGTTCACGGCGTTCGCCTGATGGTCACGGTGATGATGCCCGTAGACATCCTCGAAAACCTCGCGCGTGACGCCGAAGAATCCGCAAATTTCGTGCACCGGGACGCCACTCTGCGCCTGCCAAGCGATGGCGGTGTGCCGCAACGCGTGCGGTGTCACGTCCTTGCCGAGCCCCGCCGCCTTCACAACGGCCCGGAAGCCCTTGTTGATCCGTTTAACGGATCGCGACTCCCACTCGATCAGGAGGGCTGCACATCCACGCGCGATGGAGTCGACCGGGTGGCCGGGAATGGTCCCGCCGATCCGATCTGGCCGTCAGTGAACCGGCGGTGCCTGCGATGGCTGCCGCGGCGGCGGCGGCAGCACGGGCTTGCGCGCCGGGACAGCGGCTGGCTGCGGCGGAGGCGCTGAGATCTTGTTGAGGATGTCCTGCTCGGAGGCCTGGAGCTTGGCAATGTCGCCCGCCATCTGCTGCTGGCCGGAGGCGAGCTGCGCGGCCATCCGGTCGACGTCTTGCCGCACGGAGGCGAGACCGAGCGACATCTTATTGAGCTCCTGCGGGTCGATCGATGGGGCGGGTGCCGGGGATGCGACGGCGGCGGACGCGTTCTGTGCGCCGGGAGAAGACGGCGCGGCTTGCGGCGCAACCCAGCCGAGCTGCTCTGGGTACGCGGTCGCGATGATCTGCCGCGCCTCGTCGCCGTAGGACTGCCAGGCCAAGGTGCCGCCGATGCCGATGCCGAGCGTGATCAGGAAGCGGACGAAGGCGCTCAAGGCTCGCTTGCCGAGCGACGGCCGCTTGCTCGAGAACCGGTTATTTTTTGCATCGGCCGGGCTGAGCTTAACCGCGGTGGGAAAGTGGTCTTCAAAGAACTCCGCTTGTGTCGGGGGGCTAAGCGTGGAAGTCATCGGCTACCTCCCTCACTTCCGGTTGGTTTAACACAACAGGCCATCATCCTGCGACTAGAGGAAGGCGGGAGGAGAGCAGCCGTGTGGCAGAGATTGGCCCCTTAGCAGACGCTGCATCGCAGCTTTGATCATCTGCGGTAACCCTGATTTCTCAATCGCCCAGCCCATGGGGACGAAGTGCGCAAACGGATTCCGGAACTCCGCATGCAAGCGCCGGATTTTTTCGACTTGTTCTTCTGGCGCTTCGAGCAGGTGTTGCGACACACGTCGGTCCAGAAGGTCCTCGAAATCTGCCAAGCGTTCTTGTGGATACGCGCTGCCGCCTTCACCGCTCTGCCACCAAGCAAGCACCTTTTTTGCGGATTTCTTGCTCATGACCGACGTTCGCGACGTATCTTGGAGGGCACATACGAGCGCGCCCTGCAGCGCACTGTGAGCGCCAATGATCGCTCATTTCCATAGTAACGGGGTCTCACGCACGACCGGCAGAATGAGTTTCAAGAGTTCGAGCGACGAGAGAACATCCGCGCGCTCATCGAAGTCCAGATAATCGCTTTTGTCTGACACGATTAACGTTCTTTTCTTGTGCGTTTGCGCCGACAGATTGCCTACGGAAAGCACGACCGATCACGCGCGGAATCCCAAACCTGCCGGCCAACCTGTCGGTCTAGTGGTTGTGATGTGGGCTAAGTGTTGGTCGGAGTGGCAGGATTTGAACCTGCGACCCCCTCGTCCCGAACGAGGTGCTCTACCAGGCTGAGCCACACTCCGATAACGCTGGTGGGGCGCTATATAGCCAAGGGTTCCGGGGGCCGCAAGCACGATGGCGGAGCCCCTTCCGGAGTGCTAGGAAGCGCTGCCAAACCGGCGCAACAAAGCCAGAAAACCGTTTGATCCGCCTGCAAATCCAAGGTTGACACCGTGGCCCATGAGACCCTGCGGCTCGCCGAATATGCCGCCAAGCTGCGCTACCAGGACGTGCCCGCCGACGTCGTCCAGCGTGCCAGGGACACCATCACGGACGCGGTCGGAACGATCGTGTTCGGCTACGACCTGCCCTGGAGCCGGATCATCGTGGCGCATGCGCGGCGCTCGGGGCCGGGCGGCAAGAGCCGCATCCTCGGGCTCGGCGGGCCGCTGGTGCAGGCGCCGTCGGCCGCCTTCGCCAATGGGGCGCTCGCCCATGCGTTCGAGCTCGACAACCTCACCAAGCCCGGCTCGGGCGTGCATCCGGGCGCGATCCTGCTCTCGGCCGGCCTCGCGGTCGCGCAGGAGCGCGGCCTCACGGGCCGCGATCTCCTCACCGCCTTCATCGCCGGCTCCGAGGTGATGATCCGCATCGGGCGCGCCACCAAGCACACCAACGAGGCGCGCGGCTTCCACGCGCCCGGCACCACCGGGCCGTTCGGCGGCGCGGTGGCGGTCGGCAAGCTGCTCGACTTCGACGCCACCACCATGACCAATGCGCTGGGCATCGCGGGCTCGCTGTCATGCGGGCTTCTTGAGTTCGCGAAGTCGGGGACCGGCGCCATGGTCAAGCGGCTCCATCTCGGCCGCGCGGCCGAAAGCGGCGTGCTCGCCGCCAGTCTCGCGGCCGACGGCTTCACGGGACCGCAAAGCGTGCTCGAGGGCGAATTCGGTTTCCTGCGCGTGTTCTGCCGCGACTTCGACGAGGCCGAGCTGACGCGGAGGCTCGGCGACGACTGGGTGACCCGCACCATCCTGATGAAGCGCTTCGCCTGTCACATCTCGGCCCATACCTCGGTGCAGGCGATCCTCGACCTGCGCGCCGAGCACGGTTTCGCCGGCGCCGACGTCGCGGCGATCCGCATCGCCGGCAACGAGAAGATGGCGAAGGTCAACAACATCCCGTCGCCCAAGGACGTGATGATGTGCCAATACTCGATCCCGTTCAGCGTGGCGCTGGCGCATTTCCGCGATCCGCGCGATCCGCGCAGCTACGACGAGAGCGCGCTCGACGATCCGGCGATCCGCTCGCTGTGCGAGCGGGTGACGATCACGCTGGCGGGCGGTCATCACGATCACGCCACCATCGCGGCCGAGGTGCAGGTCACCCTGAAGGACGGCCGCGTGCTGTCCAAAACGGTGTCCGATTTCAAGGGCACGCCCGAGCGTCCATTGGACCAGGCCGATTTGCGCGAGCGCTTCATGCTGCTGACCCGCCATTGCGGCACGCGCGACATGGAGCGGATGTTCGCGCGGCTGCAGAACATCGAACACGAGAGCAGCCTCGACTGGCTTGCGGTCGAGGCGGCGGCGCAAGCCGCCTGACTCGCGACATGGCCAAGCGCCTGGCGGCACAAGAAGGCGATGCGATCGGCGAGGCCGCCCGCGTGCTCGCCGCCGGCGGCCTCGTCGCGTTCCCGACGGAAACGGTCTACGGCCTGGGCGCCGACGCCACCAACGCCGCCGCGGTCGCCAAGCTCTATGCCGCCAAGGGAAGGCCGGCATTCAATCCGCTGATCGCCCATGTGGACGCGATCGCCGCCGCGAAGTCGCTCGCGGTTTTCGACGCCGCCGCCGCGACTCTCGCCGCCGCCTTCTGGCCCGGGCCGCTGACGCTGGTGCTGCCGAAAAGCGCCGGCTGCCCGGTCGCCGAGCTTGCGACCGCCGGCCTCGACACCATTGCGGTGCGCGTTCCGGCCCACCCGATCGCGCGCGCGCTGATCGCCCGGCTCGGCAAGCCGGTGGTCGCGCCGTCCGCCAACCGCTCCGGCCATGTGTCGCCCACCACCGCCGACCATGTGCTGGCCGACCTCACTGAGCGCATCGACCTCGTGCTCGACGGCGGGCCGGCGCCGGTCGGGGTGGAATCGACGATCCTCGCCTGCCTGGACGAAGGCGTCACGCTGCTGCGGCCGGGCGGCCTGCCGCGCGAAGCGATCGAGCGCGTGCTCGGGCGGCCGGTGAGCGAGGCGCCGGTCACGGCCGGCACCGACGACGAGGCGTTGCTCGCCCCCGGCATGCTCGCCTCGCATTACGCGCCGCGCGCGACCCTGCGGCTCAACGCCGACGCGGTGCGG
>Ga0208991_1000008_pt1 | contig 26067 bp, 22 predicted proteins | sample MedBloCAOM3_M2_FD_187855 | JGI IMG/M metagenome (GOLD analysis project Ga0208991, IMG submission 187855) | Forest soil microbial communities from El Dorado National Forest, California, USA - Mediterranean Blodgett CA OM3_M2 (SPAdes) (version 2) | ecosystem: Environmental > Terrestrial > Soil >...
GCACCAGTGTGTTCAGTGCGGGCTACATCGCGCATGAGTTGCAGACACGCAGATTGACGGCGCGCGATCTGCGCTTCTATCACGCCATGTACCAGCTGCTGATGTTCGCCATGAATCTCGCGCTGGTGTCGAACAACATCGGACTCATGTGGGTGGCGATCGAGCTGGCGACCCTCACCACCGTGATGATGGTGGGCATCTACCGCACCAGTGCGGCGCTCGAAGCCGCCTGGAAATACTTCATTCTGGGCTCGGTCGGCATCGCGCTCGCCCTGTTCGGCACGATCCTCGTGTACCTCGCCGCGCAGGAACACCTGGGCCAGGGAATGGTCGCGATGGCCTGGGACCGCCTCGCGGCGAGCTCGGCAGGCTTCGATCCGTCGCTCCTCAACCTGTCGTTCGTTTTCCTGCTGCTCGGCTACGGCACCAAGGTGGGCCTGGTCCCGGTGCACGCCTGGCTGCCGGACGCGCACGCCGAAGGCCCTACGCCCATTTCAGCGGTGCTCTCCGGATTGCTGCTCAACGTCGCACTGTTTGCGCTGTTGCGATTCAAACTGATCATCGCCGGAAATCCGCACGTGCTCGCGCCCGGCCCGATGATGGTGACGATGGGCCTCGTCTCGGTGCTGTTCGCGGGTTTCATGCTCTACCGGCGCCGCGACATCAAGCGCATGTTTGCGTATTCCTCGATCGAGCACATGGGCATCATCACGCTCGCGTTCGGCTTAGGCGGGCCACTCGCCAGCTTCGCAGGTCTCCTGCACATGACCATGCACAGCCTGACGAAGTCCGCCATTTTCTTCGGCGTCGGATACATTTCCCAGCTCGAGGGGACGCAGCGCACCGCGGACATTCGCGGGCTGACCTCGAGTCAACCCCTGCTCGGATGGCTGCTGGTGTTGAGTGTCGTCGCCATCGGGGGGCTGCCACCGTTTGGGGTCTTCACCAGCGAGTTTCTGCTGGTGACCTCGACCTTTGCACGCGCGCCGTGGCTGGCGATTGCATTGGTCGTGGGTCTGCTGATTGCGTTCAGCGCACTTGCGCTCCGGCTTCACGGCCTCGCCTTCGGCGATACCGACAAGCGACATTCGCTCCCCGCCTGGCGGCTCGCACCGATGACGCTGCATCTGCTCCTGGTCGCAGCGGCGGGCGTCTACCTGCCCGGACCCGTCGTCGCCTGGTTCCGCCACGTGGCGAGCCAGCTGGGGTAGGAGGTAAGAGGGTGCTCAAGGCGCTGCTTGCAGATTCCTCACCGGACCGCGCGCATCACGGCTGGCCGCGCGTGGCGGTCGACTCCGACTCGTGGCGTGCGATCGGGGAAGCGTTGCGCGAAGGCAAGCTCGATCTGCTTGGGCTTTGGGGGGATGTCGGCGCCGTGCAGTGCGCGCTGTACGAGCCCGCGACGCGCCAGATCATGAGTGCTTCCCTCGACGCGCGCGCGGGCAGGGTCCCCTCGCTCGCACTGTTCCACGCGCCTGCATCGCGCCTGGAGCGCTCGGCCAGCGATCTGTTCGGTATCGAGTTTACGGGGCTTCCCGATCCACGCCCCTGGCTCGACCATGGGCGCTGGCCCCTGCAGCACCCACTCGCCGAATCGTCGCGCCCGGGCGTAGCGTTGCCGCCCTATCCGTTTCTCGGGGCCGAGGGCCCGAGTCTGCACCAGATCCCGGTGGGTCCGGTGCATGCAGGAATCATCGAGCCCGGTCATTTCCGCTTCACGGCGAGCGGGGAAACGGTGGTACGGCTCGAAGAACGCTTGGGCTACACGCACAAGGGCATCGAGAAGCTGCTGTGCGGCAAGTCGATCGACGAAGCTGCACGACTGGCAGCGCGTGTGTCCGGGGACAGCACCGTGGCGTACTCGCTGGTGTTCGCTCGCGCGGTCGAGGCCGCGCTCGAGTTCCAGCCGCCGCCGCGCGCGCTCTGGTTGCGGGCGGTGATGGCCGAGCTCGAGCGCATCGCGAATCACCTGGGTGACGTGGGAGCCATCTGCAACGACGCCGCGTTCTCGATGATGCACGCGGAGTGCGGCATCCTGCGCGAGCAGACCCTGCGCGCCTGCGCCACCGCCTTCGGTCATCGCCTGATGATGGACTGCGTCGTACCCGGCGGAGTCGCCGCGGATCTCGAGCCGCCCGGGGTGGAAGCGATCCTTTCCCTCACCTCAAGCCTGCGACGGCAATTCCCGGAGCTGGTCGAGCTCTACGAGAACACCGCCTCGCTTCAGGATCGCACGGTCGGCACGGGCGTCGTCTCGAGCGCGCTCGCCGCCGAGTTCGCAGCACCCGGCTATGTCGGTCGGGCCTCCGGGCGCTCGTTCGATGCACGGGTCTGCGTGCCCTACCCCCCGTACGATGCGGCGCCGGTCGAAATCGCCGTACGGTCCGAAGGCGATGTCGATGCGCGCGTCTGGGTACGGATCCAGGAGATCCAGCACAGCATCGGCTGGCTCGAGCGCTCGCTCGCTGCGCTCCCGCGCGGCCCGGTGCGCTTAAGCGTCCTAAGCGTGCCCGTGACCCGCGTCGAAGGCGCGGCGCTCGTCGAAGGCTTTCGGGGCGACCTGCTCGGCTACGCGCGCATCGGTGCCGGAGGGCGCATCGAGCGCTGCCACCTGCGCGATCCGTCGTGGTTTCTGTGGCCGCTGTTGGAGGCGGCGATCGAGGGCAACATCGTCGCGGACTTCCCTCTGTGCAACAAGTCGTTCAATTGCTCCTACTCGGGACATGATCTGTAGTTCCTGCTGAGGCCATCATGCGCAGACGTCTGTTCAAGAACCTCGTCACGGCACCGTGCACCGAACCCGTGAGCGAACCGACCGACCTGTTCGAAGCCGCCGGTGAAGAGCTTCGCGGCGCCATCGCCCGAAGGCTCGGGCGCAGTCTCGCCATCCGCGAAGTCGATGCCGGCTCGTGCAATGGCTGCGAACTCGAAATCCACGCCCTCGGCAACGCCTTCTACGATGTCGAACGATTCGGCATTCGCTTCGTGGCCTCACCACGCCACGCCGACCTGCTGCTCGTGACGGGCCCCGTTACGCGCAACATGCGCGAGGCCCTCGAGCGCACCTACGCCGCGACGCCCGCGCCCAGGTGGGTCGTTGCGGCCGGGGACTGCGCGGCCGGCTGCGGAGTGTTCGCGGACAGCTATGCGTGTGTCGGCGCGGTCGCGAGAGTGATTCCGGTCGACCTCGTGATTCGCGGCTGCCCGCCGACTCCGACGGACCTGCTGCAGGGATTGCTGTGGCTGCTGGGCGGCGTGCGCACCGCTGCGATCAGCCGACCCGCAGGTAGTTGAGGATTCCCCGCGCTGCCTCGCGCCCTTCAAACACCGCGGTCACGACCAGGTCGGAACCGCGCACCATGTCCCCGCCGGCAAACACTCTCGGGTTGGTGGTCTGAAACGGCTGCGCCGGGTGCGCCGACACGCGCACACGGCCACTGTCGTGCAGGCGGATCTCATGCGCGTCCAGCCAGTGCGGCGGACTGGGCAGGAAGCCGAAGGCGATGATGACCGCGTCCGCCGGCACGACCTGCTCGGAGCCGGGCACGGCCTGTGGCACGCGCCGCCCGCGCGCATCCGGCGCGCCGAGGCGCGTTTGCACCAGCTTCACGCCCTCCACCTGTTCGGCGCCCACGATCTCGATCGGTTGCCGGTTGAAGAGAAACTCGACCCCTTCTTCACGGCTGTTGCGGTAGTCGCGCCGCGAGCCGGTCATGTTGCCCTCATCGCGTCGGTAGGTGCAGGTCACGGACTCGGCTGCCTGGCGGATGGCGGTGCGGTTGCAGTCCATGGCGGTATCCCCGCCCCCCAGCACCATCACGCGCTTGCCGCGCATGCTGATGAGCGAGTGGGCAGCGCCGGGGAACCCCAGCTCGTGCCGGATGTTGGAAATGAGGTACGGCAGCGCCTCGTACACTCCCGGCAGATCCTCGCCCGGGAAGCCCCCCCTGACATAGGTGTAGGTCCCCATGCCGAGGAACACGGCATCGTATTCGTCCAGCAGGCTGCCGAACGCCACCTCGGCGCCAACCTCGCAACCGAGGCGAAACTCGACCCCCATGTCCCGCATGATCTCATGGCGCTTCTCCAGCACCTCTTTCTCGAGCTTGAAGGGCGGGATGCCGAAGGTGAGGAGTCCCCCGATGCGGGCGTGGCGATCGAACACCACCGGCTGCACGCCGCTGCGCACCAGGATGTCGGCGCACCCCAGGCCCGCCGGCCCCGCTCCGACGATCGCGACGCGCTTAGCCGTAGGCTGCACGTTCGACATGTCGGGCCTCCAGCCGGCTTTGAGCGCCTCGTCCGTGATGTACTTCTCGATCGCACCGATGCTGACCGCACCCAGGCCGTCGTTCAGCGTGCAGGCGCCCTCGCACAGGCGATCCTGCGGGCAGATGCGGCCGCATACCTCGGGGAGCGAGTTGGTCTTGTGGGACAGCTCCGCCGCCTCGAACAGATTCCCCTCCTCGATCAGCTTCAGCCAGTTGGGGATGTAGTTGTGAACCGGGCATTTCCACTCGCAGAAGGGATTGCCGCAGGCGATACAGCGCCCCGCCTGCTGCGCCGCGCCGCTCGCATCGTAGGACGCGTAGATTTCGCGGAAATTGCCCACCCGCGCCTCCACCGCCGTCTTGGGGGGGTCTGAGCGCGGGATGTCGAGGAATTGCAGGTTCTTGTCGGCCATGCGTGGCGCAACCTTCAGGCCGCGCGCCGCAGGCTGTCGATCAGCGAGTCGATGGAGGCCGCCTTGGGCTTCACCACCCAGAACTTGGGCAGATACGTGCGCAGGTCGTTCAGGATCTGCTCGGCCCAGGGGCTGGCGCTCTCGGCGACATGCCGCTCCAGCAGAGCCTCGAGGTGCTGCACGTGCGATTGCATGGCCTCGGGGTGAATGCGGCTGATGTCGATCAGCTCGTGGTTGTAGCGATCGACGAAGTTGCGCTCCAGATCCAGCACGTAGGCAAAGCCGCCGGTGAACCCGGCGCCGAAGTTGATCCCGGTGCGCCCCAGCACGCACACCGCGCCTCCGGTCATGTACTCGCAGCAGTGATCCCCTGCCCCCTCGATCACCGCGACCGCGCCTGAATTGCGCACCGCGAAGCGCTCACCGGCAAGTCCTGCGGCGTACAGCTCCCCGCCGGTGGCGCCATACAGGCAGGTGTTGCCCATGATGATCGTGTCTTTCGCCACGAAGCGCGCGCGGCTTGGGTGGCGCAGCACGATCCTGCCGGCCGCCATGCCCTTGCCGACGTAATCGTTGGCATCGCCTTCCAGGTACAGGTTGAGGCCGCCGGCATTCCATACCCCGAAGCTCTGCCCGGCGTTGCCGCTGCAGCGCACGGTGAGCGGCGCATCCTCCATGCCGTAATTGCCCCAGCGCCGCGCAATCTCGCCCGACAGGCGCGCGCCGATGGAGCGGTTGAAGTTGCTGAGCTCATAGTGCCATTCGCCCCCGCTCTTGTTCTCGATGGCGCCCAGCATGTCGCGCACCATGCGCTCGGCGAGCTCGCCCCGATCGAAGGGCGCGTTGGAGGGCGTGAGGCAGTACTGCGGCGCATCGGAGGCGAGCCCGCCGGCGGACAGGATGGGGGTGAGGTCGAGCTTGCGCTGCCGCGGCGTGACGCCGCTTTGCACCTCCAGATACCCGGTGCGGCCGATGAGCTCTGCGAGCGTGCGAACCCCGAGGGAGGCGAGGATCTCGCGCACCTCCTCGGCCACGAAGCGGAAGTAGTTGATCACCATCTCCGGCAGGCCGGTGAAGTACTTCGAGCGCAGCACGTTGTGCTGGGTCGCAATCCCGGTAGTGCAGTTGTTCAGGTGGCAGATGCGCAGGTACTTGCACCCCAGCGCCACCATCGGCGCAGTGCCGAAACCGAAGCTCTCCGCGCCGATGATCGCCGCCTTCACCACATCGAGCCCGGTCTTGAGCCCTCCGTCGGTCTGCAGGCGCACGCGGTGGCGCAGATCGTTGCGGCGCAGGGTCTGATGGGTCTCCGCGAGTCCCAGCTCCCACGGCGTGCCGGCGTACTTGATGGACGACAGCGGGCTCGCGCCCGTGCCGCCGTCGTATCCGGAGATGGTGATCAGGTCGGCGTACGCCTTGGTCACCCCGGCGGCGACGGTGCCCACCCCGGGCTCCGCCACCAGCTTCACCGACACCAGCGCCTGGGGGTTGACCTGCTTCAGATCGAAGATCAGCTGCGCCAGATCCTCGATCGAGTAGATATCGTGATGCGGGGGCGGGGAGATCAGCCCGACCCCCGGGCGCGCAAAGCGCAGGGTCGCGATCATGTCGTTGACCTTGTGACCGGGGAGCTGCCCGCCCTCCCCGGGCTTGGCCCCCTGGGCGATCTTGATCTGCAGCACTTCGGCGTTGATCAGGTACTCGGGGGTCACGCCGAAGCGCCCGGAAGCCACCTGCTTGATCTTGGAGTTGCGCTCGGTGCGATAGCGCGCCGGATCCTCGCCCCCCTCGCCGGAGTTGGAGCGCGCGCCGAGACGGTTCATGGCGATCGCGAGCGCCTCGTGCGCTTCGGGCGAGAGCGCGCCGAGGGACATGCCGGCGCCGTCGAAGCGCGCCAGGATGGCCTCCGCCGGCTCGACCTGCGCGAGCGGGATCGGGCGCGCGGCGCTCTTGAGCGCCAGCAGGTCGCGGAAGGTGGAGGCCGGCCGCCCGTTCACCAGGCGTGCGAACAGTTTGTAATGCTCGTAGTCCCCGGAGATCACCGCGGCCTGCAGGGCGGCGATCACGTCCGGGTTGTACATGTGGTACTCGCCGCCGTGCATGTACTTGAGGAGCCCTCCCTGGGCGATCGCCTCGCGCGGATTCCACGCGCGCGCGGCGAGCTCCTTCTGGTCGGCCTCCAGATCGTCGAAGTCCGCGCCCTGCACGCGGCTCGCGGTGCCCGTGAAGCACAGCTCGACCACCTCGTCCGCCAGTCCCACGATCTCGAACAGCTGCGAGCTGCGATAGCTCGCGATGGTGGAGATGCCCATCTTCGACATGATCTTGAACAGGCCTTTTCTCAGGCCCGCACGGTAGCTGCGCCCGAGTTCCAGCCGCGCCGCGAAGTCGAGCTTGACACGGCCGCGGCGCATCATCTCGAACAACACCTGGTACGCCATGTACGGATACACGGCGGTCGCTCCATAGCCGATCAGGCAGGCGAAGTGATGCGGCTCGCGCGCGGTGCCGGTCTCGACCAGCAGGTTGCACTTGCAGCGCAGGCCGGTCTTGAGCAGGTGCTGATGCACGGCTCCGGTCACCAGCAGCGCGTGCGCGGGAATGCGGCCCCTGACCAGGTAACGATCCGACAGCAACAGCACCAGCTTCCCCTCGCGCACCGCGCTCTCGGCCTGCGCGCACAGGCGCAGGGTCGCCTGGCGCAGGCCCTCCGCGGGCTCGTACTGCAGGTCGATGAACTCGTGCGTGACCTCCTCGATCGCCAGGATCTGGCGCAGCTTCCTCTGTGAGAGGATCGGCGAGCCGAGCACGATCTGGCGCGCGTGTTCGGGCGCGGGCTCGAAGATGTTGCACTCCGGCCCGATCTGCGTCTGCAGCGACATCACGATCGATTCGCGTAAGCTGTCGATGGGCGGATTGGTGACCTGGGCGAACTGCTGGCGGAAGTAGTCGTACAGCGAGCGCACCGTGTGCGACAGCACCGGCATGGGCGTATCGTCGCCCATCGAGCCCACCGCTTCGTTCTCGTCCTGCGCCAGCACGCGGATGATGTCGTCGCGCTCCTCCTGCGTGACGTTGAACATCTTCTGATACAGCGACAGCGTGTCGCGATCCATGGGCTCGGCCGCGAGCCGCGCATCCACCAGATCGCTCTCCAGATAACGCACTCCCTGGCGGAGCCAGCTCTTGTAGGGATGGCGGGCCTTGAGGATCTGATCGATGTCCTGGGAGGCGAGCAGGGTGCCGGTCTTGAGGTCGAGCGCGATCATGTCGCCGGGACCGAGCTTGCCCTTGCGCACCACGTCCTCGGGCTGGTAGTCCCACACGCCGGTCTCGGAGGCAATGGTGAGAACACGGTTGCGCGTGATGCAGAAGCGCGCGGGGCGCAGGCCGTTGCGATCCAGCGTGCACAGCGCATAGCGGCCGTCGGTCAGCACCACCCCGGCCGGGCCGTCCCACGGCTCCATGTGCACCGAGTAGTACTCGTAGAAGGCGCGCAGATCCGGGTCGAGCGTATCGAGGCCGTGCCAGGCCGGCGGCACCAGCAGCCGCATGGCATGCAACGGATCGAGCCCGCCCATCAGCAGCACCTCGAGCATGTTGTCGAGGGTCTGCGAGTCGGAGCCGCTCATTGATACCAGCGGCAGCGCCTCCTGCAGGGCGGGCAGGAGCGGGGAGCGCAGCAGCGGTCCGCGCGCCGTGGCCCAGTTGCGGTTGCCCTGAATGGTGTTGATCTCGCCGTTGTGGGCGAGGTAGCGATAGGGGTGTGCGAGGCGCCACTGCGGCAGCGTGTTGGTGGAGAAGCGCTGATGGAACACGGCCACCGAGCTCTCCAGGCGTGGGTCGGCCAGATCCGGATAGAACTGCGCCAGGTACTGCGGCATCACCATGGCCTTGAACACGATGGTGCTGGCCGAGAGACTCGGCACGTAGAACACCGGATCCGAGTGCAGAGCTTTCTCGGCCAGGCGGCGCGCCATGAACAGGCGCCGGTTGAACGCCGCTTCATCGATATCCGCGCTCCCGGCTTTCACGAACAGCTGCTCGATGACCGGGCGCGTCCTCAGGGCTTCCGCGCCGCAGGCGGATGGATCAACCGGCACCTGGCGCCAGCCGGCGACTTCCAGTCCCTGCCGCGTCAGCTCGGTGGCGAGCGCCACGCGTGCTGCGCCGGCCTGGCGCGCATCGCGCGACAGAAAGACCAGCCCCGAAGCGAAGCGCGGGCTCAACTCGATGCCGGCCTCCGCGGCCACCGCGCGCAGGAAGGCTTCCGGTCTCTTCAGCAGCAGGCCGCAACCATCCCCGGTCTTGCCGTCGGCGGCGATCGCGCCGCGATGCGTGAGGCGATTCAGGGAAGTCATGGCGGTGCGCACCAGCCAGTGACTCGGCGCATCGTCGAGGCTCGCGATCACGCCAAATCCGCAGCTGTCGCGCTCGTACGCGTCTTGATGAAGTCCTGCGGGCGGAGCGTGCATGAGGCGGCCTCGAGGTTCTTCAGGCGGCAGCTGGGCCTGCCCCGCGGCCAGCAAGCCCGCGGGGTCAGACACTGCCCAATTCGTGCGCTCAGGAGATCCGCAGGACCCTTAGGTCCGCGAATGTCAGTCGAGGCCGGACGGGTGAGACCGTGCCATCCCGTCGATCGACTGTCTTACACCATCACTATGCGTTCGATAATACCGGCACCCGAGGGGCTTGCAAGAGCGTTCTGCTAGGGACGCCTGCGGACGAACTGCGGAATCAGCTGTGCCTTGGCCGACAGCTGTACGAGCGTTTGCGCACGCCTGAGGCGCGTCGCCTCGGTGCGGGCGCTGAGCACCCACCAGGTCGCCGCCCGGCGGTACGAGGGTGTCTGGGCGAGGAAGAACTTCCGTGCCGCGGCATTGCGCGCCAGCATCCGGGCATACGGCGCGGTCAGCTCCTGCGGCCGTTGCTCGTAGGAATAGCGGCCCGAACGGTTCGGCCTGCGCGCCTCGAACGCCGAGAGACCCGCCGGGGTCATGCGCCGTTGCGCGGCGAGGGTGCGCGCCCGGCGGGTGTTGACCGTGCTCCAGACGCTGCCCGCCCGGCGCGGAGTGAAGCGAATCGTGTAGCTGAGCTCATCGACGCGTTTGCGGATGCCGTCGATCCAGCCGTAGCACAGCGCCTCATCCACCGACTCGGGCCAGGTGATGCCCGGCTTGCCGGCAGCGCGTTTGTAGAAACCCGCCAGCAGCTCCGCGGCCGTGGCGTGATGCCGCCGCAGCCAGGTGCGGAACTCGGCGGCGGTGCGAAAGAATCTTGGCTTCATGCGCGCGCGAATCCTTCAGAACCGCTCCTTGCCCGGCAGCTGCAGGTTGTTGATCCGGGTCCGTCCGAGCGCCTTCAAGAGCAGGTTGCGGCCCGAGCGCAGCAGCGGGTACAGGAGCCTCGCCCGGCTGCGGGAGCCGAACAGCCAACGGTTGATGCGGTTGAAGGCGCCGGCTGCGCCGCCCATCGCGGCCAGGGCGTGGATGGCGTCGGCGCCGTAGTACAGAGCGCCGTCCACTTTCAGCACCATGCCCTCATCGATGTCGAGTCCCTGCCGGCTGACATCTGCCATGACTGGCGTGTCCTCGCGCGCATTCACCAGGCGCAGCCCCGGGAGCGATTCGCTCCCGCGGGCTGCGCGGCAGTAGGCGTCGCACAGCGGGCATTCCCGGTCATAGACCAGCAGGATCTCGCGCGTCGTCATGCCGCCTTGAACTCCCGCGCCAGGGGAGCAAACAGCGGCGAGCCGCGGAAACGCACCAGCATGCGCATGTTGAAGAAATGCATGCAGCCGAGCAGCACGATCACCAGGCCTATCTTGGTGCTGAGGAATTCCACTGCACTCACCAGACCGGTCGGCTTGTCCCCATAACGCAGCGCCAGGCAGACGAAGCCAATATTTATCAGATAGAACCCGACCAGGAGCAGATGATTCACCGAGTCGGCCAGCTGTTCCCGGCCGTGGAAATTCTCCACCAGGAAGACGCGGCCGTTGCCGTGCAGGCTCCTGCCGACCCAGATCGTCACCGCCAGACTCACCGCCACGTACACGAGATACGTCCACAGCATCATGTGCGCTCTCCTTTTGTTATATAGTTAGCTCATTCGCTAAACATACTAGGAGTACTTAGCTAATTAGTCAATAGGCTAATTATTGCTATGCCCACATGCCCCTCGACAAGGTATTCGCAGCCCTCTCTTCCACCGTGCGGCGCAAGATCCTGGCTTATCTGTCGGCCACCGAGCTGACCGCGGGCGAGATCGCGGAGCGCTTCGCGATCTCCAAGCCCTCCATTTCCAAGCACCTCTCGATCCTTGAGAACGCCGGCCTCATCGTCGGCGAACGACGCGGACAGTTCATCCACTACCGCCTGGTGCGCGATAACCTACTCAACACGCTGAACGGCTACCTGCAGGAGGTCTGCCCGGTGTCGCGGCCGCTGAAGCGCGAGAGCGCCCGGCTGGCCAAGAGTAAGGGTTAGCGGCGGGGAGCCCTCAGGGCGGCTCGCGCACCGTGAGCGCGATGTTCACCAGCTGCGTACGGCGCACGACCTGCAGCGTGAGCGCGCTCCCGGGCGGCACGCGGCTCAGGCGGCGGTGCAGCGCATCGACGCCGTCCACCGGCTGATCGTCCACGGCCACGATCAGGTCCCCGGGCTGCAGGTCCGACTCGGCGGCCGGTCCCTGACTCTCGCGCGACAGCACCTCGACCGCGCGCGCCGCGCGCAGGCCCAGCGCCCGCACCAGTCGCAGATCGAGCGGCCGGTCGCGCGCGCCCACGCCGAGCCAGGCGCGGCGCACGCGCCCCTGGGTGAGGATCTCCGTCAGCACCCATTGCGCGGTCGAGGCGGGAATGGCGAAACCGATGCCCTGCGCCATGGCGATGATCGCGGTGTTGATGCCGGCCACGCGGCCGTGCCCGTCCACCAGCGGCCCGCCGGAGTTTCCGGGATTGAGCGCCGCGCTGTGCTGCACCACGCCCTCGATCAGACGTCCGTGACGGCTGCGGAGCGACCGTCCGAGCGCGCTCACGACGCCCGCGGACACGGTCGACTCGAACCCGAATGGATTGCCGACCGCGACCACGAGCTGACCGGCGCGCAAGCGCTGCGTGCCGGCGAGGTGCGCGTACGGCAGAGCCCCGGCCTGCGCGCGCAGCACGGCGAGATCGGTGGCCGGATCGCGGCCGGCGACGATGGCCGGTACGCTGCGACCGTCGACGAACGTGACGCGCGCCTGCGCCACGCGCTGCACGACGTGCTCGTTGGTCAGCAGATACCCGTCGGGCGTCACGACCACCCCCGAGCCCGCGCCACCGCGCGCCTGCTCGGCTTCCGCGGCGCCTCCCACGTACACGCTGACCACCGCCGGACCCACCTCCTCGACCGCGCCCACCACCGCGGCGGAATACGCATCGAGGGGGTCGGGCGGGGACGAGGGCTCCGGCGACACGACATCGAGCATCACGCAGGCATGGGGGACCGGCCGGACAAAAACAAGGGGCGACGCCCGCCTTGAGGCCGGCGCTGCTGTTTCCTGCCAGAATCGCGCAGGCGCCATGATCTCCCTCGCCCAAACCGCCATCCTGCTGGCCGCCGCCGTCGTCGCGGTGTCGCTGTTCCGCTTCGCGAGGCTCAGCTCGATCCTCGGCTACGTCGCCGCCGGGCTCGTGATCGGGCCCTGGGGCCTCAACCTCATCGGTGACATCGGCCGCATCCTGCAGGTGTCGGAGTTCGGCATCGTACTGCTGCTCTTTATCATCGGCCTCGAGCTGCAGCCGACGCGGCTGTGGGTCATGCGGCGCATCGTGTTCGGGCTCGGGACCGCGCAGGTGGCGGTGTGCAGCGTGCTGCTCGGAGCGGGGGCCTGGGCCCTGGGCCAGCCGCCGGTCGCCGCAGCCGTCATCGGCTTCGGCCTGTCGCTGTCGTCCACGCCGCTGGTTCTGCAGGTGCTGGCCGAGCGCGGCCAGCTGAAGACGCAGCACGGGCGCGCGGCGTTCGGAATTCTGCTGTTCCAGGATCTCGCCGTGCTGCCTGCGCTCGCGCTGCTGCCGCTGCTCGCGCCGCTCCCGGGGACTGAGCACGCCGGTGACCCCTGGTGGGTCGGGCTCTTGAAGCTCCTCGCGGTGATCGCGGTGGTCATCGGCGGCGGGCGGCTGCTGTTACGGCCGGCGCTGCGGATCGTCGCGCGCGTGCGGGTGAGTGAGGTGTTCACCGCCGCGGCGCTCCTCACCGTCATCGCCACCGCGCTCCTGGTCAATCTGGTCGGCCTGTCGATGGCGCTGGGCGCGTTTCTCGCCGGCGTGCTACTCGCCGACAGCGAGTTCCGGCACGAGCTCGAGGCCGACCTCGAGCCGTTCAAGGGGCTGCTGCTCGGGCTGTTTTTCATCGCCGTCGGCATGTCGGCGAATCTGGGTCTGCTGAAGTCCGAGCCGCTGACGCTGCTGGCGCTGACCGCCGGATTCCTTGTCATCAAGATCATCGCGGTGACCGCCTTAGGCAAGCTCGCCCGCCAGCGCGGCGACTCGGCCCGGCGGCTGGGATTCGCGCTGCCGGCGGGCGGGGAGTTTGCCTTCGTGCTGTTCACTCTCGCGGCGCGCGAGAGCATCCTCGACGCCGCGACCTCGGATCTCCTCATTCTTGCCGTGACGCTCTCGATGATGCTGGGTCCCTTGCTGCTGATCGCGCACGACTCAATCATCAAACGCTGGCTCGCTCCGCCGCAGCAACCCTACGACGCCATCGAGGAGCACGATGTTCCGGTCATCATCGCCGGCTTCGGGCGCTTCGGTCAGATCGTGGCGCGCGTCCTGCGCGTGAAGGGGCTGCCGTTCACCGCGCTCGACAGCAGCCAGACGCACGTGGATTTCGTGCGGCGCTTCGGCAACAAGGTCTACTACGGGGATGCCTCGAGGCTGGATCTGCTGCGCGCTGCGGGCGCCGCGGGCGCGCAGATCCTGGTGCTGGCGATCGATGACGTCGCCGCCTCGACCCGGACCGCCGTGCTGGTGCGCGAGCAGTTCCCGCGCCTCAAGATCTTCGCCCGCGCGCGTAACCGCCAACATGCCTTTGCGCTCATGGACGCGGGCGTGCGGGAGGTGATCCGTGACACCTACGCCTCGAGCCTGGAGATGGCGGCCTCGGTTCTGGAGGCGCTCGGGGAAACGCCGGCGGCGGCGCGCGAGGCAGTGCGCAGGTTCCGCCAGCACGATGAGGCGACGCTTGCCGCGCAATACCAGGTCAAGGAGGATGAGGCCAAGTTCCTCGCCACCTCGCGCGAAGCCGCGCAGCAGCTGGAAAGGCTGTTCGAGGCCGACCGGATCAAGCCCGAGTAGCCCATGGACGAGGCGCGCAGCATCCGTGAGTTCTGGTTCGGCAGGCTGCCGCTGTCCGCGGACGGCTTGAATCGCCGCATCCGCTTCTGGTTCGGTGGCGACACCACGGAACTGGGCCGACTGCGCGACGAGCATATGCGCGCTCGCTTCGGTGAGCTGCTCGAGCTCGCCGCGAGCGGGGACCTGGCCAACTGGGCCGACGGTCCGCGACGGCGCCTGAGCCTCATCCTGCTGCTCGATCAGTTCCCGCGCAACATGTTCCGCGGTAGTCCGCGCGCCTTCGCCCACGACGCCCAGGCGCTCGCACTCACGCTCTCGGGCATGCAATCAGCCGCCGACGCCGCGCTCGACGTGGTCGAGCGGATGTTCTTCTACATGCCGTTGCAGCACGCCGAAAGCCCTGAGGCACAGGACGAATCGGTCGCCGCCTACCGGCGACTGCTCGCCGAGGCACCCCAGGAACTGCGCGGACCCTTCGGCGGGGCGTCGCGTTCGGCCGAGAATCACCGCGCGATCATCGAGCGGTTCGGCCGCTTCCCTTACCGTAACCGGGTGCTCGGTCGCGCGAGCACGGCCGCAGAAGAAGAGTGGCTGCGTAAGGGCGGCGAGCGCTTCGGTCAGTAATCGCTCGCGAGGTGCTCGAGACTGCGGATACGGCGCTCGAGCTCGCGCTGGGCTTCGAGCAGCTCCAGCGCCAGCGCCGCGCCGCTGACATTCACGCCCAGATCGCGCATCAGGCTGCCGACGACGCGCAGGCGCGGTAGCGCCGTGGCCGGAATCTGCCACTGGCCGGGAGGTATTTCGCGCGGCGCAACGACCCCGAGCTCGGCGAGCTCCAGGACCGCGCCCAGATCAAGCCTGCACAGCTGGCAGATCTCGGTGGCGGCAATCCAGTCACCTTCGCCGAGCACGTGAGCTTCGAGCCGATGAGTCACCGTCATGCATCACCTCGACAGGTTCGCGCGCGGATCGAAATTGAGCTGGCTGCGCATCTCCTCATACAACGCTTTCGCCTGCGGTGAGTCCGCGGGCGGCAGCACCACTTTCAGTTGCACGTACTGATCCCCGGGGGCTTGGCCCGGCAGGCCGCGGCCGCGCAGCCGCAGCTTCTGACCGGACTGGGCGCCGGCGGGAATGTGCATCTCGACCGGGCCGCCCAGTGTCGGCACCGTGACCGAGGCCCCGAGAGCGGCTTCCCAGGGGGCGACCGGAAAGGTGAGCGTCACGTCGCGACCCTCGAGCTGAAACAGCCGGTGCCCCTCGAGGTGCACCTCGAGATACAGATCCCCGGCTTGCCCTGCGCCGGTGGCCGGTTCGCCCTGGCCGGCGAGCCGGATCAGCTGCCCCTCGGTGACGCCGGCCGGAATGGTGACGCGCACGGTGTGCGTGGTTAACTCCACCGAGCCATCGGGTTTCACTTCGGGGCGCCTGAGCTCGAGCGTGCGCGTCGTGCCGCGGTAGGCCGCCTCGAGATCGATCGCGACGCGCGCGTGATGATCGCGCCCGGCGCCGCGACCGGCACTCGCGAACGGCGTGCCGCCACCGAACAACGACGAGAAGAAATCGCTGAAATCCTGGTCGCGAAACGCGCCATCCTCCGCCGCTGCCGCGCCGCGGCGTCCCGCCCGGCCAGGTCCGCGCCTGGCGCCTCCGGGGCGCCCCGCGCCGCCGGAGAACTCGAAGCCGCTGCCCCAGTCCGGGGGCGGCCGGAACTGCTCGCCGGCTTTCCAGTCGGCGCCGAGCTGGTCGTACGCCGCGCGCTTCTGGGGGTCTTTCAGCACCTCGTAGGCCTCCTGCATTTCCTTGAAGCGCGCCTCCGCGTTCGGCTCCTTGCTCACGTCGGGGTGGTACTTGCGCGCCAGCCGCCGGTAGGCGCTCTTGATCTGATCCGCGCCTGCGGCTCGCTCCACGCCCAGGACCTTGTAGTAGTCACGGAATTCCATGTTCACCCTGAGCCGGTCGCGACGTGCCGCGCGGGAAGGGGATTCTAAGCTGCGCACCCACGGGGTGCGTAAACGCCCGACCCGGCACCATCGTGATGCACGGCGCCCGTCGCCGGCTCGCGGTGCGCGGGCGCTCGTTGCCTTACCGGGGCACGGAACTTGCTTTAACGACCCAGGCGGCAACGGAGGGTGGCCACCAGATGCGCTTGTCCCGACCCCCGCCCCTGAGAAACCTGCGGGCGTTCTGCGCGGCTGCGCGCCAGGGCAGCTTCAAGTTCGCCGCCGTTGAGCTGTGTCTGACGCCCTCCGCGGTGAGCCACCAGATGAAGGAGCTCGAGGCGGCGCTCGGGGTGCGCCTGTTCGAGCGCAAGACGCGCTCGCTGGAGCTGACCACGGTGGGTCTGCGCCTGCTGGAGGAAGTGGAGCCGCTGCTCGACTCGCTCGACAGTGCCCTGGCGCAGCTCGCGCGCAGCAGCGGCCGGCAGACGCTGCGCGTGCGGCTGCCGGCGTTGTTTGCGAGTGAGCTGTTCATTCCGCGCCTGGCGAGCTTCTGTGAGACGCATCCGCTGATCGACGTGCAGCTGGATACGCACGATCCGCGCCCGACGAGCCATCCGCCCACCGCGGATGTCTCCATCCTGCTCACCGACTCGGCGCCGCCGGGATTGAAGAGCGTGCGGCTGTTCTCCAGTGCGCTCGCCGCGGTGTGCGCACGCGAACACCTCGCCAGCGTCGCGCGCATGGGGCGCGAGGTGTTCGGCGCGCTGGCGTTGATCGTCGACCGCACCCGGCCGTTTGCGTGGGCGAGCTGGGCCGAGGAAGCGGGCCTCGAGACACCGGAACCGAAGCAGGTGATCGAGCTCGACACCATGTCGGCGGTGGTGCGCGCGGCGGAGCGCGGCCTCGGCATCGCACTGGTGCCCACGCTGTTGTGCGACTCCTGGCTGCGCTCGGGTGCGCTGGTGCGCGTGTTCGCGGTGGAGCTCGCCACCCGCGACGCCTACTACCTGGTGAGCCGGCCGAAGGATGCGGACCGCCCGCAGGTGAAGGCGCTCACCCACTGGGCGCTCGCGCAGTACCAGCGTGGATGAGTCCCCGTCATCCGTCGGGTCAATTCTTTTCGTTTGTCGCCGCGTGCCGCCGGTACGTATCGTCTCTAGCAGACTTGCCAGGATGACCGGAGTGGGAGACGGGGTGTCCTATTCGATCCCCCTCGAGCGTATGCCCCGTCTCCCCTCCGATCACCGTCTGGAAAAAAATGCGCCGCGAGGCGGGGGAAATCGCATCGCGGCGCGCAGCAGCGAACACGGGGATTTGTTCGCAACTGGACTGGGAAAAGCAAGGGCTATGCCAGACCGTAAAGCCTAGCTAAAACAGTAAGCTATGGATCCGTAGCCGCGGCACGGTGACGTGAATTGTCATTTTGGAGCAGGGGGGGCCATCATTGGCCCCGCGCGCGGCAAGGCCGGCGGCCCCGTCAACCCGGGCGGCGTACGGTCAGTGCGGCAGGACCGGCACGCAAGGCTGCGACCGTTCCCTGAGCGAATCGCAGAGCGCACGCGCCTGCGCCTCACCCGCCGCGGGCGCCTGCAGCCGATAGAGCTGCCCCGAGGTGTCGCTCGCCGCAACGATACGCGGTGACAGGCCGCCGAGCTGCGCACCAAAGCGCCCCTGGAGCCGTCGCCATTCGCGGTCCGCGCTCGCTTCGCTCCCGAATGCGCCCAGCTGCACGCCGTACGCCTTGCCCCCCGTCCCGGCGGCCGGGCTGCGGTCGCGCGCTGGCGCCGGCTCCGCGGGCCCTGCCCGGATGAGCGGCGCGACGACAGGTCCCGCGGCGGTGTCGCGCACGGCGGGCGGCGCGGTCGCGGTCGCGAGCTGCAACGCGCGCACGCCGGACGGCCCCTGAGGCGCACCTCCCGGCTGTGCACGGGTCGGCGATACCAGGCGCGGCGCGGATCCCAGGGCGAAGGCCTCGATGCGGATGCGCGCCTCCTCGGACCATTTCCCACTCGGGTGCTGGGCCAGGAACGCCCGATAAGCATCCGCGGTTGCGAGTATTCCCGCCTGCGTCCAGTCGCGTTCCTCCGCGAGCTGCGCGAGCCGGGCGCGCGCCTGGGCGCCGAGCTCGCTGTCGGGATGTTGGTCGACGAAGCGTCCGTAGGCCTCGTGGGTGTCGGCGGCTTCCGCGGACCGCCAGTCCTGCTGCTCGCGGCTGCACCCCGCCGCCAGAGTCGCGAGAACCGCGATCAGGGCAATGCTTCCTGCAGGGAATGTGATCATGGTCGGCATCCTCAGGCGACGGACGTTACGTATTATGACCCCGGCGCACCCAGGGAGCACCGGATGAGTGAGACACCGAAGCGCAGACTGATCGATCAGATCGGCAATTCGCCGACCTTTGTCGCGGAAGGGTCCCGCCTGACCGGCGATCTGGAGACGCCCGGTCCGCTCGTGATGTGCGGCGTCGTGCGCGGCGATGGCCGCATCGGCGGCGCGCTGCGCATGGCCGTGACGGCGGAATGGCATGGGGAGATTCACGCGCTCGCGGCCGTGATCGCCGGCAGGATCTCCGGCAAGCTCGTGGTCGAGAACAAGCTCGAGGTCGGCGCTACGGCGGTGATTCGGGCCGACATCGTCGCGCGCAGCATCGCGGTCGCCAAGGGCGCCATCATCGACGGCGTCATGACCGTCACCAGCGGCGAGCCGGTGGTGCAGTTCGAGGAGAAGCGCGCCGCACGTCGGCGCACCTAGGTCGTCTCGCTCAAGCCAACCTCGGTGGCGCCCGGCGCCGCTTCGGTTGTGCCGGGGCCGAGCTCCGCCATGATGCGCCGCTCGATCCAGGTCGGACCGGTGAGCTGGTCGAAAAATCCGCAATGACCACCGTAACGTGCAACGGTGATCGACAGGGCCGGGGGGCGCGCCAGGCGCGCCAGGCCGCCGGCGGGGCAGATCGGGTCGTCGAGGGATGTCACGATGCTCGCCGGCACTTCGAGCCGCGCCAGTCGCCCGCCGGTGATGGCGTAGCCGTTCAGGTAGTCGTCCAGGGTCGGAAACTCGGTGTAGCTGCGCACCAGTTCCGCAGTCATGCGGCGCAGATCGCGCAGCCGCGCCAGGTCGCTGAAATCGTAACTGTCGGGCCAGGCCGCCTGTTTCTTGCGCAGCGAGCGCAGCCACTTGCGCACGAAGTAGCGCTGGTAGCCGGGCAAGCCCCGCTGCAGCGCCGTGAGGGTCTCGCCGGGATCGAGCACCGGCGACACCGCGATCACCCGGGCGAGGTCGAGTGCGGCCTCACGCGCCTGCGCCGCCACGCGCAGCATGAAATTACCGCCGAGTGAGAACCCCACGAGCTGCAGCGCCGTGCCCGCGAAGCGTTGCTGCAGGGCGCGCACCGCGCCGATCACTTCCGGCAGGCGGCAGGAGTGGAACAGCTCGCGATTGAGGTGATGCGTGTCGCCGTGATCGCGCAGGTTGAGCCGCAGCACCTGAAAGCGCTGCGCGAACAGCCGTTGCGCCAGCGACAGTACGTACAGCGATTCGGCGCTGCCCTCCCAGCCGTGCAGCAGCACGACCGGTGGGCCGCCGCCGTGCGCCGGGCTCGACACGAAGCACTGCAGCCGCACGCCCGCGCCGCAATCGAGCAGCAGCTCGCGCTGCGCCGCCAGCAGCGGCGCGGCGCTGCGCAGGATGCGGCCGCCGCGCCAGGCGGTGCTCGCCAGCATGGACTGCAGGTGGCGGTTGCGTAACCAGCGCGGCGGCCGGAAGTCCTCGTCGCGGGACTGCAACGTCAATGCACGCGGATTTCGACGCGGTGATTGGCACTGGCGGCGCGGTTCCACTCGCCCGCGGTGAGCTCGCTGACCGCCGGCGGATACGGCACCAGGACGCTGCCGCCGTCGCCCGCGGCCACCTGCACCTGGAGCGCCCCGTGGGTGGAGCTGCGGATGTCGCCGATGAGATTGGCGAGCGCGAGCGGCGTGCGCTGGGTGCTCGAGAGCGCATCGTCTGAAGGATTACCGACCACGTCACACTTGGAGAACAACGTCTCGTCCGGCGCCAGGGAGTACCCGTCCAGCGCGTTACCGACGAGGCAGAAGCGTCCCGCAAACGTCCTGATATCCACGACGCCCGCCACCTTCTGGCGCGCCAGCCGGTAGAGCAGCTTGCCGATGACCTCGAGTCGCGCGCCGCCGAGCGCATCCGCCCCGTATGGCACCGGTAGCACCAACGGCTTGCTGTCGCTCGGGATGACCGCCCCCGGTGTGGGCGTGGAAGCCTGCGGCGTGGAAGACTGCGGCGCGACCGCGGGCGTCACCGCCGCTCCCACAGGCGTAACGGCCGCTGCGCCGGCCGGCGCCACCGCCGCCGGCGCCTGCGCGTCCTGACGCTCGCGCAACTGCGTCAGTTGGACCGTGAGGCCGTCGAGCAGTCTCACGGTACGCCACCACAGTGCGGTGCTCACGAGTGCCACGGCGAGCGCCGCGCACGCGACCAACCACGCCCACGGCGGGGTGGCGGCGCGCGGCGGCGGCGCGCCCGTTTCGGGCGGCGGTGGCAGGGATTCCAGCAGCAGCGCGCGCACCTCCCCGGTGATGCGATCGGTCTGGGTGTCGACGCCGGCGACCAGCGCGCGGCGCAGCTCCGCGAAATGCTCGCGCAGCGCGCTGTCGGTGAGCGGCTTGGACGGCACGGCCGCGCCGGGCTCCCCCGGCAACCCTTCCATGCGGATCACCGGCGTGAAGCTCGACTGCTCCGAAGAGCGACGGTCGGGAACCAGGTGCAACTCGTACAGCACCTTGGAAACGTCGGTCGGCTTGATCTGCTTCGGCAGCACGCCCACCGCGCCGAGTGCGCGCGCCTGACCCAGATACAGCTCACCCTCCTGAGAGGTGTACATCATGATCGGGATAGTGGCGGTGCGCGCGTCGTTCTTGATGGCCTGCACCGCCTGAAACCCGTCCATGCCCGGCATCAAGTGATCCATGAAGATCACGTCGGGCCGGTTGCTGCTCAGGTACTCGATCGCCGCCTCGGCGCTCTCCGCGCTGTCGACGTCGATGTCGTACTTCTCCAGGGCCCGGGCAAGAAACAGGCGCGCGGTCTTCGAGTCGTCCACGATCAACGCCCGTTTTGCGCTCATGCTCCACTCCCAGCGCCGCGCCCGGCATCGAGGAAAGTGTAGCTCAGAACCCCCCGCGTTCCACTGGTGTCGCGGAGCGAAGACGACTGTGGGATCAGAGCAGGACTTGCGGGGTCACGCCGGCACGCGCGGCACGCCGCGCACTGCGCACTTGGCCGTAGAGTTCGGCGAGGCGCCGGGCCATTACCGCCGATGACCAGTTGCGCGCGTAGGCGCGCCCGCGCGCCGCGAGTTCCGCGCGCAGACCCGCCTCGGTGAGCACGCGCACCACCGCTGCGGCGAACGCGTCCCGTCGCTCGGGCACGATCAGCGCGCCGCACCCGGGCAGCAGGATCGAACGCGTGCCGAGCTCCGCGGTCGAGACCACCGGCGCGCCCTGGGCCATGGCCTCGAGCAGCACCAGCCCTTGTGTCTCGGTGCGCGACGCAAACACGAAAACATCCGCCGCCGCGTAACAATCGAGCAGCGCCGAGTCGCGCTCGAGGTAGCCGGCAAAGTGCACGTGGGCGGCGAGCCCGAGATGCGCAACCTGTTGCCGCAGCGGTTCGCGCGCCGGACCTTCACCGGCGATCACCAGCAGCGCCTCGGGCACGCACGTGAGCACCTGGCGGAAGACCTGCACCAGGAAACCGATGTTCTTCTCGTGCGCGACCCGCCCGATGTAGGTGACCAGCGGGCGTTGCGCGTCGATGCCGGCGCGGGCGCGAAACGCGCGGCCGTCGCCTGCGCGGAAGCGATCCGGCGCGAGCCCGGTCGGCAGCACGTGGATGGGAGTGGTGACTCCATAGCCGGTCAACACCGCGCGCATCGGCTCGGACGGCGCGATCAGGGCCTGCACGGCCGCGCACTGTGAGCGCGTGAAGCTGCGCGCCAGGAGCTTGGCGAAGCGCCGCGGCAGCACCGGCACGTAGTGATGCAGGTACTCTTCGAAAAACGTGTGATAGGTCGCGACGCAGGCGATGTTGGCGCGCCGCGCAAAGCGCACCCCGGCGTAGTGGGCAACGAAGGGCGTGTGGATGTGCACCAGATCGAAGTCGCTCCCCGGCAGGGTATCGAGCACGCGCATCAGGGCGCGCCAGCGCATGCGGCGGTCTTCCGGGTCACGTGGCACGCGCGCCGCCGGCACCCGCAGCACGCCCTTCTCATCCGGCGCGGCGTCAGGCGCTACGCCGTAGCGCGGCGCCACCAGATGCGTGTCCACGTCGTGGCTGGCGAGGTCCTGACGAAACGTGCGGATGGAGGTGGAGACGCCGTTGACGCGTGGAAAGTAGACGTCGGAGATGAATAGCACGCGCACGCGCCAGGGAGTCTACCCGACGGACAGCCCCAGCTCCGCCAGCGCGGCGCCCAGCGCCGCTCCGGCGAGCACATCCGAGGGGTAGTGCAGGCCCAGAACCACGCGCGAGCCACCGATCAGAGCCGCCAGCGGCAGCAGCACCCAGCCGAGTTCCGGGAAGTGCCCACTCGCCTGCCACGCGAACGACACGGCGTGCAGCGTATGACCGGAGGGGAAGCTGTAGCGATCGAGCGGCGCCGCCGCCGGATCGATCGCCGTATGAGTGATGAACGGCCGCTCGCGCACGAACAGGTGCTTCAGCAGCGTGTACAGCACGACCCCGAGCGCGCCGGTCAGCGCCATGACGATCGCCGGCCTCACACCCGCCGTGCCGTACAGCAGCGGCAGCGCCAGGATCAATGCATACCAGACGGCGCCATCACCCAGGCGGCTCGCGATCTGGAAGATCCGGCGTGGCAGGGCGTAGGAGGCGCCGCGGTTGAGCCTGCGGCACAGGCCGTACTCCGCCGCGTCGATACGCGCCATGAACGTGTTGAGCCCTGTCGCTTTCATGTGGGACAGCCTCGGATACGCGCACGTCAGTCAAGTTGCGGATTTATGAAAGTTTTGTTGCGCCAAGTGGTCAGACGCTATTTTGTGTGTTCTACATCACATAACTGGCCTTACATAATCGGGTGCCCCTCGCCCGGCCTGCTCCGCCCTCGAGGTTTATGCCAGTCTGGCGAGCGTCGCCGCGACCAGGCGCTGCGCCGAGCCCGCGGCGTGCCCGATGAACAAAGACGGCTCGGTCAGCTCCAGTTCCAGCAGGCACGGGGCGCCGGCGGCATCGCGGATCAGATCCACGCGCGCGTACAGCAGTGCGCCGAAAGGCAGCGCCGCCAGCACCCGCTGCGCGGCGGTGAGCTCATCTGCCCCCGGTTCGCGCGCCGTGATTTCCTCGGGTGCGAACAGCGCGCCGGTTGACGGCGCTCCGAGCGGCAGCAGCGGACCCTTGCGAATGGCATGGCTGAAGACCCCGCCGATATGGATCACGGCGGTCTCGCCGTCCCGATCCACAGCCTCGAGGTAGGGCTGCAGCAGCACGCTGCGCCCGGCGGCCAGCAGCTGGCGCATGTGCGCCAGCGTCTCCGCGACGGCGGTGCGCGCGTGGCGGCGCGTGGCGCGCGAGCCGGCGCCCACGGCCGGCTTCACCACCAGCGCTGCGCAAGTCTGGCGCGCGAGGAATTGCTCCAGCACCTGCTCGGCGTCCGCGCCTGCTTCCGCGAAGCTGCTGGGCACTACCGGGAGGCCCGCCCGTGCGAGCTCGAGCAGGTAGTGCTTGTCGGCGTTCCAGCGCACCACGGGCGGTGGATTCAGCAGCGTCGTGAGCGCGGCCACCCGTTCGATCCAGGCGAGAAATTCGCTCAGGCGCTCGGTGTAGTCCCAGGCGGAGCGCAGCAGTGCCGCATCGAAGCGCGCCCAATCGGCCTTAGGGTCGTCCCAGTCGACGACCTCGGCGTCGGCGCCTGCGGCGCTGAACGCCGCCAGCAGCGGGGGCATGTCATCGTCGAGACCGCGCGCGGCGCGCGCGCTCACCAGGGCAACCGCCGTCCTCACTCCCTGATTCCCGCGCCCCGGTTCATCAGCGCGACGGCGACAGCGAACAGCGCCACGGCCGCGGCCGCCATCAGCGTGAAGGCGATGCCGATGTTGACGTCGGACACGCCCAGGAAGCCGAAGCGGAACGCGTTCACCATGTGCAGGATGGGGTTGATATAGGACAGTTGCTGCGCCCACGACGGCAGCAGTGTGATGGAGTAAAACACGCCGCCGAAATAGGTGAGCGGTGTCAGTATGAAGGTCGGGATCCAGTTGACCTGGTCGAAGTTCTTGGCGAACAGCGCATTGAGGAACCCGCCGAGTGCGAAGATGAGCGCGGTCAGGAGCCCCGCCGCGAGGATCACCAGCACGTGCTGCACCTGCAGGTGCGTGAACAGCAGCGACACGACGGTCACCGCGGCCCCCACCAGCAGGCCCCGCACCACGCCGCCGGTCGCATAACCGGCGACGATCACCCAGTTAGGCAGCGGCGACACCAGCATCTCCTCCACGTGCTTGCCGAACTTCGCTCCAAAGAACGACGCGACCACGTTGCCGTAGGAGTTGGTGATCACCGACATCATGATGAGCCCGGGGGCGATGTACTGCTTGTAGTCGAAGCCGCCCATGACGCCGACCCGGCGCCCGATGAGGCTGCCGAAGATCACGAAATACAGCGTCGCGGTCACCACCGACGGCACGATGGTCTGGCCCCAGATGCGGATGATGCGCCCGTACTCGCGAATGACGATGGTCTGGAAGCCGATCCAGCGCACCACGTTGAGATTGACGGGCGGCGCGCCGGGAAGTGCCACGCTGCTCATCGCGGCGCACCCGCCCGCAGGGGTGCTGCGCCGCCGGCGCCGGGCTGCATCGCGGCGGCTTCGCCGTGGGCGCCCTCGCCTGGGGTCCCGCGCCCCTCGACGAGGCGCATGAAGATCTCTTCCAGGCGGTTCACCTTGTTACGCATGCTGAGCACCTCGATGCCGAGCGCGGACAGGCGCGCGAAGATGTCATTGAGGTTCTCCTCCTTCGACACCTCGATTTCGAGCGTGTGATCGTCGACCAGAGTCGCGAGGTAACCCTCCAGCTGCGGCGCTGCGCTGAGCGAGTCGCGCAGGTTGAGCACGAAGGTCTGGACGTGGAGCCGGCGCAGCAGGCTGCTCATGCGATCACGTTCGACGATGCGTCCGCCGTTGATGATGGCGATGTTGCGGCACAGGGTCTCGGCTTCCTCGAGATAGTGCGTGGTGAGAATGATGGTGGTGCCGCGGTCATTGATCTCGCGCAGGAACTCCCACATCGAACGGCGGATCTCGATATCGACCCCGGCGGTGGGCTCATCCAGAATCAGCAGCCGCGGCTCGTGCATCAGCGCGCGCGCGATCATCAGGCGGCGCTTCATGCCGCCGGACAACCCGCGTGAGATGCTCTTGCGCCGGTCCCACAGCTGCAGCTGCCTCAGGTACTTCTCGGCGCGCTGGCGCGCCACCGCGCGCGGGATGCCGTAGAAGCCCGCCTGGTTGACCACGATGGTGAACGGCGTCTCGAACATGTTGAAGTTGAGTTCCTGCGGCACGATGCCGATGCAGGCCTTGGCCGCTTCCAGCTCGCGGTCGATGTCGTAACCGAAGACGCGCGCCTCGCCGGCGGTCTTGTTGACGAGCGAGGTGATGATCCCGATCAGGGTGGTCTTGCCGGCGCCGTTGGGTCCGAGCAGCGCGAAAAAGTCGCCGCGCTCGACCTCGAGGTCGACGCCCTTGAGCGCCTGCACACCGTTTCTGTAGGTCTTGGTCAGTCCGCGTACTGAAAGTGCGTTCATAAGGAAAGGATCGGGGCTCTCGCGCGCGAGCGCAAGTGAGCGCGGTGCGCGCTCGGCCGGCAATGCCTCAGGCGGGGTATTGACGCGCAGCGGCGCGCAACCTGCGCCGCCGGTCAGCTGGCGGTCTTCAGCAGACCGCCGTCACCGGACAGGTCGCCGGCGTCGGCCGGCGAGCGCTCGTGAAACGACTGATCAGCACCAGCGGCAGCTGCAGGCCGAAGCGCCGGATGTCCGGTCGCGCCAGACGTGGGCCCACCCGCAGAGGC
>Ga0208991_1000009_pt1 | contig 24674 bp, 22 predicted proteins | sample MedBloCAOM3_M2_FD_187855 | JGI IMG/M metagenome (GOLD analysis project Ga0208991, IMG submission 187855) | Forest soil microbial communities from El Dorado National Forest, California, USA - Mediterranean Blodgett CA OM3_M2 (SPAdes) (version 2) | ecosystem: Environmental > Terrestrial > Soil >...
AAATCCTGCATTCGTGGCGGTGCGAGTAGTGCCGCCCAATTACCGTGCGCAATCAACAACGCGTATAACTCAGCCAGCCATGCCACAAACGAAACTGCTGGCCAGCAATGCGCCCGTCGCGAACAACTCGAGACAATCTTCGAATCGACCGGCCGGTCATCCGATATCGGCCACGAGAATGCAGTGAGAGCCACGGTTGCTGGATCTAGGCGATTTGGTTGCACGTTCGAATCCCACGCTGCACCTTACCGATTATGGCTATAAGAACTGGATCGGCTGTTTGGGAAGGCACACTGAAACAAGGTAAAGGCACCATGAAACTCGGAAGCGGCGCCTACGAAGGGCCTTATTCGTTCTCATCGCGTTTCGAGAACGGCACGGGTACAAACCCGGAAGAACTAATTGGCGCAGCCGAGGCCGGCTGCTTCTCCATGGCGCTTTCCGCTAATCTCGAAAAAGCGGGACATCCCGCCAAGCGCATCAGCACGACCGCGAGCGTTAAACTCGAGATCGTTGGAGGTGGACCCAAGATCACCACCATCGACTTAAAAACAGAAGCCGCCGTTCCCGGAATCGATGAGGCGAAATTCCGCGAGACCGCGGAACAGACGAAGAAGACCTGCCCGGTTTCCGTTGTCCTGGCCGGCGCCCAAATCAACCTCGACGCAAAGCTGCTGTAGTTGCTTGGCTCTGCGACGCGTCGCAGCCCACAGGGCCGCGGCTACAAATTACAACTTGGCGTAAACGCCGATCAGCGGACGCGGCGAGGGAGTCTTGGAGCGAAAATCGCTGACGAAACCGTCCTTGGTGCGGAGTTCCACGTGACCGGCGGCGCGGCTGGCGCCATACACGAGCACGGCTCCGACGGGCGCCTTAAACGGATCGCGCACGGCCAGTTTCTTGAATCCGTAACTGCTTACCAGCTCCTGCCCGGCCTCTTTCGCGTATTCCGTTTTCGGGTAAGAGCTAATCACTCCTGAGGCGAGGAGGGCCTCTTTTACATACTGCCAGCAACGCGACCGGGAATGGGCACGCGCGCGTTCCTGAGCTATCGTCGCGGCACGGCACAGCTTCGGGTCGATGCTCGAATCCACCCTGGCGATCGGGTTAACGATTTTCTTCGGCTGATACTTCGTGACGATCTCGGCGGACTGCGATTTTCCCTGGGCGTCCTTGAAAATAAACCGCGATTTAGCCGTCTCGCCTCTCACTGCGGTTGCAGTGACGGCAAAGGACGAAGCGATAATGAGGAAACGGAAGGTCTTGGTGGGGAGGTTTGGCATAAGAAGCGCCCCATATGACTGCAAGTTGCACACCACGCAAGCGGTTTTTTACGAAATTTTCGTTGATTCAAAGGACCCCTAAAACAGGTTTTCCGCTCAGCGGCCGGCTTCCGCTAAGGACGAGACCATTGACGCGCGACCGCGCTTCCATGGTATCTCTTCTAAAAGCCTAGCGTGGCTTGGGCAGCGGTTTTCTCGGTCAACCCGGCAAATTTTTTCATCAACTCGTCGAGCTTGGCCACGTAATAATCGACATTTTCGTCGCGGTTTTGCGGGTCGAAATTTGAGGCCAGTTTCGCATTTTCATACGCAGCGACCTTTTTGCCGGTACCGGTGATGTAGTAACTGATTTGGTCGCCCGGCCGGTAGTTGCGCCCGCTGGCCAGAGCGAGTTCGTAGGCCGCGGCCCGGTTCCGCGCCGAGCCGGCGATTTTTTGCCGATACTTCTCGAGCGAATCTTGGAGCGTCTCTGTCTTCATCAGCATGTCGATTTCCCACTCGCGGTTGCGAATTTTTCGTTCAAACTCGTCCCTCAGATCGACAATCGCTTCCGGCTTTTTCTCCATGAGCAGCTTGATCATTTCCTCCAGGAATACGCGCTGAAATTTCTCGAGCCCGCGCGACTTGAGCGCGCCGCCCTTGATAATGACCTCGCCGTCGCGCGTGAGCAACGCGTAGTTTTTCGCCTTGTAGCTGAACATGGCTTCGAACTGCTCATCGAATTCCACTTCGATGCCGGCCGGCAATTCCTTCGCCAAACCTTTCTGCAAATCGTCGATGTCGATCTTGTCCGGCGGCATGAAATAGATCCCGTCGGTGTCGACCTCGATGACTTGGGCGCCTTGCGCCTTCAGCCATTCGATCATCTTCTTCAACAGATCGCGCCCAATTTGTGTGACGCGCGCAGCCGCATCGAAATCGGCGAAGTTTCCCTGCGCGAAACCGAGATAGCCGTAAAAGCTGTTGATCAAAATCTTGAACGTATTTTGCAGCGCGTGAAAATGGCGTTGCTTGGCCGGATTTTTCGCGGCCCGCATGCTCGCTTTCGCCTCTAGCCGGAATGTGCGCAGATCGGTGAGTAAACTCCGAAAAATCTGGAGTTTGTCCGCGACTGGAAAGCAATCGAATTGCAGCATGATCGATGGATAAAGGGACGCGACATCGCAGTGCCAGACGTTGCGCGCCACGCCCGTAAAAAAAATGTCGGTGTAACCGCCTTCGAACCCGCGCACCATCGGCATCTCCGGAATGGAGTGGCGTCTCCGGAAATATTCGCGCAGAAAGAGCGCGTTGATGCGTGTGGCGTTGCCGCGCACGACAACGTCCTGGTAGTTATAGGGGAAAATCTGTGCCTGGATGAAGTAACTCGGGCTGAGCAGTTCGGCTACGGCACGGGTCTCACGCACCGCACACAGTGCCCGCCGACAAAAGCGCTCTTTCTTACCAAGGTAGGCGCGCTGCAACTCTTTTCCCGTAAGCGCGGATAACTCTTCGCTCTGGCAAAAGCCGAAATGCTTCGCCACGTCGATCCGATCGAACCCCGATAATGTGCGCAGGCCGACGTCGTAGAACTGCGCCAGCAAAAACGTATCGACAAAGTGGCGACCATCGACTGTGAACTTCGGATAATCGATTGTTTTTTCCGCGATCTGGAGCCGTGACGGACGCGAACGCAGGAATCCGCCACTGCGTCCCCAATCGAGTTTGGTTTTGGCCTTCTTCGCGCGCGTCACGAGATAGGGCAGATCGAAACGAAATAAATTATGACCCTCGATCACATCGGGATCGCGCTCTTTGATGATGGCCGTGAGCTTCTCGAGCGCGACTCTTTCCGATTCCTCAACGTTTTTTGGATCGACAATCAACAATTCCTCCCAGCCGGTATTGTCGGAGAGCGCGATGCTCATGATGTGATCGCTCGGTCCCGCGTCCGCGACGCCGGCGACCGGGTCGATGAATGAAAGGACTTCCAGCTGCATGCGTTTCAATTCTTCGAAAGGCAATTCCTTGAAGAGCGTTCGCCCGGTCGCGGTGAGATAGTGTTGGATCGGGTCGCTCAGTGCGAAGAAATCACGCCCAGCATTTTTCAAACCGTTGCGCAGCGCGATCAGTTCCTTCCAACTGTCGACCGTAATGCGCCAGCCGTATTTGAGGTCACCCTCCAGCTTTTCCGCTTCGATGCCAAGATCGACAACGTCACTGTCGGCCCAAACGAATGGATGAAATGGCTCGACCTCGACAACGGTCGATCCATCCTTTTCGCGGCGATAAACTTTGACCGTTCCGGTTTCGCCCAGCTCGATCGCGACGATGCGCGGCGTTGGATCGGCGCCGAAAAGGAGTGTGTTTTTCTCAAAGGTCATGAGCTATCCACAGATTGCGCAGATTTCCGCAGATTCAAAATGGACAAAATCAAATCGGCGTTAATCTGCGAAATCTGTGGATGTTTCCCTTCTTCAACTCTGTTATAGGTGCGGTATGAAGATTCGTACGTTGTCGATCTCGTCGTTTTCGATCTTAGTCGCGGGATCCGCATTCGCGCAGCAAACGCCCCAATCACTCGCCGATGCGGAGCTGCCGTCGTTGCTCACTATTTATAAAGACCTCCATGCCCATCCGGAATTATCGATGCACGAAGAAAAATCCTCCGCGTTTGTCGCGAAAGAACTGAAGGCCGTCGGTTGCGAAGTAGCCGAGCATCTTGGAAAATATCCGAAGTCCGACACGAAAGGCTTTGGCGTCGTCGGTCTGATGAAGAACGGTACCGGGCCGACCGTGCTTGTGCGCACCGATCTGGACGCGCTGCCGGTGGAAGAGCAAACCGGATTGCCGTATGCGAGCACAGTCGCGACGAAAAATGAGAAGGGCGATGACGTTCATGTCATGCACGCGTGTGGCCACGATGTGCATATGGCCGCGTTCGTCGGCGTAGCCCGGTCGCTGGCCAAGCTGAAAGACCAATGGCACGGCACGATCGTCTTTGTCGGCCAACCGGCTGAGGAAACCGGCAACGGCGCGCGCGCTCTGCTCGACGACGGGCTTTACATAAAATTTCCCAAACCGGATTTCGCGCTCGGCTTTCACGACAACGCGCAGATGCAAACCGGTCACATTGGCGTTACAGAAGGTTACACTTACGCGAATGTCGATTCAGTTGATGTAACGGTGCGCGGCGTGGGTGGCCACGGCGCGTATCCCCACAAAACCAAGGACCCAATCGTCTTGTCCGCGGAAATGATCAATGCCTGGCAAACCATCGCCAGCCGGGAGAACAATCCGATCGACCCGATTGTCATCACGGTCGGATCGATCCACGGTGGAACGAAGCACAATATCATTCCGGACGAAGTAAAAATGCAGCTTACCGTCCGCACTTACAAGGCCGAGGTGCGCGATCGCGTCCTCGTCGCGATCGACCGGATCGCACAGGGAATCGCAACCACGGCCGGAATTCCAGCCGACCGCGCTCCGATTGTCACGGTCCTGAAAGATCAGTACACGCCCGCTACTTACAACAACCCGGAATTGACCAAACGACTCGTCGCCGTTTGGAAAAAGACTTTGGGCCCAGACAACGTTGAGGCAACCGATCCGACCATGGGCGGCGAGGATTTTGCCGAATACAGCCTGCCGGACCATTCCATTCCGGCCGTTGATTTTCATATTGGCGCGGTCGATCCGGCTAAAATCGCTGAGAGCAAGAATAGCAACAGGCCGCTGCCAAGTTTGCATTCGAGCAAATTCGCGCCGGTGCCCGAACCGACGATTCGTTTGGGTATGGTCGGCATGACAACCGCCGTGCTCGAACTGATGAAGAATTAATCGCGACACCGCGCGCGATTATTTCACGCGAATATTTTTCCGCAGGAACGTCGGCACATCGAGGTCCTGACCTTCCACGATGGTGGGTTCGCTTTTTTCGAATCGTCCACGTGTGACCGATTCGAACTGCAAAACTTCCTGTTTGGACTGTACTTTCGCCGGCTTGGGCGGTTTCACTTCCTTCGATTCTTTCGCAACCGGTTTTTGTTTTGGAATAGTGACGCGCGGCGGACGCGGCGCGGCTGGCGGCGGCGGCTCGACCGGTGGTTGTCGATCTGGCGCGGGCCCTGGCTGCGGAAATTGAATCACCTCATCGGGCACGGGCGGAAGATCGACGATCGCATTGGCGGCTTCTTCGACTGGCGGCACACTTTCGACTGGTGGCTGTTCCCAAATTGGCGGCGTTGGTTCGGGCGGAGCCGTCGGCGTGTGCATGATCGGTTGCTTTGCTTCCACCCCGCTTTGACTGCCAAGCGAACTGATGATCGTGACGCTCAAGCGATTTCCCATTCGGCTGTCTACGGCGGTTCCGAAAAGAATTTGCGTTTGATCGCTGATATGTTTTCCCAGCTCCTGCATCAAAATTTCCACTTCTGACAATGTCATGCCCGGTCCACCTGAGACTTGCACGAGCACATGCGCGGCGTCGGCCAGCATCTTCCCCTTGTTCATCAACGGGTTCTTCAACGCCTGCTTAAGTGCGTCGTGCGCGCGATTGTCGGAATCCCCTTCGCCATAGCCAAACAGGCAACGGCCGTTGTCGCTGCGCAGGGCGCGAAACAGATCGTCGAAACCGATCCGGATCAGACCAGGGCGCTGAATCAAATTTACAATCGAGCGCAGGCTTTGGCTGATCGTGATGTCGGCGACCGCGAAAGCCTGATGAATTCCCGCCTTGGGCGCGACCATGTCGCCCATGCAATCGTTCTCGAAACAAATGACTGCGTCAGCCATTTGATTGAGGCGGGCAAGTCCATCCTGGGCCTGCGCGGCGCGTCGTTTACCTTCAAAGGAAAAGGGCAGGGTGGCGAAGACGATAACAAGCGAGCCGGCTTCGCGCGCTAGTTGCACAACGAGCGGCGTCGCGCCCGAGCCAGTCCCGCCGCCGAGGCCGGCGCAAATGAAAATCATACGGGCGTCAACCAGCGCCTGCCGAATCTCGTCAGCCGATTCAACGGCCGCTGAATAACCAAGCTCGGGATCGCCGCCCGCGCCGAGTCCGCGCGTCACGCCGCGACCAAGTTGCACCTTCGCGGCCGCGACCGAACTGGCAAGCGATTGGACATCGGTGTTGAAGGCAATAAGGTCGCCTTTGTCCATCCCATCGAGCACGATGCGATCGAGCGCGTTGATGCCGGCGCCACCGACCCCGACGACTTTGATTGGAAAGAGTTGGTTCTCGCGTTCCGGAAGGCTGTAGTTGTGACTGAGTTGGATCATGTTGGGTCGTTCGCTTTCATTATGTCGATCTTGCCCCGCTTAGCGGGGCCCATCTTGTTCATCGCATTCCACTAAAAAATCGTCCGAGGATGCGGCCGATGCCGCGCCGAGGTTGCCGATCGGCTTGCACAGCCTGCGCATATTTGATCAGGCCAATTGCCGTAGAGAATTGCGGATTTTCAAACGCCGAAGTCAGCCCGGACATCGTTTGCGCGTGCGCTACGCGCGCCGGCATTTCAAAAATATCTCCGGCCAGATGATTGATTCCGTTGAGCAAGCTGCAGCCACCGCTGATGAAAATTCCTTCGCCGATGTAGTTGATAAATGATTGCTCATCGAGCTTTCGTTTGAGCAGATCAAAAGTCTCGCTCAGCCGCAAATGAATGATCGTATTGAGCGCCTCGCGCTCGATTTCCTTCCCGGCAAAGCCGGAGTCGTCCTTAAGCAGGATCGTTTCGCCCGGAAGACAATTGCCGAGCGTGCAACTGCCCTCTTCGATTTTTAATTTCTCGGCACGCGCCATTGGGATGCGCAGACCCATCGAGATGTCATTGGTGATATGATCGCCGCCGACGGCGAAGCAGCCGCATTCTTTGACCGCGCCATCGACATACAAAATGTAATCGGTCGTGCCGCCGCCGATATCGATGACGAGGGCGCCCAGGTTTTTCTGATGCTGCGTCAGCACAACTTGCGCGGAAGCGAGCGCGTTGAAAACCACGTCCTCAACTTCGAGCGGCAGCTCTTTAACGCATCGAATCGTGTTCTGAATGCGTGTGCGCACGCCGTGAACGATATGAAAGTCGGCCTCCAGCTTTTGACCGAGCATGCCGACGGGATTGAGCACGCCATCCTGCCCATCGACATGGTAATGCTGAATGATGGAATGCAGGAACGCGTTTTGCGCGGGAATGCTTACCTCACGTGCGCTAATCTTCACGTCCTCGATGTCCTGCTCGTCGATTTCATCGCGATCTTCCGGCAGCAAAACGGTCCCGCGGTTGTTGAAGCTTTGAATGTGCGAGCCGGACACGCCCACATAAACGCTGCGAATCATGACATCGCTTTTTTGCTCCGCATCGACGACGGCTTCGTGCACGCATTTCATGGCCGTTTCGAAATCGACGATCTCGCCTTTGCGCACGCCGCGCGATGGCGCCTGCCCGACGCCGAGAATTTTGACCGTGCCGTCGGGCCGGCTCTCACCAACGACCACACAAATCTTTGACGTCCCGATCTCGAGACCGACCATCAAATCGCTACTCGCCATTTCGTTTCTCCTTTTTTCTCTGCTCGAGCGACATGGCCTTGCGAATTTCCACCGGCCTCGAGCTCGGATGCGATTTTTTCGTGACCGAAGGGGAACGAGCCGGCAACGCTTTCAAAATCTTGGGCGGCGTCGGTTCCGGATCGACCGTTTCGTTAATGACGGTGACGGCAGTCTTGGTAAACGTCACGGGAATGTTGCGTTGTACGATCAAATTCACAGTGGCGAGTTCGCGCTTTGAGTCGTCGCTGTAGACAAGGAATTGTTCCAGTCGCTGCAATTGCCCATCGATATTGTCAAAACCAAAGGTGACCTGGGTGTGGTTCTTGTCCGTGACGAGCAGGCAATAACCTTTGGAAACATCGATCTCGCGAGTTTGAAAACGCGTTTGCATGAAGCTGCGCGTGCTCAAACGCAAGAGCTCCAGCGCCGCTTTGGCTTCGAACGAGCCGACGATTTTTCCGGCCTCGAGCGCTTCGCTCGTGCATCCCGTGATGAGCGGCAGTCCCAGATATTCCGGCAACAACTTCTTTTCTTTCATCAAAACTCCGCGCCCGTCCACCAGAAAAGCACCCTCGGCCGCAAATGGATCCGTGATTTGTTTCTCGCCCGTGATCCAGGCCACCGGTTTGCGCTCAGTGATTCTGATATCGATTTCCGACGGCAACTTTCGTGTAATCTGCACTTCATCGACCTGCGGCAACTGCTGTAGCGCGTCATGCACCCGCGCCAGGTTCACTCGAAAAATACTCTCGCCTTCGCGCAGACCCGTCGTCTTCAAAATCTGCTCGCGCTGCAAAGTGCCGTCCGTCTGCACTTCGATCCGACTCAAGCGGTAACTGGGATTCTCGAAAAAGAATTTCCTGGCCCCTTCGCGAACGCCGATACAGACGCCAAAACAAAGTCCGACAACGAGAACGATCTTCGAGACGACGACAAGCACGCGCCGGTTGCGATGTTGGGTGGCGCGCCGCGAACGCACCTTCACGTCGAGTAAATGTTGCTGGCGGCGCTGGCGCGAATTGGACATGCGCAGATTGCGCAGCCGCGGCCGGCGTTTTCGAGAAAGTCTCATTTGGCGGAACGCCCCCTTCTCGCGCGCGAGAGCTCGATGATGCGTAGGCAAAGATCGACATAATCAATTCCGGCGGCGGCGGCGGCCTCCGGCAGAAGACTGGCCTCGGTCATTCCCGGAATCGTGTTCGCTTCGAGGAGAGTGGGCGGCCCGTTTTCCGGCAACAGCACGTCGACCCGTGAGTAAACCTGCAAACCGAGCGCTCGATGTGCGCGCAAGGCGAGATCTTGAATCGCTTTCGTTTTCTCCTTGTCGATCTTGGCCGGACAAACATGCTCGGCTCCACCGCCCGCTTGCGGATTGAGAAATGGGTATTTGTTGTTGAAATCGTAGAAGCCGCTTTTCGGAATGATCTCAAGGATCGGCAAGGCGTGATCGCCCAGAATCCCGATGGTTAGCTCGCGCCCCGCTATAAATTCCTCGATGAGCAACTCGCGATCGTACTTGGCCGCTTCGGCCAAAGCGGAGTCGAGTTCTGATTCGCTCTTTATTATATAGACCCCGACGGTCGAACCCTGACGCGGCGGCTTGACCACGATGGGCAGCGGAATCGTCGGCCTCTGTTCGGCCGTGATTACTTCCCACTTCGGCGTAGTGACACCGTGCTCGCGAAATTTTTCCTTCGACCGAATCTTGTCGAACGCGAGTTCACTCCCCTGCACACCTTCGCCGGTGTATGCAATGCCTCGGTCTTCGAGAATTTTCTGTACCTGACCGTCTTCGCCGAACGTCCCATGAATCGTGATGAAGGCTAGATCGACATCGTCCGGCAATTTGAATTTCTCGTCCCGGACATCGACATCCACGACATTGGCGCCGGCTGAGCGCAACGCTTTCGAAACGCCGCGCCCGGTCGCGAGCGATACATCGCGCTCCGAGCCGGGTCCACCCATCAAGACCGCGATTCTTTGTCCAGAAAGTTCGGACTTCATGACAGTGCCTCCAGCGTTGCGCGTCGAGAAATTGTCATGCCGGTTCTCCCACGATTTGCACTTCTGTTTCGAGCTCGATGCCGCGTTTCTCCCGCGCCGTCGTTTTGATTTTGTCGATCAACTCCAGCATCTCATCCGCGGTGGCGCCGCCGTCATTAACAATGAAGTTGCCATGCACCTCCGACACGCGTGCTTTGCCCACACGCGCATTCTTTAATCCGAGTTCATCGACCAATTTTCCTGCCGGAATGGTGTCCGTATTTTTGAAGATGCACCCCGCGCTCTTCGCAATCGGTTGCGAAGTGCGACGCTTTTCCTGCGATGCCTCCAGCTTGCGCGTGATTTCCTCCTTGGGCGCCGGCTTGCCGCGGAAGACCGCAGAAACAGCGAAGTTTTGTTCGAGCAATGGAAAATGCCGGTAATGCACATCCAGCTCGTCGCGCGATTTTGTGTGCGTGTCGCCGTTGGCATCGAGATACCGAACGCTCACTACATTTTCAAACGTCTGCGCGCCCATCGCGCCGGCGTTCATGCGCAAACCGCCGCCGACCGCGCCAGGAATTCCTTCCATCCATTCCAAGCCGCCGAGCCCGGCACCTTTTCCCGCGTACGCGATTTCTTTTAGTTTTGCGCCAACGCCGGCCGTAATTTCTTGACCGTTGATGTCGATCTTGTCGAAATCTCCCCCGCACGGATGAACGACCACGCCGCGAATCCCGCCATCGCGCACGAGCAGATTTGAGCCGCGGCCGATAACGAACAGGGGAAGATTTTCGCGGCGACAAAAGCGAATCAATTCCGCGAAAGCGGTTTCAGCGCGCGGTTCAACCCAAAATTGCGCCGGGCCGCCCACGCGCAAAGTAGTGTGCTTTGATAATGGTTCGTAAAGTCGAACGTCGCCCTCTTCGCCGACAATCGCTTTCAACCTTTCCGCGATCACAAGATCGGCGGCCAGGATCGACAATTGTTCGTGGATATTTCCCGCGCCGAGGCTGAGAACGAGATCGCCGGAATCAATCATATTCCCGACGTCGCAATGAACTCTCTCCAGGCGCGGCTGATAAGTCACGCCGCCGTGACCGTGCCGCGCAATTTCATCGACGATAATTTGACCTGTAACCCCCGGAACCGGCGCCTCGTTCGATCCGTAAACATTCGTCACAACCACGCGGTCCGCGTCATCAAATGCGCGACCGAACTCCTTACGCAACGCCTGGGTGCGCGAGTAGCGATGCGGTTGAAACATGGTCAGGACACGCTTGCGACCGATCGACCGAGCCGTCTTCAGGGTGGCGCAAATCTCGGTGGGATGATGCCCGTAATCATCAACCAGCAGAAACCGATCGCTCTCGTATTTAATTTCGAACCGGCGCCGGGCGTGCTCGAAGCGCCGCAGCGACGCGGCAATCTTGTCGAAAGGAATTCCAAGTTCGGTAGCGAGCGCAATCACACCAATGGCATTCTGGACGTTGTGCCGGCCGGGAACATTTAAGGTAGCCTCACCCAATTTCTCGCCGCGGCGATAAACGGAAAAGACGGATGCGAAATTCTTCAGCTCGACATCGACGCCGCGATAATCCGCATTCTCAGCAAATCCGTAAGAGATCAATCTCTCGCAAGATCGACATGTCCGAGGCGCGTTCGGATCGTCGGCGTTATAAAAAACAGTTCCGGTAGTTTGCGCGAGCAGTTGAGCGAAGACTTTTTCGATGGCGGCGAGATCCGCATAAAAGTCGAGATGCTCTTCCTCGATGTTGAGGATCAAAGCGTGCTCGGGATGGAAGCACGCGATGGTGCCATCGCTTTCGTCGCCTTCCGCGACAAAATATTCGCCGCGAAAATCCCAGTGCGCGTTGGTGCCGAGAATCGGGATTTCCGCGCCGACGTAATGCGAGGGATGTAGACCGCTTTCACGCAGAACGTGCGCCGTCATGGCAGACGTTGTGGTCTTGCCGTGCATCCCGGCAATGATGATCCCGCGTTTGCCGCGCATGATGGCAGCGAGTGCCTCGGCGCGACGCGCGGTAGGTTTTCCTGCCAGTTTCGCAGCGACCAGGATCGGATTGTCGCTTCTGATGGCCGAAGAAAATATGATCAGCTCGGCGCCGTGCGCGTCCTCGGCACGATGTTGCGTATGAAAACGTAAGCCGAGCCGTTGCAAGCGATCGGTTTCCAGAGAGCTAACCTTGTCCGAGCCGGTGACCTCGTGTCCAAGTTCGAGCAGAAGCGTAGCAATACCGCTCATGCCGCTGCCCGCCACGCCGATGAGATGGATTCTCCGCCGCTCGCGCGTGAGCATTTGCGCAAGATCTATTTCAGGAGCGCTTGGCATGATCGGCATATTTCTCCATGGTCGCAACGACGAGACTGGCTGCGTTCTTCCGAGCCAAGTGCGAAGAATTTTCCGACATCTTCGCGAGCGTTTGCGGATGGTTAAGGAGCTCCCGGATGCGGCGCGCCAGCAAATCGCCCGACAATTCTGATTCTTTCAAGATGAATGCGGCTCCCCCTCGTCCGAAAATTTCCGCGTTGCGCGTTTGATGATCGTCGGCGGCGTAAGGAAATGGGATCAAAATTGCCGGGAGCGAAAAGAAAGCGAACTCGGCCAGACTGGCCGCGCCGGAACGCGCGACGGTCAAATCGGCGGCGCTGTAAACTTCCTCCATGCGATGATAGAAAGGCGCGACATATGCCGGAATGTTTTCGCGCTGGTAATTGTCAGCCACCAAGCGGTCGTCACGCGCACCGGCAAGATGAATCACCTGCAGCGGAATGTCGTGCAATGAGGGCAGCGACTTGATCATCGCCTGGTTGATCCCACTCGCGCCCTGACTTCCGCCCATCACGAGCAGAGTCGGCAAATCGCGCTGCAAACCGAGTTTCTCGCGCGCAACGTGTCGATCTATCCGCATCAGCTCCGTACGAATGGGCGTGCCGGTAACTTCCGTGCGCGCTTTTGGAAAGAACGGCGCGCACTCCTTGAAGCCAAGCAGAACGGCGCGCACCATTCGCGCGGTCAGACGGTTCGCTTTTCCGGGAATGGCGTTTGATTCATGAATGAATGTCGCAGCGCCGCGCATCCGTCCGGCCAAAACCGGAGCGGTCGAAGTGAACCCCCCCATGCCAAGGACGACCTGCGGTTTGAACTTGCGGTAGATAGATCGGCAAAGGGAAAGGCTTTCACTGAAGCGCCGCAGAAAACCGAAAATCGTGGGAGAAAATGGCGAAGGCAGTCCGATGGTGGGCAATTTCTCGAAGCGAAATTCCGCGTGACCGGAAAGCGCGAGCGTGTCGATTTCCTTTTCGGACACGAACAACATCACTTCGTGACCGCGATCGCGCAACGTTTCCGCGACGGCGAGACCGGGAAAGAGATGCCCTCCTGTTCCTCCACATGCAATGACCGCGTTCATGGGTAGCGCACGCGTCTCGCGTGCTGGTCGGCGCGTCTCGCGCCGACGGACTTTGTTTTTCGATGCAGAAATGTTGGGAGGTTCGCGAAGGCGCCGTCGCCTTCGCCCACATGCGAGACGCGTGCGCTACCCCAATCTGAATTCGCGTCGAGATGGAGCATACCTATATCCGCGGGGTCATGCGCGTTTGCAGGACTGTTTGTTTTTTGTTGCGCGGTTCGAGCACGCCTTGCCGATAAATGTTCAGCAGGACGCCGACGCCGAACAAGCAGGTGACAAGATTCGATCCACCATAGCTGATAAACGGAAGGGGCAGGCCTTTGTTTGGCAGCAACGATGTGGTCACACCGATGTTGACGGCGGCTTGTAACCCGAGCAGCGAAATGATTCCGCAACTGACGAGCAAACCGAATCGATCTTTCGCATGCAACGCAATCATGATTCCGCAAATAATGATGAGCACGAACAGGAAGACGACGAGCAAACTGATGCGCAGTCCAAGCTCCTCGCCGATCATAGGAAAAATAAAATCGGTGTGCGCGTACGGCAGATAGAGCATTTTTTGCCGGCCGTTGCCGAGACCGAGCCCTTCCATTCCGCCACTGCCCCAGGCGATTAGCGCCTGCATCTGTTGCAAGCCCGCGTCCTGTTTGAAACGTTGCGGGTCGAGAAACGCGGCCAGCCGGCCCATCCGTTCCGACATCTGGGTCGCGACAAGAAGGATGCCGCCGACTCCGGCGATTGAAAGCAAACCAAGCAGCACTGGATTTGTCCCGGCCACGAACATGACCAGGAAGGTGGCGGCGCCGATCAGAACGGTCGTTCCCAAATCGACTTCGGTGATGACGAGTCCGAGCAAGAGGCCGACGATCGTCAACGGAATGGCAAAGCCGTAGACAGGATGATGGCTGGCCTTTTCGTAACGCGAAAACCAAAAAGCGAGAAAAAAAACCGCGGACAGCTTCGCGATTTCGGACGGTTGGAAAGTAAACGAACCGAGTCCAACCCAGCGCCGCGATCCGTTAATGCGCATGCCAAAATGCGGGACAAAGCAAAGCGTGAGTGTGATGAGGGCGAGCGCGAACCATAGCCACCAGGTGCGCCGCCAGAAATGGTAATCCACCAGCGCGGCGGTCGTGCAAACGGCCAGGCCGAGGCCGAGCCAGAGCGCCTGGCGTTTAACAAAGAAATAAACGTCACCGTGGCTGTCCCGCGCAAACGCGCTCGTGCTGAAGAGCATGACGATGCCGATCACGAGCAAGACAAGCACGGCGAGAAATAAGAAATAGGCGCTCTTGCGATGCATGGTTAGATCGACATGACGAGGATTTGGGAAGCGCGGGTATTCCACCCGTTGCCGCCGGCATTTTGCTGGCGGCACTCCGCGAAATTCATATCGAAGCCGTCCGGCAACATGCCGAACAGAGCGGGCAGAATGCCCGCGCCCCCCAGCACGCGAGACGCGCGCGCTACCCGGAATGACATCGTCCCGCTCGTCATCATTCGCCGCTCCTTTTTTTGCTTTTGCCCGGGATCAAAAGTTTTTGCCCGATCTGCAACTTGCGCGGGTCCTCGATGTGATTGAGCGCGATCAGCTCGTCGTAGGACACTTTGAGCTTCTTCGCAATCGTGACCGGATTATCGCCCTTCACCACGACGTAAGTTTTTCCGGAATCGGTATTTTCCGATCCTTTGGCGTGCTCCGATTTGTGCTCGTCCTTGGCCACCGCCTTCGCCGGCGAATGCGAAGGTTTGGTTTCAACTCGCGAGGCGACATTTTTCTGAGCAACTACAGACTTTGGAGCCGTGGCCACGGCTTTAATCTTCGATTCAGCAGGTGAACTCTCCGTTGTTACGATCGGCGCTGACGCTGACACGACAGAGGCCTGCCGCGTCTTAATCGCGTTAAAGGCGATGATTCCGGCAACGGCGACGATATGGAGGACCAGAACGATGAGCAACGCACGCGACAACTTCATGTTTGGTTCCGACATTTCTTCGTAGTCCACCGGCGCGGAAGCTCCGAAAGAGCGGCGCGCGGTCGCGGCGCGGAGTCTCTTTTTCCTGCGTCCGGGGAAGCTCGGCAATTTGGGCATTTTAATTTTCATTTGGGGAGGGCTTGCACAAGAGCACGAAATTGATCGCCGCGATCGGCGTAGCTTTTGAACATGTCGAAAGAAGATGTGCCCGGGGAAAAGAGAACGACCTCGCCCGGCTTGGCCATGGCGTGCGCCCGTTCCACGGCGTCAGCCAGAGAATTTGCGATCTCGCATTTGACCGCCCCACTCCAATCCCGCGCGATGCGCTCCGCCATCTCGCCGATCAAGACCGTCGATCTTACCTTTTCTTTCACGAGCGGCCGGAGTGGATCGAAGGTAAATCCTTTGTCTTTTCCGCCGGCGATGAGAATGACCGGTTTACTCTGCGCGAGCAGCGCTTTCTCCACCGCGTCGAGATTTGTGGCTTTCGAATCGTTGATGTAACCGACGCCGCTGACTTCGCGCACAAATTCGCAGCGATGCGGACGCGGTTCGTAGGCGCAAAGCGGCGGCACCATTTCTTCAAACGACAACCCGCGCGCCTGTCCAGCCGCCAGCGTCGCCATCAGATTCTCGATGTTGTGCGAACCGCGCAGCCTGGTCTCGGCCATTTTCAGAACAGGCGTGTTTTGAAAAATGATCGTGCCTTCCGACAAGCGAAAGTCCGAACGATCGTTATACGCGCTGAAGGTGATCTTGCGCGGCGCGATCTCGGGCAGACTTTCCCCGGCATTCACAATCGCGACGTCGCCGGCAGTTTGATTTTCAAAAATGCGCAGCTTGGCCGCGCGATATTCCGCAACGGAACGGTAACGATCGAGATGATCGGGCGCGAAGTTGAGCCAGAGGCTGACGCTCGGGCGAAATGTCTTGGTCGTTTCGAGCTGAAACGAACTGACCTCAACCGTGAGAACGTCGAGATTGTTTTTCTCACGCGCGACTTCGGAGAGCGGTTTGCCGATGTTCCCACAGGCGATCGTGCGCTGGCCGCATGCGTTCAGCATTTGCGCGACCATCTCGGTAGTCGTCGTCTTGCCATTCGTGCCCGTGACCGCAATCACCGGAAGCCCGCAAGAACGCCAGCCAAGTTCGAGCTCGCCAATCAGTTCGATCTTGCGCGACGAAAAATTTCGCGCCAGGGGCGAATCCGGGTCGATGCCCGGGCTCAAAACAACGAAATCATAATTGCCCGCATCCTTGTCCGCACTCGGCCCAGCGACCACACCAACACCCTGCGCACGCAAGTTGTCGATGGTGGACTTGAGCAAACGATTTTCCTCAGCGCTGTCGAGCAGGGTCACGTTCGCGCCCTCGCTTTTGAGAAGAAGTGCGGCGGCTGTTCCACTTAAACCAGCCCCCAGGACCCCGACATTTTGATTTTTGTAACGCAAACGTTCACCTCAATTTCAGCGTCCCCAAACCGATCAGCGCAAAAATGGCCGAGAGAATCCAAAACCGGACGATCACCGTGTTTTCCTTCCAGCCTTTCAATTCAAAATGATGATGAAGCGGCGACATCAAGAAAATGCGTTTGCCCGTCATTTGAAAACTCAACACTTGCAGGATGACGGAGACCGCTTCGATGACGAAAACGCCGCCCACCACGGCAAGCAACAACTCCTGTTTACAACAGATCGCCACCACCCCAATCATGCCGCCGATGGCGAGCGAGCCGGTGTCGCCCATGAAAACTTTTGCCGGATAACAATTGAACCAGAGAAATCCAAGACACGCGCCAACGAGGGCCGCGCAAACGACCGTGAGCTCGCCGGTAAAAGGATAAAATGGGACCTGCAAATACTCGGCGATGCGAAAATTTCCTGCGGCATAGGAAATCAATGCATACGCGAAAGCAACTGTGATGGTGCATCCGGTGGCCAAGCCATCCAGGCCGTCCGTTAGGTTGACAGCGTTGGAGGAACCGACGATCACGAGTGCGAAGAAGGCAACCGTAAACCAGCTCATGTTTGTGATGACCGGCGCCTTTAAGAACGGGACATAAAGAGCGCGCGCCTGCACTTCGAGCAATGGACTGTTCAGAAAAACCGATGTGACGATGACAGCGAGAGCGATCTGATAAAGAAGCTTTACGCGACCGGGGATGCCGTCCGTCTTTTTCTTTGTGACCTTCAGGTAATCGTCCGCAAACCCGAGCGCGCCGAGGTAAATCATACTGAAGAGGGCAAGCCAGACGAAGCGGTTATCCAATCGGGCCCAGAGCAAACTGGAAATGAAAACCGCGCCGATGATGAGAACGCCGCCCATGGTGGGCGTCCCTTGCTTGGCACCGTGCAACTCGGCCAGACGATGGACTTCGGCGGCCGCGCGAATTGGTTGACCCATTTTCAGCGCGGTTAAAATGCCGATTACGCGATTCCCGAAAATCAGACAGAACGCGAAAGCAGTGACCGCCGCCGCGACACCGCGGAACGTGACGTAAAAGAAAACGTTGAAGCCGATGAACTGATCGCTCAGGCGATGGAGGAAATATAACATTAGCGCACTCCCTCCGCGGGTTGACGACGGCCGAATTCTTCGAGGACGCGTTCCGTACGGGCCGATCGACTGCCTTTGACGAGAACGAGATCGCCGGGCGTGGCGATATCAACTAGCATCTCGGCCGCTTCACTTGTCGACTTTACAGCGACGCTTTTGGCCACTCCGCCTTTCTCCGCGGCGCGCGCAATAATTGCGCCGGTCTCGCCAATGGCAATCAGTTGATCGACCCCGAGCTCGGCCGCGCATTCACCTACTTCGCGATGACCGCGCTCGGATTCCTTCCCAAGTTCGAGCATCTCTCCGAGCACAGCGATGCGTTTTCCGTCGGCGTCCAGCTCAACAAGCGTGCGCAATGCCGCCTTCATCGAATCGGGATTGGCGTTGTAACTATCGTCGATGAATTGGACGCCGTGGATCTGTTTGATTTGCAAGCGCGCTTTGGCCAAGGGCGCCGAGGCAAGACCGGCTGCGCATTCTTCAATCGACAATCCAAAAAGCCGTCCAGCCGCGACCGCCAGCATCGCGTTCTGCACCATGTGCAGACCGGGCACGGGCACCTGCGCGCGGCAGCGATGCGCCCCTTCCAAAATGGTGAACTCCGAACCATCGGCGCTTTGTCGAATTTCGGCGGCGCGCACCGTTCCGGAAGTGGTGCCGGCGAAAAGGAGTTTCGCCTTCGTCCGCGCGGCGATTTTTTGGCTAAACGAATCATCCGCGTTCAAGATCACCGTTCCATCCGGAGCGATGGCTTGGGCAAGCGCACCCTTTTCCTTGGCGATGGCGTCGCGCGACCCCATGAACTCGATATGCGCGACGCCAACATTAGTAATAATACCGACATCGGGACTGGCGATCTTGGCGAGCGCGGCAATCTCGCCCGGATGATTCATGCCGATTTCCCAAACTGCGACTTGATCGGCTGAGGTCGCTTCCAGAATCGTCCGCGGCAGACCGACGTGGTTATTAAAGTTGCCCTCCGTTTTTGTGACACGAAATTTTCTCGCCAGCACAGAAGCAGTGAAATCTTTCACGCTGGTTTTGCCATTGCTGCCGGTAATGGCGATCACTCTAAATGGAAGCGATTTCCGATAATTGGCCGCGAGAGTTTGGTAGGCGCGCAAGGTATCGTCGGCGCGAAGAATCGTGAAGCTTTCGGGGACGTTTCCTTTCCAGGCAAGATCGACAATCGCGCCGGCCGCGCCGGTTTGAACGGCACTCTCGACAAACTTGTGCCCATCAAAATTTTCGCCGCGCAAAGCGACAAAGAGTTCACCGGGTTTGAGTGTGCGCGAATCGGTGCTCACCTTATCGACAAAAACATGTCCGGGGCCGGCGGAAATCTTCGCGCCGGCCAAGTCAGCAATTTGTAAGATCGACAACTTGTTCATCTAAAATTCCACCGGGTGGTCCTCCAAAGCACGTCGCGCCACCTGCATGTCATCGAACGGCACAGTGTGATCCGCAAACTCCTGATAATTCTCGTGTCCTTTGCCCGCGATCAAGACGATGTCGCGCGGCTGGGCGAGTTCAATAGCGCGTTTGATCGCTTCAGCCCGATCGGGAACTTTTTCGTAGCGATTCGAACGAAAACCTTTTTCCACTTCGGCGATAATCGCGTTTGGATCTTCTTTGCGCGGATTGTCGGACGTGATGATGGCAAAATCGGCATGTCGATCCACCGCTTCAGCCATGAGCGGGCGTTTTTGCCGGTCGCGATCTCCGCCGCAGCCGAATATGACGATTAGGCGAGCCGGTTCGAGTTCACGCAAGGTTTTTAGGACATTAAGGAGCGCGTCGGGCGTGTGTGCGTAATCGACGAAGACTTGGAACTGACGCTTCGCTGGGACGGCCTCAAGGCGCCCGGGAACTTGCGGTGATTTGCCAAGGCTTAAGATCGCTTCGCGCAAACTGAGGCCAAGCGCGTTGGCCGCGGCGAGCGCGCCCAACGAGTTAGCGACGTTGAAACGTCCAATTAAGGGCACACGCACGAGATAACTTTTGCCGCGCGCGTCGAGTTGATAAGAAGTGCCCCCAAATTCCGTTCGATAATTCGAGGCCCGAAAATCAGCGCGTGCACTCATACCGAAAGTGATTACCGAAGTGTTCTTGTCGATCTTGCCGAGGAGTTGCCCACCATAACGGTCGTCGATGTTAATGATCGCGACGGGTTTTTGCTTTTTCTTCTGGTGCGCGAGTTCCGTGAACAATTTCGCCTTCGCTTCGAAATAGTTTTCCATCGTGCCGTGAAAATCCAAGTGGTCTTGCGTGAGATTGGTGAAGACGGCTACGTCCCATTCCAGGCCCCGTATGCGTTCCTGCGCGAGAGCATGCGATGAAACTTCCATGGCCGCCGCGCGACAACCGGCGTTGGCGATTTGCGCGAGCAACTCCTGGAGATCGAGCGACTCCGGGGTCGTCCGGATGGCCGGTAAAACGCGCTCGCCAATTTCGTAGCGCACCGTCCCGATCAAACCGCAGTGCAGACCGGCTTTCTCGCAAATGTGTTTGATCAGGAAGGTCGTCGTCGTCTTGCCGTTCGTTCCGGTGACAGCCGCCATTTTCAACCGCGTGGCGGGGAATCCGTAAAACACAGCCGCGAGATCAGCCAGAGCGGTGCGCGTGTTCTCGACGACGAGAGAGGTGACGCGCGGTTGCTTTTCTTCGCGCTCGGTGACAATCACCGATGCGCCTCTTTCGATGGCTTGATCGATGAATTGGTGGCCGTCGGTTTTCTCTCCCCGCAGCGCCACGAACAGACCGTTCCTCTGTACTCGCCGCGAGTCATACGCGATGCTTTCCACGTTGCGATCAAGTGACCCGGTAAGCTGGCGAATTGGAATCGCGGTGGCGAGAATTTTGAGCTGCATGAGGTTTCAGCATTCGGACGCGGCGCGCTCAATGGTGCGAAGCATTGGTTAAGGCCACACGCTCCACCGGCAGGGCCTTGCGAATTTCCTCATGCGGCTCAAGATCGAGATAACGCGCCGCCTTTTCCGCGATCCGGGAAAAGATCGGGCCGGCCACCAGGCCGCCATAGTTCTGTTCGGGCTTGGTCTGCGCGTCATCGAGCACGACGAAGCCGACAAATTCGGGACGATCGGCCGGCAAATAGCCAGTGAAGGAGACGACATATTTATCTTTATCATAGCCGCCCTTCGGATCGACTTTTTGCGCCGTGCCGGTTTTGCCGGCAATGACAAACCCAGGGACGGCGGCAGCCGAGGCTGTGCCTCGATCGCTCACCACGCCGCGCAGCGCGTCACCAATCTCTCTGGCCGTTTGTGGTGAAATCACCTGCCGCAAAACAATCGGCGAAAGTGAGCTAATGGTTTTGCCGTCACTCGTCATAATCGATTTCACAATGCGCGGCGTGATGAGCTTACCACCGTTGGCGATCGTGGCCATGGCTACCGTCATCTGCAACGGCGTCACGCCGACTTCGTGACCCATGGGAATGCGCGTGATCGAAATTTTGCTCCACGATTGCGGCGACCGGATGAGACCCGCGATTTCGCCCGGTAATTCCACACCCGTGCGCTCACCGAAACCGAAGCGGCGAATGTATTCGTAGAATTTTTGGTCGCCTACACTAAGCGCGAGCTTGGCCGCGCCGATGTTGCTCGATTTCACAAGAATGTCTTTGACGCTCAAATCGGTAAACGGCTTGTGATCATGCAACGCCGTCCCGCCGAAATTCCAGAGACCCTTCTCGCAAAAGATGGTCGAGTCCGGCTTCACTTTGTGTTCGTTGAGCGCCGCGGCTGCCGAAACGATCTTGAAGGTGGAACCGGGCTCCATCATGTCGATGATGGCGCGGTTCTTCATTTCCTCGGGTTTCGCTTCCGAACGCAGGTTGATATCGAAATGCGGCCGGTTTGCCATGGCCAGGATTTCACCGGTTTGCGGACGCATCAGAATAATGGTGGCTTTTTTCGGCGAATATTCGCGCATGGCCGCGTCGATCTCGTTTTCGACAATGTTTTGCAGGTTCAGATCGACCGTGAGATGGACCTGGTGCCCGTTGCGCGATGCGCGCTCCTGGCCGCGGTAAAGCACGATCTCCTGGCCGGCGCGATTGTGTTCGATGTAGCGGTAACCGTCCTGGCCGCGCAGATATTCGTCCATGGATGCTTCCACGCCCTGGATGCCGTGATGCTCGAAATCGGTGAAGCCGATGACGTGACAAAGCATCGAGCCGTTCGGATAAATGCGCCCCGAATCGTGCTCGAAATAAATGCCGCGCAAATTTTGCGCCCGTAACTTTGCCTGCAACGCATCGGCCAGCGTTTCCGGGACGGCGCGCTTGAGCACAATGTAACGCCGCTCGCCGCGTAATTTTTCCGTCAGCTCAGCTTTCGAGATTTTCAGTTCATCGCCAACAAGATCGACAATCGCATCGACGTTGTTCAGGTGCGTCGCATCGGCCACAATCGTTTGCAAGGGAATGTTGTGCGCGAGCACTTCGTTGTTCGCGTCGTAAATGACGCCACGCTCAGCATAGATGGTTTGTTTGTAAACGTGCTTCTCAGCCGCGAGTCCCGCGTACTCGTCGTGCTTGAGCATCTGCAAGTAGACCAGACGGAACGAGAATCCGCTAAAGAGCAAAATGAAGCCGAAGCAAACGAGCGCGCAGCGGGTTCGGCTGTTCCACTTCATCTGCCGGCAGGTTGATTGGCCACAGGCTGAATGGCGTCTTCGTTGGGATTACGCGCCGGAATTGTCAGACGCACAATATTGTGTTCCGCGATCGGAATCATTTTCAGATAACCCTCCTTCAATCGCCGCTGCAGCGCGGAACGCGAAGTCAGGGCCGCGATCTGGACGCTGGCCACGTCATTCTGCGTGCGCAGGCTGGCCACCTCGTTTTCCAGCGCCTTCTTCCGATCGCCGAGATGATACAACTGGAGGGTCAGATAAACGTAGCTAAGTCCGACAAGCGCCAGAAACGCGGTCAGCACGATCCAGCGCGCGAGTGACGCGGCATTGACTTCATTCCAATCTTTCCGGCGCGATCTGTTCATGCCAATTTTTCTGCGACCCGGAGCTTGGCACTGCGTGAACGCGGATTGGCGCGCAGCTCGTCTTCGCCCGGCTCGACCGGCTTCGAAGTAATCAAGTTAAGATCGTAGTCCGGATTGCGCTTCGGTTCCGGCCATTCCGGCTTGTCGATCCATTCTCGGCTTCGATCGCGAAAGAAATTCTTCACGATCCGGTCCTCGAGCGAATGAAAACTGATGACGGCGATGCGTGCGCCCGGCTCGAGACGCGAAGTCAGCACGCGCAACCCTTCTTGCAGCGCGCCGAGTTCGTCGTTCACTTCCATGCGCAGAGCCTGAAAAACCTGTGTGGCCGGATGACGACGCCCATGACGACCGACAACTTTCTCAATAGCGCGTGCCAGGGTTAGCGTTTCCCGGAACGGGGACTCCTTGCGCGTCTTCACAATCAGATTGGCGATGCGGCGCGAAGCCGGTTCCTCGCCCAAGTCGCGGAACAACTGCGTGAGCTGTTCGTCTGTGTAACTGTTGACGATGTCTGCCGCAGTCGTGGTCTGGTGCCACGGATCCATCCGCATATCGAGCGGACCGTTGCGCATTATGCTGAAACCGCGCTCCGCGTTTTCTAGTTGCCGCGATGACACACCAAGATCGACAACTGCTCCACCGATTTTCGCAATCCCAAGTTCATCGAGAACTTTGTCCGCGTGCCGGAAATTGGCCTGCCGCAGCGTGACGCGGCTGCCGACGTGCGCGAGTTGCTCTCGCGCGAATGCGATCGCGTCCGGATCCTGATCGAGCGCCAGCACGTCGGCCCCGGTTTTCAAGATCGCTTCGGTATGTCCGCCGCCGCCGCAGGTGGCGTCGAGCACCAGCGATCCGGGCCGCGCCGTAAGCAGCTCGATTACTTCCTGCGCCAGGACCGGACGGTGATAAATGATGTCCTCCATTTCGTGGGCCTCCTCTTCCAGAATCGACGGGCCGGTCGCAAACCAAACCGGCCGATCAAATAATAAGGCATTCATTGCGTATCCCATTGCTGCCTCCTACAAACCAATCACGTTCGCCACGTGCTGGTAGGTGGCCGTCTCTTCCTCGTGCGCTTTCTTCCAGCGTTGCAGGTTCCAAATTTCAAAACGCCCCCGGCCACCGACGAGCGCGACCTCGCCTTTCAATCCAACTTTTTTGCAAAGCTCTTCCGGCAAAACGAGACGGCCTTGCCGATCGGCCGCGCCGTGCTGCGCGCGCGAATGCAAATGCCGGAGGAAAATGCGACGGTCACGCGCAGAAACGGTTGCGTGCGATTCCGCCGCCGAACTCATGCGAGAAAACTCCTCAGGCGACATGACCAAGAGAAATTGATGAGTCGCTTCCGGAAGAATGATGAACTCTTCGGCACCATCACGGCGCCAGCGCGAGGGAATGGTGATGCGATTTTTCTCGTCGATAGAATGACGGAACTCGCCGGCGTAGAGTTGCGAGGAAGGTGGCGTGTCCATAAGCGGTCGGGAGATTGTTGATCCATTCTAACCCACTTTTCTCCACTTTTAACCACCTTCCATTCCGGGGGTCAATAAAAATTAATGCCTTATTTCCAACCCCTTTCCCAAACCGTAAATTTCGCGCTCCGATGCCTTTGCCGCCCTTAAGATCGAGCATCACTTTTTCCACCGCCATTTTCTTCGCCGCGATCGTCGTTGGCCAAGTTGCGGAGAACCCCGATAAAGAAACTGTGCGCGCCGCTGTCAGTCTCAACGCCGACGGCTCGCGCACCACGTATCGATTTGATCGGCCCAACAAGAAAGCGACCGCTCTTACCACGGCCAGGACGACAAAGTGCGCGAAAAAATCCGATACAACCTCGACGATAGCGAACGGTTCGTTCGCGGCGTGATCTCCGACGCGGG
>Ga0208991_1000010_pt1 | contig 24465 bp, 20 predicted proteins | sample MedBloCAOM3_M2_FD_187855 | JGI IMG/M metagenome (GOLD analysis project Ga0208991, IMG submission 187855) | Forest soil microbial communities from El Dorado National Forest, California, USA - Mediterranean Blodgett CA OM3_M2 (SPAdes) (version 2) | ecosystem: Environmental > Terrestrial > Soil >...
TTGCCGATGTCTCCGGGCTGGACAGATGGAAGCTGGCGGAGAGAGTGGGATTCGAACCCACGGTACGGTTTCCCGCACACACGCTTTCCAAGCGTGCGCCTTAAGCCACTCGGCCATCTCTCCGGATGCCCTGTCTTGAAGGGGCAGGACGACTTTTGCAAGCGACTGCGGCGGCGGCGGCGGAGATTTCCGCAAATAATTGAATGGCCTGGATAATTTGACGTTTTAATCAGCGCCGAGCCTTCGCTTTCCGGGGCGTTGAACCGAAAATCGGTTCCGGGCGACGATTTGTCCATGGTGACAAATCATCTGCCGGGGGCGGCATGACCATCGGTCGGGCGCTGATGTTCTCGATTCTAATGTCCGCGATTGTCGCGGGCGGCGCCGGCCCCGCGATGGCGCAAGCCTGCACCCGCGAGGATCCCATCCTGACCTGCGATGACGGCCGCCGGGGTTTGCTGTCAGGCGAAGCGATCATCTGGCCCGACGGCACGCGATCGAACCTGTCGCCACATCCGAGCGTCATTATCGGCAATAAATCGTCGGTGAGAGTGGGAACGGGCGTGTTCGTCGGCCAAGGCAAGGGCGTCGTGCCGCTGGATGACCCGAACACGCCGAACAAGACGCGCTTGTGCCGTTCTTGATGGCGTCTCGTATTGCTACTAATGGTTCGCGCTAATGATACCGCGCGCCGCCATTATTGGCCGAGCGAAGTGGCCGTAACGTCGGCGGTTCGGCTATCAGCGGCTCGGCTGTATCTTTGTTGATGTGGCTGTCCTGCAGGGCATCGACGAAATCGGAAAACCATTGCTGGATCGTGCCGACGCGAAGTTTCTCCATCATCGCTTCCCAGCGCATGCACCGCTCGGTCAAAGGCATTGCGAGTGCTGTCGCGATGGTCCGCGCCATGCCGTCAATATCGTGGGGATTCACCAGGAGCGCCGTATCCAGCTCGTTGGCTGCGCCGGCGAATTTCGACAATACCAGCACGCCGGGATCAGCGGGGTTTTGTGCCGCGACATATTCCTTGGCCACGAGATTCATGCCGTCGTTCAGCGGCGTCACGACGCCGACCTGGGCGGTGCGATAGAGGCCCGCCAGCACGGTCTGACTGAAGCCCTTGTTGAGATAGCGGATCGGGGTCCAGTCGACTTCGCCGTGGCGGCCATTGACATCGCTCACCAGCTTCGCGAGTTCGTTTTGCAGATTGCCATAGGCCTCGATGCCGCCCCGCGACGGGGTCGCGATCTGCAGCAGCGACACCGTGCGGGCAAGCGCCGGCTGCAAGGTCCACATGCGGTCGAATGCGTTGATGCGGTTGATCAGTCCCTTGGAATAGTCCAGCCGATCGACACCGATCGCCAGCTTCTCGCCGTTCAGGCTTCGCCGCAGCCGCGACACAGCCGGATGCGACACGGCCTTGGCGGCCTGCAGCGCAAACTTCTCGGCATCAATGCCTATCGGAAATACCGCGACACGCGTTTTGCCATGACGCGACGCTACGACGCCGTCTTCGATCGCGAGGCCGAGATTCGACGAAAGATAGCCGAGGAAATTATCGCAATCGTCGCGGGTCTGGAATCCGATCAAATCGTAGGCCAGCATCGCCTCGATCAATTCGCGATGATGCGGGACGCCTTCGATGATGCCGCGCGCGGGCCAAGGAGTATGCAGGAAGAACCCGACCGGCTGCGTGACCCCGAGATGGCGCAATTCCGCGCCCAACGCCAGGAAATGATAGTCCTGAATCCAGAACGCCGTGTCCGGCTTTCCAAATCGCAGCAGCGCCCGCGCCATGAAGGCGTTCACTTCGCGGTAGGATATATAATCTTCCTGCGAGGCGCGGATCAGATCGGCGCGGGAATGCAGCGCGGGCCACAATGCCGAATTCGCGAACCCTTCATAATATCCGCCGTAGTGAGCAGTCGGCAGATCCAGCATCGCCAGGGCGCCCGCGCCGAGTGCCTCGATTTCAGCGAACGGCTCCTTTTGGGCGCCATCGCGGACCCAGCCACTCGAACCCACCCAAATCGCGCCGGATTTCTCCACCACCGGCAGCAAAGCAGCTGCAAGGCCCCCCGTCATGGGTTCGTTGGCCGCGCCGCGCGCTACGCGATTTGAGACGACGACGAGGTTCACAGGGGTCCCCTCCTGATTTCCGCCCGTAAGTTAACAACCATTCATCAATATGGTTCCCGGTCACCCTTTCAACGAAATGAAACCAAATTCAGGCGGCGCAGGATGGAACTTCCCAGCGCGAACAACATTTGCAAATAACCGCTGGATGCACACGAAATCGCCTGCGATTCGTCACGTGTGCGAAATATGATCTAACTTCGATCATCGTCCCGCCGCAGCTTCGTCATCAAGCAGATGCGCGAGCCACTCCCGTACGTCGCGCGGCTCGTCGAAATGGCCGGCCACGCCCTGCGCGCGCCGGCCCACAGAAAATGCGAGGCCGCCCAAATCAGGCATGATTCCGAATACCGCTTCGTCGGTGACATCGTCGCCGATAAAAATTGGATAGCGGCCTTTGAAAGGTTCGTGGGTCATCAGTTCGCGGACACCCGTTGCCTTGTTGAAGCCGGAATGCTTGATCTCGCAGACGCATTTTCCGGGCAGCACTTCGATCGGTGCGTTCGGCAGATCGGCCCTGATCAGCGACACCGCCTCGTAGATCGCCTTCTCCGCATGCGGCGCCAGCCGGTAGTGAAGCGCCAGCGAATAGCCCTTGTCTTCCAGCAGAATGCCCGGGCTGAGTTTTGCAATGGCCGCCAATCGCAGCTTCAATTCCCTGTCCATCGGCGGGGCATGGCTGGCAACGGCTTCGCTATCGGTCGAGAGTCGCATTTCCGCACCGTGGCCGCCGACCGCCGGAAATTGCTCGGGGGCAAAAATCAGATCGATATCGTTCAGCGAACGTCCGCTGACGAGTGCAAGCGCCCCCGAGGTCCTTTTGAGCAGGCGATTGAGGGTTTTGGCCAGACCCGGCGCCACCCACACCTCGCGCGGGGTTGGCGCCAGGTCGACCAGCGTGCCGTCGATATCGAGCAGGATCGCAGTTTCGCTAAGATGAGGCACCAACGAGCGCGGCACCGGCACGGCGTCGGGCGAGACCTCCTCTTCCGATGAGATATCTTCTTGCAATGGCACCTCGGCCAGGTCCTGTTTCAACTCATTTCCTGATTCATTCTACTCCACAACGGCCAGCGGCGGTGCAACCGATTCCAGCGCCCGGCGCTCGGCCGCGATGCAGTAACGCCACGCGATGACCGCCGCCGCAATCATCAGTGCCGACCCCAGGAGATAGCCCGCGAAAACGCTGCTGCGCGATCCGGTATCGATCAACGCCCCGAACAAAGCGGGGCCGGCGACGCCGCCAATTCCGGTTCCCACGGCATAGAACAGCGCAATCGCCAGCGCCCGAACCTCCAGCGGGAAGGTTTCGCTGACAGTGAGATACGCAGCACTTGCGGCGGGGGAAGCAAAAAAGAAAATCACCATCCATGCGATGGTCTGGGTCTGCGCGCTCAACATCCCGATCGCGAACAGATAGCCCGAAAGCGCGAGCAGCACGCCCGACACCCCGTAGGTGAGCGTAATCATCGCGCGGCGTCCCAGCGTATCGAACAGCCGGCCGAGCAGCAGCGGCCCAAGGAAATTGCCGGCCGCGAAGGGGAGAATGTACCATCCGATCTGGTCCGCTGCGATTCCGTAAAAGTCGGTCAACACAAGGGCAAAGGTAAAGAAGATCGCGTTGTAGAAAAACGCTTGCGCAATCATCAGCGCCAATCCGACCAGCGAGCGCTGGCGATATGCGAAGAACAGCGTGCGCGCCACCTCGCGCAGCGGCGTGTGATGGCGCATCTTCAGTTTGATTTTCGGAAGGGCAGGTTGACGCGGGTCTTGCACATTTCCGACCGATCGTTCGATATCGTCCACAATCGCGTGGGCGCGCTCGGGATGGCCGTGAATCATCAGCCAGCGCGGACTTTCCGGAATCCACATCCGCATCACAAATACCACAAGGCCGAGACAAGCGCCGGTAAGGTACGCCAGCCGCCAGCCGAGATCGGGTCCGATCACAGCCGGATCGAGCAGAACGATGGCGCTGACCGCACCCATCGCCGCGCCGATCCAAAAGCTGCCGTTGATCACCAGATCAGTCCATCCGCGATAACGCGCGGGCACCAACTCCTGAATCGTCGAATTGATTGCCGTGTATTCGCCGCCGATGCCGGCGCCGGTGAGAAATCGAAACAACGAGTAGCTCGCGACATCCCAGGACAGCGCCGTCGCGGCGGTAGCGGTGAGATAAAGCGCCAGTGTGATGAAGAACAGTTTCCTGCGCCCGATCCGATCGGTGAGCCAGCCGAACCCGAGAGCGCCGAGCACGGCGCCCGCGAGATAGGCGCTGTTGGAAAATCCGACGTCGAAATTGGTGAACTGAAGTGTCGGACTTTCTTTCAGCGCACCCGACAATGTGCCGGCCAGCGTGACCTCCAGTCCATCCAGAATCCAGGTGATGCCGAGGGCAAGCACGACGCGGGTGTGGAAACCGCTCCAGCGCAGACTGTCGAGACGGAAGGGAATACTGGTTTCGATGACGGGATCATCGTCGTTCCGTCGCGCAGGTCTCATTGCGGCGGCCGTCGGAAGAATTGTCGCATCGCTCACGCCGGCCATGCCGCGTTGCTCCAGTGCTCGCCGTTTGCAAGCTCCACGGAAATGGGAGCGCTGCAGTTCAATGCAGATTTGCGCTGCAATCCCTGCAAATCCATCGGATCAAACCAAAGAGAAAGTGCCTGGGAACGCAACGTTCCAAGGCTCTCAAGCATGAAATCGGCAACCTTCGTGCCAGCCGCATAGGTCAACGCCTTTGCGACGTGCGAGTTCCCGGATCGCGGCCAAGGAACCGAGCGGGTCCGTCACCGTTTTTTCGACTGAACCGGTACGGATTCGAATATGGCTGAACATCGGAAAACAGCGCGTGCGCGCAAAGTTGCAACGCGCAAGACCGTCCGCAAGAATACGGGCAAGACGACCGCCCGGAAGGCGAGCTCGGCACGACGGAAATCCGCCGCTCCGAAGGCGTCACCAAAGCGCTGGTCGCAGCGCGTGACCCGGGAAAGCGATGCGCTCGATCTGAAACACGGCGTCTTCAAACTGACTAACCCGAAGAAGATCGCGGCATCGCTCAAGCGGTCGGCGGAGCGCAGTTCGCGCCGCAAGGCAGGCGCCTATCGCTCGGCGCTCTCGATGTTGACGTTTTATATCAACCGCGCCGGCAAGACGTTGCCGAAAACGCAACGCGACCGGCTGCAGCGCGCCAAGACCGAGCTGAAGCACCAATTTGGAAAAGACTAATGACCGCGCTAGTTTTTGGTACAGCCGTCATACCCGCAGAAAGCGGGTATCCAGTAATCGCCGGCCTGCGTGGGAATCGGGACGTCCCGGAGTGCTGGATCATCCGCTTTCGCGGATGATGACACCGATGGCGGTACTACGCCGCGCGGATATTCGCCATGAAGCGGTCGAGCTCCTCGCGCAAACGCGTGCTTTCGGTCGAAAGGGTTTTTGCCGAATTCAACACCTCCTCAGAGGCCGACCCGGTTTCCGTGGCGCCGCGATTGACTTGCATGATGTTGGCAGCGGCTTCTTGGGTGCCTTGGGCGACGTTCTGAACGCTGCGCGCGATTTCCTGGGTTGCCGAGCTTTGTTGCTCCACCGCGCTCGCAATTGACGATGCGATGTTCGAGATCTGGGCGATGGTGCCGCCGATTTCCTTGATGGCTGCAACCGACTCCTGCGTAGCGCCCTGCATGCCGGAAATGTGCGACGATATCTCGTCGGTCGCCTTCGCGGTCTGGCTGGCCAGCGATTTGACCTCGGAGGCGACCACGGCGAAACCTCGGCCGGCCTCGCCGGCCCGGGCGGCTTCGATGGTTGCATTCAGCGCCAGCAAATTGGTCTGCTCGGCGATCGCCGTGATCAGTTTGACCACGTCGCCGATCTCTTGCGCGGCGCGCGACAATTTGCCGATACGCCCATCGGTCTGCTGCGCCTGAAGCACCGCCGCCTCCGCGATCCGGTTGGATTCGTGCACCCGTCTTCCGATGTCATCGACCGAGATCGACAGCTCCTCCGTTGCGGCGGCGACCGATTGCATGTTGCTGGAGGCTTCTTCCGATGCACCGGCGACCTGGCTGGACAGGCTCTGCGTGGTTTCCGCGGTTCGCGTCAGCATTCCGGCAGCCTGTTCGAGCTGAACGGCGGAAGCCGAAACGTTCGAGACGATGGTGCCCACGGCCGCTTCGAAATCATCGGCGAAGCGAATGAGTTCGGTGCGGCGCGCCGCACTGCTCGCTTTGTTCTGGGTATCCTGGGCTGCGGCATCGCGTTCGGCCTTTGCAATCGCCTGCATCTTGAATTCTTCCACCGCGCCCGCCATCTCGCCGAGTTCGTCCTTGCGGCCGAGTCCCGGCAGCACCACGTCGAAATTGCCGCCGGCGAGTTCCCGCATGGCCTTGCACATCGCGATCATCGGCCGGGAAATTCCCTTGCCCAGCAACAGCGCGAGTGTTGCACCGAGCAGGAAGCCGCCCGCCGCAAGCATCACAATCAGGCGCTCGGTCTCGCCGACGATCGCGTCGGACTCGGATTCAAGTCTTTGCTGATCGGAAAGCAGGTCCGCCTTCATCGCGCTCGCGCCTTGCACGATCGCTGTCGCAGACTCGGCCATTTCACTAAGCAGCCCATCGATCGATTTCGAATTTTCGACCAGTTTGCCGAGCGCTTGCCGATATTCTTCAAGCAGCGCGGAGACCTCCTTGAGGCCCTGGAGGATCTTTTCATCGGTCGACGACATCGCGTGCAGCGAATTTTCGACGAACTTGAGACGCGCCAGTGCGCTGGTCGCGACCGCCTGGTCGGAGTTGATGACGAAGGTGTTGGCGAGCGCCATCACAGCCTGATACTGCGCGGTGACCTGTTTCGCGCCGAGCTCAACAGCTGGAAGCTCCGCTTCGGCAGCGTTGCTGGCGAGATCGTCGAGCTTGTAACGCAGCATGTTGCCGCCGCGCGTGAGCTGGTTTTGCATTACAAGGGCGCTCTCGCGCTTGACCTTCAGAATATCGGCAAAAATCTTGGTGAAGGTGCGGAATTCCTTGGCGAGGCGGGTGACCTGGTCGAGGCGCGCCGGATTTGTGGTGCCCTTCATCGATTGGTCGATGGCGTCTTTCAGGCTGGCTTCGGCTGTCAGCGCCGCTTTGGCATCGTCTTCTTTTCCGGTCACCACGTAATATCGGACGAGCGCCCGGTACGAAATCAGTTCGCGGTCGATATTGCGGGCCAGATCCGCTTCCGACACGCTGTTTCGGTAGGATGCCACACCGGCGGAAACGCGGTCGAATCCAAGATAGGCGGTGCCCATGCTGGCTGCCGAGATGGCGAGCACAACGGCAAAGCCGAGCATGATTTTGGCGCGAAATCGTAACGTCGGTAGCCTCACGGATATCGATTGCGGCCAGACACGCTTTGACAGTCCCACTCGAACCCCCGTCGTCCTTCCAATACCCAGCAGAAACCGGGAACGCGAGCTCCCAGATTCGATGCTGAAAACTAGAGCAGAATGGATAAGGGGGCGTAAATTTGCGCCGAGTCCCCGTCGAGGGGCGGGACCAGTTCAAGGCTCTTGGCCTGGTACGCCTTGAGGACGCGCTATAGTCGCTGGAGCGCGGATAGGAGCAGATCACCTTGCGCACGCGGCTGGAATTGATCAGCCGCGCCAGGCCGTAATCGCCATTGCCGGAGTTGTTGGCGACGATGGTCAGCTCCCTGGCGCCCTGTTCGTGAAGGGCATCGAGCAGATTGTCGGCGATACCAACGGCGCCAAATCCGGCCACCAATACCGTCGATCCGTCGCGAACCCCGGCCACGGCCTCGGCCGTGGTCTTTGCACGCTTGTCGATCACGTCAAAAAACCCCTTCGGGCGGCATTGTTCTTTGACGTCCGTGGCTTACGCCACAACCGATCTGGGCTGGAACAGACCATCAACTCCGGTCCGGAGAAAGGCACAAATTCCAGGCGTGATACCCGACGTGCCTCCCCGCGGAGTCGTCCCGGCGAACCGCGACCGCTCGCGATGGAAGACGGCATCACAATGGCTTTGGCGACGAAATTGCCAGTTGCAAAGTCCCGCCCCCGTGCTTCTAATCGGAACAACTAAAAAAACATCGGGAGGTCTCAACGTGTCTACAGTCAAATTGACGGTGAACGGCAAGGCGGTCTCGGCCGACGTCGAGGACCGGACGCTTCTTGTCAATCTCCTGCGCGATCATCTGAATCTGACCGGCACCCATGTCGGCTGCGATACCAGCCAGTGCGGCGCCTGTGTCGTGCATATCGATGGCCGGGCGGTCAAATCATGCACCGTGCTGGTCGGACAAGCCGACTGTGCCAATGTCACCACCATCGAAGGTATTTCGAAGGGGGACGTACTGCATCCGATGCAGGCCGCGTTCCGCGACAATCACGGGCTGCAGTGCGGGTTTTGCACGCCGGGCATGATCATGTCGGCGATCGATATCGTCAATCGATACGGCAGCAAGCTCGACGAGGACACCCTCCGTCACGAGCTTGAGGGCAATATCTGCCGCTGCACCGGCTACCACAATATCGTCAAATCCGTGCTCGACGCCGCCGGCCGCATGAATGTCTCGATGGCGGCCGAATAGTCCGCCATCTGCAAGATACTATTTGCGAAATTAAAAAACCGGCCGCGATCTGCGCCTCCAAAGAATTCGCGCAGGTGACGCGGCCCGACAGGGAGAGATGCGATGGGCATTGAAGGCATTGGCGCAAGCGTGGTGCGCAAGGAAGATCGGCGATTCATCACAGGTAAAGGCCGCTACGTCGACGACATCAAGCTCATGGGCATGACCCACGCCCATTTCATCCGCAGCCCACACGCGCATGCCAAAGTAAAGAACATCGACTCGTCGGCGGCGATGAAAATGCCGGGCGTGGTCGGGGTGCTCACGGGAAAGCAGCTGGTCGATGACAAGATCGGCAATCTCATCTGCGGCTGGGCGATCACATCCAAGGACGGCACGCCGATGAAGATGGGCGCGTGGCCGGCGATGGCGCCGGAAACGGTGCGCTTCGTCGGACAGGCGGTCGCGGTGGTCATCGCCGAGACCAAGAACCAGGCGCGCGACGCGGCGGAAGCCGTGGTCGTCGATTACGAGGAGCTTCCGGCCGCGGCCGATATTCGCGCGGCGATCAAGCCGGGCGCGCCGCAACTGCATCCGGAAGCGCCGGGCAATGTGATCTATGACTGGACCATCGGCGACGAGGCCGCGACGGAGGCCGCATTCAAGTCGGCGGCCAACGTGGTCTCGCTCGACATCACCAACAACCGGCTGGTGCCGAACGCGATGGAGCCGCGCGCGGCGATCGGGGACTATAACGAAGCCGAAGAGCATTTCACGCTGTACACCACGTCGCAAAATCCGCATGTCGCGCGCCTCGTGCTGTCGGCATTCTATAACATCGCGCCGGAGCACAAGCTGCGGGTGGTGGCGCCGGATGTCGGCGGCGGCTTCGGCTCCAAGATATTCATCTATCCAGAAGAGATGGTGGCGCTGTGGGCCTCCAAACGCACCGGGCGGCCGGTGAAATGGACCGGCGACCGCTCCGAGGCATTCCTGACGGACGCCCATGGCCGCGATCACCTGACCAAGGCCGAGATGGCGTTCGACCAGGACAACAGGATCACCGGGCTGCGCGTGAAGACCTACGCCAATCTCGGCGCCTACATGTCGCTGTTCTCCTCCTCGGTGCCGACCTATCTCTATGCGACGCTGCTGTCGGGCCAGTACAACATCCCCAACATCTTCGCCGAGGTGATCACCGTGTACACCAACACCACCCCGGTCGACGCCTACCGGGGCGCGGGGCGGCCCGAAGCAAGTTTCGTGGTGGAACGCCTGATGGAAACGGCGGCGCGGCAATTGAAGGTCGATGCGGGCGAGTTGCGCCGCAAGAACTTCATCACCAGCTTCCCGCACCAGACGCCCGTGATCATGGCCTACGACACCGGCGATTTCGGTGCATCGCTTGATGCCGCGTTGAAGGCGATCGATTACGCCGGCTACCCGGCGCGCAAGGAGAAAGCCAAGAAAGAAGGCAAGCTCCGCGGCATCGGCTTCTCCTGCTACATCGAGGCCTGCGGCATCGCGCCGTCTAAAGCAGTCGGCAGCCTGGGCGCCGGTGTGGGCTTATGGGAATCCGCCGAAGTCCGCGTCAATCCGGTCGGCACCATCGAGGTCCTCACCGGTTCGCACAGCCACGGCCAGGGCCACGAAACCACCTTCTGCCAGTTAGTTGCGGATCGCCTCGGCATTCCAATCAGCCAGGTCTCGATCGTCCACGGCGACACCGACAAAGTGCAGTTCGGCATGGGCACCTATGGTTCGCGCTCCGCGGCCGTCGGTCTGACGGCGATCCTCAAGGCGATGGAAAAAGTCGAATCCAAGGCCAAGAAAATCGCCGCGCATCAACTCGAAGCTTCCGAAGACGACATCGTCATCGAGAACGGCGAGTTCAAAGTCACCGGCACCGACAAGTCGATCGCTCTGCCGATGGTCGCGCTCGCCGCCTACACCGCGCACAATCTGCCTGACGGAATGGAGCCGGGCCTGAAAGAAGGCGCGTTCTACGATCCCACCAACTTCACCTTCCCGGCGGGCGCCTACATCTGCGAGCTCGAGGTCGATTCCGCCACCGGCAAGACCAGCTTTATCAATTTCGTCGCGGCCGATGATTTCGGGCGGCTGATCAACCCGATGATCGTCGAAGGCCAGGTCCATGGCGGCCTCGCCCAGGGCATCGGCCAGGCGCTGCTCGAAGGCGCCGTCTATGACAGCAGCGGCCAGCTCGTGACAGCGTCGTTCATGGACTACACCATGCCGCGCGCCGACGACCTGCCGTCGTTCAAATTGAACCACACCACGACGCTGTGTCCGGGCAATCCGCTCGGCGTCAAGGGTTGCGGCGAGGCCGGCGCGATCGGCGCATCCGCCGCCGTCATCAACGCCATCACGGACGCGATCGGCAACAACAAGCTCGAAATGCCGGCGACGCCCGACCGGGTGTGGCACGCCATTCACGGCAACGCATAAAAGTGTTTTCGAGCGAAGTGGGCTCCGGTTCGCATGAGGAAAACACGACCAGAATAGAGATTCGGGAGACAAGCCATGTACGAGACAACCTACCATCGCCCCTCCTCTGTCGACGAAGCCGCGGCGCTTTTCGCTGAGGGTTCGGAGTCGAAATATCTTGCCGGCGGTCACACGCTGATCCCGGTCATGAAGCAGCGGCTTGCCTCGCCGTCCGACGTGATCGATCTCAGCCGGATCAAGGATCTCATCGGCGTCGAGGTTTCCGCCGACACGCTGACGATCAAGGCGGCGACCACGCATTACGACGTGGCCGCGAGCGGAGCCGTGCAAACGGCGATTCCCGCGCTCGCCCATCTCGCCTCGCTGATCGGCGATCCGGCGGTGCGCTATCGCGGCACGATCGGCGGCTCGATCGCCAACAACGATCCCGCAGCGGATTATCCGGCGGCGGTGCTCGCACTCGGCGCGACGATCAAGACCAACAAGCGGAGCATTGCGGCCGATGATTTTTTCAAGGGCCTTTTCTCGACGGCGCTGGCGGACGGCGAGATTATTACACAGGTGTCCTTCCCGATTGCGGCCAAGGCAGGTTATTCGAAAATGCCCCATCCCGCCTCGCGCTTCGCGCTGACCGGCGTGTTTGTGGTCAAGACCAAATCGGGCGACGTCCGCGTCGCCGCCACCGGCGCATCTTCGAGCGGCGTCATGCGGGTGCCGGCCATCGAGTCAGCGCTGAAGGCGAACTGGGCGGCTTCGGCGTTCGACAGCGTCAACATTTCCGCTGACGGGCTGCTGACCGATATCCACGGATCGTCCACCTATCGCGCCAATCTGATCAAGGTGATGGCGCAGCGCGCGGTCGCTGCGGCCGGCTGATCGCGCTTCCCGCGCAAGCTCAAGCAAGCGGCGCGCAGCAATGCGCGCCGCTTGCATTTAACCATGTTCGGGTCAAAAGACGCTTGCCACCCTCCCCGCAAGGCTGGACAATTTCGCCAAAAAGAGATTTGGAGCATGATCCGGAAAAGCATGCTTTCGGGCACGGCCCGATGGGTGGGTACCGGTTTTCCCTCGGGACAAACGCGGAGCGTTTGCCCGGAGATCATGCTCAAACAACAGGCTAAAGCGCCCATGAAATTCGGCATTTTCTACGAGCATCAGCTGCCGCGGCCGTGGAACGATGGCGACGAGCGCAGGCTGTTCCAGGAATCGCTCGATCAGGTCGAACTCGCCGACAAACTCGGCATCGATTACGCCTGGGAAGCCGAGCATCATTTTCTCGAGGAATATTCGCACTCCTCGGCGCCCGAGATATTCCTCGCAGCGTGCTCGCAACGCACCAAAAACATCCGTCTCGGTCACGGCATCTGCCTGATGCCGCCGAAATACAACCACCCGGCGCGGGTCGCGGAGCGTGTCGCCACGCTCGATCTCGTTTCCAACGGCCGCGTCGAATTCGGCACCGGCGAGAGCGCCTCGCTGATGGAACTCGGCGGCTTCAACGTCGGATTCGATCCGGTCGAAAAGCGGCGGATGTGGCATGAAGGCGTTGAGCAGTGCACCAACATGATGGTGATGGACCCGTATCCTGGCTTCAAGGGCGAGTTCTTCGAGATGCCGTGCCGCAACGTGGTGCCCAAACCGGTGCAGAAGCCGCATCCGCCGCTGTGGGTGGCCTGTTCCAACCGCGAGACCATCAAGATGGCGGCGCGCCACGGCATCGGCGCGCTGACCTTCGCGTTCGTCGACCCCCGCGAAGCCAGGCAATGGGTCGATGACTATTACCGCATCTTCAAAGAGGAATGCGTGCCGATCGGCCACGCCGTCAATCCCAACGTCGCGATGGTGACCGGCTTCTCGGTGCACGCGGACGAAATGGAATCGCGCCGCCGCGGTGAAGACGGCCTGCGATTCTTCCGCTACGGCCTGGAGCATCATTATATCTTCGGCGAGCACAGGCCGGGACGCACCGACATCTGGGCCAATCTCGAAAAGGCGCGGCATGCGTTGCCGGCGACCGGCGCCGAGCACGGCATCGGCACGCCAGATCAGTTGCGAACCCATCTGCGGCACTTTGAGGACTCAGGCGTCGATCAGACCGTGTTCATCCAGCAAGGCGGTCGCAACGAGCACATCTGCGAAGCGCTCGAACTTTTCGCCAAGGATGTGATGCCCGAATTCAGGGCGCGCGAAATTGCGCGGGAAAAGCGGAAACAGGAAGAGCTGGCGCCCTACATCGAAAAGGCGATGGCCCGCAAACAGGCTGTCAAGCCGATGCGCGACGAGGAGATCCCGGTCTTTGTCGCGCTCGGCCGCAAGGTCGCCGAAGAAGGCACCGGCACCGAGCGCCAAAAGCAGAACGCCAACCTGTGGGCAGATGCTGCCAAGGTACCGCCGAGCGATCCCGAACGCCACGGAACCAAGACCTCCGCAACCTCGTAGTCCTTTTTTCCCATATCACCGGAAAAACAACGTGCTCGATAAATCAGCCTCACAGCCCTCCACCCGCACTTCCGGCCCGCTCTCAGGCGTTCGCATTGTCGAATTCGCCGGCATCGGACCTGGCCCCTTCGCCTGCATGATGCTTGCGGACATGGGCGCGGAGGTGGTTACGCTCGATCGCGTCGGCGCGAAGAAGAACCTGAAATCGGTGGCCGGACGCGGACGCAAGGTCGTCGAGCTCGACCTCAAGGACAAGTCCGCGATCGCGCAGGTGCTCGAACTCCTGGCCAATGCTGACGCGCTAGTCGAAGGCTTTCGCCCCGGCGTGATGGAGCGGCTGGGGCTCGGGCCCGATGTGGTGCTGGCGCGCAACCCGCGTCTCGTCTATGGCCGCATGACGGGATGGGGCCAGGAAGGCCCGCTGGCGCAGGCTGCCGGCCACGACATCAACTACATCTCGGTCACCGGCGCGCTTGCCGCGATTGGCACCGCGGAAAAACCAGTACCGCCGCTCAATCTGGTCGGCGATTTCGGCGGCGGCGCGCTCTATTTGGTGGCCGGCGTGCTCGCCGCGCTGCTGGAGGCGTCAAAATCAGGCAAGGGACAGGTGGTCGATGCTGCGATGTGCGATGGCGCGGCATCGCTGATGTCGATGTTCTTCGATTTGGCGGCCGCCGGCCGATGGACCGAGCAGCGCGAGAGCAATTTCCTCGATGGCGGCGCGCACTTCTACGGCGTCTATGAATGCGCCTGCGGCCGGTTCATTTCGATCGGCTCGATCGAGCCGCAGTTTTACGCGCTGCTGCGCCAACACGCGGGCCTTTCGGACGCCGAATTCGATCAGCAGATGGACCGCAACGCATGGCCTGGGCTCAAGCAAAAGCTTGAAGATGTATTCAAGACCAAGACCCGCGACGAGTGGTGCAAGATCATGGAGGGCACCGACGTCTGCTTCGCGCCTGTTCTGACCATGAGCGAAGCGCCTGGACATCCGCACATGGCGGCTCGAAAGGTTTTTGTCAGCCGCCACGGCGTCACCCAGCCCGCGCCGGCGCCACGTTTCTCGCGCACGCCGTCGGCGATCCGCGAGGCCGCCACGGCGGATATCGCCGAGCTGACGAGCGTGTGGAAGGGCGAGCGGTAACTCTCACTGTCATTCCGCGGCGCGCAAAGCGCGAGCCCGGATTCCGGGCCTGTCGCCTCAGATGTGCAATTGCCGACCTGAGGCGCATCCTCAGATGTGCAAATTGCACATCGGCGAATGACAATAGTTGAGCGCATTGCCTGCCGCGTCCGAAATTGAGGGATATTAGTCATTCGCCTTTCGCGGTTGATTTGCGATGATCCGGCTCACCTGGACACTATGATTCGACCATGGCGCTGCAACTGCGACCGAACTGCGAATATTGCGACAAGGATCTTCCGCCGCGTTCGGCGGAAGCGCGCATCTGCAGCTATGAGTGCACGTTCTGTGTGGGCTGTGTCGAGAATAAGCTCCACAATGTGTGCCCGAACTGCGGCGGCGGTTTCGTCCCGCGGCCGATCCGGCCGGCAACCGAATGGCGGCCAGGACTATCGGTCGAGAAGCGACCGCCATCGGACAAGCGCATCCATCTGTCTCACAGTCTCGACGACATTGCCGAGCATTCCGCTCGTATCAGGAATATTCCGCATGGGGATCGCTGACGCGATGCGTTATGCCGCCGGCAGAATCGTGCCTTCGACTTCGCCAAAGCCGACGCGATAACCATCGCCCTGGCACCAGCCGTGGAAGCTGAGCGAATCGCCGTCTTCGAGAAACGTCCGCCGGATGCCGCTCGCCAGCTCAATCGGCTCGGTGCCGTTCCAGCTGATTTCAAGAAGGCTGCCGCGCTGGTGTTTCTCCGGACCGCTGATGGTGCCGCTCCCTAAGAGATCGCCGACATTCATGGCGCAGCCTGACGAGGCGTGATGCACCAGTTGCTGCACCGACGACCAGTACATGTATTTGAAATTGGTGCGGCAGATCCGCGTAGCTTCATTCATTTGCGCCGCGCGCAAGCCGACATCGAGCTGCAGATCGTAATTGTTGGACTGCGCTTGCTGCAGATAAGGCAGAGGGGTCGGATGCTGAGCAGGGCCACGGAGGCGGAACGGCTCCAGCGCCTCACGCGTGACGATCCAAGGGCTGATCGAGGTGGCAAACGCCTTGGCCTGGAACGGCCCAAGCGGCACGTATTCCCACTGCTGGATATCGCGCGCGCTCCAGTCGTTCAACATCACAAAGCCGAAGATCATGTCTTCCGCCTGCTTCTCGCTCAGCATCTCGCCTATCGGGGAGGACTGCCCGATCACAACACCCATTTCCAGCTCGAAGTCGAGCCGCTTGCAGGGGCCGAATGACGGCACGTCCGCATTCGGCGGCTTCAACTGGCCGTGCGGCCTGCGTACCTTGGTGCCGCTAACCACGACGGTGGACGCGCGTCCGTTATAACCGATCGGCATATGCAGCCAGTTCGGCTGCAACGCGTTGTCCTTTCCGCGGAACATGACGCCGACATTGGTGGCATGCTCCTTCGACGAATAGAAATCGGTGTAACCGGCGACAGCAATCGGCAGGCACAATCTTGCGTCGGCCATCGGCACCAGCACGCGCCGGCGCAACTCGTCGTTATCGCGCAGCTCCGGATTATCATGGCGCAACAATTCGCTGATCCTCGCGCGTGTGCGAGACCAAACCTTAGGCCCCAGCGCCATGAACGGATTCAGCATGGGCGCCGCAAAAACACCGAGGTCGCCGACATCCAGTCGCCCTTCTTGTTCGAGCTCCCAAAGATCGAGCACGCAATCGCCGATTGCGACACCGACGTGAGGAGCTAATCCGTCCTTTGCCGAAAACACGCCGTAGGGAAGATTCTGGATCGGAAAGTCCGAGGTGGCATCAACCTCGATGAAAGAGCGAAGGCTGGGATCGTTAGGATGGGGCAAGATGCTTCTCCGTCAGGCGTCGTCATGGCCGGGCTTGACCCGGCCATCCACGACTTTATTGCGAGCCACAAGATGCCCGGGACATGCCCGGGCATGACGGAACGTTAGACGGCGCGGGATACCTCACGGCCTATTCGGATCGAACCGCTTTTCCAGTCCCTTCCAACACTCAGCATAATCATCCTGCAGCGTCGCGGATTTTGCCGCGTGCGCGGTGACGCGCTGCGGATATCGTGTCTCGAACATGAAGGCCATGGTGCCGGTCAGCTTGACCGGCTTCAATTCCGAATTGCTGGCGTGATCGAAGGCCTCGCGGTCCGGACCATGCGGCAGCATGCAATTGTGCAGGCTGATGCCGCCGGGCGTAAACCCCTGCGGCTTCGCATCGTAGACGCCGTAAATCAGCCCCATGAACTCAGACATGATGTTCATGTGATACCACGGCGGACGGAAGGTGTTTTCCGCCACCGCCCAGCGCTCCGGGAAAATCACGAAATCGATGTTCGCGGTTCCCGCGGTTTCCGACGGCGACGTCAGCACGGTGAAGATCGACGGATCGGGATGGTCGAATCCGATCGCGCCGACCGGCGAGAACGTCCTCAGGTCGTATTTGTACGGCGCGTAGTTGCCGTGCCATGCCACGACGTCGATCGGCGAATGCGGCAGCTTCGTTACGAACAGCTGTCCGCCCCACTTAACGAACAATTCGGTCGGCGTGTCCTTGTCTTCATAGGCCGCAACGGGGGTGAGGAAATCGCGGGCATTGGCGAGACAATTGGCGCCGATCGGACCACGCTCCGGCAGCGTGAAGGCGCCGCCGTAGTTTTCACAAGCGTAGCCGCGCGCAGGCCCCGACGGAATCTCGACCCGGAATTTCACCCCGCGCGGAATCACGACGATTTCCCCAGGCTCGGCATCGATCCGGCCGAACTCGGTGACGAAACGCAGATTGCCCTGCTGCGGCACGAACAGCATCTCGCCATCGGCATTGTAGAAATGCTGATCGACCATCGATTTGGTGATGAGGAAGACATGCGCGGCCATGCCGGCCTGGGTGTTGACGTCTCCCGCCGTGGTCATGGTCTGCACACCCTGCAGGAACGTCACGTCCTCTTTCGGAATCGGCGCCGGATCCCAGCGCAATTGCGCGATCGGCAACTCATATTCATGACACGGCGCGCTGCGCCATAGCTTCGCATCAACCTTGGCGAAGCGGCCGGAGTGCTTCACCGACGGCCTGATCCGATACAGCCACGACCGTTCATTGCTGCCGCGCGGCGCGGTGAATGGTGAGCCGGAAAGCTGTTCGGCGTAAAGCCCATAGGCGCAGCGCTGCGGCGAATTGCGCCCTCTCGGCAGCGCGCCTGATAGAGCCTCGGTCTCAAAGCTGTTGCCGAAGCCGGACATGTAGCCCGGGGTGATATTGGCCGAGCTGCGGCTGATCGCGTCAGGTGAGGTGTTGATATTCATGGTCATCCTCCTTGCAGGCTGGCCCACATTTCCCGATCGCGTTCGGCGGTCCAGATCACGGGGTCGTCGATCCCCGAGGCTTCATCGAACGCGCGCGAGACGTTGAACGGCAGGCAGTGTTCGTAGATCGCAAAGCTCTGGAATTTCGGATCCATCACCTCGCGGGTGGCGGCCATCGTCTCTTTGAGGTTGCGGCCCTTGGCGACCGCTGTCTCTGCTGCGCCATAAAGCGAGGTGACGAAATCGCGCGTCATCGCGATGGCCTCGCGCCCGATGGCTACGCCTTTGAGGGCATCACCGCGCCCTGGCGCGATCGCCTTGGGATTGAAGGCGCGAATTTCGTTCAGCGTCGCTGGCCATTCGCGCAAATGCGCGTCGCCGCAATAACAGGCCGAATGGTATTCGATCAGGTCGCCGGAAAACATCACCTCCGCATCCGGCACCCACGCCACGATGTCGCCGGATGTATGTCCCGCGCCGAGCGACATCAACCGGACTTCGCGTTTTCCGAGATAGATCGACATATCGGTTTCGAATGTCAGCGTCGGCCAGGTCAGGCCGGGGATGCTCTGGGCATCCTGGAACAGGCGCGGAAAACGGCCATATTCAGAATCCCAATCCTGCTGGCCACGCTCTTCGATCAGCCTATAAGTCTCCTCAGACGCAATGACCGCTTGCGCCTTGTAGGCCGAGGCGCCGAGCACCCGTACCGCATGATAGTGCGACAGCACCACATATTTGATCGGCTTGTCGGTGACGGTACGCACCCGCTCGATCACTTTGTTGGCCATCGCCGGCGTCGCCTGCGCGTCGAACACGATGCAGCCGTCATCGCCGACGATAACAGCGGAATTGGGATCGCCCTCGGCGGTGAAGGCATAGAGATCGGTGCCGATCTCGGAGAAGGTCACTTTCTTCTCCGCCATGTCTGTGGTGGACGCGAAACCTTTGGTAGCCATCAATTTAATTCCCTCTACGCTTATTGTTGCTGCTGCTGTTGCTGGCTTGCGTCCACCATTCGCCGCTGGGCGAGCGCAATCGCCTCGCGCAACACGTCGAGATCGCCGATGTGATTGGCAAGAATCAGAACCAGCGCCGCATCGAGATCGGCGCTCTGTTGGTCGCTCAACCCGCGATGCGCCTCGACAATCGCGCGAAATGCGTCATCCGGCTTGGGGAAATTTGAGCTGGTCGACAATGCCATTTTCGAACCTCAATTGTGACCTGCAGCACGCGCCAATGCGGCGTCGAGCGCGGCGCGTGTCGGGTGCCGGAAACGCGCGGCGACGTAGCCGTCAGGCCGCAACAGATAGGCTGTGCCGGGTTCGGCATCGTAGCGCGCGCCGACCAAGCCAGCGGAATCGAGAAAACCATCTTGGCCGCCGATACGGATCACGCTAACGCCCTCAGGAGGGTCAACCGCAACGCCATTGGTGAACTCGAGCAGCGTGAACCCCGTTCCCGCTTTGATGAAGGCTTCGGTCAAAAACGCAAGATCGCCGGCGCGCGCGGCAATCGGCGCATCGAGCATGGAAGCGCCGGGCCGCGGGCCGCCGCGCCACGCATCGCAGTCGGCGGTGGAAAGCGGCGAGTCATAGGTCGAGGGAACCGAGAGCCGTCCGCCGTTGATCATGCGCTTGCCGAATTCGGTTTCCTTTGCCAGCGATAGCACCGCCTTTCGCAACCGCGCCTCCTGGCGGGAGCCAGGCGCCATGAAATCGGTCGAGCGGGTCGATTCCCGGATGTTCTCGTCGGCCGCAGCGCTTCGCTCGGCGTGATAACTCTCGAGCAATGCTGCCGGCGATAGCCTCTTCAGCACGCGGTCAAGTTTCCACGCCAGGTTCTCGGCGTCCTCCAGACCGGAATTGGCGCCCCGGGCGCCGAACGGCGAGACCTGATGCGCGGCATCGCCGGCAAAGATCACGCGGCCATGGATAAATTTCTCCATGCGACGACACTGGAATCTGTAGAGCGATATCCATTCGAAGTCGAACTTCTCATGCCCGAGCATACGCGCGATCCGTGGCCGCACATTTTCCGGCCGCTTCTCGACCGCAGGATCCGCATCTGGATTGAGTTGCAGATCAATCCGCCAGATGTCGTCCGGCTGCTTGTGCAGCAGCGCGGACCGCCCGGCGTGAAACGGCGGGTCGAACCAGAACCAGCGCTCCGTCGGAAATTCGGCCGGCATCTTGACGTCGGCGATCAGAAATTGATCCTCGAATACCTGGCCTGCGAATTCTGCACCGACCATTTGCCGCAACGACGATCGTGCGCCGTCGCAGGCGACGACATAGTTCACGCGCACCCGATAGGGTCCGTCCGGGGTCTCGATCGCCACTAGAACATAGTCGTTGCGCTGTTCTAACCCGATCACCTTGTTGCGCCAGCGCAGGTCGATCGCAGGAAGCTCCTGTACGCGATCCACCAGATAGGCTTCGGCATGGAATTGCTGGAGGTTGATGAAGGCAGGCCGCTTGTGCCCCTCCTCCGGCAGCAGATTGAATTGATAAAGCAGCGACGCGCCGTGAAAAATCTTGCCGACGCTCCACACCACACCCTTGCCGACCATGCGGCTGCCGACGCCGAGCCGGTCCCAGTACTCAAGGGAGCGCTTGGAAAAACAGATCGCGCGCGACCCCTCGCCAATCCGGTCGGCGTCGTCGAGCAGCACGACGGGCAGGCCGCGTTGCGCCAGATCGATCGCGAGCGACAGCCCGACCGGTCCGGCGCCGACGACGACAACGGGGTGTTCGGCCGCATAGGCGCCGATCCGATCCTGATCGGCGTGGCGCCGATAGCCGAACTGGGTTTTGGACTGCGCCATGTGTTCACATTGCTCTGGCCAAGGGACGGCGTCCGGCTTAAGATAGTCTCACTTGCAACTATCTAAACGCCTCGGACGTTCCGGCGTCAACTCAAATTGGAGCGGTTTTTGGCCCGACTTGATCTGTTCAGATTTGTTCCCTTCCGGCTGAACCGGCTGGCGGCCGAGGTCAGCGCCGCGCTGTCGAGCGAATATCAGGAACGCTACGGGCTGGACATTCCGGAATGGCGCGTGCTGGCAACGCTCGGCTTCCGCAACGATGCGTGCAGCGCGCAATATGTTGCGCATTGCACCCGAACGCACAAATCCGCCATCAGCCGCGCGGTCGCGGCGCTGCTGAGGCGACAACTCGTCGAGCGCGTCGAAAACGAAGACGACCGCCGCGAGTACCGGTTGCGCATGACGCGGAAGGGCAAAGCGCTGTACGAGGAGCTGATCCCGCGTCTGCTGCGCAAGGAGCAGGAGATCCTGTCGTGCCTCTCCGCGCAGGAGCGAAAGGATTTTGCGCTGATGCTCGGCAAGATCGAGAACAGTCTCGATCTTGTGCAAACCAGCAAGGAAGCGAGCAAGACGGGGGATTATTGAACGCAGGCACCTCATGGTGAGGAGCGCGCCCCTTGCGCGCGTCTCGAACCATGAGAAGCGCATATGCCGCCATCCTTCGAGACGCGACGAAGACGCCGCTCCTCAGGATGAGGTCAGTATCCTTCACAGGCTCTCAGGATGAGGGTAGGTGTCGTGTCCGGTCATTCCGGGACACGCGTGTTCGCGCCGCCCCCGAATGATTCAGGACTATTTCACAAACGAGCGCGACGGTTGCACGTGCAATGAATAGGCGTCGACCTTGTCGCTGGCGCGCGGATAGATTTCGGTCACGATCGGATCGTGCCCGGGGATGACGCGGTCGGGATGGCCGGCAAGACGCTCGACGATTTCCCATCCCTCGAACATGTCGCCGAGATTATAGATGATCGGAAACGGACTGCGGCGATGCATGTTGGCGTAGTAATGCGAAGCGTCCGACGCCAACACCACCGGACCGCGCGCGGTTTCGACCCGCACCACCTGCAGGCCGTCGGAATGGCCGCCGACGCGATGCAGCGTCACGCCGGGCGCGACCTCGCCATCGCCGGAATGAAAGGAGACCCGCTCGCTAAAGACGTGACGGACCATCAGCGTGACGTGCTCCACCGAAAACGGATGACGCAGCACGCCGTGGCACATGCAGCGTCCGGTGGCGTAGCTCATCTCGCGGTCCTGCAAATGAAATCGCGCGTTGGGGAAAAGGTCGAGATTGCCGGCGTGGTCGTAGTGCAGATGCGTGACCACGACATCCCTGATGTCGTCGGCCCGGACGCCAAAGCGCGCCAGCGCCTCGACCGGATTGAGCGTGAGCTTGCGGCTTCGCAGCTTCGCCTCCGCCGCGTTGAAACCGGTGTCGACCAGAATATCGCGGCCGCCGCCACGGATCAGCCAGACGAAATAATCGAGATCTTGAGCCGCGGTCTCGTGGGGATCCGGCACGAGGTGGTTCATGTGGGGCGTGCGCGGCGACATCGTCGCATAGCGGATGGCGTAGATTTCGTAGGCGCTTCCCATCGGTTCCACATTTTCTCAGGTTCGCGATTGGCCGATCACCGTACAAAGCCACCGTCGTCCGCAAAGGTCAAACTTGCCTTCGGTATCCGGCGGCTTTGAATGCGATGCTGCCGAGGCTAGCAAAGCCTCGTTGCGGTTAATTGTCGCGATTGCGGGCGGCACCGCAAACAGTTGACAGGGCTTGCGTTGCCGGTTTGATAATGCGGTTTGCGCAGAGTAAGGTCGCCGAGGCGCAAGCTGGAATCGGCGCCCTGTTTGTTGGACCGCCGTGGCATGAGAATTCGTCTCGCATTGCTTGTGATCTTTGTTTTGTCGGTCACAGCGACTTTCCAGTCGGCAGCAGCGGGCGCCGACCGGTTTGCGCTTGTCATCGGCAACGCGAAATATCCCGACGCCGAAGCGCCTCTCAAGGAGCCCATCAACGACGCCCGAGACGTCGCCGCCGAGCTCAAGCGCGACGGCTTCAACGTCGAGGTCGGAGAAAATCTGACCGGCGACGCGATGCGCCGCGCCTTTGACCACCTCTACGGACGCATCAAGCCCGGCTGCGTCGCGCTGGTGTTCTTCAGCGGGTTTGGCGTCCAGTCCAGCCGCCAGAGCTACATGATCCCGGTCGATGCCCAGATCTGGACCGAAGCCGATGTCCGCCGCGATGGCGTCAGCCTGGAGACGGTTCTGGGCGAAATCAACAGTCGCGGCGCAGGCGTCAAGATCGCCCTGATCGACGCCAGCAAGCGCAATCCATTCGAGCGCCGGTTCCGCAGTTTTTCTGCCGGCCTCGCGCCGGTGATTGCGCCGAATGGAACGCTGGTGATGTATTCCGCGGCGCTGAGCTCCGTCATCTCTGACAATGGCGGCGATCACAGCCTGTTCGTGCAGGAGCTGCTCAAGGAAATCCGCGTTCCCGATCTGATGGCCGAAGAGACGCTCAACCGGACCCGCGTCGGCGTCACCCGCGCATCCCGCAGCGAGCAGGTGCCGTGGATTTCGTCCTCATTGGCCGAGGACTTTTCGTTTATTCCCGGCGCAAGCGGACGGCCGTCCGGTCCGGCGGTGGCGACGCTTCCTTCCCCCGAACCCTCGCCGCTGCCGCGGGTTGACCCTGCGCCTGCAAAGCAGGATGAGGTCTCGGTGCCGCCTCCCGACAAGCCGGTGGATAAAAATGACGGATCGACGGCGGTAGCGCTTGCCGATGACCCGACCATCAAAAGCCTGACCGCCAAGCTCGCCGACAATCCGGACGATCAGAGCGCGCTCTATCGGCGCGGACAGGTCTACGCCAGCAAGGGGGCCTACAGCCTTGCCATCAAGGATTTCGATGAGTCGATCAGGCTGAACCCCAAGGACGTCGAAGCCTTCAACAACCGCTGCTGGGCGCGCACCGTCATCGGCGACCTGCAGGCTGCCCTGAAGGATTGCAACGAGGCGCTCCGGCTGCGCCCGAATTTCGTCGACGCCCTCGACAGCCGCGGCCTTGTTAATCTCAAGGGCGGACAGACGAAAAACGCGATTGCCGATTTTGACGCCGCGCTCAGGATCAATCCGAGATTGACGTCGTCGCTGTACGGGCGGGGCCTCGCCAAGCAGCGCAACGGCTCGATTTCGGAGGGCGAATTGGATATATCCAATGCGAAAGCCATGGATCCCAACATTGTTAAGGAATTCGCGAGTTACGGGGTACGTTGACGATTATTGCAGTTGGAGGACCGCCGTTTCCTCGAACCCCGGCGCAGGCGCCGACCTCGTGACCGTCGGATACGGCAAGAGCAAGCTCAAGGACCCGAACAACCCGTTGGCGGAAGTCAACAGCCGCGTGCAGGTCGTCAATATGGAAAACAAGGCTACGGCGTCCAAGTAGACCACGTGGCGCTGAGTAAAGTTTTGCGGCTACACTTCATACCAAGCGCGTCATGCCCGGCCTTTGCGCCGGGCATCGACGTCCTAGCGCACTTGACAGAAAGACGTGGATGGTGGCCGGG
>Ga0208991_1000012_pt1 | contig 23894 bp, 19 predicted proteins | sample MedBloCAOM3_M2_FD_187855 | JGI IMG/M metagenome (GOLD analysis project Ga0208991, IMG submission 187855) | Forest soil microbial communities from El Dorado National Forest, California, USA - Mediterranean Blodgett CA OM3_M2 (SPAdes) (version 2) | ecosystem: Environmental > Terrestrial > Soil >...
TGAATATAGAGCTTGTTGTCCGGGCCGACCCGGCATGTGCGCGCCGTGTGGTTATAGCTCTCCTCGGACTTCGGGATCAGTTCGCCTTCGGGGACGACGACGCCTGCAACAACGTCCGGGCTCTCATAGAAGAATTCGGCCGCCGGATATTCCAGCACGCGATTTTGCTCGGGGATGTAAAGGAAGCCGTCCTTCGAGAAGCACCCGCCATTGGGTATCTTCTTTGGCAGGGTCGGAGCGAACTCCTTCACCTCGTCGCCCACGCCGCCGCGCGCGCGGTCGGTCACTGCCCAGACTTTCGACTTGCGCGTGCCCACAAATGTCGCGACGCCCTGTGGGCCGACCGCGATATGGCGGGCGTCCGGCACGAGCGCGTAAAGCGAAATGTGAAAGCCTGGCGGAAGCTTGATCTTGGCCAGGTTTTGTTTGACCTGATCGGCTTTCTGACCGGTCTGCGGGACCTCCGGCCAATCGGCCGTGCTGCCCGTGGGGTGCATGGCGCCCAACGTTTCGAGTGCGCTTGGCGCCGGCGGCGCCGGTTGCGCGGCAGCCGGCCAAGCGGCCAGCGTGAATAATGCCGCCGTTGTTTTCCAATGAAGTTTCATCGATACCTCCCTGGGATGCCCCCAATTCTAACGGGCGACCACCCGCTGTCGGGGGAAGGAGAACATCAATGCGCCGGTTCCGGTAATTGTCAAATTGCAGTCGATATATACGGAGAAGTCGAAAGTAATGACGGCAGCAAGTAAGTCAGGCCGCCCGCATCACCGCATCCGCGAGCAATCCTGCGAACAGCAACAGGCCTGCATCGCGGTTCGATTTGAAAATGCGCAGACACAGCGCGGGATCGCTGATCTCCAGACGTTTGATCTGCCAGATGAGATGCGCCGCGAACGCGGCAAGCCCGATCCACGCCGGCCAGCGCGCACCAGCAAGCGCAAGTGCCAAGCCGATCAAAATGACCGCCGTTGCGTAAAACACCATCAACGCCTGATGTGTGCGCGCGCCGAACAGCAGCGCGGTCGATTTTACGCCGATCAGCGCGTCGTCCTCGGCGTCCTGATGCGCATAGATGGTGTCGTAGCCGATCACCCACGCAATCGAGCCGGCGTAGAGCGCCAGCGCCGTCGCATCGATTCGCCCGAGCGTCACCGCGAAACCCATCAGCGCGCCCCACGAGAACGCCAAGCCCAGCACGCTCTGTGGCCACCAGGTAATCCGCTTCATGAACGGGTAGACCGCGATGATGACGAGCGACGCGATGCCGGTCGCCACCGCGAAGCGGTTGAATTGGAGGAGCACCGCAAGACCAATCAACGCCTGAACGACGAGAAAGGCCGCCGCCTGCGGCACGCTCACCTGTCCCGCCGGTATAGGCCGCGACCGCGTCCGCTCGACCAGCGCATCGAGATCGCGATCGGTAATATCGTTCCAGGTGCAGCCGGCGCCGCGCATGGCAAATGCGCCCACGAAGAACAGCGCAATGATCAGGGGCAATTGGCGAATGTTATGGGTGACGCCGGCGGCCAGCGCCGCCGACCACCAGCACGGCATCAGCAATAGCCAGGACCCGATCGGCCGGTCGAGACGGGAGAGCCGCAGATAGGGCCGCGACCATTGCGGCGCGTGAGTGTCGACCCAGTTGCCGGTCGCGTCAGCAACGCGGGCGGCAGCAGTGCTCATCTGATCCCGGTCATCGCGCGAGGACGTTGCCGTTCAGGGTATCGAAAGTGCTGCCACCCTTCTTGGTGGCTGTCGCCTCCGGAAGCGACGCCGAAGAGCCCAGCACCTCGCTCAGGCTCGGGCCAGCCGGTCCTTTCTGCTGCTGCTGTTGCGCTACCGTGCAGACCTTCTTCTGCATGCTCTCGGTGTTCTTGTGGCCGTTTTTCAGCTGGTCCGCGATCTGCTGCGGAATTCCGCACTTCGCTGCGTGGGATTCGACATATTTGATCATCTTGATCTCAGACTGGCCGAAATTCCCGATCAGCTTGCAGGCTTCATCCGGGGGCGCATGCCGGTCGCTGGCGGCCTTGATCAGCTTGCCACGCTTCTCCGCCTCTTCGCGCAAGGGTACGAATCCCTTCATGCATTCGTCCGACGAACCTGCCTGCGATGGAGGAGCCGGGGCGCGCTCGAACGCGGAACCGGTGACAGGCGCCGCACCGGTTACCGGAAACGAAGTGCGAGGGGCGGAAGCGGCCGGAGCGGCACCGTTCACCGGCGGAAATGGCGAAGCGTTGCTCGGGGCAGCTTGACCCGGCAGCGGCGCCGGAAAGGCGCCTTGCGCAAAGGCCTGGCCGGCGTGGACGGCAAAGACGGCCACGGTCAGCGGCACGATCAAGCGGCGGATCATCAAGAACGTTCCTCCGGCAAGGTCCAATGATCCCCAACGTCTTCCCCATGGAAGAACTATTCCGAGAGGGTTTCTACGATTCCTGCCTGCCCTTAACAACCCGTGGAATTTGGCAACAGCGCGGCGTTGCGCCGCGCCTGATGCCAATAATTGCGTTAATTCGGGCCCTCAGAGCGCGATCCGCAAAAGTGGGGCCCGGCTTTGCGTCCGATCGCACTCTAAATTATCAAACGTGCGCAGGATCTTATCGCCAAACCGCTTACAGTTGGCGGATCGTGCGGGCGGCTATAAAGGCTGCGCGGATTGGAACATTGACCATGCCTCAACTCGATTTTCGCGCCCCCCGGCTGTTTGTCGATGCCGCGCTGGCAGCGGGCGAAACGGTCGCGCTTGAGCGCAGCCAGAGCAATTATCTTGGCAATGTGCTGCGTCTTTCCGCCGGCGGGACCATTCTGGCGTTCAACGGACGCGATGGCGAATGGCAGGCTTCAATCGCGGGCCGCAAGCGGCCCGACAGTCTGAATATCATCGCCCAGACCCGGCCGCAGGATCGCCTGCCCGACCTCGCTTACGTCTTTGCGCCGCTGAAACATGCCCGGCTCGACTACATGGTGCAGAAAGCGGTCGAGATGGGAGCGTCATCCCTGCAGCCGGTTTTGACCCGCTTCACCCAGGTCAGCAGGGTTAACGGCGAGCGGATGCGCGCCAACGTCATCGAAGCCGCCGAGCAGTGCGGCATCCTGAGCCTGGCGACGGTCGCCGAGCCGGTGGCGCTCGATCGCTATTTGGGCCAGCGCGAGGCGCAGCGCCTGCTTATTTTCTGCGACGAGGCCGCCGATGCCACCAATCCGTTGCAAGCGCTGCAAAGCGGCCTGGCGGCTTCAAGCGGAATCGACGTCCTGATCGGCCCGGAAGGCGGGTTTGCCGAAGAAGAGCGCGCTATTCTGCTACGACAGCCGCAAACCTTAAGGCTTTCCCTGGGGCCGAGGGTGCTGCGCGCCGACACCGCGGCAGTAGCGGCGCTGGCGCTGGTACAGGCGGCGCTCGGCGACTGGACCGGACCCGGCCAGCCCGGAAAGGTTGCGGCCTTGGCCGATCATTAAGCCACTTGGCCGATCCTGGTCGAAACCCCGCCCCGGCCATGCTAAGGGGCTGCGCCAGCTGAACCCTGGAGCGCGATCAGCAAAAGTGGGGTCCGGTTTTGCGTCCGATCGCGCTCTAAACTGTTGAAAGAGCGCATGATCCGCCAAACCGCTCACACTTTGGCGGATCATGCGCTAGAACCCGTTTTTCGGGATATTTGGACATCGAGATGACCCTGACCGCCGCCCCTGGTGCGACCGGATCCGCCGCATGGGCGGATGCTCTGCTATTGTCGTTCGCGCAGGCCGGCTACGTTCAGGCCGAACCGGCGATCCTGCAGCCGGCCGAGCCATTCCTTGATCTCTCGGGCGAGGACATCCGGAAGAGCCTTTATTTGACCACCGATGCCAGCGGCGAGGAACTGTGCCTTCGCCCCGATCTCACCATTCCAGTGGCGCGGGATTATCTCGCCTCCAGCCGCGCCGGCCAGCCTGCGGGGTTCAGCTATCTCGGGCCGGTGTTTCGGTATCGTGGCGGCCGGCCGAGCGAATTCCTGCAGGCCGGTATCGAATCCTTCGGACGCCAGGATCGCGCCGCAGCGGATGCGGAAATGCTCGCCCTGGCCCTTGAAGCGACTGCCGCATTCGGCTTGGCCGAGGTCGAAATTCGCACCGGCGATGTGGCGCTGTTCATTGCGCTGATCGATGCCCTTGATCTCTACCCGGTGTGGAGGCGGCGGCTCATCAAGGATTTCAACCGCAAGGTCAGCCTGGAGCAGGATCTCGAGCGACTCACGCTCGCGACCGGATCCGGCCGCAACGAATATGAGGGTGTGCTCGCCGCGCTCGCGGGCTCCGACCGCAAGGCGGCGCTGGCGCTGGTCACCGACCTGATGTCGATTGCCGGCACGACCAATGTCGGCGGGCGTTCGGTTTCGGAAATCGCCGATCGCTTCCTCGAACAGTCGACACTGAAAGGCGGCGCGCTGCCGCGCGATGCACTTGATTTGATCAAGCGATTCCTCGCGATCGCGGGCGACCCCGACGATGCGATCGCGCGATTGCGCGCGCTGGCCGATGACACAAAACTCGACATCACGGCTGCGATCGATCAGTTCGAAAGCCGCGTCGGCTTCATGGCCGCGCGCGGCATCGATACAAGCAAGACACGCTTTTCCACCTCATTCGGGCGCGGCCTCGACTATTATACCGGCTTCGAGTTCGAACTGCACAAGGGCGATGGCGTCGAGCCACTGGTGGCGGGCGGGCGCTACGACGGGCTGATGACCCAGCTTGGCGCCGCCACTCCTATCCCCGCGGTCGGATTCTCGGTCTGGGTCGAAGCCTTGACGCAAGTGGGAAGCAAGCCTGCCGCAAGCGATTTAAGCGGGAGCGCGTCATGACGACGCCATTCGTTCTCGCGGTTCCGTCGAAGGGCCGCCTGCAGGAAAACGCGGAAGCCTTCTTCACGCGCGCCGGACTTGCGCTGGCGAAGCCGCGTGGCGCCCGCGACTATCGCGGCACCATCAGCGGGCTCGACAATGTCGAGATTGCCTATCTCTCGGCGAGCGAGATTGCCTCGCAGCTTGCGCGCGGCGCGGTGCATCTCGGCGTTACCGGCGAAGACCTGGTGCGTGAAAGCATTATCGATGCCGACAAGCGCGTCGCGCTGATCGACAATCTCGGCTTTGGCAACGCCAATGTCGTGGTTGCCGTACCGCAGGCCTGGATCGACGTCCGGACCATGGCCGATCTCGACGATGTCACCACCGGATTCCGTGCGCGGCATAACCGGCGGATGCGGATCGCGACCAAATACATCAATCTCACCCGGACATTCTTCGCTTCCCACGGCGTCGTCGATTACCGGATCGTCGAGAGCGCCGGCGCGACGGAAGGTGCGCCGGCGGTTGGGACGGCTGAAATGATCGTCGATATCACGACTACAGGCGCCACCCTCGCCGCCAATGGTCTCAAGGTGCTCGACGATGGCGTGATCCTGCGCAGCCAGGCCAACCTGGTGGCCTCGCGGGACGCCGACTGGTCGAGCGAGGCCCGCGAGACCGCGCGCGTCATCCTCGACCACATTGCGGCCCGGGCGCGCGCCAGCAAGTACCGGGAAGTCCGCACCCGCTTTACGGGCTGCAACGCCGCGCTGCTTGCCGAGGCTCATAATCGCTTCGGTGTAGTTTCGCCGTTCGGCGGCCCGACCTCTTCGGGAATGGTTACGCTGCACTGCCCACCGGCACAGCTTTACGCGCTCGGCAGTTTTCTTCGCGCGCACGGCGCCGAGACGGTGTCGGTGGCGTCGCTCGACTATGTGCTCGACCGCGATAACCCGCTGTTCGCCAAACTTGAGGCATTCCTGCGACCGTGAGGCGGAGGATGTTTTCGTTCATCGTTGCGACAGCAAGCAACGGGTAGCATATGCTGTCATCTGGGGTGTGGAACCTGATCGATGATACTGAGTAGCGACGTTTCTGGCTTGTCAACCACTGCGGCCAATGCTGCGGCGCAGGGGCTATCGATCGTCGTGCCCTTGTATAACGAGGCGGCCGGGCTTGCTTTTCTGCACGAACGGCTTGGCGAACTGGCAAAAAACCTCCGGCAGCGCTACGGCCTCGCTTGCGAGGTTGTCTATGTCGATGACGGCAGCACCGACGCAACGCTTGCTATCGCGCGCGGGCTTGCAGCCGTTGCGCTCGATATTCAGGTCGTGTCGCTGTCACGCAATTTCGGCAAGGAAGCAGCCCTGATGGCGGGATTGGACCATGCCCGGCGCGGCGCCGTCCTGTTCATGGACGGCGACGGGCAGCATCCGCCGGATCTGGTCGAGAAGCTGGTAGGCCATTGGATCGAAGGCGGCTACGACGTGGTCTATACCGCCAAGGCTAATCGCGACAACGAACCGTTCCTGCGGCGGCTGGCCGTGCATGGCTTCTACTCGCTGATCAATTGGGGAGCGCGGCAGAAGATCCCCGAGGATGCCGGCGACTTCCGCCTGCTGTCGCCGCGCGCCATGGCGGCGCTGCGGCAGCTTCCCGAGCGCAATCGCTTCTTCAAGGGTCTCGCGAGCTGGATCGGTTTCCGCCAGATCCGCGTCGACTACGAACCCGCAGCCCGTGCGCATGGTGTCACGACCTTCAGCCCCGGCCGGTTGGTCGGGCTTTCGATCGAAGGCCTTACGTCATTTTCGGTAGCGCCGCTGCGTTTTGCGAGCTTGCTCGGAGTGTTGCTCGCCACGGTGGCTTTTCTATTCGGGCTTTCTATCTTGTGGGAAACCTGGACGACCGGAAAATCAGTTCCCGGCTATCCGTCGTTAGTGATCGGCGTGATGACCATTGGCGGCGTGCAGCTCATCATGATCGGGATTGTTGGGGAATATATCGGGAAGATTCTCTCGGAGTTGAAAGCCCGTCCGATCTATTTCGTGGCTGAACATAGTGAGAAGCGCGTCGAGGCGGAGACCAGTGCCGGCGAGCGGACCGCGGCGGAATGACCGACGCCGCGCCGCCACGCCGCATCTGGCTGTGCGCCGACGATTACGGTCTCAGTCCCGGCGTCAACCGCGCCATTCGCGACCTGATCGAGCGCGGTCGTCTGAATGCCACATCGGTGATGGTGGTCGGCCCGGCGATCGGCCGTGACGAAATCAGCACGCTTCGCAACGCAGCCACAAACAGCCCGCGTTGCTCCATCGGCCTGCACATCACCTTAACGGCGCCGTTTCGGCCCCTAACGATGCACTTTCAACCGCTTGATGGCGGAATGTTCTTGGCCTTTCCGAAACTGCTGCGCGCCGGCCTGCTACGGCGGCTCGATCCTGAAATCATCCATGCAGAATTGATGGTGCAGCTTTCGGCTTTCAACGAAATGTTCGGCCGCGCCCCGGATTTTGTCGACGGTCACCAGCATGCGCAGTTATTTCCAGGGGTGCGCGACGCGTTTCTGACGGCGGTGAAAGAAGCTGCCCCCAACGCCTGGGTGCGCCAGGGCGGCCGCAATCAGCCCTTGGCCCGGCTATTCGGCGCGCCCAAGGCATTGTTTCTCGACATTCTGAGCGCGCAATTTCGGCGGCGCGCCTCGCGCGCCAATATCCCATTCAATCCCGGATTCGCCGGCGCTTATGATTTTTCTCAACAACCCGATTTCAGCATCCTGATGCAACGATTTCTCGATGGGCTGCCGGAGGGCGGTCTCATCATGTGTCATCCCGGTTTCGTTGACGAAACCCTTGTCAGCCTCGATCCGCTCACCGAGCAACGCGAACACGAATACGCTTTTCTCGGGGGTGAGCGTTTCGCGCCCCTGCTGGCTGCGAACAAGGTTACATTGAGCTGATATCCGTCAAGAACCCCGCCGGGCGTCTTGTCGCATACAGCAATTTAATTCCCGGGCACCACTACTTGCGACACAAAGCGCCCCTACATCTCCCTCGCGCTTCAAAGCGAAGGAGAACGCCATGACACCGCAAGAACGCCAATTGGTTGACGATCTTTTCGACCGGCTCTCCAAGGTGGAGAGCGCGCCGCGCGATCCGGACGCAGTTGCAGCTATCGCGGAAGGTTTGCGTAAAGCGCCCAATGCGATTTACGCGCTGGTGCAGACCGTCCTGCTCCAGGATGAAGCGCTGAAGCGGGCCAACAGCCGCATCCAGGAACTGGAGGCAGGCAGCGCGGGCGAACAACAGCAATCCGGCGGGTTCCTCGATTCGATGCGTGACACCATATTCGGGCAAAATCAGCCGCGCGGCTCGGTGCCGAACGTCCGGCCGCCCGAGGTTGCCAGCCGCCCGGTATGGAACAGCGGACAGGTGATGCAGCAGGCACAGTCTCCCGGACAATACAGTCAGGCGCCGTACGGTCAGCCCTATGGCGCGCCCCAGGCGCCCATGGGCGGAGGCGGTGGCTCATTTCTCGGAACCGCGGCGGCAGCGGCGGCCGGAACGGTCGGTGGATCGCTGCTGCTCGGCAGCATCCGCTCGATGATGGGCGGCAGCCATCATGGCTTCGGCGATGCAGCAGGCATTGGCGACAGGGCCGCGAGCCAAACTTCGTCGAGCGATCAATCCGGCAGCGATCTCTCGCGCGACGCCGGCATCAACGACGTCGGTTCATCCGGAGATCGCGCTGACGACAGTTCGCGCACAGGATTGCTCGATCAGGCGTCGAACGACGACGATCACGACGACATGGATCTCGATGCCGACGACTCCGGCGGCAACGGAGACAGCGACTACGCCTGATGAATTTCCGGAGCGTTAGCGCATGATCCGCCAAAGTGTGACCGGTTGGCGATAAGATTCATGCGCTCCTTTAACAATTTGGAGCAAAACGGCCGCCCAAATCGAGCGGCCGTTTTAATTTTCAAGTTGCAAACGAATCAGATGACGACGACTCGCGCGCCGACATTGACCCGGCCGTACAGATCGATCACATCCTCATTGCGCATCCGGATGCAGCCCGACGAGACGTTGGTGCCGATCGTCCAGGGTTCGTTGGAGCCGTGGATGCGATAGAGCGACGAGCCCAGATACATCGCGCGTGCGCCGAGCGGATTTTGCGGACCGCCTTCCATGTGCCGCGGCAGATCGGGGCGCCGCGCCAGCATTTCCGGTGGCGGTGTCCACGCCGGCCACTCCTTCTTCGCGGAAATCTGCTTGACGCCCGACCAGGTGAATCCGGGGCGACCGACGCCGATGCCGTAGCGCATCGCCTTACCGTTTTCCTGCACCAGGTACAGAAACTTGTTGGGCGTATCGACGACCACCGTGCCGGCGCTTTCCTTGCCGTGATAGTCGACGAGTTGCTTCTCAAATTTCGGATTGAACGCGGGATGCGCGGGTTCGCTTGCATCTTCCTGCTGGCGCAACGTCTGCTGCGGCTCCATCGGCGGCAACAGCGGACGCCGCTGGTCGTATGATGGCTGCTGCTGATAGGCGGGTTGCTGCTGATAGCGCTCACCTTGCCCATCGCCGAACAGGAACTCGATGAAACCGCCGCCCATATTGGAGCGCTCGGCATAGGCCGTTCGCACCGGCGCGAGAGGCCGCTGCACGGATTGATCGGCGTAGATCACGTTGGGTTCGGAGAGCGGCACGGCTTCGAGCGCTGCGGCTTGATGAAGTCCGGCGCCTAGACAGGACGCGCCGGCGAGAAGCGCAAGAGACATTCTTTTGAACATCGACGTACTCTGTACTGTTTCGTCACTGTTTCATCGTGGGGAGCGCCCGATCAACGCCCTTGCACGCCACCAACTAAAATCAAAACCGCATCGGTTTGGTAAACAGAAGCGGCGTTTCGATTCACCACGTCGCCAATTCTGCGCGGTTTTGTCCGTCAGCGTTTATTTTGGGTGAACGGTGGATGCGCATGGTTAACCGTTTGTGTGTGGTGGTAAGCGCACGCATCATCAAGAATTTCTCGCGTGAACCTGACGTTAAATCGCTTCTGCCTAAAACGTGATGAGTGCAAGGTCAGGAAAAATCTCATGCCGGTTCATCGCAAACGTTTTCGTATTGAAGAAGCATTCGCCGGCGACATGCCGATGCCCGCGACCGTTGACGGCGATGTCGGCCCGATGCATCGCGAGATCATGACTGAACTGCGCGCCATCCGCGCCGAGATGGCCGGCCCTGGCCACAGTGCGGCAACGGAGACGATCGACGCATCGGTCTCGCGCGAGGTCGCCGGGGCACATGCGTTGCTTAACACCTATCGCGCCCAGATCGAGCAATGTGAGAAGCTCAAGGTCGAACTCGACCTCATTCACGACGCCATCAGCCGCACCAAGCGGGAAATCGCGGTTCTGCACGGCAATAGCTTCAACGGCGAGGAAATGGCCAAAGTCAACGGCGAGCTTGGCGCCGTGGTCGGGGGCACTGAACAGGCGACGCAGCAGATTCTGGAAGCCGCGGAAGCGATCGATCAGGCGGCGACAGCGCTATCCAAGGTGACCTCGCCGGATCAGCAAAAGCTGCTCAGCGAGGAAATCCAGGAACGCGTCGTTTCCATCTTCGAGTCCTGCAATTTTCAGGATCTGACCGGTCAGCGCATCAACAAGGTGATGACCACGATGAAATTCATTGAAAACCACATCACCGTCATGATGGATATCTGGGGTGGCGTCGATGCGATCAAGGCGCACGCGCTGCCGATCGTTGATACAAGGGAGGGCGATGCTCGGCTGCTGAACGGTCCGAAGACGGAGGGCGACGTCGGTCACGTATCGCAGGACGACATCGACGCGTTGTTTGACTGAGTTTTGATTTTCTTCAAGTCCCGGGTGGCAGCACCCGGCGACTTGAATGGCCGCCGGTCAGGCGCGGGGCGCGCAGCGGACGTAGACCATGTTGCCATAACGGATCGCGGCATCCTTGTCGATGAAACGGGTGACCAGCACGCGTCCGTCGAAGGAGACGATCTCACGATCCTGCTCGCCGGCGGCAGGTCCGGCCGGACCAATATAATTCTTGCCGCTCGCGCTGCCCTTCAGGCGCAGTTCCTGCGGCGTCGCCTGGTCGGCCAAATGCATGATCACCCCGCCCGAAGAGCCGGCTCCGATCACGTAAGGCTGCTTGCACTGCGTCCGCGCCGCAGCTTCGGTGCGCGCACGGTCATTGGGATTCTGGAACGACGCAAGGCCCCAGCGGCCGACAATCTCGTCCGGACGGATGGTCGCCGGCACTTCGGGCGCCACGCCGGGTTCGGGAGCTGTTGAAGGAGATGATGAGAATGACGGCAGGCTCATGCTCCCGCACGCACCCAGGAATATCGTCAGCGCCGAGGCGATCCCCAGATTGCCAACCGCTCGCGCGTTACGTGACCAGACCATGGTATTCCCCCGAGCATATTCTTGGCCACACCCGTCCCGCAGCCAAGCGTAAAACTGCTGTCGGAGCAATGACGTCCAGCAAATTACGCTGGCGCTCCGATTTGGTTTCCTGAAGCATCCTATATTGACCTCACTAAGGGCTTAACTCCCCCTTTGCTTGACAGGATCAGCGTCAAGCCATATTCCCGGGCGCACAATTAGCACTTCGAGAGCGCGATTGCTAAGGATACGAGCTGTTTTGCCCCTTGGCGGTGTCGAATACGCCCGTATTCCGATCCACTTTCGATAGCAAACCCGACCTGAAAACCAAGCCTCCAAAAGGAACCGTCATGGCTAAAATCAAATTTCGTCCGCTGCATGACCGTGTCGTGGTCAAGCGTATCGACGCCGAAGAAAAAACCAAGGGCGGCATCATCATTCCGGACAGCGCCAAGGAAAAGCCCTCGCAGGGCGAAATCACGGCGGTCGGTCCGGGCGGCCGCGACGAATCCGGCAAGCTGATCCCGATCGACCTCAAGGTCGGCGACCGCGTGCTGTTCGGCAAATGGTCGGGCACCGAGGTCAAGCTCGACGGCGAGGAGCTCCTGATCATGAAGGAATCCGACATCATGGGCGTGCTTGCCTGAGATAAACCAAAAGAGCCGCAACGCTACCTGTCGTCATGCCCGGACGCCTGTCCCCGACTTGATCGGGGATGATCCGGGCCTCCATCATTCTTCAAAAACACGATGGATTGCCGGGTCATCTCGCTCAAAAGACGCGCTTCGCGCTTTTGCCCGGCAATGACGGTCGAAATATTTGTCAAATCTATCCAATCACTCAGGAATCAAAACGATGGCAGCCAAGGACGTTAAATTTTCCGGAGACGCGCGTGATCGCATGCTGCGCGGCGTCGATATTCTCGCCAATGCGGTGAAGGTGACGCTCGGCCCCAAGGGCCGCAATGTCGTCATCGAAAAGAGTTTCGGCGCACCGCGCATCACCAAAGATGGCGTGACCGTCGCCAAGGAAATCGAGCTTGAGGACAAGTTCGAGAACATGGGCGCGCAGATGCTGCGCGAAGTCGCCTCCAAGACCAACGACAACGCGGGCGATGGCACCACCACCGCCACCGTGCTCGCGCAGGCGATCGTGCGGGAAGGCGCCAAATCGGTTGCCGCCGGCATGAACCCGATGGACTTGAAGCGCGGTATTGAAATTGCGGTGAATGCCGTGGTCAAGGACCTCGAGAAGCGCGCCAAGCCGGTCGCCTCGTCATCCGAAATCGCACAGGTCGGCACCATCTCGTCCAATGGCGACGCGGCGATCGGCAAGATGATCGCCCAGGCGATGCAGAAGGTCGGCAATGAAGGCGTCATCACCGTCGAGGAGAACAAGTCGCTCGAAACCGAAGTCGACATCGTCGAGGGCATGAAATTCGACCGCGGCTATCTGTCGCCCTATTTCATCACCAACGCCGAGAAAATGACCGCCGAGCTTGAGGACGTCTACGTGCTGCTGCACGAGAAGAAACTGGCCGGCCTGCAGTCGATGCTGCCGGTGCTCGAGGCCGTGGTGCAGTCGGGCCGCCCGCTGCTGATCATCGCGGAAGACGTCGAGGGCGAGGCTCTGGCAACGCTGGTCGTCAACCGTCTGCGCGGTGGCCTGAAGGTCGCCGCCGTCAAGGCGCCCGGCTTCGGCGATCGCCGCAAGGCGATGCTGGAAGACATCGCGATCCTGACCGGCGGTCAGCTGATCTCCGATGAACTCGGCATGAAGCTCGAAAGCGTGACGGTCAACATGCTCGGCCGCGCCCGCAAGGTCGTGATCGACAAGGAAAACACCACGATCGTCAACGGCGCCGGCAAGAAGAAGGACATCGAAGCCCGCGTCGGCCAGATCAAGGCGCAGATCGAGGAGACCACCTCGGACTACGACCGCGAGAAGCTGCAGGAGCGTCTCGCCAAGCTCGCCGGCGGCGTCGCGATCATTCGCGTCGGCGGCGCGACCGAGATCGAGGTGAAAGAGAAAAAGGATCGCGTCGAGGACGCCCTCAACGCAACCCGTGCCGCCGTGCAGGAGGGCATCGTGCCGGGCGGAGGCGTCGCGCTGCTGCGCGCCAAGAAGGCCGTCGGCCGCATCACCAACGACAATCCCGATGTCCAGGCCGGCATCAATATCGTGCTGAAAGCGCTGGAAGCCCCGGTCCGGCAGATCGCCGAGAACGCCGGTGTCGAAGGCTCGATCGTCATCGGCAAGATCCTTGAGAACAAGTCGGAGACTTTCGGCTTCGATGCGCAGACCGAAGAGTATGTCGACATGGTCGCCAAGGGCATCATCGACCCGGCCAAGGTGGTACGCACCGCGCTGCAGGACGCTTCTTCCGTTGGCGCCCTTTTGGTGACGACCGAAGCCATGGTCGCCGAACTGCCGAAGGAACCGGCGCCGGCGATGCCCGGCGGTGGCGGCGGCATGGGTGGAATGGGCGGAATGGGCTTCTAAAGACCGGCCTGCTCTAGACGTTATCCATCGAAGAAGGCCGCCTCCGGGCGGCCTTCTTTTTGGCGAATTGTGGAGAGGTTTGCTAAGGCTTTGGTCCGATTCGACCGGAATCGAAAAAGCTCTACGGTGCCGCCCGATTTTGTCTTCGAGGACTTTCACATGCGCGCGCTTCTGCTCTGCCTGATCGGCCTGATGACGGCGTTGTCGGATATCGCCTTCGCTCAAATGAAGCTTTCCCCGAAAGCCGCGCCGGCCGCCAACGAAGTCAGGTATTTCACTTCCATCGATGGGTTGATGGACGGCAATGCCGACGTCGTCCTCAAGGAAACCCGCCAGGGCAAGACCATCACCTCGGCGGTTCTCGACGTTTGTTACCCGGCCGAAAAAGGCTCCGATCGCAAGGACCGCTTTGTCGCCAACCTCGCGGTCAACGGTCAGACCTTGACCGGCACCACGCAGAGCATCAGTGACAAATTGCCCGTTACGGTGAAACTCGTGCGCAAGCCAACCGGCGACACCTTCGAATTCAAGGGCCAGATCGGCGTCGGCCAGGCCCTGACGGAAGTGATCTCGACCGACAATTCCGATCTCAGTGAAAAGGAGTTTCACGACAACCAGACAACCGATGACGGTATCGCGGCCGCGCCAAAGGATTTTACCGAGGTTTCTCCGAATTCGATTGGAGTGCGGGTAAAGCTGGACGCGGCGGTGGATTTCCTGAGGGGGTTGAAGGAGCAAGACGTCGAGGTTTCCCTGAGCAGCCTCACCGTCTCCTGCGATGCGCTGCGCGCCGGCGAGCAGACGATCAACATCAGCGTCGATCCGGATCGCGCCGCCGCGCTGATTGCGAAGTCCAAGTCGTTGCCTGGCGTGGTCGCCGCCGGCTGGACCAGCGGCATCGTCGAGATGGAGCGCTCGATCCGTTTCGCGGCCGCCGACTGGCGCGATGGCGACAGACTCAACAAGGACAAGCTCGCAGCGGCGATTTCCGACGTGCTGGCAAAAACGCTTTCGGCGAAAGCGTCGTCGTCGACATGGAATGTCAATACCGGAAAGCTGAAATTGACGTTCAAGCGGCCAAGCCAGCTATTCCCCGCGCTCGGCCTCACCGAGACAATTGAGGTCCCCGCCCTGGTGGCGCCGGACAAGCCCGGCGCGTCCGACCGGCTGATGCTGTGGATCGGTAATCCCGTCATTTCGACGACCGACGAAGCCGCGGGCCCAAGGCTCAACCTGGCCGAGGACTCCAGCGGCGACGAGGAAGGCGAGCCAAAGGACGACAACGGCTCTGTCGATGCGCTGGCAAAGGAATTCAAGGGCCAACGCTGGGACGTGGATAAATCGGTCTGGAAATAAGGCCGGCTTGCTGTCGATCTCGGGTAGCTTGCGACGCGCCCTCTCCATGCATTCGCGCATTTGACATGCCGCGCCATAGCGGCAATGAACAGGCCATATTTGGCCCAAGAGCTTTCAGGGTTTCACGTTTAAATGGCGCGCTATGACGTAGTGGTGATCGGCGCCGGCCTTGGAGGCTTGACGGCCGGCGCGATCCTCGCGCGCGCGGGACGCAAGGTGCTTGTCATCGAGCGCAGCAACTCGGTCGGCGGCGCGGCATCGAGCTACAAGTCCGGCGATCTGTTCGTCGAAGGCTCGTTGCACGAAACCAGCGATCCGTACGATCCTCGCGATCCGAAACACAGCGTGCTGACCCGCGCAGGTGTCATCGACGCGGTCAAATGGATCCCCTCCGGCGCATTTTACGAAGCGCGCGGCGGCCCGCTCGACCAGCCGTTTGTGATGCCGGACAATTTCGATACGGCACGGCGCGCGCTGACCGAGCGTTTCCCCGAAGCCCGTGCCGGCATCCATCAACTGCTAGCGGAAATGGAGCGCATTGCGTCCGCCATGGGCAGCCTCTCACAGGGCGCGGACGCTTTCAAAAGCCCGCGCGAAACTCTCAGCGCTCTGCTGAAACTGGTTCCCGCGGTCCGCGACTGGCGGCTGTCGCTGTCGCAAAAGCTCGATCGTATCTTCGGCGACAACGAAGCCGTCAAATGCGCTGTCGCGGCCAATCTCTCTTATTATCACGACGACCCCGCAACGCTGTGGTGGATCTACTTTGCGATGGCGCAGGGAAGTTATTTGCTGAGCGGCGGGCGTTTCGTGCAAGGCGGTTCGCAACGGCTCTCTAGCGCGCTCGCCCGCGCCATCAGAGTGGCCGGCGGAGAGGTGCTGGTGCGCCGCGTCGTGAGCGGCATTGCCCTGGACCAGCAGGGTCGCGCCGGCACCGTCACGCACACCGCGCGCGACGGTAGCGATCCACAGGTCGTGGAAGGCTTGCGGATCGTCAGCAATGCCGCACCCGCGGTGCTCGCACCGTTGATGCCTCAAGCGGCTGCGGAAAAGTTGACCGAGAGCTACACCGCGCGGACCCCGTCGATGTCGCTGTTCGCGCTCACGCTCGGCCTGTCGAAACCGCCGCGCGAATTCGGCATATCAGCCTATTCCACCCAATTGCTGCCGCGCGAGATGAAACGGCTGTCCGACTATGCGCAAGGCGCGGCGCTGATGGCGAATGAGCCCGGCGAGCGAATGCCGCCAATGTCCATTGTCGATTACGCCGCAATCGATTCCGGAGTTCCCGCTCCGCCCTATGTACTTTCGATCCTTGGGCCTGACCTGTTGTCGAACTGGGACAGTTCGGACATGGACGCCTATCGCGAGAAGCGCGGGCGCTGGCAGGAGGCGATCGTCCGCCATCTCTCTTCGTTTTATCCTGATCTCGCCGGCAACGTCGTCGCGTCGTCGTTCAATACCGCACTGTCGGTCCGGCAATATCTCAATGCGCCCGGCGGCGCGGTCTATGGATTTGCGCCGACGCCGCCTCGCTCGATCTGGCGCACCCCTGTACGTTCGCCGCGCACATCGATACCGGGGCTTTATCTGGCATCAGCCTATGCAGGCTTCGGCGGCTATTCCGGCGTTGTGCAATCCGGCGGCGCCTGCGCCGACATGATCTTGCGCGAGAACTGAGCATGATCCGGAAAAGTGGAAACCGGTTTTCCGAAAAGATCATGCTCAAACAAAAGGATAACGCCAGAGTTTGATTCAACTCAGTTGAATCGGACTCTGGCGCGTTTTCGAGCGAAGGCCTGCCCCGAACACGATCAAGTGGATACCGGTTCGCGTAAAGAAAACGCGTCAAAACATAGGGGCTGAAGATTTCAGTTGGTGTTGAGACGGAATCGCAGCGGTTTGGTTCCGATGAACGAAACGAAATCGCCCTGCCGCTTCCAGGTAGCGGCCTCGCTCAGCGCCGCGACCAGTTCATCGTCAGCCTGCGCCCGCGCCGGCGGACAGGCGCGGTCCTCCAACGGACCGGCGACGAAAATCACGGTATTGCCCGCGACTGAAAACTGGCCCTTGCCGCCCTTGCACCACAGTTCGAGTATCGCCTCTCCGCTGTCGCCTATCTCCAGCGTCGGCAGCCGCTTCGATCCGGGCTGACGTGCCGCATCCAACGTCATCTCCAAACCAAACGGAAACCCGTCATCGGCGCAAGCCGGAACGACATTGAAGACCGCCGCGGCCAGGACCAGCATGATCGTGGCCTGCCTCACAAAACTCTTCGCTCGAAACATGCAGCCCCTCGAAAGATCCCGGCGTGTTGTTCTAATCGGCAAGGGTGACATTGACCAGATTGGCCGCCACAAAAATTGTAGGCCCCACAAAAAATCCCCGCGGGCCATCGGCCGCGGGGATTTCGTCCGTGTCGTCAGGACTGGTCGCTTACTTCAGGACCATCGCCGTAAACGGATAGACATAGGCCTGCAACATCACGAGAAGGCCGACAAGGCACGCCAGCACGATGGAATGCCCGAACACGTAGCGCAAGATCGTGCCTTCGTGTCCATACCAGTTGGTCGCGGTCGAGGCGACGACGATCGACTGCGCGTCGATCATCTTGCCCATCACGCCGCCTGACGAGTTGGCGGCGCCCATCAGGACCGACGAGAGGCCCAGTTGCTCCGAGGTGATTTTCTGCAGATTGCCGAACAGAATGTTAGACGCCGTATCCGATCCGGTCAGCGCCACGCCGAGCCAGCCGAGCAGCGTGCCGAAGAACGGATACAACACGCCGGACGCCGCGAACGCGAGACCCAGCGTCGCATCGACGCCGGAGAGGCGCGTCAGCGTGCCGATTGCGAGCATCGCCGAAATCGTGATCAGCGAAATCGCGCACAGCTTGATGGTGCGGCCATACTCCGCAATCATCCTGGTCGGCGAGAAGCCCATCAGGAAGCCGGAAACGATCGCAGCGATCAGCATGCCCGTTCCGGTGAACGACAGGTACGTAAACGCAAATACCGCACTTTCCGGCGTCGGCTTCGCCGCCACCGGCGGCACCTTGTTGATCATATTGTGCAGATCGGGAACCGGATAATTCCAGGTAAAGATCGAGTTTGCCCAGGTCTTGAACGCGCCGGTACCCCAGATCAGCATCACGATGCAGACGATGATCCATGGCAGCAGTGCGCTCCAGAGTTCCGCCTGGGTCAGCGGTGTCTTGTCCATGGACTTCGCCGCCGCCATCGTCGCGGCCGATTCGTCCCTGCCGCGCAACGCCGGCGACAGCCAGAGCTGCTTCGGCTGCCAGACTTTCAGGAACAATATGAGGCAGCCCATCGAGATCAGCGATGCGCCGATATCGACGATCCAGGGGTTGATGTAGTTCGAGATGACGAACTGCGGGATCGCGAACGACACGCCGGTGACGAGAATGGCCGGCCAGACGTCCTTCATGCCTTTCCAGCCGGCGAACGCCCACACCACCCAGAACGGTACGATCAGCGAGAACACCGGCAACTGCCGTCCGACCATCGCACCGAGAATATAGGGATCGAGGCCGGTCACCGAAGCGAGACCCTGGATCGGCGTGCCGAGCGCACCATAGGCAACGGGGGCAGTATTGGCGATCAGTGACAGGCCGGAGGCCGCCAACGGCGAGAAACCGAGGCCGATCAAAACTGCGCCGGTGATCGCGACAGGCGTTCCGAAGCCGGAGGCCCCCTCGAAAAATGCGCCGAATGCAAACGCGATCAGCAGCAATTGCAGTCGCCGGTCCTCGGTGACGCCTCCGATGGCGCGCTTCAGCAGCTCGAATCGCCCGGTCTCGACCGTGATGCGATAAAGGAAAATGACGTTGAGCACGATCCAGCCGATTGGGAAGAAGCCGACCACCACGCCGAGCAGCGACGCCTTGACCGACATGGCGGCAGGCATCGTGTAAACGAAAATCGCGATGATATTGGCGACGATCAACGCAACGAGGGCTGCGATGTGCGCCTTGACCTTGCCGCTGGCGATCAGCACTAGAAGCGTGACGACCGGAATTGCGGCCGCAATGGTCGACAGCGTCGCACTGCCCAGGGGGTTATAGATTTGATTCCACATTGCGGTTCCTCCCCACGCCATTACGCGGCGCGCCGACCAGCGTGGACAGTCAGGCGTGCCTGGCGTGTCGCGGGAGTGTCCTTGCAAATGCGCGAAATCCGCCGCGAATTTGGCTTTGCAAAGTCCGCTCACAACCTCGCGAAGTCTGAAGGTCCCCCGCCCCTCGCCGTTGCGCCATGCTAGGGTTGAATTGGAGGCTGCGACAAGCTACCGCAGAGCATGAAAGTTACGACTTTAGTCTAATCACCCGCAATTCTCCCAATTTTTCAGGCCTTTGAGGCCTTTTCCCCGGAGTCCGCAATCTGTGAACAACATCCGCTCGACGCTCGCGACCGTATGGCGGATCGCTGCTCCCTATTTCCGTTCCGAGGATAAATTGGCCGGCCGCACGCTGCTCGCGGCGGTGATTTCGATCGAACTCGCGCTGGTCGGGCTCGACGTCTTGCTGAACCAGTGGAACAACCGCTTTTACAATGCGCTTCAGGATAAGAACTGGGAGGTTTTCGTCAGGGAAATCGGCTTCTTTTGCATTCTGGCAACGTCGAACGTCGTGCTTTCCATCTATCAGCTTTATCTCAATCAGTGGCTTCAGATCCGCTGGCGGCGCTGGATGACCAGCCGCTATCTCGGCGAGTGGCTTCAGGACGCCAACCACTATCGCATGCAGCTGCGGGGCGATGCAGCCGACAACCCGGACCAGCGCATCACCGATGACGTGAAACTGTTTGTCGATCAAACGCTGAATATTGGCGTCGGCCTGCTGAGTTCAATCGTAACGTTGGCGTCTTTTGTCGTCATCCTGTGGGGTCTCTCTGCGGCGGCTCCGTTGCATGTTTTCGGCAGCGAGTTCGCAATCCCCGGTTATCTGGTATGGGGCGCGCTGATCTATGCCGTCTTCGGAACGGCGCTGACGCAGTGGATCGGCTCACCGCTGGTCAGCCTTGATTTCCAACAGCAGCGCTTCGAGGCCGATTTCCGCTTCAACCTGGTTCGGGTGCGCGAGAACTCCGAACAGATCGCGCTCTTGCAGGGCGAGAGCGCCGAACGGCAGCGGCTTTCGGAGCGCTTCGGCCGCGTCGTCGAAAACTGGTACGGCATCATGAGCCGGACCAAGCGGCTGACGGCGTTCACCAGAAGCTATTCTCAGGCTGCGGTGATCTTCCCCTACATCCTGGTGGCGCCGGCTTATTTTGCGGACAAGATCCAGCTCGGCGGCATGATGCAGACCGCATCCGCCTTCTCCAGCGTTCAAACCGCGCTGTCATTTTTCGTTTCGATTTATCGCACGATGGCGGAATGGCGAGCCGTGGTCGCGCGTCTCGACGGATTTGAGATGGCGATCGCCAGCGCCGCAAAGTTGGCAACCGCGGCCTCTTCGATCAATGTCGTGTCGTCGACGGGCAGCGATAAAATCGATCTAAAGCAGCTTCTCGTCCGCTTGCCCAACGGCACGCCGCTAGTCTCGGCCGACAACTTCAGCATTCGCCGCAATGAACGCACTTTGGTCACCGGCCCGTCCGGCGCTGGCAAGTCGACCCTGTTCCGCGCCATCGCCGGCGTCTGGCCATTCGGGAGCGGCTCGATTGCTATCCCTGCAAAAGCCAAACTGATGATGCTGCCGCAGCGGCCGTATTTCCCGGTCGGTTCGCTCAAGGCTGCGATCGTCTACCCTGCGGAAGCGAGTGCATTCAGCTCGGATCAGGTCAAAGATGTTCTCGTCTCGGTAGGCCTGCCTCAGCTCGCGTCGCGACTGGAGGAAGAAGGACACTGGAATCGAATGCTCTCGCTCGGCGAGCAACAACGCCTTGGGCTCGCACGCGCGCTGCTGCACGCGCCGCAATACCTGTTCCTCGATGAAGCGACCGCTTCCCTCGATGAAGCCTCGGAGGCGGCGCTTTATCGTCTCCTGCAAGAGAAATTGCCGGCAACCACCATCGTCTCGATCGGTCATCGCAGCACGCTTGAGGCGTTCCACCAGCGCAAGGTCGTGTTGACCCGTGACGGCGAGCAATTTGCGCTGCAGAGCCGAAGCGAGGACGCCAAGCCGTCATAAAGACACTTGCTTGGGCTTTTCGCGACGCGCGCTGCAACCAGCGCTGCGGCCACGGCCGGCGATGGATCCATCGGTGCCAAACATAAGCAAACGCCGTCAATAGCACGGCGCCCGTAAGCACCGGCGCGAACAGAAATAACCAGGGAATGTTATGGAGACCACCAGCAGGGGATCGATCCCTGACCGTGGATGAAGCGTTCCGGCGACAACCATCGTAAGAATGGCCAATCCAACGGCGGCGCCGATGGCGATGGCAGCCCGGGACCTGCGACGGCTCCCTCCGCCGGATTGCGCAGGCCGATGCGGCAGCACGTGTTCCTCGCCGCCCTCGCCAACCCAGACGCGTTTGGCTCGCCGCAAAACAAAGGGGCGGCAGATCGCTCTGCCGCCCCGTCGCCTCGAAAGAATGACTTACTTCAGGCTGGTCATCGCGGTCAGGTCAGCCGAGAGCTTGACGATGCCGGCTGCGCCGCACCAATTCGAGCCGAACGCAGTCGCGCCGGTGCCGGGATTGATCGCGGTTACGAAGCCCGGGCTAGAGTTGGTGGTGCTGTAATCGCTGGTGAAGGCATTGCAATTGCCCTTCGAGAGGTTCGTGTCGGAGTAGCGCAGATCGAGCGTGAAGACCTTGTAGGTAAAGCCGACGCCGATATTCCAGGTGTTGTAGCTGGGCTCCGGAGTGCCGTTGGGGAAGGGTCCACCAAAGGCCGTAGCAACTGTGGTGCCGTAGAACGCATCGGACGTTCCGAGCCACTGCCGGCCGAACTCGCCGGAGACATACATGCCGACGCCGCTGCTGCCGAACGTCGTGCTTGGTGCCGTCCACTTGGCGGTCAGCGATGCGTAGTTGCCCCAGGCACCGAGGTTCAGGAAGTTCGGCGAATAGTATTCGTTGGCACCGACCTGCCACTGGTCGTTGAGGGTCACGTTGACCTTGGCATAGCCTTCATAAAAGCTGGCGCTTTTCTTGGCGAAGTTTCCGTTGATTGGCAAACCGGTGGCACCTTGGGAGAAATCGATGCTGTTGCCGAAGATTCCGCAATTTCCCTGGAGCGACGTACCCTGCGAACCGAAGCACTGCCCACCCGGATACAGGTAACCCCAAACGCCGAAGTCGAAGGCGAACATGCCGACGGTCGGGCGGATACCGCCGTAGATGTCGATTTCAGCCGCTGCGCGGTTCGGGAAGGAGATGCTTTCGCCGGCGGCACCGATGTACAGCTGCAGGTCCTTGTTGACGTTATAGCGTGGCTCGAAATAGGCGGCGACCGAGGGCTTATGGTTGGACTGGGTAATGCCGCGGAAGATGTAATCGTTCATGATGGCGCTGCCGAAGGCGAGATCCCAGGGATCGAACGGCGCCGGCGGCGGCGCTTTAAACGCCTTCGCAGGCATATCCGCCGCGAAAGCCGAACCCGCAGTTATCGCGAGCACTGCCGCGGCCAAAACCAGTTTCTTCATGATGATCCCCATTACATTTAACAGCCCAGTTCCGGCGCCCCCAAGGCAAGCGATAACCGACTGCAACCAAAAATTTCTTAACCCGGCCACAATCTGGAGCGCGCGATCCATTGCGTGAAGCAAAAATGACGAGCATCTGCCGCCTTTTTAGGCGTTATGACCATTCCGCGAAATGTTGTCGACGAGTGTTGCATTCCGACAACAACTTGACTGATTTCATTGTTGGTCAAGCGACCTTCGGGCCGGGAAAGTGCGAGCATTCGACCTCTGAAGGGACTGGATTAGCCGGCCGGTCGACCGACTGATCGAATCAGCCGTCTGGGCTCAGCGCGGCTCGGCCCCGCCGTCCCCAGCGAAAAAGGCCGCATCGATTGCGCGATGCGGCCTTGAAACGTGAACCGGTAATTGGGACGTGCTCCGCCTATTTGTTGTCGTCGTCTCCGTTGGAAGACGACGGGCTCGACGAAGTCTCGCTGCCCGAATGCCCCCATGATGGTGCAGAGGGGGTTGAAGCAGCAGGACTTGGAGCTGCCCAACTAGGTGCCGCTGGGGCGGGCGCTGGAGCCGGCTTGGGTGCGGGAGGCTTGGCAGCCGGAGCCGCCTTCTTTTTTGCAGGCGCCGCCTTCTTGGCGCTGGCCTTCTTGGCTGATTTTTTTGGTGCTGCCGCCTTCGATTTTTTGGCGGATTTCTTCGCAGACTTCTTGGCCTTTTTCGCCGACTTCTTCGCCGACTTCTTCGAAGATTTCTTCGCGGATTTTTTCTTCGCCGTCAGAAGTTTCTTCTTGTTCTTTTTAACCTTCTTGCCACCTTTTTTCTTTTTGCCTTTAGCCATCGTGATCCTCCTGTTGCCGCCGATCAATGTCTGTCGAGCGTTTCAAGTCGTCCGCTTCCATGCGGGGCCAATCGATCAGTTCAATCCTGGCCGGGGACCGCCCGTCGCCCAATCGAGAAGCTCAATCGTGTGCACCACAGGAACTGACGTGCCGCCGGCAATCTGAACCATGCATCCAATATTGCCCGCAGCAATCATGTCCGGCTTGACCATCGCAATATTGGCGACCTTTCGATCGCGCAATCTGCTCGCAATGTCAGGCTGGAGAATGTTGTACGTCCCCGCCGAACCGCAACACAAATGGCTCTCGGGTACATCTTTCACCACGAATCCGTTCTTGGAAAG
>Ga0208991_1000013_pt1 | contig 23561 bp, 23 predicted proteins | sample MedBloCAOM3_M2_FD_187855 | JGI IMG/M metagenome (GOLD analysis project Ga0208991, IMG submission 187855) | Forest soil microbial communities from El Dorado National Forest, California, USA - Mediterranean Blodgett CA OM3_M2 (SPAdes) (version 2) | ecosystem: Environmental > Terrestrial > Soil >...
AGGCCGAGTTCGCCTCGGAGAAGCACGGCTATTCGGCGACACGCCATCAGCGCGAAGTCGGCACCGGCTACTTCGACCTGGTGTCGACCACCATCACCGGCGGCAGCTCATCGACCACGGCGCTTCACGACTCGACCGAAGCCGCGCAGTTCAAGGCGCCCGGTTCGGACATCCACGTTCAGGCGGCTGAATAAGGAGGCTATCATGAATCAGGGCAGTAATTTCTGGGTGATTGGCGGCGAGTTCGGTTCGATGAACTTCCACAAGCTCGTGGAAGGTTCGGCCCAGGTCCAGGGCCCGTTCAAGACCCGCAAGGAAGCCGAGGACGCCTGGCGCGCGGTCTCGGAAGAGAACCGGCACAAGGCCGGCGTACGCTTTTCCATCGTGGAAGAGCCCTGTCGGGTTCCGGCCTGATCTGCCTGTCGACAGCTAAGAAACGTCCAAGGACAACAGCGGCTCCATCCGGTAACCCGGGTGGGGCCGCTCGCGTCTTTTCTCCCTCGCCCCCGCTTGCGGAAAGAGGTGAAGGACAAAACGAAAGGCGTAAGCCCTTGGGAACAACCGGCCTTTGCGGACGGCGCGGTTACTGATAGGTTAAGAACCTTCGCACCCATCAGGACAAAGGCCGCAACGGGATGTCAGAGGCGCAAAATACCGGGAGCAATGCCGTCAGCGATACCCGTCCACTTCGTTTGCGCGATGCCCTGCGGCAGGCGCGGATCGAGGCTGCCGATCGCACCGGTGTCGTCGTCGACCTGCGTGACGCGGAAGTGGCCCGGCTCGAAATTCTGAACGAGGCGCTCGACCCGCTGTTCGCGCAAATTCCTGATTCTGTCGATCTGTTCGATCGCGGCATCAGCCAGGGCGAAACGCCGCGGCTGTGGATCGACGTTGTTGCCCATGTTCTGATGGGACGCGACAAGCGCATCTACCGCTTCGTGCAGGATACCCGTTTCGGCCGCATCGTGATCGCGGAATCCCACGATATCGCCGCCATTGTCGATGCCGTCACCGATTATGTCGCTCGCCGCATGATCGAGCGCGAACACGCGCTGGTCGCCACGCCAGCGCCGGAACCGGTTATGACCGAGAAGCCGCGCCGCAGCGGATTTTGGATCTTCGCGCTTGGGTTCGTGGTCGGCGTGGTCGCGCTGTTCGGCCTGGCGCTGTTCGCGACCTTGGGCAATCTCTAGATCAGCCGCGTCCGCTGCAACTGCTGGACGCGCAAGCTATCGTCGATGCCTCGGATGGTCTGTTCGCACCGCCACGCGCCGTCGTCGCGCTCAATCGAAAACAGATTATAGGCCGCCGCGGGATAGCGGCCATGCGCGACAGCGGACGCCGAGGGCACGCCGATCGCCGGAATGGTGCCCTTCGGCCCGTCGATCCATGTCGTTGAATGAACATGGTCATGCCCGTGCAGGATCAACTCCACGCCGTATTGCAGTAGTAGTCCACGCAATTCGAATGAATCGGTCAGCCGCTTGGTGCGCGAATCCGAACGCAGCGGGTGATGAACGAGCAGCACACGAAACGCCTGCTCGGCAGATAGCCCCGCCAGGATGCGCTCGAGCGCATCAAGCTGGATGCGCCCGAGCCGTCCCGTCGCCATCAGCGGTGGGGTCGGGACTGCGGACGATACGCTGACCAGTGCCAGCGGGCCGCGCCGGCGCAGCAACGGAAATGTGACGCCGGCATCAGGCGTATCGTCGCTGCCGAGATAATTTCCCCACGCCTCCGTAAAGCGATGCCGGGTGACGCGAACATAGGTGTCGTGATTGCCGGGGATCACGGTGACACGATCCGGCGCACCGACGCTCTCCAGCCATGCCCGCGATGGCGCAAATTCTGCTTCGAGCGCGAGATTGACGAGATCGCCGGTGATCGCGATGTGATCCGGCCCTTGCGCCTGCATGTCCGACACAAGTGCATCGAGTACGTCGCGCCGATGGAATCTTTGACGATTGCGCGTCCAATTGAGATAACCGAGCGCGCGTTTGCCGGCGAGATCGCGAAGCCGCGGGGCGGGCAGGGGCGGAAGATGCGGGTCGGACAGGTGCGCCAGTGTGAATGCCGCCATCACCTGCATCCAATCGGATGGCCAGCGAGATAGAACCACTGCACGATCATCTCGCGATACCCTGTGAAATCCCGCAATGTAATGGCAAGCTGGCCGCCGCGACGCAAGGATCAAACGGGACGTCCGGAAACCTGAGATTTCGGTGGCGATGAACCTGCAGGACCTCAGAAAGAGCTTTGAGCCGGTGCTGCGGCGGATTTTTCATCTCTATTGGCGGTTCGCCCGTGGCATGACGCTTGGCGTCCGCGCCGTGGTGCTGGACGGCGACAACCGGGTTTTTTTGGTCAAGCATAGCTACGTCACCGGCTGGCACCTGCCGGGCGGTGGCGTCGAAGTCGGCGAAACATTCCCCGAAGCGCTGCGACGCGAGTTGGCGGAGGAGGGACGAATTGAATTGCTCGGCGAGCCGGCTCTGCACGGTCTGTTCTTCAATAGCCACGTTTCACGTCGAGACCACGTCGCGGTCTACCTGATCAGGCATTTCCGGCAGGATCGCTTGCCCGAGCCGAACAGCGAGATCGTCGCCTGTGGTTTCTTCGAGGCGGGTGGGCTTCCGGCGGAGACGACCGAGGGTACTCGCCTGCGGATATCAGAAGTGCTCGAGGGTAGAGAGCCAATCGATACATGGCGCTAGGGATCGCTGCTCGTGCCCGCACTCAAAAACAGAAATCTTGAAGGCGCGGCCGGACCGCGTGCGATGGGAAGAAGATGAAATATTTGAAGGCTCTTTGCGGCGTCGGATTCTTTGTGGTTCTGGTCAGCAATGTTTGGTCGATATCCGGTTGGACTGAAATCCGGGGAGTTTATGACGATATCTGCTATTTGCGGCAGGCTCATCTTTTCCAGAGGTTCGGGCTCGATGGCCTGGATACGAATATCTCGCGGGATGACGATCGCTATCTGGCCGAAAAATTGAAGGCGATAGATTTCCAGACCTGGAGCGATACGACAACGGCTCCCTGTCACACCTTGATGCCGGAAATGAAAAAGCTTGTCATGCAATACCCGCCGGGCACGGGCTTTGTGCTGGCGCTGTTTCCGTCCGGATTTCAGGTGATTCCGCTGTATGTTTTAGCTTCGGTCGTCGCTTTTGGTTTTGCGCTTGTCGCAATTACTTACGCGTCCACGGTCTATTCGCTCATGCTTGTAGCTGCCTTCGGCGACGCAGTCATTTACCTGATGATCAATCCGACCAAGGCGAGCTATTCGATGGCGCCGACGATGATGGTTTGCGTGCTCGCGGGTTTCCTGACTGCGAAGCTCTTTGTTGACGAGGGGCGGCGACACCGGCTTGTCCTGAGCGCGCTGATTGGTCTTCTGATCGGTCTGTCGGTCAATTTCAGACTGGCAAATCTGTTTCTCTCTGCCGGATACTTCCTGTTCTTTTTTGTTTCATTCTTGCTGTCTCGAAACAGAGAAACGTCGCTGCAAGGCATGTCGTTCGGGGTGACATTTCTGGTCGGAATTGCGCCGACGCTGCTGGCGAACGCGATCAATGCGGGAAGTCCGTTCTCGACAACGTACGGAGGTGCTGACGTAGCTTCGCCGGAGTTGGACTCAGGCGTGCTCCGGGCCTATTTCGCCGATGTGCAGTTCGTCTTGCTCGTCATTGCCGGTGTATGGACCGCGCTCAAATGGCGTTCGCGCCATCAGAGCGGCATGACGCAAGCCGCGCTCGTCGTGGCCGGAAACCTTGTGGTGAACCTGTTTTTCTTCATGACCCACCCCGTTTTCACTCCCTACTATACAATTCCGATCGCGATGCTTTCGTTGTGGACTCTGCTGTTCGCGACTTTGATTCCGCATCGAGAAACCATCGGAGATAGCCTTACCTTCCGCCAACCGGTAAAAGCCTGAGCGATGCTGCGGCAGACATGATTCGGCGAGCGGTCCGACGATGACAACACCCACCATGCGGATTGCTGTTCTGGTGCCGTGCTTCAATGAGGAAGCCGCGGTTGCAACCGTCGTCGCCGATTTTCGCAAAGCGCTGCCATCGGCCGAAATCTTCGTTTACGACAACAATTCGTCGGATCGCACCATGGTGGTCGCGCGCGACGCCGGCGCGCAGGTGCGCAGCGAGCGCCGCCAGGGCAAGGGGCACGTGGTTCGGCGCATGTTCGCCGACGTCGACGCCGATATTTATGTGCTGGTCGACGGCGACGCGACCTACGATGCCGCCAGCGCGCCGGGCATGATCGACGCACTGTTATCGGATCATCTCGATATGGTGGTGGGCTTTCGCATCGACCAGGCCGAGGCCGCTTATCGGCCTGGCCATCGGACCGGCAATTGGCTGCTGACCAGCTTTCTCTCCTCGGTGTTCGGTCAGGCCTTCAAGGATATTCTTTCCGGCTATCGCGTGTTCTCGCGGCGCTTCGTCAAATCCTTTCCGGTGCTGTCAGATGGTTTCGAGATCGAAACCGAGCTGAGCGTCCACGCGCTTGAGCTGGCATTGCCGGTCGCCGAGATCGAAACGCCTTATTACGCCCGGCCGGAGGGATCATTCAGCAAGCTCAACACCTGGCGCGACGGTTTTCGGATTCTCGGCACCATCCTGAAACTCTACCGGTCGGAAAAGCCGTTGCGTTTTTTCACGGCAATCGGAATTTTTCTGACGCTGGTGTCGATCGGTCTCGCTATACCCGTCATCGTCACCTATCTCGAGCAAGGCATCGTTCCTCGTTTGCCGACCGCGGTTCTGTCGATGGGCCTGATGATTTTGGCGGTGCTGTCGGTGTCATCGGGGCTAGTGCTCGATACGGTGACGCGCGGACGCCGCGAGATGAAGCTGCTGGCCTATTTGTCTCACGCCCCGATCAACAAGACCTGACATGGCTCGAAACCGGGCGCGGCCGGGACGATGGACCGCGCATCCGCCAGATGCTATCCCCCGCCTGACCATGAGCGATCTCTCTCTCACAATCCTGGCCGAAACCGCCAACGACGCCCGGGCGATCGAACGGCTGCACGAGCGCACGTTCGGGCCTGGCCGCTTCGTGCTGAGCGCCTATCGGCTTCGCGAGCACGTCGATCACCTGCTCGATCTGTCGTTCACGGCCCGGATCGGGACGTTGCTGGTGGGCTCGGTGCGCCAACTGCCGATCTGCATCGGCGATACCAAGGCTTTGCTGTTGGGCCCCTTGACCGTCGAGCCGCCATTTCGCAGCCGCGGCGTTGGCCGGGCGCTGTTGGATCGCGCGCTCAAGGATGCAAAAGCAAAGGGGCATCGCCTTGTGCTGCTGGTTGGTGACGAAGCTTATTACAGCCGCGTCGGCTTCAAGGGCGTTCGGAAGGGAAGGGCCACCATGCCGGGACCGGTCGACTACAGCCGCGTCCTGGTGGCTGAGCTCGTCGACGGCGCGTTCACCAATGTTTCCGGAGCTATTCGCCCGGACTGGAGCATGGCGAAATAACTTCGCTGTGCTCTGACCAGATTTTCTAGACTAGAACCTCAAATTTTAAGTGGCGCCGCTTCACCTCTCCCGCAGGCGGGAGAGAGATCATGCTCGGGGAGAGGGAGACCACGCTCCTAAACTAGAATTTGAAGTTCGCAAAAGCCCGGACGCCGAGGCCTGGCATTAGAACCTCGTCCTTGGTGTACGACACCGAATTGCGCATATTCTCGTTCAGCAGATTGTCGCCGACGATGCCGACGAACATTTCACGGGCTCCGAAATAGGCGGGATCGAGCTTCGTCCTGTAGCTGACTTCCGCCTTCAGCAGATTATAGCCCGCGGTCGGCGTTTCGGCGATGACCGCGACATCGGTGTGGGCGAACGCATGCAGGTAGTTGACGCGCATCAGCCAATTGGTGTCGCGCCAGAACACGCCGCCACCGACGCGCACCGGCGGAATTCGCGGAACGTTGGTGCCATCGGTGAAGGTGGCGCGAACGAGATCGAATTGATTCTCCACGCCCCAAATGCCGCCGAACAATTGCGCGACGTCGAGCTGGCTCTGGAATTCGCCGCCGCGGAAAATCGCGTTTCGTTGCGAGTACACAGCTTGGTTGAGGCCGTTGGTGGGGTCGCCGTTGCCGCAGGAATTGAAATCGCTGCCGCACATCACGCCGGTCAGGCGCCGAAAGATGAAATTGTCGAAGCGGGTGTAGTAGGCGGTTGCTTCGAAACGCAGCGGCCCGGTGGCCCTTCGCAATCCGATTTCGACCGATTTGGCGGTTTCAATCGTCAAGTTCGGATTGCCGATGTCGAACGTCGCTGTTGCGTCATGCCCGCCGCGAGAGAACAATTCCGCCGGCTTCGGCGCGCGCTCGACATATTGAGCCGTGATGCTGGCGACGAGATCCCCGGGAAGGTTCTGGATCAAGCCAACGCTGCCGCTCTTCGGCGTATAGGACAAATTTCGAGCGGTGCTTACTTGCGGATTACCGTCGGGCAAAAAGTCCACCGGAAAATTGGGCGTCGATCCGCTCAAATCGACGTGCTCGATGCGGCCGGCGATCTGGGCTTTGGTCGCGTCGGTGAATTTGAGCTCGTTGAAGACATAACCTGCTTCACGGGTGTTACGGTTCGGGTTCCAGAGCCCATTGAACAGCGAACCGGGATCGTCCGGACTGGACGCGGTCAGTTCCTGATGCCCGGCCTGCAGGCCGAACGCCGTGGTCACCGTCGCAAAGCGCGCGTTGAACGGCATCAACTGGACTTCAACGCGGGCTTCCTGCTCTTTATTGGTAAAGGTCTGCCGCACGCCGTCCGTCGTCGGATCGGCGGGATCGGCAAGACCAAGTTCGTTGTGCCTGTAATCGGTGGCGCCGGCCCAGAAGCGTACCGCATCGATGGCCGCCGAGTCGGGCCGATATTCGCCTTTAGCGGTGATCTTGGTCTGATGCGCGTCGATGCGGGTCTGGTGATCGGCGGCATCGATGCCCGGAATATGATAGAGCGAGTCGTTCTGCGTGATCGCCGCGCCGATAAAGCCGCCATCGAAGATATAAGAGCCGCCGATCGAAGCCCCGTCCGTCCGCGCCGCCGAATTCGGCTGGCGTCCGTTGAATGGCTTCGTGGGATCAAACAGATACGGATAGCTCGGAATGCTATAGTCGCCGCCGGTACGGCCAAACGCGTCGGCATGAATCGCAAAATCGCGGCCACCAGCATCCAGAAGAACGGCGCCTTCGACACCCCGATTGACGGAGCTGACGGCGGTTCGCGTTTCAGCCGTCACGCAGCCCGACGGCTCCACATTTGCTAGCGGCGCCTTGGCCGGTAGTCCGTAGCTTTGGAACGGCGCGGCTGGACATGAGGGCAGGGCGTCCGGGATACGGTTGTTGGTCCCGCTCACGACGCCACCGATCGATGTCGATCCGTAGCGTAGCGCAGCGGGTCCCCGTATCACTTCAACCTGGCTTGTCGACAGTGGATCGAGCGGCACGAAGTGGTCCTCGCCGAGATCGGAGGCTCCGCCGCCGGCTACGCCGTTCTCGAAGATGCCAACGCGATTGACGTCGAGGCCCCGGATGATCGGCCGGCTCGAAGCGCCGGGCGCGAAGCTGGAGCCGGTAATGCCGGGCTTGGAAAACAGGAGATCACCCAGTGTGGCGCCGCCTTGGCGCCGGATTTCGTCGTTCGGTACTACCGTGACCGTTGCAAATTGATCCGTGACGATCGGCAGCACGCCCGGTTGAGCCGCGGTCGCGGCCGGCGCGGGCTGGGCTTGCGGCGCCGGCGCCGGCGTACGAGTGCGGCCGGGAACGGCGCGAGAAACACGCACAGGCGCTCGTGCCGGCACCACGTTTCGCCTCACGATCGGACTTGGCGAAGTCACCGTGATCTCGGGAAGCTGGGTGGCGGCCGGCGGAGCGGCGTCCTGTGACATTGCGTTGCTGCCGATTCCGCAAAGCACCAGCCAACTCGCGCCGCTGATGTGGAAAGCACGTCTCACAAAAAATGCCATGAACCGGATCCTGATAAAAAAGTTGCGCCTTGTTCGTCGTCGTCAACGAATTCGCAGCGCCTGCCGTCGATGTGCGACGGACCGATTTCTATTTATCCCCCGGTTGATCGGCCACGCATCACGCGGCGATCCCACTGAGGTCATCAAGCTATCGATGTCAGGAGGAGGTGGGGGGAGCGCGAGGCTGAAAAGCGACGCGAGCGGAGTTCAGATGGACGAACTCGGCGTCAGTGGTCAGGTATAACAATTCCACGGCCTGCGGAAGCAACAACAGCGGTGGCGTCGCAAACAGGACCGCGTTGGCCAGCGCGATAACGGCGCAGATCGCGCAGGGATCGCTCTGTTGTTGCCGGTCGGAATCCTGATCGGACGCGGGCTGCTGCTGGGCAGGCTCAGCGAACGCGTCGGCTGCGGGGAGGCTGCTGGCGTAGGAAAGGTCTGATAGCGCCGGGCCGGATTGAATGGCTGGTGCCGCCTGCGCAGCGCCCCCGTGGAAATGTCCGAACGACAACACAAACTGAATCGCCAGCGCGAAGAGAGCGAGCCGAGACCCGTGTTTGATGTTCGATCGAAACCACTTCATGCCGATAGACGCCCCGCATCACAGGAGGCCAAGGCATCTCGGCCGCCCCGATGTTATAATATTACATCACAGGGATCGGCGAAGGGTGTCAACCGTGGTCTATCCGCGTGTTGGCAGAATTTGGCAGGGGTGTGTGATTCACGCAACGCCAAGCGACGCGAGTTACGATCAACGCCCCTCGCGCAGCCATGTGGCTGCGAACGCGCCGAGCAGCAGCAGCAAGCCGATCAGGCCGGCGAACAGTGGCAGCACCCCGACGCCTCTGACGACGCTCGCGTCGCGCATTCTGACGCCCATCCAGCCGTCGCCGCGAAACACGCTGGAGGCGCGCACCGGCACGATGCGTGGAAGCTCGATGTTCGAGCCATCCACGACGCGCCTTGCGTCACCGCCGGTGGCCTGCGTCAGCGGCTTCAGCATTTCGGTTGTGGAGGTAACTTCCGAAAACTCCTTCGGATTGGTCGGGCCGACATTGATCAAGGCTTTCAGCGTGCCGTCGGTTGCCTGCCACAGACCGAGTTCGTTCGCGGGAATCGTCGAGCGCCATGTTCCGGGTTCGCTGGCGCTCAGCGTCAGCTCGCGCGATGCCCCGGTGGGCGAAGTCACCGTCACCGGTGCGACGCTGTCCGCCATGGTCTGGCGCAGCACCACCAGGTCGTGCCCCTGGACTTGCAGACGCAATGCCTCTTCTTCCAGATCAGGTTGCTTCATCAGCCAATGCGACATTCGCCGCAGCAAATCGAGATGCGGCCCGCCGCCCTCATAGCCGCGCGCCCACAACCAGATATGGTCAGATAGAAGCAATGCGACGCGCCCCTCGCCAAATCGCGACAGCAGCAGCAGCGGCTTCCCGTCGGCGCCCGTCATGACGGGAGGGCTGCTTGCATTGCGCGTCTCGACGGTGCGAAAGAACCGGCTCCAATGCGGCGGCTCGGTGCCTGAGCCTTCCAGTCCGCGCGTCACCGGATGGCGTTTGCCGGCGTCGCTCAGGTGCGCGTAGTACGGTTTCTCCGTGACGCCGACCGGCTCGGCCGGCAGCACCGAATCCAGCGGCGTGCGCCAGATACTCGTGGTCGAAGCATAATCGGGACCTGCCGACACCAAGACCGCGCCGCCGGCGCGCACGTAGCGTGCGATGTTGTCGAAGTAGGCGATCGGCAGCACGCCCTGACGCGCGTAGCGGTCGAAGATGATCAACTGGAATTCGTTGATCTTCTGCTGAAACAGTTCGCGGGTCGGAAACGCGATCAGGGACAATTCGTTGATCGGCGTTCCATCCTGCTTTTCCGGCGGGCGCAAAATCGTGAAATGCACGAGATCGACGCTGGCGTCGGATTTCAGCAGGTTGCGCCAGGTGCGCTCTCCGGAATGCGGCTCGCCGGAGACCAGCAGCACCCGCAACTTGTCGCGGACCCCGTCGATCGCAACCACCGCGCGATTGTTAACCTGCGTCAGTTCATTATCGAGCGGAGAAGCCTCGATCTCGACGATGTTCGGCCCGGCGTGCTTGATATCGACATCGATGTTGACGGTCTGACCGCTCAGGACGGTGCGTTCGTTGATCACTTCGCCGTCGCGGCGCACCACGACTTTTGCGCGGTCGCCGCTGACGCCTTGATCGTCCAGCCGGTAGGTGATGGTCTGGACCTGTCCGACGATGCCGAAACGCGGCGCGGCGGAAATCGCAATGCGTCTGTCGCGTTCGTCCTTACGTCCGGTGATCAGTGCATGCACCGGCGCTTGAAATCCAAGAGCCGCCGCGTTCGCGGGAATGTCATGCACCCGCCCGTCGGTGATCAGGAAGGCGCCGGCGACGCGATCGACAGGAACGTCAGACAGGGCCGACGACAGCGCGCCGAACAATCTGGTGCCATCAGTTTCGCCGTCGGCTTGGCCGGCTTCGACGACCCGCACCTCCAATCCCTTGATCTTTTTGAGGCTGTCGACCAGCGCCTCCTGCGCCTGGGCGGTTTCGCGGGTGCGCGAGCCGAAATTCTGGCTGGGACTCTTGTCGATCACAACCGCGGCCACCGATGATAACGGCTCGCGGTCCTCCCGGGTAAATGACGGATTGGCCAGCGCCAGCAGGATGAGCGCCAGCGCCGTTACGCGCACCGCCGCGCCGCGTGCCCGCCCCAACAGCAGCAATCCAGCGATCACAACGATGGCGGCGGCCGCCAACCAAAGCACGAGCGAGGGGACGAGCGGTGTAAACGCGATGCCATAGTGCATACCGCCGCTCCTACTGCCCGAGCCGTTCGATCAGCGCCGGCGCGTGCACCTGGTCCGCCTTGTAGTTTCCGGTCAGCGTATACATCACGATGTTGACGCCGGCGCGGAAGGCGAATTCGCGCTGCCGGGGCTCGCCCGGAGTAAGCGGCAGCATTGGCTGGCCGTCAGGACGTAGCGCCCAGGCGCCGGCAAGATCGTTGGAGGTGATGATAATCGGCGAGACACCGTCTCCGCCTCGGGCCGGTCGCGACGCGGCCTCGTCGTCATCATCGCGCGGCAACGTTTCAACCCAGGTCTGGCCTGAGTTGAATCGGCCGGGAAAGTCGCGCAGCAGATAGAACGTCTTGGTCAGCACGTGTTCGCGTGGCACCGGTTCAAGCTCGGGAACGTCAAGCGAGGAGAGAATATTGCGCAACGCCAGCATGCCCGGCGTTTGCGATGCGCCTGCTTCTCCCGGCGGCGCCTCGATGGCATCGCGCGTATCGAACAGCACGGTGCCGCCCTGTTTCATGTAGGCGTCGATACGGTTGATCGCGTCTTGCGGCGGCTTCGCCGCTCCGGGCATAACGGGCCAGTAGATCAGCGGGAAGAATGCAAGCTCGTCGTGCGCAGGATCGATGCCGACAGGGTCGCCCGCCTCCAACGCCGTGCGCTGCGCGAGAAACAAGGTCAGTCCGGACATGCCGGCCTTGACGATGGAATCCACGTCGGCGTTGCCGGTGACGACATAAGCCAGCCGGGTTTGCGAAACCGCCTTGATCGCGAAATCATCGTTGTTGTCGGCATGGGACGGCTGTGGCGCGGCCACCATCGTGGACAAGATGAGCGCCAACGCCAAAGCAGCAGGCGCCGCGCGCCGCCTCAGCAACCCGGCAATTCCGGCGCCGAGCAGAGCGACGATGATGGCATCGATCAGGAACAAGGCCAACGACGACGACAGCAGGATGCCGCGCAGATCCCGCGGTTCGGCGTTGGTATAGCTGGCATGGCGCGCACGCAGGCCTGCGGTGTCGAGTGGCGCGATGCGGTCCGCGGCCGCCAGCGCATTCACCGCAAGAGGACCGTCGGCTGGGCCATAGAATCCGGGCGGATGATCGATGGTTGCCCGGTCCCGGAAGTCAGCGGGCATTGGCTTTGCGGTCGAGGGCGGCGGTCCGAACGCGCCGAAACCATCGAGCGTACGCAGCGGCGCCACCGTTTCGACTTTCGCTTCGCTTGCGGCGCCCGCGCCCGGATTGGACGTGTAGCCGGACATATCGACGATCCGCCTGAGCATCTCGACGAAGCTGCCGGACATCGGCAGATCGGACCAGCGCATGTCGGCACTGACATGAAACAGGCTTACCACGCCCTTGCCGCGATGTTCGCCCGTCACCAGCGGCGTTCCATCCTCCAGCGAAGCCCAGCTTTTCGTCGCCAGCACCGCATCCGGTTCGGCGAGCACCTGCCGGTTGACGCTGATGTCCTTTGGTACTGCGAGACCGGCGAACGGTCCATCGGCCGCGAACGATGCGAGGTGCTGCGGCTTTTCCCAAGTGAGACTTCCGCCCAGGCTGCGTCCGCCGCGGCGCAGCTTCACCGGCACGAAGTCGTCATCCGCCTGCGCCAGACGCGGGCCGGCGAAACGCACCAGCACCCCGCCTTGCTCGATCCACGCAGCTAGACGCTCGCGAATCTCGGGCGACAGCGTGCCGACGTCCGCGAGCACGATCATCGGCAGCTTCTGGTCGAGAAACTGAGTGATCGCCTGTTGTGGCGCGCCACGATCGCCGAGCCGCACATCGGCAAACGGAGCCAGTGCACGGGTAAGATAGAACGTCGATGCCAGCAGAGGCTGCGCCGTATCATTGGTCGATCCGCTGACGATGCCGATCGCGCGCCGCCGCCACCGCTTGTCGAGCAGTTGCACCGCGCCGGCGGATCGTTCACCGGCGATTTCAAGCCGTGCGATGTCGTTACGCAGCTCAACCGGAAGATCGAACGCCGCTTCGGTCTCGCGAGCCTGCAGCGCAAAGGTATAACGGGCTTCACCGATCGGTGAACCCTTTGGGTCGATCGCGCGCACGACCCCTGCGGCAACGCCGCCATTCGTGCGCAGCACCTTCACGGTCATCTTCGCCGCGGCGTTTTCAGCTGCAGCCAAAGCGAGCGGCGGTGGGGTGCCGCCCTCAAAAACCGTCAATGCGCGATCCCCGATCGTTTTGCTTAAGCCTTGGAGAAATTCCGGTCCGCGCCCGGTATCGACGCCATCCGACAGCCAGGCGATCTCGCAGTCGCCCGTCGCCTTCAGGAAACGCTCGATTGCGGGGAGGGTTTCAACCCGCTCGATCGAATAGGGTTTTGGCGCGAGCTGGCGCAACGCTACGCGCGCCGTGCCGCCCGGCATCAGTGTGATGTCACGTGCGGGCTCGGACAGCGGAACCAGAGCAACGCCGCGCCGGTCGCTGTCGGCATTCGCAATCAATTCGTCCGCGGCCTTGATTCGGGCGTCCCAGCTGGAGGCTGCGCTCCAGCCGTCGTCGAGCAGAATCACAAGCGGCGCGCTAGAGCCGGCAAGACCGGTTTGCGGATTCCAGATCGGCCCCGCGGCTGCTAAAATCACCAGCGCAGCGGCCAACAGGCGCAATGCCGTCAGCCACCATGGCGTGCGCGACGGGGTTTCTTCCTTCGGCGCGATGTCGAACAACAGCCGCGTCGGCGGGAACTCAACGCGCCGCGGCCGCGGCGGCATTACCCGCAACAGCCACCACAGCACGGGCAGGCTCAACAGGCCCAGCAGCAAAAATGGTTCGGCGAAAGAGAGAGGCAGCCCGGCGATCATGCGCTTCGCCCCGCTTTGACCGTCGTGGTGCGCGCGCTTCCCTTGCTCACCATCATGCCGCTGTGCAGGAACAGCAGCAGTTCAGCGGCCGAACGGCTGGTGGTGTGAGTCGAGAACAGCCAGTCGAGCTTGTTGGTTTCGCTGCGAATCTCGTCACGATGAAGCGCCACACGCGCAACGTAGTCGCCAGTCCATCTTTCCGCACGGCCCGCGGTGATAACGCCGCCGCCTTCCGGTTCGACGAACTCGATACGGCCGGAATAGGGGAAACTTTCTTCAGCCGGATCGACGATCTGGACCAGCGTGCCGTGCGCACCGGCTGCCGACAATCCGGCCAGCATGGTCCTGATTTCGCTGATCGGCGACCAGAGATCCGACAGCACCACGATAGCAGCCAGCGCTGACGGCACAAACGACGGCGGCAGGCTTAGGCGGTCGGCTTCGTCATGCAGCATCGCCTGCGCCATCTTGTCGACCACGCTGCGGCTCGCGGTCGGGTTCATCAGGCCGGGGATGCCAACGCGTTCGCCGCCCGCGACCAGCAGTTCGGCGAGCGCAAACGTCACGATCAGCCCGCGTTCCAGCTTGCTGTCGCGCGACTGTCTGGATGCAAACGCCATCGACGGCGAGCGGTCAGGCCACAGCCACACGGTGTGTGCGGCTTCCCATTCCTGCTCGCGGACATAGAGATGATCGTCGCGCGCCGAGCGCCGCCAGTCTACGCTCTGTGACGGTTCGCCCGAAACGAAGCGGCGGTATTGCCAAAAACTTTCTCCCGCGCCGGCGCGCCGCCGTCCGTGCAGGCCGTGAATTACGTTGGCGGCGATGCGGCGAGCTTCAAGCACAAGACGCGGCAGCGATGCGGCGAGCGTTCGGCTTTCGCCATCGGCACGTCGGATTGCTGTGATCTCCCGGGTTGCATGCTTGGTCTCTGCGGCCATCAACCAATCCGCGCCTTCAATTGCCTGATCACGTCGGGGATGGTGCGGCCTTCGGCGCGGGCGGAAAACGTCAGCGCCATGCGGTGCTTGAGGACGGGCTCGGCCAGGTCGAGCACGTCGTCGACCGAGGGCGCCAGGCGGCCGTCCAGCAACGCGCGCGCGCGAACGGCGAGCATCAGCGACTGGCTGGCGCGGGGACCCGGTCCCCAGGCGATCAGCTTGCCGGCCTCGCCGCCTTCCGGACCCGGACGCGCGGAGCGTACCAGCGAGAGGATCGCTTCCACGACGGAATCGCCGACAGGCAGGCGCCGCACCAGCCGCTGCGCGGTAGTAAGGATGTCAGCGTTCATTGCGGCCTTGGCAAGTGTCTCTTCTGCGCCGGTGGTTTCGAAAAGGATGCGGCGCTCGGCGTCGCGATCCGGATAGTCGACGTCGATCTCCATCAGAAAGCGATCGAGCTGCGCCTCCGGCAGCGGGTAGGTGCCTTCCTGCTCCAGCGGATTTTGCGTCGCGAGCACGTGAAACGGCTTCGGCAGATCGTGGCGCGCGCCCGCAACCGTGATGTGTTGTTCCTGCATGGCCTGCAACAACGCGGACTGGGTGCGCGGGCTGGCGCGATTGATTTCGTCGGCCATCAAGAGCTGCGCGAAAACCGGTCCGGAGATGAAGCGGAATGACCGCTTCCCGGAACTGCTCTCGTCCAACACCTCGGCGCCCAGAATATCTGAAGGCATCAGGTCCGGCGTGAACTGGATGCGCTTGGTATCGAGCCCCAGCGTAATGCCCAGGGTTTCGACCAGCTTGGTTTTGGCGAGGCCAGGCACGCCGATCAGAAGCGCGTGACCGCCGGACAGGATCGTTACCAGGGTATTCTCAATGACCCGGTCCTGACCAAAGATGACGGTGGAGATCGCATCTTTCGCCGCGCGGACTTGACCGGCGACCTGTTCGGCCGAACGGACGATTACGTCCTCAAGTTTTTCGACACTGTCTGCGCCAGCCATTGCTTACTCCTTGCCTGAAACGCCGCCGATTGCGTCGTCATGCCATGAACCTCATGCTAAACTTATGCGAAGGCCACGTATTCGTTGAATTAAACTATCCCCACATTATCGGCATTTCGGGGTATGAACGGCATCACGATGTGGCGACTTGACCCGAGGATTTCACCCGAGGAACTCGTCCGGCACACACATCGGAAGGCTTGCACCAATCGTGCCAAATCGGGGCGGTTAGACTCAGGTCAAACAATGGCGAAGCAAGGGCAGATAACCAATCAGGGGCTCGAAGGACTGACGGCTGCTGCCAAGGACACCGCGAATACCAGCGCCGCCGGAAAGGGGCTGCCCCCGGTGCATTTGTGGAATCCGCCGTTCTGCGGCGACCTCGACATGCGAATCGCCGGTGACGGTACGTGGTTCTACATGGGGACGCCGATCGGGCGGCCCGCACTGGTCCGCCTGTTTTCGACGATACTCAAGCGCGAGGGCGGCAAGCACTTTCTCGTTACCCCGGTCGAGAAGGTCGGCATCCGCGTCGACGATGCGCCGTTTCTTGCGGTCGAGATGCTCAACGAGAGCGATAGTCGAGGACGGCTGCTGCGCTTTCGAACCAATGTCGACGACTGGGTAGCTTGCGATTCAGGGCACCGCTTGCGATTCGAGGCCGCCGCCGACGGGGGCCTCACGCCCTATCTTCACGTTCGCGCCGACCTGTGGGCCAAGGTCACCCGCGCGCTTTACTACGATCTGGTTGACATGGGTGAGGAGCGAGTGGTCGATGGTCGCCCAATGTTTGGAATCGCATCAGCCGGCGAATTTTTTGCGATGGCGGATGCGGAGCAGGTGAGGGGCGCGCTTTGAACGAGCCGATGCTGAAAACGGATCCCGCTGCGATCAGTTCGGCGGAGTTCTTCGATCGGAGTCGCGCGCGATTGCGTTTCGACGTTCCGCCGGGCCTGGTTGACCCTAACATCATTCCGCGGAGTGGCGATCAGGGTACCGATCGCATGCTGGAGATCATCGCTCGCGAACAGCCGGTTCGGCCCGCGGCGGTGCTGATCCCGGTGGTGGACCATCCGCAACCGACTGTGCTGTTGACGCAGCGCGCCGCGCACCTCAACGATCACGCCGGCCAGATTTCCTTCCCCGGCGGCAAGATCGATGCGACTGACGCGTCACCGCTGGACGCCGCGTTACGCGAAGCCGAGGAAGAAATCGGCTTGGGGCGGGAATTCATCGATCCGATCGGCTATCTCGATCTGTACGCAACCGGTTTCGGATTTCGTATCTTGCCGACCGTCGCGCGGGTAAGCCCGGGCTTCAAGCTGCGCATCAACCACGCCGAAGTAGACGATGCGTTCGAGGTCCCGCTGGCGTTCCTGATGGACCCGGCGAACCATCAGGTGCACAGCAAGGAATTCCGCGGCATGGAGCGCTCGTATTACGCCATGCCGTTCGCGGAACGTTATATCTGGGGCGCGACCGCTGGAATTCTGCGTGTGCTGTACGAGCGGATTTGTCTGCCATGATCCGTCCGGCCTTCACGGAGATCGGAATTTTCCTGATCCCGTTCGCGGTCTATGCGCTGTTTTTGATCGCGACCCGCTCCGGGCTGTTGGTGCAGTCGTCATGGCCGGTGCATATCATCACCAAACTGGCGCTCGGTTCGCTGCTGCTTGTGATCGTCAGTTTTGTTTTGCTCGCGCATTTTTCCGGCGCGTCGCCGGATTCGACCTACATTCCCGCGCATATCGAAAACGGCAAGTTCGTTCCCGGAGTTGAAAAATGAGTGATGCGCGCGTGCTCGACGACGCGCCCTGGCTCAAATCCGGTCCAACCGCCCGCGTGCTCCAATTGCTTGACGGCAACGGCGAGGAAGCGCGCGTGGTCGGCGGCGCGGTCCGCAACGCGCTCTTGAAGATTCCGACCGGCGATATCGATATCGCGACCACGGCCTTGCCCGCGGAGGTGATCCGCCGCGCCAAGGCGGCCGGCATCAAGAGCGTGCCGACGGGCATCGACCACGGCACCGTGACGCTGGTCGTCGATGCGCAGCCGTTTGAGGTCACCACCTTGCGCGAGGATACCGAGACGTTCGGCCGCAAGGCGAAGGTCGCGTTCGGCCGCGACTGGGTAGCCGATGCGGAGCGGCGCGACTTCACCATCAATGGCCTCTCGGTTGACGCCGAAGGCGTCGTGCACGACCACGTCGGTGGGCTTGAGGATATCGCCGCAAAACGCGTGTGCTTCATCGGCGATCCGAACCAGCGGATCGCCGAAGACTATCTGCGCATCCTCAGGTTCTTCCGCATTCACGCCGCCTATGGCGCGGGTGAGCCCGATCGCGCGGGGTATCTCGCCTGCATTGCCGCGCGCGCAGGCCTTGCGAGCCTTTCCGCAGAACGCGTGCGCATGGAAATGCTGAAGCTGATGGTCGCGCAAGGCGCGACCGGCGCGATCGCCGCGATGGTGGATGGCGGGTTGCTGCTGCCGATTTTCGGCGGTGTCGCCTATATCGGTCCGTTTACGGCGATGATCTCCGCTGAGTGCTTGCTTGGACTGAAGCCCGACGCGGTTCGCCGGCTCGGTGTGCTCGCGGTTGCCGTCACCGAGGACGCAAGACGCGTTGCGGTCCGCTTGCGGTTGAGCAACGCCGAGGCCAAGCGACTCGATTCCATGGGTCATCGCTGGTGGCGGCTTGCCGGGATGGACGAGGCGAGGGCGCGGCGGCTGCTCTACCGGCTCGGCGAAGATCACTACCGCGACCGGTTGATGCTGGCCTGGGCCCGGGCCGGAAGGGATTTCGACGCTCCGCGCTGGCGGGAACTAGCCAGCTTGCCGGAGCGCTGGAGTGCGCCGAAATTTCCGCTGAAGGCGGCCGATTTCATTGCGCGCGGAATTGCCGAAGGCCCAGTGCTCGGGCGTGTGCTTGCGATGGCCGAAGACGCGTGGCTGGCGGCGGATTTCCCTCTGGATGAACCTGCGCTTAAAGCCATTGCCGACCAAACCGTGGCACGCTTCACCCGCGACCATCGGCTGTGAATATTATTTCCGGCTTCGCCGACATCTCCTCGGCTCAACTGTTGCTGGTTGCATGCGTCGCGTTGTTTGCCGCTGTTGTCGGCGGCCTGGCCGGCTACGGCACCGGCGCGCTGATGCCGCTGGTTCTGGTGCCCCTGATTGGCGCCGAGCCCGTGGTGCCGATCATCGCCATCTCGGCGATCTTCACCAACCTCAGCCGCTTCGCCGCCTATATTCGTTATGCTGACCGGCGCCGCGCGCTGATCGTGATCTCGGCGGCCGCATTAACCACCGGGCTCGGCGCCTACGGCTATACGCGGCTGACAAATGCCGGCGCGGCGCTGGTGATCGGCGCCATGCTGATATCGAGCGTGCCGCTGCGCCGTTTGCTCAGACGCCACGATATCAAAGTCGGCGACACAGGGCTCGCCGCTGGCGCGGTGGGTTACGGTGTGGTCGTTGGCGGCACGTCCGGCTCGGGTGTGATCCTGCTGTCGCTATTGATGGCGTCGGGCCTTGAAGGCGCGTCGGTGATCGCCACCGATGCCGTGATCTCGATCGTCACCAGCGTTATCAAGATTTCCGTATTCGGATTGGCGGGCGTTGTCACCGCGCAGGTGCTCGCCTTTGCCCTTCTGATCGGCGCGATCGCGCTGCCAGGGACCTTTTTGGCCAGAGCCTTCGTGGCGCGCATGCCGGTGCATATTCACACCGCGATCCTCGATGTCGCTGTCATCGCAGGCGGTGTGGTGATGATTTCGTCGGCGCTGCGGCACTTGTTGTAAACCGCCGCCTCGCGCAGCATGGCAGGCGCTATCCGCGCTCGACAGGCAGCAACTCGGTCAGCGAGCGGATAATGCGATCGGGCTTGACGGTGGATTCCGCGGGCAGGCCTTCTCCGTGAGCATCGATCCAGACCGCGTAGATTCCAAGGCGCTGCGGCACCTCGATTTCCCATTCCAGATTGTCACCGACCATCCAGGTCTCCGCTGCCGTTACACCCAGCGCCTGCATTGCGTGCCGGTAAGCGCGCTCGTCCGGTTTGCCGAAACCATGCTCGCCCTCGATCTGGATATGGTCGAACCGGTGTGTCAGAGCAAAGCGTTCGACCTTCGCACGCTGGATTCCGGCCGCGCCGTTGGTCACCAGCGCCAGTTTCACGCCGTGCGCCTTCAGGGCATCGATTGCATCATGCGCGCCCGGGAAGACGAACATCTCCTCTTCGCGATAGGCAGTGAAGCGGTCGGCGAGCCGTGTCGCAAGATCCAGCGACAGGGCGGTGTGACCGGCGGCGGCAAGCACGGAAAATCCGCCCCTGACGACCTCATGCCGCGCTTCCGCAAGCTTTAGCCGCCACTCTGCCGCCGCAGACGCCCAGAACTTGCGCCCCGACTCCGTGATCGCCGCGGCGACCTGTTGCGGCAACAGCGGCGCCAGTTCGCCGGCAAACTCTGCTGTGACGTTGTTCCAGGCAATATCCGGGCGGCCATAGGCCGACAGGATGGTGTCGTCCATATCGATCAGCATCGCGCGGGGCAGCTGCGTCATTGTCTCACGGCCATTTCACTTCCGGCGGCATCGACGACAGGATGGAATCCACATTGCCGCCGGTTTTCAGCCCGAAGATGGTGCCGCGGTCGTAGAGCAGATTGAATTCGACGTAACGTCCGCGCCGGATCAGTTGCTCCTCCCGATCAGCCGCGTTCCATGATGCGCCAAAATTGCGCCGGACAAGTTTGGGATAGATTTTCAGGAATGCGCGGCCGACGTCCTGCGTGAAGGCGAGGTCGGCATCCCAGTCGCCGCTGTCGTGCCAGTCGTAAAAAATCCCGCCGACGCCGCGCGCTTCCTGGCGGTGCGGAAGATAGAAATACTCGTCGCACCATTTCTTGTATTTATCGTAGTCGGCGACTCCGTTCGGCCCGTCGCAGGCAGCCTTCATCGCCTGATGAAAAGCAACCGTGTCGGCGTCTTCCTGGGTCCGCCGCCGGTCGAGCACCGGCGTCAGATCCGCGCCGCCGCCGAACCACGCTTTGGTGGTGACGACGAAGCGGGTATTCATATGCACCGCCGGGACGTTCGGATTGCGCATATGCGCGATCAGCGAAATGCCCGACGCCCAGAATCGCGGATCGTCGGCAGCTCCGGGAATCTGCGCGCGGAATTCCGGGGCGAATTCGCCGTATACCGTCGAGCAATGCACGCCGACCTTCTCGAATAGCCGCCCGCGCATCACCGACATCAGGCCACCGCCGCCGGGCTGGCCGGTATGATCGGTGCGGTCCCAGGGCGTGCGCACGAAGCGCCCCGCGCGGCCGGGATAGAGCGATGCCGGCGCGTCGTCTTCCAGTTTCTCGCAGGCAGCGCAAATATCATCGCGCAAGCGCTCGAACCAGGTCCGCGCGCGCGCCTTGCGATCTTCGATCACGGACATGTCCATCTGCGGTGCTACTTATCGTTTGACGCGTTTTCTTCACGCGAACCGGTACCCACTTCGATTAAAAGCGCTTAGCCCGGCGGGCCGTAATAGGTGCAGCTCTCGCCGCAGCTGTCGCGGTGGACGCTCACCCGCGTGATCCGGCCGGCGTGCTGAAGGCGCTCCCAGATAAAGCGCGAAAGGTTCTCCAGCGTCGGCGGGCCGAGCGCCTCGATCTTGTTGAGCATCTTGTGGTCGAGCATTTTCTGCACATCCGCCATACTTCGCTGGAGAAGACCCAGATCCAGCACCATCCCTGTCGCGGGATCGGGCGTGCCGCGCACGGTCACCTCGGCCCGGAACGAGTGGCCGTGAATTTCCTCGCTTGCCGCACCCAGCGCGGTTCCCGGCAGCGCGTGCGCGGCCTCGAACCGGAACGATTTCGTCAATTCCCACATCTGAAGAATCCAAATTTTATCTGATACCGAGTGTCTTGTGGGTTTGCAGGCTGAGCCGCCATTGCGGATGGCTCAGACAATAGTCGACCGCGCGCGCGGTGTTCTCGATAATGTCCGGCCCGTCCATCGGCTGCAGCGAGAACCGTTCGAAATCGAGATCGACAAAGGCCTCCGGCGCCGCATCTGCCTGCGGGTAAATCAGCTTCAGTTCATGGCCTCGCCGGGCCACGAGGTCCGCGCCGGCTTTCGGGCTGACGCAAATCCAGTCCATGCCGTCGGGCGGATCGATCGTGCCATTGGTCTCCAGGCCGATGCTGAAACCGCGCGCATGCAGCGCGTCGATCAGCGCCGTATCCACCTGCAGCAATGGTTCGCCGCCGGTCAATACCACGTAACGGTTCGCTCCCGTTCCCGTCCATTGCGCGGCGATGGTATCCGCAAGCTCCGCGGCCGAGGCGTAACGGCCGCCGAGCGTCCCGTCGGTTCCGACAAAATCGGTGTCGCAAAACCGGCACGTCGCGGTGGCGCGGTCCTGCTCGCGGCCGCTCCAGAGATTGCAGCCCGAGAACCGGCAAAACACCGCCGCGCGGCCGGCGTGCGCGCCTTCGCCCTGCAAGGTCAGAAAGATTTCCTTGACCGCGTAACTCACCGCGCCGTCTCCTTCGATTTTAGATTGCGGAACTGGTTTGCCGCAGCGCCTCACCCAATGCCATGGCCACCGCCATCGCGACGTTGAGCGAGCGCAGACCCGGCTTGATCGGGATCACCAGCCGCGCGTCGGCGGCGGCGACAACGTCGTCTGGAACGCCAGCGGATTCGCGCCCGAACATCAGGATGTCGGCCGCGCTGTAGCGATAATCAAGATAGGAGCTGACTCCCTTGGTCGTGAACAGGATCAGCCGGTAACCCTTGTCATTACGCCATTGCTCGAATTTTGACCATGAGTCGTGACGCATGATGGTCACCTGGTCGAGGTAGTCCATGCCGGCCCGGCGGAAGTGCCGGTCGGACACCGGAAAACCAGCGGGTTCGATAATATGGGCCGCCACATTCAGGCACGCACATAGACGAAGAATCGTCCCGGTGTTCTGCGGGATGTCGGGCTGGAAAAGCGCAACCTGCATTTGTGACGGCCCTTCGGGTCCCCATGATATGTCTGAATAAATCGACGCTCCGCGCGGATTTAGTGCATTGCACGCTGATGAGCCGATAGCGGGCTTGCGCTCTTCCGGCAAGGGTGCCAATAGAACGATTCTGGACTGCTTGTTCCGCCTGATTGGCCGGGAAAAGCGGTCTTTCTGCCACCGCGGGGGTCGCGGGCGCCGGCAGCCTTCCCGGTCCGTAATATGCGTTGCCTGGGGCGGTTCCACCGGCTGCAGCTGAGAAAGGGTTTGGAATCGTGACGACAGCGTCTTCGGCGGATCATCCGACACGCCGTGATTTCCTCTTTGTTGCAACGGGAGCCGCCGCTGCCGTTGGTGGAGCGGCCACGCTCTGGCCGCTCATTTCCCAGATGAATCCGGACGCCTCGACGATTGCGGCCGGCGCGCCGATCGAAGTCGATCTGACGCCGATTGCCGAAGGGCAGGACATCAAGGTGTTCTGGCGGGGCAAGCCGATCTACATCAGCCACCGCACCAAGAAGCAGATCGACGAGGCCCGCGCGGTGCCCGTCGCAAGCCTGCCCGATCCGCAGGCCGACCAGGCCCGGGTCAAGGAGGGCCACGACCAGTGGCTCGTCGTGATCGGCATCTGTACCCATCTCGGCTGCATTCCGATCGCCCATGAAGGCAATTACGACGGCTTCTTCTGTCCGTGCCACGGCTCGCAATACGACTCCTCGGGTCGCGTTCGCCAGGGGCCCGCGCCGGCCAATCTGCCGGTGCCGCCCTATCAATTCGTTTCCGATAGCAAAATCCAGATCGGCTGAGCCTCGGACCAGATATCCGAGACTTGGAGCCATCGCGTCGTTTTATTCCTCAGGATCGCATCATGAGCGGACCATCCGACTTTCAGCCGTCCCACCCCGCCTTGAAGTGGATTGAGCGGCGCCTCCCGATTATGGGTCTCGTCCATTCCTCGTTCGTGGCCT